>Ga0209006_10000912_pt1 | contig 27409 bp, 21 predicted proteins | sample JacPin_JW_Ref_O2_FD_188567 | JGI IMG/M metagenome (GOLD analysis project Ga0209006, IMG submission 188567) | Forest soil microbial communities from Algoma, Ontario, Canada - Jack Pine, Ontario site 1_JW_Ref_O2 (SPAdes) (version 2) | ecosystem: Environmental > Terrestrial > Soil > Boreal...
GATTGGGTGGGTGGGCAGCCAGCCAGTGCAGAGCGGCGCTTCCACTCGTCGTCACCGTCGCCAGTGGCTGGTTGATCTCGTGGGCAATGGACGCAACCAGTTCTCCCATCGCAACCACACGGGTAACGCGTGCGAGATCCGCCTGCGTTTGACGCAGCTGCCCTTCGGCTCGTTTCTGATCGGTCACGTCAATACACGAACCAATGTAACCGGCAAAGGATCGATCTGGATTGAATCGTGGCACTCCGATATCGAGGAGCCACCGAAATTCGCCGTCGTGCCGCCGCAAGCGGTACTCCATCCTGAAAGCTTCCCGGCGGTCGAAGGACTGACTGTATATATCGAGGCATCTAGACAAGTCCCCAGGATGGACGCCATCCACCCATCCGTTGCCAAGCTCGCGGACAATGGATCGACCCGTGAATTCCAGCCGGGGCTTATTGAAGTAGGTACATAGTTTGTCAGTGCCCGACATCCAGATCAGGACGGGAGCACTATCGGCCACCAGCCGGAAGCGTGCCTCGCTCTCGCGCAGTTCTGCCTCGGTGCGTTTTTGCTCTGTGATGTCTTTTCCGAGACCAAGTGTCGATCCGTCGGAAAGACGCACGACATCGGCGGCCATATCTATGACCCGCCCACTCCTCACCCTTACTTTGAAGTCGGCGTGCCCACCACTCAACGAAGCGGCGAAATCCCGGGCTATTTGGCGATATCGCGGATTGGGGTACAGCTCGACAAATATATCCAGATTTTGGTTCTGTATTTCCTCCACGGACCAACCTATCGTGCGCTCCCATTCCGGATTGGCCAGCTTGAAGCGGCCATCTTCGCCGAAGAAGGCTATCATCACGGGAATATTCTCGAATATCTTCTGGAAAACCTCCTTCTGCTTTTTCAATTCATCTTCGACCCGCTTGCGCTCCGTGATGTCGCGGGCCACCGAGACCAGATAGGTTCGATCAAGGTTGACCTGTGTGATGCTGACTTCGACGGGGAAGGTAGAACCGTCCTTGCGCCGGTGAACGCTCTCAAGAATTGACGATCCCAGTTCCCGCAACTCGGCATGAACCCTTGCGTTTAGGGATTCATCGACATGGGGATCGATATCGTAGATGCTCATGGAAAGAAGTTCTTCGCGCGTATAACCCAGGTCGATGCAGGCTCTTTCGTTGATATCGATGTAACGGAGCGTTTCCGGATCGACCACTTCGATCGCGTCATTGGATTGGTCGATCAGCATGCGGAACAGCTGCAAGGATTTCTCCGCGCGCTTGCGCTCCGTGATGTCGCGGACCACACATATTCTGTAAGTGCGGTCAAAGTGGACCTGTTTGACGCTGATCTCCACCGGGAATGTCGTCCCGTTCTTCCGCCGGTGCAGGCTTTCGAAGATGGCAGATCCTGAATTCCGCAGATCCTCACTAACCTTGGCAAAGCGCGATTCGCTGGCATCGTGATCGATGTCGTAAATGGTTAGGGAAAGAAGTTCTTCGCGCGAGTAGCCCAGGTCCAGGCATGCTCTTTCATTGGCGTCGAGGAAGCGGTGCGTACCTAGCTCGATCACCTCGATGGCATCGTTGGATTGGTCGATTAACATGCGGAAAAGCTGCAACGATTTTTCCGCATGTTTGCGCGGCCGGATGTCGCGGATGATTACTTCGACAGCCTGCGATCCGTTCCAGGGAATGGCTATTGCAGCCGCTTCAATTGAGACCTCAGACCCATCAAGGGCGAGGAGCACGCTTTCTTTGGCTGGACAGGCAGTCCCTGTTTCCAGACAATACTGAATGCGTTGCTGCACACTCTCCCGGTAGGCGGGATGAAGAATTTCGAGAACATCCTTACCCAACAGTTGCTCCGGTTGTCGGGCGCCCAGCAGTCTCAGGCAGGAAGGATTGACGAAGAGGATTTTGTTCTCGCCGTGAACCAGAATTGCGTCCGGCAGGGCCTCTACCAACTTTCGAAATCGCTCTTCGCTGTCGGCAAGTTTCTCATTCAACGCTCTAAGCTGCGCCGTGCGGTCGTCCACCCGGCGTTCCAAGTCCTGGTTGAGCCGCTGAATTTGGGTGCGCACCCGCCTGTCCACGGACGATGTGATGTTGGCGGCGACCAGCACGATCAGGGTCGCAATGACGACTCCGGAGCCGCCAACGGGTGAGATGCTCACGGCGTGGGATAGGTCCGGAAGCGGGGCGGGAATGAAACTGGCAGCAGCCATCCCGGTGTAATGCATGGCGGAGATGGCAGCTCCCATGACTATGGCGCTGCACACCCTGCGCGGAACCGTCGATCTGACTTCCTCCCGCAGGCCGAATGCCAGCAGCAACGCAATTAAAGAAAACAGAATGGCGAGCAGGATGGAACACGTCACCAGAAGGGGAGAGTACCGGGTGATGGCCGCCAATCTCATTGCGGCCATCAAGATATAGTGCAGGCCTGCGATGCCCGCACCCATCACGATGCTGCCAGTCAAGGCTTCGGTCTGGCCCATCTTCCGCCGGCTCGTCACATAGAGCGCGACCGCAGATGCGAAGATAGCCACTGACAGGGCTGCCAGAACAGTTGGCCAGTGATACTCGACGGGTACGGGCATGCGGAAGGCCAGCATCCCCTTGAGGTGCATCGTCCAGATGCCGACGCCCATGGCAATAGCGCCACCGCTCAGCCAGGCCAGGCGATCCCGGCCGCGAGGTGCGGCGGTTACACGTCCCGCAAGGTCGAGCGCGGCATAGGAAGCAGCAATCGCTATCGACACCGAGCGCGCCACTTCGCCGTAGTCGTACGAACTGGGCAGAGCCGCGCTGGCAGAAATCATTACAACCCCGCGAGTCGGCGGAATTATACGTCAGCCTGTCAACGCCGAAGCGTTTTTGTGACGGAATATTCGAATCTGCCTGAACTTTATTCTTGTTAGCGAGGTTCTTGTTAGCGCGGTAGACGGGTAACGTCCCGCAGCATAGGAGGATTTGACCTTGCTGACGGCACCGGCGGAGCGATAATAGGAGTATGGCACGCGGCTGGGAAAGCAAGTCCGTCGAAGCGCAGCAGGCCGATGCCGCCGAAACGCGGTCGGCCCAAAAGCCCCGTCTGACGCGGGATGAGGCTGCACAATTCCGCGAAAAGCAGAGCCTGCTCATGGCGCGTACCAGCGTCCTGCGGCAGCTCGAATCGGTCTCCACAACATCTCGTTATCGTGCGCTGCTGGAGCAGACCCTCACGGATCTCAATGATCGAATCAAGCATTTGCTTTAGGTTCAGCAACCCTTTGCGCCGATATGATCATGCGGTCGTCTACGCTGATTTTGTATAATGAACTTTCCATGACTGCTCACGTGTACGTCTCCCTCAAGAAAACCGTGCTTGATCCTCAAGGCAAAACCATTCAGGGGGCTCTCAACAAGATGGGCTACAAAGGACTGGAAAGTGTCCGCCAGGGCAAATATTTCGAATTGTCGCTCTCTGAAAACCTTAGCCGCGAAGAGGCGCAAGCCGAGGTTGAGCGCATCGCCCGCGAAGTGTTGACCAATCCCGTCATTGAGGAATTCCAGTTCTCCCTCGCAGACTAATGGGTGATCGGTAACGCATCGCGGCCGGCAACGCATCCCTGAATAACACGCTGAATAACAAGCGTTGAGTGAGGTTCATCCATGTGCGGTATCGTCGGCTACGTTGGCCAGAAATCCGTAGTGCCCGTGATCATTGAGGGCCTGCGGCGGCTGGAATATCGAGGCTACGATTCCGCGGGCATCGCCGTTGCCGGGAGTGGTAACGGGCTCCAGGTCTGCCGCGCCGAAGGCAAGCTGCGCAACCTGGAAGAAGCGATTCGCCTCCATCCGCTGGATGGAACCTATGGAGTGGGCCACACGCGCTGGGCCACTCACGGACGGCCCACCGAAGAGAACGCCCACCCGCATCGCGATTGCACCGGCAAGATTGTTGTCGTTCACAACGGCATCGTCGAGAACTATCTCAGCCTGAAGAAAAAGCTGATCGGCGAAGGCCACACATTCACCACCGAGACCGATACCGAAATCATTGCCCACTTGATCGAGAAACACGTCGGCGAATCGGGCAACGGCCATCGAGTAGTCCTGCAAGATGCGGTGCGCAAAACGGTAAAGGAACTGACCGGCGTGTTTGCCCTGGTTGTGATTTCGGCGGACGAGCCCAACAAGATCGTGGCCGCGCGCAATGGTCCTCCGGTTGTCATCGGACTCGGCAACCACGAATTCTTCGTCGCCTCCGATGTGCCCGCGATTCTTCATCACACTCGCGACATGTTCTTCCTCGCCGATGGCGACGTGGCGACCGTCACTCAGGAAGGTGTGCAGGTTACAGATTTCGACGGCAAGGTCCTTAAACGCGAGGTGCAGCACATCACGTGGGATCCTATTCAGGCGGAAAAAGGCGGCTTCAAGCATTTCATGCTCAAAGAGATTTACGAGCAACCGCGCGCTGTCCGCGACACCACGCTGGGCCGCGTTTCATCCGACACCGGACGGATTTTTCTTTCTGAAATGGAGATTGGGGATGACGAATTTCGCGCTCTGAAGAAAATAAACATCGCGGCCTGCGGCACAAGTTGGCATGCCGGGCAAGCCGGCAAATTCATGATCGAGAGCCTGGCCCGCGTTCCCGTGGAAGTGGATTACGCAAGCGAATGGCGTTACCGCGACCCCATCGTCGGCCCCGATACAATCACGATTGTCATCTCGCAGTCGGGCGAAACCGCCGACACCATCGCCGCCCAGCGCGAAGCCAAATCCAAAGGTTCGAGGACACTTGCCATCTGCAACGTAGTCGGATCGATGATCACTCGCGAGGCTGCGGGAACGATCTACACGCACGCGGGACCGGAAATCGGTGTGGCTTCGACCAAGGCTTTTACCGCGCAGCTGACCGCACTGCATCTCTTCGCGCTCTATCTGGCGCAGGCGCGCGGCGTGATGAACTCCGAGCAGTTGCGGATTGCCGTTGAGGAACTGATGCGGATTCCGGGCAAGCTGGAACACCTCCTGACTCGAGACGAACAAGTTGAAGATTTAGCGAAGCGTTTCCAGCGTGTCCACGATTTTCTTTTTCTCGGTCGCGGTATTCACTATCCCATCGCCCTCGAAGGCGCGCTCAAGCTGAAAGAAATTTCCTACATTCATGCAGAAGGTTATCCGGCGGGCGAAATGAAGCATGGCCCCAACGCCCTGATCGACGAAAATCTCCCCGTCGTGATCATCGCCACGCGCAACGTGAATGATCCGCATTCAATGACCCGTTACGAGAAGACGATGTCCAATTTGAAAGAAGTAAAGGCTCGTTCCGGGGTGGTGATCGCACTGGCCACGGAAGGCGATGAAGAAATCAAAGAAGCCGCCGACCACGTTCTCTATGTTCCCACCGCTCCGGAAGAACTGTCGCCGATCCTGGAAATCGTTCCCTTGCAGTTGCTGGCTTATCACATCGCGGTGAGACGCGGATGCGATGTGGATCAGCCGCGGAATCTGGCCAAGTCGGTCACGGTCGAGTAAATCGTCTGAGTTGTCGTTTGCGTTAGCCGGCTTCGATATCCGTGTGCCGAAAGTCGTCGCCTTTGAATAGCAGCGGTTCGCCCGTCGCCTTAGCCAGGGCATAAGCGAAGCAATCGCCGAAATTGAGCCCCGCCCGGTGCCGCCCCTTGCCGAAATCGCGATACGCCTCTCGAGCGATCTTGGCTTGCTCTGCGGTAACCGGCTCGACAACGATTTCGCTGTCGCGCAGCAGATCGTCAAACCGCCGGCTTAGTACGGGATTACGGCTGCCATCGGTGACAATGGCGGCTTCGACAAAGGTCGCCGCGGAAATGCGCAACGCCGGAGCTTGCTCCAGGGCACGCGCGAGAGTTGGTCCGTCGCTCTCACCCCGAAGGATTGCCATGATCGCTGACGCATCGACAATCATTTCGGCATACCCTTTTCGTCATACAGCAGGTCGCCATGGTCCATGGAGCGGTAGGGCTCCTTAAATAGAGGGGCGGTTTCCCTCCCAATTTTCAACAGGCGTTCCGCAAGTCCGGTGCCCCGGTGAGCGCGCACTCGCTCCAGTCGCTCCTGTACCGCAAGGCCTACGGCTGCCGTCATGCTCTCCCCAGTCAACTTTGCCAATTGCCGGGCCATGCGATGCGTCTTTTCGTCTTTGATGTTTAGGCTCATGTTCTACCTTCTACCATCGTAATTCCACCATTCTACCATGCGGCGCAAACTCGCTAACGAGTACGTCAGCCCCGCAATCCCGGCAAACCAAATCGCGAAGGCGGCATCCACCACCCACCTCGGCGCAGCTCCCACCCGGCGCAGCAAGAACGGCAGAAAATTCCAGCATGTGATGTGTATGTAATCCCATGGATCTTGCCCCATGGATTCGTTATTCAGTCCCCACGCATCCATCTTGCCCAGCGCGAACGCCGCAATATTCTTGAAGCGCAGCGCGATCACAAACGTCGGATGGCCAAGCGTTTCCATCTGATAAATCTCCAGCGGAAGCCAGAAGGCCAGCGATGCGATCTGAATCGCAAGGCTGACAAGAATGATCGCAACGCCAACTCGCCAAATCGAGGTCCCGACAGACTGTGTCACGAGTTCCCCTGGCCCCGGCAAGCTCGGGAGGGGCATGGCATTAGCCGTGCCGACGGGCACCGCAATCCCTGCGGGCCTTAGCCCCTGCGGGCTGTCCTCCTCGCGGGCAGGAAACCGAAATCTTAGCAGCAACGGTACCGCGACTAGCGCCACCATCTCCACCGACGTCGAAACATACCGATCACCCCAGGCAAAATCTCCCGCCCAATAGGTATAGCGCGCGTAAAAGCAGATATACCCAAGCAACAAAATTATCGAAGAGACGCCATAAGCGCGAACTTCCGCGGACAGGCGTTTCCACATCACCGCCAGCATTACGAGCGCCAGCACCAGTAAAGGATCAAAAAGAAAAATAGATTTCTCCGGCTTGAACAGCGGCCCCAAAAAGCCCTCGAGAAACGGCGTAGTCCACGGATAATTCAATGGCAGCGTGGGATCCTGCAACCGCTGCTCTCTGGCAAACAGCGACACATATGTATTCGTGAACGACCCGAACCGATAGAACTGATACAGCCGATCAATCAGAAGGAAGAAGGCGTAAACCGGCGCGGCAACTTTGCAGTAAGCGAGAAACTTGCGCCAGCCCGCGTTCAAAGAAGTTTTCTCGAACCAAAGCACTGCCAGCAGAAACACTCCTGCCCCGATCAAATCCAAACCCGTGGTAAGCCGGGTCAGCAGGTTCAGTCCCAGAGCCGATGAGCCAATCCAAAGCGGGCGAGCGCTCCCGGTGCGCAGCCACTCATATTGAAACGAAAACCCCACCAGCGTGAGCAACTGGATGTAGTTGTTCTCCATCAAGTTCTGCGTGTAGTGGAGATGCGTAGTGCAAAACAGCAAGGCCAGAACTCCCAAGACACACTCATGCAGGGAAAATCTCAACTGCCGCAATAGCCGGAAGGCGATCCAGGCGGTCAGAACATTCACCAGAACGCTGGTCGAGTATGCAACCACAATGCTGCGCACCGCAGGGTCTTCGTTGTAGCCTTTAAAAATGTGCCAGTGCGCAATCCAGGTTGCGATAAGGTCCGCGGGCAACATCAGCAACGACTGCCCGATTCCATACCAGCTATAAAGCTGGCCGCCGCGGCCATGCAGGCCAAACTCGGGATACTCGGTAGGGAAGACCTGTGGCTCGGAAGTCCACAGCCAGTGCGTGGTCTGCAGCCGATGCATGGTATCGGCCGTGCCCAGTTCGCCCGATTGCACGACGAACGCCAGCAAGCCCGCCGTCAGACACAAAAGAAAAACAGGATGGCGGAGCCAGTTTCCCGAGCGTGAAGTCACGATTGGATGGTAATACAGGGACAGCGGTCAGCACTTAGCACTCGGCATTTAGCCATCACCCGTCAGGGAACAGCGAAGGGTGCCCGGAGGGGAAACGCAGAGCTCTTACTTCAATGCCACTCCGTAAAAATAGCTGTACGTCCCCACTGTATTCCACGGCAGATTGGCAGTGAAGGAACTGAACAACATTGCCCGGCCCATGAAGCTTACGAAGACATCCTGCTGCGCATTGGCAGTGGTGACGCGAAAGGTAAACACGCCGTAACACGGGTCCGACAATTCGCCCGAACTGCCATAGAGGTATGAAGCGTCGGCCACGGGCGTAAGCGTTGCCTGAGCGATCTCAGTCCCCTGTGTGTCGGTCATCGTGACTTGGCCGTCGCTGGTCACCACCAGCGTCGCATTGTCCAGACTCGCCGTTCCGGTCTCCACATTGCCTTGTCCCGTGCTGGCACCCGTTTTCTGGTAGTAGATCGCCTTGTATGTTCCTGCCACGGTCGGATCGAAGTCTTTGCTCGCAGCTTTCTTCAGGCCAAGAATGGCTCCGTTCCCAGTATCCACGGCGAAAATGCCATCGGCGGTGCCGAAGACATAGGCAAAACCTGGCTCATTGTTGGGCTCGGGAACTTTCAGGAAAGTTCCGGAAGAATCCAATTGCGCCTGGCTCATGTCGATGGAGCCGGTGTTAAACGGGCCGCTGCCCTGGCCACCCTGGCTATACGATCCATAAGGCCAGAAGGAAGAAATCGATCCCGTCCCCTGCGCGTTTACGCTGATCGTTCCCACTTCAAGGCCTCCCGCAGCCGTGCGGAATTGCATGGTGTTGTAAGCCTGCGATTCAAACGTTGCCAGAGAAATCTTTCCGCTCTCGACCGATGTAATCAGAGCGGGCGTGTCCAGGTTGGGTCCGGTCTTGGCCGCCTGAATCAACAGAGCGTAGCTGGGAACTTCATATGCGCCGATCAAATTTCCCGAGGAGTCGTTGAGCGTGTAAGTGCCGTCCGAGTTCACGGTGTAGGGAACGGTCCCACTGCTGCTGTTGGAAAGATCGTTGTAAGAGATGGTCTTGGCACTGGGGTCGACCGTAATGGTCATGAAATCGCCGACCGAGGCCGTGCCGTGATAGACCCGCGCGGCGGCTGCCGGAGGGGTGACAATCGGGTTGGGAGTGGAAGCGCAGCCGGGCAGCAGAAGAAGCGCGAGCAACAGCGGAGTTGTGCGGATTCGCATGAGAAAGTCCTTATCCGGCGAGGGCGTCATCAGAGAAACAATCGGCAGGACACACGGAAGTATTAGCCCGCAGTTTCGCGTAAACTGTTTCCGGAAAATTCATGCCCTCTTGCGCCTCTTGCAACGCCGACATTTCTGGCTCGGTACGCTTTTGTTCCACCTGCGGCACGCCCGTTAGCAATACTGACGATCTGGCGACGCTGGACTTTGCTTCGCCCACGCCTTCTCGCTCCGCGCGGCCGGGCGGTTCCTCGTCTTCGTCATCGCGGCCCTCAAGTTCCGCCGAGTTCCTGCTCAACGAAGGCCGCTTTCTTCCCGGGCGCCTACTGGCTGGGCGTTATCGCATCATCGCTTTGCTCGGCAAAGGAGGCATGGGCGAGGTTTACCGCGCCGACGACCTGACGCTCGGGCAGGCCATCGCTCTTAAATTTCTTCCCGACGAAGCCGCGCGCGATGAAGGTCTGCTCGAACGCTTCCGCAATGAAGTCCGCATCGCCCGCCGCGTTTCGCATCCCAACGTGTGCCGCGTCTACGACGTGGGTGAAGTCGACGGCCACACTTTCTTCACCATGGAATATGTCGATGGCGAAGACCTCGCGTCTCTGCTGCGCCGCATCGGACGTTTGCCGCACGACAAAGCTCTCGACATCGCACGCCAACTCTGCGCCGGTCTTGCCGCCGCTCATGCCAAAGGAGTGCTGCATCGCGACCTGAAACCGGCGAACATCATGCTCGACGGGCGCGGCCAGGTGGTTATTACCGATTTTGGCCTGGCAGGAATCGCCGGACAGATTCCCGGCGCCGAAGTGCGCAGCGGCACGCCCGCTTACATGGCGCCCGAACAGTTGGCGGGAAAAGAAGTCAGTGGACGCAGCGATATTTATTCTCTCGGCCTGGTCTTGTACGAAGTCTTTACCGGCAAGCGTGCCTTTGCCGAAACCAGCGCTGATAAGCGCCGGGCTTCGAGCGACAGCACAGTGAGCCGGCCGTCGTCGGTGGTCAAAGACGTCGATCCGGTTGTTGAGCGAGTGATTCTTCGCTGCCTTGAAACTGAATCCACTGCGCGGCCGGCGACCGTGCTCGCGGTGGCTGCGGCTTTGCCCGGCGGCGACCCGTTGGCGGCGGCGCTGGCGGCGGGCGAAACTCCTTCGCCGCAAATGGTGGCTGCCTCGGGTGAGAGTGCGGGCCTGCGTCCGCGTGCTGCTGTGATCTGCTTTGCGTCCGTGTTGCTCGCGCTGGGCCTGGCGGCTTTCCTGTCGATTCATTACAGTGCGCTGGAAAAGATGCGGCTGGAGCAGACACCGGAAGTGCTCGCGCAGAAAGCTCGCGAGATCACGGTGCGACTGGGATATCCCGAGCGGCCCGCCGACACCGCATTTGGGCTCCATGACGACGATGACTTTCAGGAGTATGTGGAGAAAAACGATAAGCCGCACCCTAACTGGGACGCGGTGCTGGCCGCACGGCCATCATTGCTGCACTTCTGGTATCGCCAAAGTCCGGATTCCCTGGTGGCCCAGGGCTTCCGCGACCAACTGCTCAATCCGGGCATCGTCAAGCGGCAGGACCCTCCGACAGATTTATCGGGGATGATTAATGTGGGCCTCGATCCTCAGGGCAGGCTCAACTTCTTTCAGGCAATCCCGCCGCAGAAAGAAGATTCTGCCGGGCCCGCGGCGCCGTACGATTGGAGTCTGCTGTTCTCCGCTGCGGGATTGGATCCTGCGCAATTTCAGAAGACCGAACCTTTATGGAATTCGCTGGCCGCTTCCGACACGCGGATGGCTTGGACTGGAACCTGGCCTGGGTCCACGCGAACCATGCGGGTGGAAGCGGCTTCATTTCGTGGCAAGCCAGTCTTCTTTTCCATGATCGGCGACTGGACCAAGCCGGACCGCGTGAAAGAGCCGGAACTCTCGACCGGCAAGAAAGTAGGGCAAATTCTCGGAATCATTTTGCTTTTGTCTTTGCTTTCTGGCGCGGCCTATCTGGCGCGGCGAAATTATCGCCAGGGGCGCGGCGACCGCGAAGGCGCGTTCCGCCTGGCGTGCGTTATGTTCGGGTTGTTATTTCTGCTCTGGCTGTGCCGCGGGCATTTTGTGCCCGGCCTGGAAACGTTCGGCCTATTCATCATCCAGTGCAGCACCGCTTTGTTCATCTCGGGGACGACCTGGTTGTTATATCTGGCACTCGAGCCTTGGGTGCGGCGGCGCTGGCCGCAAACCATTATTTCCTGGAGCCGGCTGCTCTCGGGGCAGTTTCGCGATCCGCTGGTGGGGCGTGACATTTTGTTTGGCGTGATGCTGGGCATGTTGTGGATGCTTATCTTTCAGATCCGCTATATCCCCATAATGCGCTTGGGATCTGCGCCGGGATTTGGTGAGGTTGAGTATCTGATGGGCGGGCGCGAAGCCCTGGGCGCGTGGCTGGCTCAGATTCCGGTGTCGATCCTGGGCACTCTGCAATTCTTCTTTCTTCTACTGGGGCTGAAAGTTGTGCTGCGCAAGGATTGGCTCGCGGCCATGGCATTCGTTGCGCTTTTTGCGCTGCCGCGAGGACTCACCAGTTCCTACATGGCGGTGGAGTTGCCAACCGAGATTCTGGTTTATGCCATTGCGGTAGTAATCGTGTTCCGCTTCGGGCTGATCCCTCTATCGGTTGCGATCTTCACCATTAATATGCTGGCCAGTGTTCCCTTCACGGCGGATTTCTCGGCGTGGTATATGCCGGCCTCCGCTTTGGCGCTGCTGAGCGTGGTGGCGATCGCCGCCTGGGGTTTCTACCATTCGTTGGGCGGAGAACCGCTGTGGAGGCCGGAGATCGACTGAAGGCAGCTTCTCGCCGCTAGCTTCTAGCCCCCTCATAGATATCCGTCCGTCGTTACTTGATGGCGTTGTACCTCTTTAATATCTCGATGGTTTTATCGAGTGGCAGGGCCTCGATCGAGTGTCCGTGTCCGGTGACGCTCGTCGCTCGAAACAAAGAATTGTAGACGGCTTCTTCTGTCGCTTCGATGACAGCCTCAAACAGCGGGGACATTGCGTCGTTGGTCAACAGTTCGACATGGCGCGTTAAGGACTTGTCCTGCGAATGTATGCGAACCTGCTCGGCAGTCGAGAACGCGATGGCATAATCGCCGCTGCCGTTTGAAACCGAACTCCCCGTGCGCGCGATTCCCGCCATGGCTCTTGCTCCAAGGCGTTTCAGGTTTCGCGCATCCAGCGGCGCGTCAGTGGCGATGACAATCATCACCGAGCCCTTAGCCCCATCGGCTCCGCTGCCTTCCTGTTGCATCTCTTCACGCAAGTAGTAGCGGCCCAGTTCCTGACCAACGGGAGCGCCAGCAATCGTGAGCACGCCGCCAAAATTTGTCTGCACCAGAACACCAACAGTGTAACCGCCGAGTTTGGCGGGCAGCCTGCGGGATGCGGTTCCAATTCCCCCCTTAAAACCGAAGGCGATGGTTCCGGTCCCTGCGCCGATCGATCCCTCTTCAACAGGGCCGGTCTTCGCGTTCTTAATCGCGGCGAAAACATCGTCGGGCGTGATGTGGCGGCCGCGAATGTCGTTCAGAAATCCGTCGTTGGTTTCGCCGACCACGGGGTTGATGGAGAAAACATCTTCGTTGCCGGACAGTGCCAGCATGTAGCTGATGACCGCGTCTGACACCTGCGGCACGCTGGTCGTGTTCGTCAGCAGAATGGGCGTTTCGATGTCGCCCATTTCTTCAACTTGGGTGGAACCGGCCAGCTTGCCAAAACCGTTGCCCACAAAAATCGCGCCCGGCACTTTCTCGCGATAGAGATTGCCGGAGTGCGGGAGAATCGCGGTCACGCCGGTACGTATGTCGTCTCCGCGAATGAGGGTGCTGTGTCCGACGGTAACGCCTGCTACGTCGGTGATCGCGTCGAGCGGGCCGGAAGGAAGAACGCCGACCTTAATCCCCAAATCGCGGGCTCGGGGATGATTATTTGGGGCGGCGTTTTGAGCGGCAGCGGAAGTGATCAGTATTATCGCGGCAGCCGCGAAAAGATGTTTGGTCATGGCAGCAGATTGTAGCGCGAAGACGCCCGCCCACCGGAGCTCAAAAGAAAAACGTAGCTTTGTTCGACGCTGATATAGAATCCGACCCGCAGTCAAGAGTCAAATCGTTACAACGAAAGAGTGCGGAGGAAAGTTGAAAAAATCACTGTTGTTGGGCGGAGTCGTGATTGCGCTAACGATGGCGTTTTATTTGGGGCGGGCACAGGGACAGCAGGATCAGAACGTGCTCTTCGTGGCAGCCGATCAGGCAAAATACAGCGCGGCGAGTAAAGGTGTCTCCATGGCCGCAATCTGGGGAGACGCCAGTGCGGGGGCGCATGGCACCTTCACCAAGTTCGCGCCGGGGGTGGACTCTGGAATGCACACCCACACCAACGATGTTTGGATCGTCGTGTTGAAGGGCGCTTACCTCTATAAAGATGACGCCGGCGAGAAACGCGTTGCAGCGGGCGATTTCCTGCGTGTTCCCGGCGGGCACAAGCACTGGAGCGGCGGAGATAAGAAAGAAGGCGCTTTGTTCTACGAAGAATCATCCGGCAAATTTGATTTGATTCCGGCAAAGTAGGCGGCGAGGCCGATCACGCAATCCCCACCTTTCGCGGCGAAGGGTGGGGGTGACGCGTTATCTTTTTTCCTGCACGCCCAAGTCCCGCCACACTTCCCCCACTTGCTCTCGAGTTTTTTCCAGCGGGCCGGAATTGTCGATTACGTAATGGGCGGCTTTGATTTTTTCCGCGTCCGGCAGTTGGGCGGCCATGCGGCGCGCGACTTCTTTACCGGCTTCCTCGACAGGCAGGTTTTGCCGGGCGGCAAAACGTTCGGCGCGCTGGTCCTCATTGCAGGTGACAACGATCAGTCGATCGAAGTGATCGGCCGCGCCCGCCTCCAAAATCAATGCGGCCTCGACGATCGCGACTCCCTGCGGATACTGCTGAGCAATTTCTTCCATCCATTCGTCTTGCCTGCGAACCACCGCGGGATGGACGATGCGATTCAGTTCTTCGATGCGTGAGGCGCTGCCCGGCGCTGCGGAGAATGCAGCCTGGGCTAATTTGGCGCGGTTGATGCTGCCGTCGGGTTGAAGAATCTCGCGGCCGAAGTGGGAGACCACTTCGTCGTAGACGGATCGTCCCGACTGCATGAGTTCATGAGCGATGCGGTCGGCCTGAATGAGGTGCGCGCCGTGGGCGACGAACATTTCTCCAACCGCGGATTTGCCGGAGGCAATGCCGCCGGTGAGGCCGACTTTCAGCACGGTCGCTCCGGGGGAAAACCTCTTACCACAGAGACCCAGAGACACAGAGGAAAACCAAAAAATAAAAGTAAGGGTTTTCTCTGTATCTCCGTGTCTCTGTGGTGGGTTTGCATTCCGTTAGGCGCGAGACAACTCTGCTACGGTGCTGGCGCGCCGCATCTTCGCCGCCTTCACCGTATTAAACATCAGCATGGCGATCGTCAGCGGGCCCACTCCGCCGGGGACCGGAGTGATTGCGCCTGCGATTTCCGCAACTTCGGGATGGACGTCGCCTACCAGTGTCGATCCTCTGCTGCGGAAGGATTCTTCGCGCTTCGCATTGCCTGTAAACAGGCCTGCGAATTCCGCGGCATCCGTCACTTTGTTCATGCCGACATCGATCACGGTCGCTCCCGGCTTCACGAAATCGCGGGTGATCATCCCTGCGCGTCCTATGGCGGCGACCAGAATATCGCCGCGGCGGCAGACCTCTGCGAGGTCTCGTGTTTTGGAGTGACACACCGTCACCGTGGCATTCGTATTCAGCAGCAGCATAGCCACCGGCTTGCCCACAATGTCGCTCCGGCCGACCACAACCGCTTCCTGCCCGTTGACCTGAATACCGCTGCGCTTCAGGATTTCCATTACTCCTGCCGGGGTACAGGGAACGAGGCCCGGACGCTGCGTGGAAAGAAAGCCAACGTTCACGGGATGAAATCCGTCGACATCTTTGGCGGGGTCGACGGCGAGCAGAACTTTCTTGCTATCGACCTGCTGCGGCAAAGGCAGCTGCACCAGTATCCCGTCGATTTCGTCGCGGCGGTTCAGGTCTTCGACCAGTCGCAGCAACTCGGCAGTCGTGCTTGTATCGGGTGGCGTATGTTGTTCGCTGTAAATGCCGACTTCTTCGCAAGCCTTGACCTTGCCCCGCACGTAAATTTCGGACGCAGGATTGTGGCCGGCGAGAATCACAGCGAGTCCGGGCCGGGTTCCGACGGCGGACAGGGCTCTGACTTCAGCCGCGACTTCCGCGCGGATGTCGGCGGCGAGCTTGGTTCCATCGAGAATTCGGGCTGGCATAGGATCGGCTTCCGGCTGCCGGGCTTCCGCTAGAAATCTTACACCGCCGAGTGCACACTCGGCCTCGGGCAAAACCGAAATCCACCACGGAGACACAGAGACACGGAGAAACCCGAAAAACCACAGAAACATCAACCGAACAGGCATTTCCCTTGTTTTCCTCGGGGTCTATGTGTCTCCGTGGTGGATTTGCTTCTCGTGGATCCCCGATGCCGTACAATGCTCGGGTCATGATTGCCAAAGATTTGCTGGAGATGCTGGTGTGTCCGGCGTGCAAGCAGGCGCTGGAGTACCGCGAGAGCCCCGAGAGTTTGAAATGCACCCAGTGTCACCGGGTCTATGCGGTCAGAGACAATATCCCCATCATGCTGATCGACGAGGCGACGATCGAGGCTTCTTGAGTCGAACGCGCCGGCCATGGCCCGCCTTCCCACCAGGTCACGGCGCGGAGGTGCAAGTCGCGATAGAAGCATTTTTCGTGCCCAGTCCTCAGAGTATCCCACCCACGTGCGCCGTTCAAAAGAACGGCGCACAAAGATGCTCCCGACGAGTCTGCAGTATTTTGGCGAGAAGACCTAAGCCTTTAGTGTCCGGATTTGCACCCAGCGCGGGACGCAAGACGCGACGCCCTTCCCGTTCTTTGTGAGAAGCGGCGTTCCGGAAACGACACAACGTGTCACTTTTGAGACCCAAAATGGTTACCAGCGCGGCCTCCGGAGACGGGGGCGGCCGTGGCACGGGCCGCAACTTCCGCTATTCACAGGGGTTTATACATCCAACAGAATCTGCCGCACGTATAAAAGGGCAGAACTATTCGCGGCAACCGAATTGCATGCAACTTCATCGGCTGCCGATGAGTCTAATAGTTACAACCCAGGTCGGAGTCGGAGGTGATGACGGCCATGAACGATAGACGGACGAACGAGAAAGCATTTAACGACGGGCTGATGCAGATGAACGATCGGCTCATGAATGACAGGGACAAAGACAGGTTCACGGTGACGGAACTGTCGGCCTTGCGCAGCGATCTGCTGCAAGGCGGAATGATCGACTCGTATGAGGCCGCCGAACTGTTGCAGGTGTTTCTGATGGGCCGCGGCTACGGAGTGTCGCCCAAAGCGGCACTGGATGCGGCGGGCCGCGTAGAGATGGCGGGGTGCGCACTGCCGGTACTTCAGCATGAACTGGAGAACCTGGCAATGGTGATGTAAGGCGAAGAAGAGCTTTTTGACGCCGAGATCGCTGAGTGCGCCGAGAGAGGGCCGGAGTTTTCTAGAGATTCGCTCGGCGCGTTAGCTTACTCGGCGTTTAAGTTTTTGACATTCTGGGACGGCGGTCGAAACGAGGCTGACCGAACCAGTTCCACGAAAAAGCAGCCGGGCCAACCAGCCCGGCTTTGTGGCTTCTGGAATCGTTGCGATTTTCCGTCGTGGAGGTTCGAGAGGAGAGATTGCTTTTCATGGGTCGCTCCGTAAGAGACTTCCTGATTCGCTTTATTGTTTCAAGAAATCGAGAACCGGAAGCGGCATGTCACCGCTTCCGACCGTAGGTTGTCGTTGTCGGGGGCAACTCGAATACAGGGCCGCAACCGACCCCGAGTGCCTCAACGACGCATCGAGATGCGTCTTGCCGATGACGTTTCCTGAGCAATCGATCGCGAAATCCTTCCCGCTACTTCAGGCCGCCGGACTCGGGGGATAACTCGAAGGCCACGCCCCCCTTCAGGCTGCCGCCATACGTGGTTGTGCCGTACATGTTGCCGGCGGAATCCAGGATCACGCCCGCGGCCGGTATGCCGCCGTCGGTTTGACCCTGAAAGCTATACAACACTGAGAAGGTCCAGCCGCCGCCAGATGCTGGACTGATCTCAAAAACGGTTCCTTCATCGTCGATGCCACCGACGCTGGCGGCACCGAAAATATTGCCGGCAGAGTCCAGAACTACGCCCGCTGGAGTGGCCCCGTCGCTCTCGCCGGTGAAGTTGTACAGGACTGTTTCCTTCCAAAGACCGTTCGTGCCTGGCCCTGTGAGTTTGAAGACGTTGCCGCAACCCCCGCTACATTTTGTGAATCCGCCCTCGCGCGCCACGCCATACAGGTCTCCGGCGCCATCAATGGTTAAAGCACTGGGATAAGTTCCGTCATGACCGCCGAAGGCGAACACCCGTGTGAACCGCCACGTCGGGCCCATGGGGGTGAGGCGAAAAACCGTGCCACAGCCGGTGGTGCAGGTGGTGGTACCGTCGCCGCCGAACGCTGTGCCATAGAGATTGCCGGCCGCATCGAAGACGAGATTACTGCCCGGCTCGCTGCCGTCGCTGCCTCCGGTAAAGTTGTAGATGATTTTTTCCGTCCAGTGACCGCTTGCCGATGGCGACAGCTCAACCACGGTGCCGAAACCCAGCCCTCCGACGACGGCGGTGGCGTAAAGATTCCCCTTGGTATCGAAAATCGGGGTGCCCTCGGGGGTTTTACCGTCCGTGCCGCCGCCAAAGTTGTGCAGGATAGTCTGCTTCCAGCTGCCGCTGGAAGTGGGCGAGATTTCGAAGGCGGTACCGGTGCGATTGCTCCCGCCGGCCTTGCTGAGGCCGTAAAGATTCCCGCTGGCATCGAAAATTAGATTGCCGCTGGGTTCGCTGACCCCGGTGCCGCCGAAGAACGAATAAAGAATGTTCTCGGTCCAGCCACTGCCGGAGGATGGCGAAAGTTCATACGCATCGCCGCTGTCATTAATGCCGCCGAGTTCTGTTGCACCGAAGAGATTTCCGGATCCGTCAAAAATCATCCCGGACATGGGAAAAATGGAGTCGCCCGTCGCACCAAAGTTGTAGAGAACGGCTTCGGTGTACTGCGCGTGGGCGTTCGGAGTTAGTGCCAGGAGAGTGAGGGATAGGACAACGGCCACCAGCGCCGCAGACGAGATTCGCGAGAGATTGAGTTTCATGGGTCCTCCGTGAGAGCTTCTGGAAAGATTTCTTAAGGGCCCCACTTCTCGCGCAATGAACTCGCGTAAGAAGTAGGGCAGCCACTGACAGTCTTACTTCGCGCCCGCCACCGGAGAAAGCTCATACACCGAGCCGCACCCCCCGTCGCAGTTCGTGCTTCCGCCGCCGTAGGCGGTGCTGTACATGTGTCCAGTCGAATCGCGGAGCAATGGTGCTGTGGTGAGATAGGCCGAGCCTGCCGACAATGCGGTCAGCACCTGGAATTGCCAGCCCCCGCCGGAAGCTGGAGTCAGTCGAAAGGCTGCGCCGGGGCTGGTTTCGCTCAGTCCGCCCGATGTCCCGAAGACATGGCCAGCCGAATCGAGCGTGAGCGTAGCCGTGGGATTTTCACCATCCGTTGTGTTCTGGAAGGCGTGAAGGATGGTCTCCTTCCACTGGCCTGCTGTAGTGGGCGCAAGTTTGAAGACTACGCCGAAGCCGCAGCAAGTGGGCGTTCCTCCGGCGAATGTGGTGCCGTAGAGGTTCCCGGTGGAGTCCAACGCCACCCCGCTTACAGGCTCGTATCCACCGGGGCCGTGAAAGACGTAGATTTGAGAGTACCGCCAGCCGGTGGAGGAATCGCTCAGCCGATAGACAACACCGCAGCCGCTACTACAGCCCCAGGTCCCAGTTTCATCTCCGCCCCGTAGAGTGGTTCCGTACAGATTGCCTGCCGCGTCCAGCGTGACTCCGCTGTCCGGTTCGTAGCCCCCAGTCGTGGCGAAGCTGTGCAGGGTGGTGAATGTCCAGCCGCTCGAACCGGGCGACAACTCGAACACATTCCCGTCGAGGTTGGCCCCACCTGCCCTGGTGACGCCGTATAAATTGCCCGAGGCATCGATGGCCAGACTGCCCCATGGTTCATTCCCGTCGATCCCGCCCGTGAAATTGTAGAGGATGGTTTCGGTCCATGTGCCGCCGGAGCTGGGCGAAAGCTCATAGATAACGCCACAACCGGCGCCGCCAATGCACACCGTGCCGGTGCCGCCCGCGCCCGTTATGCCGTATAGGTTTCCGCTGGCGTCGAAGACCAGGCCTTGAGGACTGTAGCCGTCGGAAGTTCCGCCAGTGAAGGCGTGGAGGATGGTTTCCGTCCATGTGCCACCCGAAGCAGGCGAGAGTTCGAAGACGGTTCCGCAACCTTTCTTGGTAATAGCTGTACAAGCGCCGCCGCCCGCGGTGGTCGTGCCATAAAGGTTCCCCGCTCCGTCAGCGATCACGCCGGACATCGGGGTCGCGCCGTCGGTTCTACTCTGGAAAGTGTAAATGCTGCTTTGTGTATCTATCGCCCAGGCGCTTGCGGCCAGGGTCAAAACGATGGCCATAAGGGCCGCAAGAAAAAATCGCGAGAGATTGAATTTCATCGGGTCTCCAATTCGTTTTTGATCTTCTGATTATTGTCGTGGTTGCGGCATCCTCAAAAACGAGATGCCTAAGGATGAAAATCGACTAGCGTAGCTTCCATGGAAGCGGGGAATGAATTGTTATTCCTGGTCCGCAGGTGGTGAGAGTTCGAACACAACCCCGCATCCGATCCCGCTCTGGCAATCGGATTGAGTGGGACCACCCGCATAGGTGCCGCCATAGACATTGCCAGCCGCGTCCAGAATTACATTCCCATAGGGAGTAATTCCCAGGGTCGGCGAGAAACTGACTAAACGTGCGAACTTCCACCCTCCGGAAACCGCAGTTAGCTTAAATGCAGTGCCGCAGCGGTCGGGGCTGCACGAACCATTTCCTCCATTGGACGCGGTGCCGTATACATTGCCTGCGCTGTCCAGCGCAACGCCCGCGGTTGGCTGCCAGCCGTCGTCTCCGCCGGTGAACCGGTGCACAAAGCTTTCTTTCCAGAAGCCGGTGGAAGTTGGCGTCAGCTTATAGATCAGTCCGCAGCCGCCGGCGGAGGCGCATACCGAGGTCTTCATGCCGCCCTGGCCCGTGCTGCCGTAAAGATTGCCTGCGGAATCGAAAGCCAGATTGCCCTGCGGTGTGGCTCCGCCGGGTCCGTAGAATTCAAAAATTTTGGTGAACGTCCAGGTGCCAGACGCGGGGGACAGGCGGAATACTCCGCCGCTGGCCTGTCCGTTGGTTCCCCCGACCTTGGTTGCGCCGAAGAGATTGCCCGCGCCGTCCAGGGCCAATCCTTCCGGCTGACCTCCGGTGTTGAAAAGATCGAAGGGAAAGAGCACGCTAAACGTCCAACCGCCGCCGGAAGCGGGAGACAGCTCATAGGCTGTGCCCCAGTTTTTCGGGCCGCCCGCGGAAGTTAAGCCGAACAAGTTGCCTGCGGAATCGAACGCAAGATTGCCGAAGGGAGCGCTCCCATCAGTGGTCCCAATAAATGTGTGGATAAGGCTCTCGGTCCATCCGCCTCCCGTGTTCGGCGAGAGTTCAAATACCGTGCCGCATCCGCCGCTGCAGGTGGTGCTGCCTCCGGCGCTCGCCGTGCCAAACAAATTGCCGTTAGCGTCGAGGGCGAGCGCGCTGGGGTAGGCGCCGTCGCTTCCCCCGGTGAACTGGTAGAGGACGGTTTCTGTCCAGCCTCCGCCAGAACCCGGCGAAAGCTGAAAGACGTTGCCAAAACCATCTGCGCCGCCGTGATTGGCGCTACCGTACAGATTGCCGTGGGAGTCGAAGACTAATCCGCTCTCGATTGAAATGCCGTCATTCGAGGTCGTTCCCAAATCATAGAGAATGTTGTAGGAGTATTGCGCGAAAGCGGTTGTGGTAAGAGTTAGTGCGAGGGCCGCGACAGCTGCGAGTACGATTCTCGAGGTATGGATCTTCACAGTGATCTCCTGAATGTGGACTTCTGAGGTCCCGTCATTAGCTTGTTCAGCGTGCTGATTGGTCCGGCGTTGTTTGGAATGCTTTCGAGATTTTCATAGCTGTCGGTCTGCCTCCGACGAGGTGAGGCGCAACCTTGCGTGCAGACGAAAAGGCGGCTACAGAAAACAGCAACAGCGGGGCCCGATAGACCAAGTAAATCAGCCGCGAGGAACAGAGAACCTGCGGGAACAGGGGGAGGACCTGATGGCGAAAAACTATATCACACGTCCGGGACAGAAATAAATGCGGGAGGGAATGTAGAAGCGGCTCTAAACGCAGAGTTCGCAGAGCAGGGCCGACGCTGTCTCCGGTAAAATTGCAGATGATTCTTCCGTCCAGTGGCCGCTTGCGGATGGTGACGGCTCAACAACATGCCGAAGCTCAGGGCTCCGACAGCGAGGATGGCGAAAGTTCATACGCATTGCCGTTGTCATTGCTGCCGCCGAGTTCTGGTTAGCCCCGAAGAGAGCAATGACTCCGACAATTAAAAACAGTGTTAAAGCAACACTATGTTAGGGAGAACACCACTGTTGCCCATCCATCGGGATAGGCAACAGTGAGAGTCGGTTTTCTCTTTTGCGGAAGATGGCTCAGTGCATGGCAACGCTGCTCGAAGTCGTTGCTGTAGTACTTAGAGGCGAGCATCCCGCGGTTTGTACAACATGCGCGACCACGACTCCTCCCTCCCTTACCCAGACGGTCGAAGACTGGGACGCACATATCGCCTTGGCGTGCGCAATCATGGGGAAGGCAAAGCTGTTGGTTCTCCATGCCAGGAACCAAGTGATAACAGCCAAGCCGAGTAAGTAAGCGGGCCGCAGACTTATTTTGCCATCGGCTACGCCGGATCGAATCCTCATCACCGAAAAGCCCAGGAGAAGCAGACCAAGGCCATATAGAGAAAACCTAAATACTCCGCTGGTTAACGCGGCAAAAACGTGGGGTGAGCCGACCGTATCCACATAAAAGCCGCCAGCGGGAAAGTTCGGGGATGCCGGATATCCGGGAGGCGGAGTCGTCATCCATTGATTTCCGCTCGAAGTCATATTGTCGCTCGGCATGGGCGTGGTAAAGATGGGCCTGGTGGTCCCAAGTACGCCGCCAGCCGGAAGGACAATTAGATCGGCTTGAATGTTGAGCGAGGTGGTGTTAAACGTGGTCGCGAAAACCTGCATTTGTCCCGTCGATGGACTCAGCGTATCCGGCTGGGGTAACTGGCTTAGCGGGATTATGCTGGTCACCTGGTTAATTGTGGCGTGGACATTCACCGGTTGCCCATAGTAACTCCCGCACAGCGATGAGCTGCCGCAAGTCACTGTGCCGGTGCTTTCCAGGTGCAGTGCGACGATCTGAATATTGATGTAACCACCCGGAGCGGGAATTGGATTCTCGCGCCACACAATGGTATCGGCCGTTCCGACGCCCGCAGAGGAGGGCAACGGAACTCCCTGAAATGTCACGGTACCGAGGCCAACGCTACTCAAGTTGTCCTGGGTTCCGCCTCCGGTGCTAAGCAAATCGTAACCCTGCCCTGCGGCAATTCCTGACCAGCAAACTAATATAGCTACCAATGGCAGCGCCAACACAAGTCGTTTCATATCGCACCCTCCTGTATGCCCCATAACCTTCAGGCGATTCCACCTTAGCTCTGATGGTGCGGGGCGGCTACTCCGGGATTGCTAAATTCGCGGTGTCTGGCGTTTCTGGCCTGACGAGCCCGTGCTTTATGAGCCACATCACGTTCCGCCGGACGTAATCAACATGAAAAGAATGATTCGCGGCCAACAAGTCAACTAATTGTCCGAATCTTGGTCTTTCATCTGTTATTGCACCGTTCCCGTGTGACTTATCCGCACCATTAAGTTCCTTGATTGCGAGTCGAACAAGATCGCCGTCAATCGTCCTGCATGCAGACAACCGTGGATGCAGCAAAAGCTCAATATCTTTATCGGTGACTTCTTTTCCCAGAGAAGTCAGAGTCAAGCCAGAATCGGCAGTGAGCACTGATGTGGGATGATTCTTGAAGCACTCGAAATATTGAGGCCTCTCGAAATTGATGCCAGCCGTTGAAGCCCTAATCCCCCGGCCCAGCAAAGAGAGTTCAGACCACAATTCTTCGTATTGCCTGACAACAACGGGAAAGCTGTACAAAGCCTCAGCACGCTGCCGGGAACATTTAGACATTGTCTGCCGCAGTTGATCGTTCTCAATGATCGTTTGAAGGTACGACTGGAGGGCGTCGACATCCATCGCGACCGATTGGCCTAAAGCCAGATGATCGAATTCCCAACCCAGCAGATGGCCCGTATCCCTTAGATCGGAATCGCACTTCGTCCAGTAGGTGGGCACTAGAAATCCAGTCTCGCCGTGCCTGACCGTATCGCGATATCCATCCCAATCTGCCACTACCTGTGGAACTCCGCAGGCCATGGCCTCGATAGGAGTAAGCCCGAAACTCTCCTGGATGCTGTCACCGGGAGAGACGAATATATCCGCCGACGCGATAAGAGTCTGCTTTGTTTTATCCGGGAAGCTATCCATCAAGCGCACATGCTGGGATAGGGACAGATCCTTGATGTGCTTTTGTAAGGTGTCCGCATAGATGGCATCACGGGCACCGGCGATGACTAATAGCAGTTTACGTCCCGGGTTATCGGCCAGAAGCCGCCGAAAAACCTGAAGCAGCGGCAGCAGGTCCGCTTTCAACACAGATACATAACCGACGTAGAGCAGAATGGTAGCGTCTTTTGGCAACTTGAGCCGACGACGGAGAAGCGGTTTGTCTTCCGGCTTAAACTTCTCCGTATCGACACAGAGCGGTATTATGTCCAGCCGCGTGGAATACTTGATGGCGGTGTGGAAGGTTCGATTGAACTGCTCTGCTGTTTGCTCAAGAATGTTAGCCAGTGCCGTCCGGCTTGCGCGGCTCGTGCAGATCAGGGAGTCGCAGGCGTATGTGCCTTCCAACAAGAGTCGAAGGAAGCCGTCAAAGAGCATGGAATGCAGACTAAAGCCGTGCGTAAGAATACTCACGGGATATAACTGAGATGCGAAGTTGTTTCGAATGATGAGTGGCTGGGAAAAATTACCCGAGGGGTTAAAAAATGCCGTCAAAGAAAACTTGTCGACTCCACGTGGAAGATCCAATGTCGACGTGATGTGGACCCGATGTTCGGCCAAGTTTCCATTTCTTCCCAGATGCGTGAAACTTTCGGCATCCTTCAAGAACGACGGCTCCACGAAAAGCTCATATCTGCTCATCGTTCCGTGCTTGAGCAGAGCCTCAGTCACATAGTCGATGGCTACGAGATTGCCCCGGACGGCGAAGTTGTCAGGGAAAAGCGTCTTGGCGATATAGAGTTGCAATCGATCGGAGAAGGTCGCAGGACCGTTGCGGACCATGTTTCCACGGGCCACTTGCGGAAACAGAATGCCAAGAACTCCGCTGCAATTGTCGGTCATAGTCCCCCTAACAGGACGGCTCCATGTATGGGGTTACGGCATTCACTAACAGTTCCGGGAGCGGAATCGGCTCAATGCTCCCAGCCTTCCGCTCAATGCAGACCACTTCTTGTTCGCCTTCGGCGACGAGGGCTTCCCGTCCATTTGGCAAAGCAAGGTAGTACCGGAACACCATGGTCAGGCGGCTTGGCGTTATGGTTCCGGCGCTCATGCGAATCACAATCTCGTCAAATGCGGCAAGTTCCTGATAGTAGGAGCAGGTGACGCGGGTTGTGGCCATGGCAAAACCATGGCCCAGTTCGCTGAGCAGTTGCGGAGCGTGGTCGTGCAAGAACATTTCTCGGCACCGGCCCTGCCACCGAATGTAATGCGTGTAGTAGACGTTGCCTACGACATTGGTTTCTTCAAGACAGATTCGATGTCGATACTCGTAGGTGTGCATGCCTCACTCCTGGCCAGAACAGCGATGGCGAACGGCGTTGAATCGCCGCGAAGGCGAACCACGGAAGTGGAGATGGTTGCGCCGGGCGCGGCCAAGTCAGCGCCGCATTTGTTGTCGACGGAAGTCGAAAGCAAAATCAGCGGACCATCATGGAGAATTTCAGCCTTCTTCAGTGTCTCGACCGCAGTCCACACGCGAGTGGCCGCCGTTTGCAGATCCTCCTGCGCCTGCCTGGCAATCAGTTGTGCCAGTAACCAGCGTTCATCCCCCAGCAGGTCGCGCCACATCACGTCTGATCTGGCGCAGATGGGCTCGATGTCGCATGCCACAAGCCGTGCCGCGGCGACCGCCAGAGTAAGCCCATTGCTGTGCGCGGCGGAGACCGCGAGCGGGCCGTCGACTAGAGGTTTTCCATCGGGACGCCAGCGCACCGGACAGGGTATATCAAGCGCGCGCCGAATGGCGCGCTCGGTGCGACTGCGGCGGTCTTCATTTGAATTTGTTCCGCGCTCGAACGCCGCGAACACTCGGGCCGCAGGCGTGGCTCTTCGAACCCGCCACTCCAGTAAGGCGGCGGCCAGAGGGTCTGGCCAGTCTTGCCTGCTCGCATCATCGACTTTTCGGAACCGAAGGCCTTTCCAGTATTCAACGATGGTGCCATCGGAATTCCGCAATTCGAGGTCGTAACAGTACGTCTCGCCCTTCTGCCAACGCTCGCAAGCATGCGCGATCACGGGGTCGTTATCGCTAAGCCGGGCCGGCGAAATATGGTCGACCCCCACCGGGAGCAGAACTGCATCGGGCACGCAGCCCTGGATGGAATGCAGAGCTGCGTCGCGCATTGCGGCATCCCCGAGGACGAGCGCGCCGGGCAAGTAAGGATTGAACCATGCTTGTCGCGGAGCAGGCGCAAGGTCTGCCCAGGATAGGCGTGCGTTCAGACGTCGGTAGCCCGCCAGCCGCTGGAAGCGAGATCCCTGGAAGAGCAGGCTTCCATACAGCTCACGCTGCGGGTCTACGGGCAGGCGTGATTGCTCTGGAATTGGAACCGCATCCTCAGGACGAAGCGGCGTCCGATCGAATACGCAGGAACAACGGAAGTGATCGAGCTGGAATGAAGTTGTTGAACAGCGAAGGACGAGATCGATGCGTCCCTCTTCCCGCTCCACCGCAGCAATTCTCAAGGTGACGCGAGTCCCGGGTTCGACTGCGATTGGATGATCCAGGCGCAGATTTTCCACGGCGGGAATCCGATCGCTCTCGTGAAGAGCCGTCGCCACCTGTACTAATGCCTCAACGCCCATCACTGCGGGCAGCAAAGGTTGACCGCGGAAAACGTGGTCGAGCAGATAGGGATCGGAAACCGTGGACAGGTCGGCTTCTACGATCAGCTCAACTCCCGGATAGTGGACGCGCGGACGTTCCAGGAAGCGCAGTAGTGGCAGTTGCTGAGATGCTATCGGAACGGGCGAATTCGGTCCTAACCGTCCGCTCACGACTACTGAAGTTGCGGGCAGCTTTTGCGCTATCAACTTGCGGAACCAGTAGACGCCTTCAGCCGGCGGAATCGAAACAATACCTGCGGAGCGAAGAGCCTCGACTTTGCCCAGCTTTTCCGCCATCCCAATGCCTGACCAGGCCGAGGACTCAAAGGCAACGCTCCGGCATTGTGGATGCAGGCGATCAAATTCCTCGGTCAACGCGGACAGAGATGCGTTGGCCAGCGCGTAATCCGCTTGTCCCCGCAGTCCCACGCGTCCGATCACCGAGCTAAAAGTGACGAGTAAGCGCAACCTGTCGTTATTGACGGCCGTGACAAGATTGCGGAGTCCTTGCACCTTCGCGGCAAAGGTGGTTCGCAGCTTAAGTTCGCTAAGGTCGATTACCAGGGATGGACGGTTATGACCTGCGCCGTGGATGATGCCGACGATTGGGCCGAAGGTTTGCTCCGCCACGCTGACAGCGGCTTTCACCGCTTGCCGATCGGTTACATCGGCTTGAATATAACTCGCCACAACGTGGCTCTCTTCCAGGGCGCGCATGTGGGCGCAGACCGCGGGATTTTCTTTCTCCGATCGGCCGAGGAGGACCAGAGTTGCGCCCGTAAGCTTCGCCAATGCGAATGCGCACTCCGCAGCGATGCCTTGGGCTCCCCCGCTGACCAGCAAGACGTCACCGCGTTGAAGCGGAATGAAATCTTCTTTTGCCGGCGGCAG
>Ga0209006_10000913_pt1 | contig 27389 bp, 21 predicted proteins | sample JacPin_JW_Ref_O2_FD_188567 | JGI IMG/M metagenome (GOLD analysis project Ga0209006, IMG submission 188567) | Forest soil microbial communities from Algoma, Ontario, Canada - Jack Pine, Ontario site 1_JW_Ref_O2 (SPAdes) (version 2) | ecosystem: Environmental > Terrestrial > Soil > Boreal...
ATCGTCTTTGTCAGTAGCGGGGGCACCGCTCAGCCGCGACTCCAACAACAGGCGGCGCAACTCGCTCGCCGAAACTTCCGCAATGGTCGGTGCGGCGGAATTAGCCAGCATTCGCCCATCCCAGTTACGCATCAGATCGGCGGCCCGTTTCGCACGCGCCGAAGCCTGAGGATCATGATCGACAGCATAGACCAGGCGTTCCGCGACGAACAGATCGGGCTCCGAATGAATATCGGTTTGCAGTGCAAGCATGTCGGCCGGAGCAAACTTCCGCCCCGACTCCAGCACGTGGTAAATACGGGCCGACCGCCAGGGCGCATCCCACTCCATGCTGATCGGCGGCTGGTAATCGTCGGGAGCGATTCTGCCGTTTGCCGTCGCGATGATCCCCGACGGCGGGTTGTAGATGCGGGGAAGTTTGTCGTAGGCAATGTAGCCGATCCATTCGTGGGCGTCATCGGCGCCGCTGACCGGAAGGCTGCCATCGCCGGAAGCGCGAATCGGAACTTTGCCGGTGGTCTGGTAGCCAATATTTCCGTCGACGTCGGCGTAGACGACATTCTGTCCCGGCGCATCGAGCAGAGAGAATGCATGGCGGAATTCATCCCAGTTCTGCGCCATGTCGACGTCGAAAAAAGGAATGCGCAAACCGTCGTAGAGCGTCCAACGCAGCGCCAGGGGCCGCGTTTCACCCGGCACCAGATCCGTGATAATCGGCCCGTGCCGCGTGATTTCGACCTCGACCGTGATATCCGGCTGGCCTTTGACGTGAATGATTTCAGTACGATGTTCGGGCTGGAGCCATCCATGCGGCGTTTGGTACGCGCCCTCCGAGTTGAAATTCTCGATGTAGACGTCAGTGACGGCGGGGCCGACGTTGGTGAATCCCCACGCGATTTTCTGGTTGTGGCCGACGATGACATACGGGACTCCGGGCAAGGTAACTCCGGCGACGTCGAGTGCGCCGGCATGCAGGTGCGCTTCATACCACAGGTTCGGCATCTGATGGCCGAGATGCATATCGTCACAGAGCAGAGGCTTGCCGGTAACCGTGTGCGCACCGGAGATAACCCAGTCGTTCGAACCGATAACAGGAAGCTCGTCGTGATCGCCCCGGAGAAGCGCGGGCCGGGCAGAATGCTGCGTCACTGAGTCGGAGGCGGGATCGTCATCGCTGTCATCATCTTCGTCGTCGGAGTCATTTGAGTTGTTCTGCCGCTCGATATCTTCACGCATGACCGTGGGCGGGCGATCATGCCACGAACGATTTACATAAAGATCGGCGGTTAACTCCGGCCCCAGCCTGGCCAGGATTTTTTCGCGGTGCAAGGCATCCTCGAAATAGCGGTAATTCATGTCCTTTACCATCTGGTTCCCTATAACCACGGAGTCTTCAGGCGTCCACGGCTTCGGCGCGTACTTCAAAATTCTGAATTCGATGGGCAGATGACTGGCCTGAAGGGCGATGTAAGCGTTCACCCCTCGCGCATACGCGGAAAAAAATCCCTGGTCGCGGGGATTGGCGGACTCAATCGACTTGTGCGCCGCTGCCCGAAGCCCGAGGATGCGTTGCTCGCGGTCCACGCTCAGAGTATCCGGGCCTAGAATCTCCGATAGTTCTCCTGAAGCAAAGCGGCGCATCACATCCATCTGCCACAGCCGGTCCTGCGCCGTCACAAAGCCTTGTGCGAAGAAAACATCCTCCAGCGATTGCGCTTTAATTACAGGCACGCCATGGGCATCGCGAGTGACCGTCACCGGTGCGGATAATCCAGCAATCTGGGCGCTCCCGTCGAGTTGAGGCAACGCCGAGCGAACCGCGAAGTAGGCATAACCCAATGCAGCCGCAAGAATTAACAGTAGGAGAAATAAGACCCAAACCAAAATCCGCAGAACCGGAGCCTTGCGGGCAGGAACAACGCTAGCTGAGACTGCTGTGCTCATGTGAATCTAGATTGTATTCCAGGCCGCGCTAGGGGTAGCGCCCGATTTCGGTTTCTTCGGCTGTAATGGTATCTTGATTAGGTTCAGCCCGACCCCTCTCCCCCGTCTAACCCGAGACACGGTGTCAGGCTTGCTTGGCCGCTTCAGATTGCGAAGATGCGGTCAGCATGAGGAAGCATGTCGATCTTCTGTCCACAGTGCGCTGTGGAGATTCCGGAAAATTCCGCCGTTTGCCCGAATTGCGGGCACGCCACGTCAGCCGCCGTCAGGGCACGCGGCACAGTGGGAGTGTTCCCCGAAAATATTGCCGGAGCGCTGGCTTACATAACCGTCGTTCCCGCCATCGTTTTTCTCCTGATCGATCCCTATCGCCGGAACCGCTTCGTGCGTTTTCATTCTCTGCAATGTCTGTTTTTGTGGCTGGCCTTGTTTTTGATCGCAGCGGTAATGAGAGTGCTTGAACCGGTGATATTCCTCATTCCCAGCTTCGGATATTTACTCTTCCTGTTAATCGCGATGGTGGTCACGCTCGGGGCATTTGTGATTTGGCTGGTGCTGGTGATCAAAGCCTTGCAGGGAGAAGCCTTCAAATTACCCGTGGTGGGCGAACTGGCGCAACGTCAAGCGGCCGTGACCCACGCCTAAATTTCACGGGCATCCCCAGTTGCTTCGCGCAGCGCTTTCTGCTATTTTGCCCAATCGCTTGCGCCTGTCCCCAGTCTGACCGGAGGCGTCAAGTTCAATACAGCCGTCGGCGGGAAATGAGGAAAAATCCATGGCATTCTGCAATCAATGCGGAACACAAATCCCGGATGGCGCAACCGTGTGCGCCGCTTGCCGCGGGCGAACGGTTGTCACGGGCGCCCCTGCGGCCGGCTTGACCGACAACGCGGCGGGCATGCTGGCTTACATCACCATCATTCCAGCGATTATTTTTCTGGTAATGGAGCCTTACAATCGGAGCCGCTTCATTCGTTTTCATTCCTTCCAGTGCCTGTTTCTCGCGGCGGCGGCGTTCATTGCGCATGTTCTCCTATCGATGCTGGCGGTCATACCGTTTATGGTTTTGCTCACCTTGCCGCTGCATCTGCTGGTATCGGCGGCGTGGCTGCTGCTCTCGATATTCCTTCTGCTGAAGGCAAATCAAGGACAGATGTATAAGCTGCCCGTGATTGGCGACCTCGCCGAGAAGCAGGCGAATGCCTAAGGAGCTTTGATTCTTCAGAGTGTCACGAACGGGAGCGCGCGAATAAATTCCAAAGGAATTGTCGAGACCGAGCTTGACTTTGATCCAGTAAGCTGTCAATCCTATTAGCTTTTACCCGTTGACATTTAACGCTCACGAATCGGCGCCGTAGGGCGCGCAGGGAAATCTTTAACACTGGGGTATTCATTGCGAGTCAAGGTTTTCTATCACGACAAGTGCTTCGATGGAGCGTCGTCCGCCGCGTTGTTTGCCCGCTTTTACCGGGAGCGCATTGGCAACGACGCCGAGTTCTCGTTCTCCGGTCTGCTGCACCGGGCCGGGGCGTTGTTTGAAGACGTCAACTTCGATGGCGAAGAGAATGCCATTGTCGATTTCAAGTACTCCAGTTCACCGCAACTTACCTGGTGGTTCGATCATCACGAGAGCGCGTTTCTCTCGCCGGCCGACGCCGATCACTTCGAGCAGGACCAGAGCAACCGCAAGTTCTACGATCCGGATTTCAAATCCTGCACCAGCTTCATAGCCATGATCGCGCAGCAGCGCTTCGGCTTCGATCCCGCCCCGGTGGCCGATCTCGTCCACTGGACCGACATTATCGACGGCGCTCTCTATCCCGACGCGCAGACCGCGGTCGAAATGAAAGAGCCCGCTATGAAATTGACCATGGTGATCGAGTCTGCGCCCCATCAGTTCGTCCCGAATCTGATTCCGCTGCTGGCGTCCAAGCCGCTGGGGGAGATTCTGGAAGAGCCTTTTGTTGCACCCTTGCTTCCGCCACTCCTCCGGCGTCACGAGATTTCGATCGGCATTCTCAAGCAGCGCTCCGAATGCAAGAGCGGTACTATTTTTTTCGATATCACCGATCAGGATCTGGAAGGCTACAACAAATTCATCCCGTATCATCTGCACCCGGAATCGATCTACAGCGTGGGCTTGAGCAAGAGCAGCTTCCGCGTGAAGGTTTCGGTGGGATCGAATCCCTGGGCGCCGCAGGAACCGGAAGTGAACCTGGCCAAAATCTGCGAGCGCTATGGCGGCGGCGGCCACGCCCGCGTGGGCGCGATTTCCTTTAACGTGAATCAGCATGCGGCGGCGATCAAAGCCTCGCAGGAAATCGTAGCTGAGTTGCGGGCCGCGGTTCGCCACAAGAACGGCTGACATCGGCAGGTCACGTGTCGTGATACCCTGCCATCGTTGCCAGTTCCCATGAGCGTGTCCGGACAAAAGGTTGCTCCTCACTCGGCTCACACGCGGATGCTCCGGGCTGTGGCTTCCGTGGAATTCGTCAAAGGCGTTTTTGTTCTCTTCATGGGCCTTTGCGCGATGCTGCTGGTTCACCGCGACGCCTGGCTCTACGCCGAAAGTCTGCTGGCGCTGTTTCACGTCAACTCCGATCGCCGATGGGCGGAAATGTTTCTGGATTTCGCCGATAACATCACCGACGCACGCCTGTGGGCAGCGGCGCGCATCGCCTTCGCTTATTCCGTTCTGCGCTTCGCAGAGGCCTACGGTCTGTGGAAAGCGCGCAGTTGGGCGGAATGGGTCGCGTTTCTTTCCGGAACGCTCTTGCTGCCGCTGGAAGTGCGGGAACTGATGCGCGGTATCACATGGCTCCGGTCGGCTTTATTTGTCGGCAATGTCGCGATTGTTCTGTATATGCTTTACATTCTTCGCGAAAACCGCCGCGAACGGCAGTTGAAACACGCTTCCAGCGCGGCTCTTGCTGCGGAGCCGAAAGAACAGAACCCGCAAAATTGAGGCGAAGAAGCGCATCATTTGTCGCCGACATCGCATCATAACCGTGGACGATTCAAGCGGTTCCACAGAGGTCATATGCGACTTGCCTATAGCTTCGCTCTCTTCGCAGCGTGGGGCGTGTCACTCGCGCTTGCCTTGCCAGCCGGCGCTCAGGACACAAATTTCTCGACCGGCCCGCAATATTTACTGAACGGCTCTCCGCTGTTTGCGCGGCCGATTGCGACGCCATCTCTTTCGCTGCAGACGCCACTGGACCAACCCGCAGACCACAGCGGCTCTGACGCTCTGGCGGAACAGGCCGTGGAAAACAAGCTGGAGGAGTTGACGCCGATCGATTTTTTCTCGATCTACTATAAGCCGCCGACCGCGGAGGAGATCGTAGTATCGAACAATTCCGAAGCCCAGGGAGAATCCCGGCAACTTCCGAGTAGCATCGTCGAATCCGGGGTCACGCAAATGATCGACGCGGAAACCTTGCGGCAACTTGTGTATGGGTTGAGTCTCGCCGAAGCTGCTACGCAGTGGAAAGCGCGGAAGAGTGCGCCCGTGCGCACCTACACGAACGAAGATATCGAGCGCCTGCGGCAGGGAAGCTGAGCGTGCGCGTCCCACGGTTTCCGAAGCCATCCCCTAACGATAGGAAGGGTCAGAAGGGCTCATGGGATCGCCGGAGTGGCAGAGGCCCAAGCACGTAATCACTCCGACGAGGACTGATCCTACGCTCACAGCTTCCCAGGTATTCAGGAACGCCGCCTTTCCCGTCACATAATCCGGAGGCTGGATCGCTGCGCCGCATTTTTCCGGGCGTGTCGCCTGTTCCCCTTCTCTGACAGTAACTTTTTCCGAACGCGCAGCTTCCGGTTTGGCCGTAGCTCCTGACTTGCGCGTCTCTATGTTGACGTCGCTCTTGTGAGCCGCCACGGTCACTTTGCCGTCGACATCGGTCACATCGTATTGCGTCCAGCCGGCGATTACGGGGATGGCGGTTACGCAGCCCACACGGACAGTCATTTGAGTCGAGGTGGTCACCTGCACCGTGCCGTGTTCAAGAAAGAGCTGATTTCCCTCGAATTGGACCAACGTGTCCGGGGCAACCAACGCCGTCGATCCGGCGGCGTCGATTTTCGCCGCAGCCTTCTTTGGTGTCTGCACCAAATCGTCGGGAAAGATCGCCGACGATGCGGGCGCCGCATTGCCGTTGAGTTGAACCCCTGCAGCCGCATGCAGCATGGCGGCGTCCGGATTTTGAGAGTAAAGGGTTGCGGGCAGAATTACGACCATCGTCACGCAGACGAGATTTCGCCATTCGCCCAATAAACGTCCACCAGTCCGCAACATCTGCTAGGGCAAGCTTAACGTGCGGTATCGGCTGCGGGGTATTGTCTCGGCTGGTGACCGGCAGAGCGCTGAAAATACGATTCACGCGCGGGCGAAGTCGATGTAGCCGTGGCGCACGTCGGTGCGAATGAGTTTCGCGCGCAACTTGTCGCCCACGTCCAAGCCCGCCGCGCCCTGTGCCAGCAATCCCTCGATGTGCGCCTGTTCCGCCCGCACAAATGTCCCCTTCGGCGTCGCGCCGGTGACGATGGCGTCAAATACTTCGCCAATCCTGTTTTGCATGGAAACCGCGGCCAGCCTCTTTGTCATATCGCGCTCCACCTTGCCTGCCGCATTCTCTTTCTCCGTGCAATTGGCGGCGATCTGCGAAATTTCACCGTCGGAGTAAGGATTGCTCTTGCGAGCAAGCACGCTCTTGATGATGCGCTGCGTCACCATGTCGACGAAACGGCGGTTGGGCGCTGTCGAGTGGGTGTAGTCCTGCACAGCAAGTCCGAAGTGTCCCGGCGCGACCTCGCCCGCCCGCTCCAAAACATATTCACCGCGCCCGATCAGTTTGACTACGGTAAGGGAGAGATCGGCAAAGTGGTCAGGATCCGCCGCTTTACGTTTGATCAGAAAATCGTTCAGCGCCTTGGAATCGGGCTCGGCGGGGAGCTTCTCGCCCTTTTGTGCCGCCAGTTGCACAATGCGGTCCCAGCGTTGGGGCGTGCGCACGATCCGCCGCAGCGAGTTTACTTTTTCCAGAAAGCGTGCCACTACTCCGTTGGCCGCGACCATAAAGTCTTCGATCAATTCGGTGGCGTGGTTTTTTTGCGCCTTTTCCACGTCCACCACCAGGCCATTCAAAAGAACTGCATGGAGTTCGTCCGTTTGCAGGTTTAAAGCTCCATGCTCATAGCGCTGGCTCCTCAGTTTTTGTGCCACTTCGTCTTGTAGTTTGAGCTGGGCCTGCAACTCTGAAGATGCCGCAATTTTCGGTGGTGCAGGCGCAGTTCCCCCCAGCCACGCGCCGGTTGAGTTGTATTGCAGTTGCGCCTTGTTGCGCACCACCGCGCGGTAGATGGCGCTGGACTTCGCCGAGCCGTTACCGTCAACCACAAACTCAACCACCACGGCTAGCCGGTCCTGATTTTCGAGCAGGGAAGTTGCTCCCGTCGAAAGCTCTTCCGGCAGCATGGAAAAGTTCCGCACACCGGCATAAACGGTTGTGGTCTCGCGCGCAGCGTGCTGGTCGATCGGCGAATCCTTCGCGACGAAAGCATCGACATCGGCAATCCCAATCAGGATCTTGACGCTGCCATCCGCCTGGCTTTCCGCAACCTCAATCTGGTCCAGGTCGCGCGAGGTGTCGTTGTCGATCGACGACCACAGCAGGTTCCGCAGATCGCGAACGTCAACCCCCGGAATAATGGCTGGCGGATGAGCCTTGAGTTGTGCCAGTTGAGCCGGAACTTCCGGCGGAAAATCCGGTTCAAAGCCACGGTTGATCATGATTTCCTTAGCGGTGGCTTGTAGATCAAGATGCGACGGGCTGGCGTTCGACATGAATCCTCACGAATCAAATTAAGTCAGTTCAATCTCACACGACGTTCGGGGAGGCAAGAATGTGGAAAGAAAAATCGCGCACGGCGCCTATTCGCTCACCACCGCCTTCACCAGATTTCGCGGATGGTCCACGTCATATCCCTTGCCCAGGGCGACGTGATAGGCGAAGAGTTGCAGAGGAATCACTTCCAGAATGGGCAGCAAAAGTTCCGGCGCAGCGGGCACAAAGAAAACCTCGTCGGCAATGCCCGTGACTTCATCATCGCCTTCGGTGGCCACGGCCACCAGCGGGCCGCGGCGCGATTTTACTTCTTTCATGACGTCGAGCGTGCGGCGGTAACGGAGAACCGAATCCGGGTCCGCATGATCGCGGGTGGCCAGCACCACCACCGGCAGCCGTTCATCGACCAGGGCATTGGGGCCGTGTTTAAGTTCGCCCGCGGGGTAGCCCTCGGCGTGCGCGTACGAGATTTCTTTCAGCTTCAGAGCGCCTTCGCGGGCAATGGCGTAGTGAACTCCGCGTCCCAGATAGAGAAATTTTTCCGCTCGAAAATGCCGCGCGCCAAATTCCTCGGCCAGTTCATCCCAGCGCTTGAGGTTTTTTTCGATGGCGGGCGGAAGCTGCGCCAGGCGCTGCAAGTACGAACGCGTAACTTCCGAAGTCATGCGTCCGCGTTTGCGGGCAAAAAAAAGCGCCATCAGATAAAGAATTGTCACTTGCGTGGTGAAGCTCTTGGTCGCCGGAACAGCCAACTCCGGCCCCGCTCCGGTAATCAGCGCCGCGCCGGCATCACGCACGATCGTCGTGCCGTCCACGTTAGAAATGGCAATCGTTTTGGCTCCACGAGTCAAAGCCTCACGCTGCGCGGCAATCGTGTCGGCCGTTTCCCCCGACTGCGTAATCACCACGACAATAGGATCGACGGCAGCGTGTGTGGATCGATAGCAATACTCACTCGAGTATTCGACGTCAACCGCGACCCCCGAGAGATCCTCGATCATGATCTCTCCAGCCAGGCCCGCATGCCGGCTGGAACCGCTGGCTGCGATGATTAGCTTTTCGAAGGTCAGCAACGCGCCTTCAATCGCCTTCAGTTCGCCGGGAAAAATCATGTCGTCTTTGAGGTGCCGTTCTATGGTTTTGGCAATGGCCTCAGGTTGTTCGTAGATTTCACGCCGCATGGCGTGGCCGGCGGACTTCTGAATTACGGCGTTCGATTGAGTCATGGATGCGGTTGAGCCTAAATCATCCGCGGCGTGCGTCGCAAACCGATTGAGCCAAAACGAGAAAGGACGGGCCAAAAATCCGCTTGCAATACTATCGTGGGTCGTAGATATCCACTTTTCAAAGTTGCAGAATCTTTCACATTGACAGGCCCTAATGAACGCGGCAGACTCTTAAGACAGTAAGCACCCAGAGCGCCGTTCCCCGCCAGACGGTGGCTTGCAACGGCAGGATCCCCAACAACCGATTCGAAGATTTATACCTTTCTAAAAGGAGTTCACATGCGGCTTGTGCGTTTGTCTTCCACTTTCGGTTCGATCGCGTTGATTTTTTGCGTGGCTCATTCAACCCTCGCTCTCGGCCAAGTGAATGTAACGACCTGGCATAACGACAATGCACATACCGGACAAAATCTTCAGGAAACGATTCTGACGCCGGCCAATGTCGCGGCAAAGACTTTCGGCAAAATCTTTTCCTATCCCGTTGACGGCATGATGTACGCGCAGCCGCTCTACGTGCAGGGCGTGACCGTCAATGGCGCAACGCACAATGTAGTTTACGTCGCGACGGAAAACGACAGCATCTACGCTTTTGACGCCGACAGTGCAGCGCTGAATCCGAATCCGCTTTGGCAGACGGCCTTCGCCAAACCACCCAACGTTGTGGCTATGCCATGCACTGCGAACGATCCCTATTGCAACGTCTATCCGATTATCGGCATTTCCGGAACCCCGGTGATCAATCTGGCGAACCAGACAATTTATGCCATCGCCCGCACCCAGGAAACGGGTCCGAAGGGGGGAATTATGTATTACACCCGCCTGCACGCGCTCAATATCGCGACTGGCGCGGAACAGCCCGGAAGCCCCGTGGTCATCTGCGGAGCGGCTGCCGGCAAGGGTTGCCTGTTTGCACCCTATAACTCGACCAGCTTCGACTTGTTTATTCCTCAACATCAGATGCAGCGTCCGGCGCTCACTTTGACGCCCTATCCTGGCACCGCGCAGGGAGTGCTGTACGTGCCTTTCGGTCAGGATCGCGGCTGGCTCATGGCCTTCGACGCCGCGACGTTAAAACTTCTCGCAGTTTTCTGCACCGCTCCGAACGTTACTCTTAGCGGCAAGGGTCTCTCCGGCTTCTGGGGCAGCGGCGGCGCGGTGGGCGCGGACGCCAATGGCAACGTCTATGCGGTCACTGCTGACGGCGTCTTCGACGTGGATACGGGCGGCCCCGATTACGGCGACACGCTCATTAAGCTCAGTCTTGCCTTCAACTCAACCAGCAGTACTTACTCATTCCAGGTGCTGGATTACTTTTCGCCGGAGGATCAGGCATGCCGCTACCAGAATGACGTCGACCTGGGCTCCGGATCGCCTTTGCTCCTACCGGCGCAGTTGGGCGCCAGTTCCCCCGACTTGGTCTTGTTGGGCGGCAAAGGCTTTCCCTGCGATGGCACGATTTCACCGGTTTTCCTCATTGACGGCGACAACATGGGAGAAGCTTCGGGTACCGACATCCAGAGCGTGGACGGCCCGACTGGCGGGTATTGGAGTGGCGGGGCTTACTGGCAAAGCGCGACTTCGACCTACGTTTACTATTCGGGGTTGAACAGCGAGAACCAGGCTCCTGCTGGCGACAACCTGCGCATGTGGACCATGGTCAACGGCTTATTCAGTCCTCCGACGGCCGTTGCCCAAAGTACCCAGAGGCTCACGATTGGCGCAACTCCGTCGATTTCTGCCAACGGGAACACAAACGGCATCCTGTGGGCAATCGCCCGGCAAGATCTCCTATCGACGAAACCGGGCAGCAAGCCTGCAATTCTTTACGCGTTCGACGCTACCAATGTGGCTAAGCAGCTTTACAGCAGCACCATCAATTCAGCTCGCGACAAGGCCGGTGCTGGAGTCAAATTCGTGGTTCCGACCATCGCCAACGGTAAGGTCTACGTCGGAACCCAGACTGAGATTGACGTCTACGGACTGCTGGCGGGCAAGTAAGAAATAGCTCTCTGCAAGCGATCCTTGAGGTCTACAAAAGCAATTGCGCCGCGACTTGCCTGCGAAACCGGCAGACGCGGCGCAGTGGTTTTATGGACCAAAAATCGGGTTGCCTCAACGGGCGTAAATAGTAGATAAGAATGGCCTTCCGGGCCGAACCTTGCAAAATCTTTCACGTTGACAGCTATTGCAAGCCGAGCCAAACTGTAGGAAGCGTCCGTTCCCCGCCAGATGCGCCGTTTGATTTAACCAGATTTCCCAAAAAGAGGAGAGTAATAATGCAGCCCGTAAGATCGTCTTGCATTCCGACGCTGGTTGTTTTGACTGTTTCCCTGGTTTTTTCCTCCGTGGCCTTTGGCCAGGGAAGCGTGAACGTCCTTACATGGCATAACGACAACGCTCACACCGGACAGAACCTCCAGGAGACGATCCTGACCCCGACGAATGTGGCGGCAAAGACTTTTGGAAAACTCTTTTCTTATCCTGTAGACGGCGTTCTGTTCGCCCAGCCGCTCTATGTTTCGGGGTTAACCGTGAATGGTGCGACGCACAACGTCGTTTACGTTGCGACGGAAAACGACAGCGTCTATGCCTTTGACGCAGACAGCGCCACGCTGAATCCCAACCCGCTGTGGAAAGACGCTTTCGCGAATCCTCCCAACGTCGTGCCCATTCCATGCATCGACAACGATAAGTATTGCACCATCTACCCGGTCGTCGGAATTACAGGGACTCCGGTCATCAACCTGGCGAATCAGACGATGTACCTGATCGCGCGTACCCTGGAAACAAATGCCAAGGGGGCTCAGACTTACTTCACCCGGCTGCACGCGTTGAACATTGCAACCGGCGCCGAGCAGCCCAACAGCCCCGTCGTTATTTGCAGCGCGGTGGCTGGCAAGGGTTGCCTGTTTGCCCCATACAACACCAGCAACTTTGATTTGTTTATTCCCCAGCATCAGATGCAGCGTCCGGCTCTTATGTGGAGTGCCTTCCCCGGCACTGCGCAGGGAGTGATCTACGTCCCTTTTGGCCAGGACCGCGGCTGGATCATGGCTATCGATGCTTCCACGTTGAAAGTTCTCGCGACTTTCTGTACCGCTCCCAACGTGACGCTTAGCGGCAAGGGCCTCTCCGGACTCTGGGGAAGCGGTGGCGCAGTTGCGATGGACTCTTACGGAAATCTCTACGTCGTCACCGGCGACGGCGTATTCGATGTGGATACCGGTGGCGCGGACTACGGCGACACCGTCATCAAGTTAGCCCTTAATTACAACTCGACCAGCAACACTTACGCTTTTCAAGTGCTGGATTACTTCTCGCCTTCAGACCAGACTTGCCGTTACCAGAATGACACCGATCTGGGCTCTGGTTCGCCGCTGATCCTGCCGCCGCAACTTGGCGCAGTCTCGCAGGACTTGGTCCTGATGGGCGGTAAGGGTTATCCCTGCGATGGCACGATATCGCCGATTTATCTCATCAACGGCGACAGTATGGGCGAGGCTTCTGGTATCGACGTGCAGAGCGTGGATGGCCCTGAGGCCGGCTATTTCAGCGCCGGCGCGTATTGGCAGAGCGCGACTACGACGTATTTGTACTATTCGGGGTTGAACAGTGAAAACACCGCTCCCGCTGGCGACAACCTGCGCATGTGGACCATGGTCAACGGCATGTTCAATCCGCCGACGGCCGTGGCCGAAAGCTCCATGCGGCTCACGACCGGAGCCACTCCTTCGATTTCCGCAAATGGAAATACCAACGGCATAGTTTGGGCGCTGGCCCGGCAGGATCTCTTGTCTACCAAGCCGGGAACCAAGCCGGCACTCCTCTATGCCTTCGATGCCACCAACGTCGCTCACCTGCTTTACAGCAGTACGATGAACGCGGCGCGCGATAAGGCCGGTCTTAATTCCAAGTATGTGTTGCCAATCATTGCCAATGGCAAAGTCTTCGTCCCAACTCAGACCGAATTGGACGTCTACGGATTGCTTGCCGGTAAATAACTGAAACCACCCCCCCATCTGCAACAGCAGCCGCAAGGCTGCTGTTGCTTTGTTTGGAGGAGTGTTTGAGCAAGCATCTGATTAAGAACAAAATTCTGGTCGCTTTCCTCGTTCTCCTGGTTTCCTGTTCTGCCCATGCCAAAGGAACGCTTTCCAAGCACGTCACCACTTGGAAGGGAATAACCCGGTATTACGCGGTGTATCGTCCGCAATCGCTGGCGCCGAATCCGGCGATGGTGTTGTTCCTCAACTCCACGTCTCAAAACACCCCCACCGACCCTCCCTACGTTTACACCCAGGCCTGGGAGACACTGGCCGATCAGTATGGCTTCGTCATGGTCTGGCCGGTTTCCAGTTATAACCCCTCGAACCACACCTGGTATTGGGATGTCTATGAAACCGACTCCACCTTTCCCGTGCCGCCCGACGATTCCGGCTTCCTGCGTTCGCTCATAACCACCTTCCAGTCGCAATACAAAGTCAGCCCCGACCGGACGTTCGTCGCTGGAATGTCCTCGGGAGGCTTCATGGCCCATCGCGTGGGAACGGATCTCAGCGACATTGTTGCCGCCATCGCCCCAGTTTCGGGCATGATCGACATTCACTCCATCGGGCAGGACTTTGCCCCGCCCTTCCCGACGCATCCGGTCTCGGTATACGAACTGCATGGCGACGAGGATGCTGAGGTGACTTATTGCGGCGGTTCCGGATGGTTCTGGGGAAAACTTCACGACGACCAGCCGTCGAGCGATGACGACGTCAACTTCTGGACCTCTGCGAATTCCTGCACCGCCCGAAGCACAACCCAGGCGCTTTGTACGGATGGAACACCCACTCCCGGCGTCAACAGTCAGATTGCCACAGGATGCATAGACGGCGCGACCGTGGTTTTCGAACGCGAAGTCGGCGTAGGCCACACCTGGGTCAAAGGCACGGAAGCGAAAATCTGGACATTCTTCCGCAGCCACCCACGCCGGTAACTTTAGCTGCAAGTCCAGCCTGAGCGGGCAAAAGGCTTTAATCGCAGAGATCGCCCAGAATTTCAAGAAAATCTCGGCGAACTCGGCGTGCTCGGCGTTAAATTTCTTTTGCCGCCCTCCAAAAAAATCTCTCCACCCATGAAACGAATTTAACCTTCGCCACACTATGACAGCAGTGGGGTCGCTGCGCGCTAGATTTAAGTCGAACGGACATCCACTGTATCCCGACATCGGAAGTCCTTAAGCATCCGGGGGGAAGCGAAGGGACTTCAGAGCGCCGGAGCCGGAACGGGGAAGCGGCTCCCGCGCTCTTCGGGATTTTCCCAAATTCCTGTGGTGCGAGAACCACAAGTGACGATCCCAGCCAGAGTTTTGCGAAGGAACCGTTCCGCCCGGCTGACCACCACCCGGGCCAAAGTACAGGCCGCCCACCGCGGCAACAGCGCAACCCTGCTACCGGAGCCGAGGTGCTACACTGTTCCACACTTCAGCAGCCGGGGCCAGGCGTTGCCATTCCACAACTTTGACGAATCCTATGTGCAGCGATTGCGTCAGGGAGATTTCCGCACCATGGACCATTTCGTCTCCTACTTCGGCGACCTGCTTCAGTTGAAGCTGCGCTCCCGGCTGCGCTCGCCGCAGGCCGTGGAAGACGTGAGGCAGGAGACTTTCGTCCGTGTCCTGGCAGCCGTGCGCGACGATAAAATACGCGAGCCGGAACGTTTTGGCTCCTACGTGTTCTCGATTTGCAAAAATATCCTGCTGGAGGGCCATCGAGTGGCACAGCGTGACACCTCGCTCGAAGACGGAGAAGATCAGGATTTTCCCGATCGCAGCGTCGATATTTTCGGCGCCTTCGCCGCCAAACAAACCAAAGAAAAAGTGCGGCACGTTCTGGAGAAGCTGCCCGAACTGGATCGGCGCCTGCTGAAAGATGTTTTTCTGGAAGAACGCGACAAAGACGAAGTCTGCCGCGACTTTGGCGTGACCCGCGACTACCTGCGAGTCCTGTTATTCCGCGCCAAGCAGTCGTTTAAAACAGAGTACCTGGCGAGCTAAACGATCGATGTCATAACGATTAATGCCAAAATATTGGAGAATGAGGTCTTCGAAAGAGCGCCGAAAAAAGCTTGTAACGCTTTGCCGCCACGATTCACTATGAGGTGAGGGGGATTCTTGATGGACCACGAACAAGCGGTCGGGCAGAACGCGACCGAAAGGTATCTCCTCGACGAACTCGATCCGGACCAGCGGGATCAGTTCGAGGAGCACTTTTTCGACTGCCAGCATTGCGCCACCGACGTGCGTGTTGCGGCTATGTTTGTCGAGCACAGCAAAGCGATATTGGCCGAGCCGCCTGCTCCGGCGCCCGTGCGCGAGGCCGATCCCAATCCTCTGAAAAAGAGGTGGCTGGATTGGTTGCGCCCGGCCATTACGGTGCCTGTAATGGTTTTGCTGTTGGCAGTGATCGGGTACCAAGGCCTGGTGGAGTTACCCCGGTTGCGATCGACGGCGAGCCAAGCCGAGGTTTTGCCTGCGATTGCGCTGAACCTTCAAACCGCCGGAGATAACTCCGAACCCATTACCGTGCCGCCCGGCGGAGACTTTCTGCTCAATGTGATTATTCCTCCGGGAAATATCTTTTCTTCATTCCAAGTGGACTTGTATAATCCGCAGCGAAAAATCGATACGTCTCTCGCGATCACGGGCGCGTCCCCGGGCAGAACGTTGCCCATCCACATTCCAGGCGCCAATCGCGAGAGTGGGACCTACAAGTTGGCGGTGCAAGGGCGGACCGCCGATGGCCAAACCAAAGAAGTCGGGAGCAGTTCCTTTGAATTACAAATTCAGAAGTAAGCTCAAGGAGCGAAAATATGGCAGCTCGTGCGGACGAACTTTCGATGGTGAGTGCGTCTCCGTTCAGTTATTACGCGGACGCGAATGTGTTCGAAGCTCAGGTAATACTACCGATCAGGCTCAATACCGATGACGTAAATTTGGTGAAAATTGAGGACACCCCCGGACACCTCCTCCAGCCGGCGGCGCCCTTGCCGGCGAGTCAGAAATACTTCACCTATACGTCGGCTTATTCGGAACTTTCGGCGCAATATGACGCCGCAAACCAAGGCTACCGGACGACGGCCACCGGGGTGGTCAATGGCCTGAACATCCTCAACGTGCTCACCGCCGACCAGGTCGTAGGGCAGATTTCCACTTTTTATCCCGAAGGCGACGCCGTGCCAACGGTCAGTTTCGCCGGCACGCAGTTCGTAAATTTGCGCATCAGCGGGCACCCGCTGACGCCGGGCCAAAATCTCGGCATCTTCGGCGCAAAGCCCGCGGAGGATGGTTCCTATTTCAACGACGCCGCGGCGTTGAGCCAAATCTCGGCCCAGTATTACAACATCGTAGGTAACTCCGCGATTCCGACGTCGGTCAAATCGCAATTGGCGAGTCCCGCCACGGCGAACAACGTGAACGCTCTGGAATGCTCCCTGGCCAACAGCGTTTCCGGTGTGCCCGGAACCGACACGACCTGCGGAAACGTAATCGTCGTCCCCGGTTTTGGCCAGATCTTTCTGGAAGAAGTAGAACTCAGCCGCACCGCAGATTCCAATTCTCCCGATGGATACGACTATATGTTCAGCCTGGAAATGATTCGGATCGAGTTGCAAGGGATAGGGAGCGGCACGATTAGGATTATTGCGCTGGATACGAACGGCCAGGGAAAAGGCGGACCAACCCCAACGCCCGTGCCTTCGTCACCGCCCAAGAGACCAACCAGATAGCCACGGCAGAGTCAGGGCTTCGGGAGCTGTTGGTTCTCATTTTGCGCTATGCAGAGTAAACTCTGGCGGAAATGGAATCCGCCGCTCTTCGCCCCCTGAACAACCGAGGCAGCGCCAATCGAGAATGCCAGCGTTCGGCGACATGGGCAGCACGCGCAGTTCTGCCCATGCTTGCGCTGGCCTTGGTGTCCCTATCAGTTTGTTGTCGTCGCCATAACCCTCAAGCAGCACTCGACCACGCGGAGGAAACATTTCGACGAGGGAACTTGGCCGCAGCCACAGACGAAGCTGAGAAGGATTATAAGGAATTTCAAGGTAGCTCCTGGGCCTGGCAATTTGTGATCCTGAGAGCAAAGATCCTGTCCTGGCGCGGAATGAAAGCAAGGGCTTTAGAGGTTCTCGCTGCGGAAGGACCGTCCCCTCAATCCGGTGAGTTGGCTGTAAACAAGCTGACAATCGAAGCCAGCGCCTACTCATCCCTTCACAGGTTTCCGGAAGCAGAGAGGACGCTGACGGAGGCCGAGCGAATCTGCGGCACCTCCGTTTTCCGTGCCTGTGGGGATGTTCCCAGAGCCCGCGGACTCCTGCAAATGGCTCGCGTTCACTACGCACAAGCGGAACCTTTGTTCAAACTAGCTCTGGCAGATGCCCGTGCGAATCACGATGTGTTCGCGGAGGCCACTGCATTGTTGAATCTAAGCTTTTGTGCCGACGAGCGAGAACATTTCGATGAGGCACTTGACTGGGCTCGCGAAGCACGCCAGATTTCGCTGTTCGGCGATTTTGCAGACTTGTCGCAGACTGCTCTTGGCAATATGGCATGGGCCTACTACAAGCTGGGGGACCTAGAAAAAGCCGGAGAGCTTTTCGACCAAGCCACGGCACAGGCACGCGGACTCAGTGACGCGGTGGGCGAGCTAGGCTGGTTGACCGCGGCGGGCTATGTTTACATGGACTCACGGGATTTCAAGGTTGCTGAACAGGCATTTAAAAACTCGCTCAATTTAGCAAAGCAGATCAACAGCCGGGATGACATTATAAATTCCCTGATCGCCCTAGCGTTTGTCTCCGAGCAAACTGAGAAACTGGACGATGCTAAGGATTACGCCGACGAAGCCCTCTCCATGGCGCGTGCGGATGGCAACGGTCGCGACATTGTTTATCCGCTCCTGGTCCAGGGACGCATTGCCGCACGCCAGCACGATGCTAGCACAGCCGAGAATCTTTTCCGCCAGGTCGCGGACTCCAGCGACGCGCCAGATTTTCTCAAGTGGGAGGCGCAGCGGTCGCTGGCTCACCTCTACGAAGACGAAAAGCAGGGCGACGCGGCTGCCCGCGAATATCGAACCGCTCTAAGCACCTTCGAGGCGGCGCGTTCCGAATTGCGCAGCGAACATTCGAATCTTACCTTCCTCAGCAACGCCACCCGCATCTACGACGACTACATTCACCTCCTCATCTCACAAGGAAAGACGAACGAAGCCCTCCGGGCCGCGGACTATGACCGCGCCCGCACTCTCAGAGAAGGGCTTGGCCTGGTTCAGAAAGGTGGCTCGTTCGCACCCGAGCCGCTGAATGCCCAAGCCATCGCACGCCACGCGGGCGGCATCATCCTGTTCTACTGGCTGGGCGAGAAGCAATCTTATGTGTGGGTCATCACGCCTCAGGCGACGCGCTTGGTTCCGCTAAACGCGGCTGCCAAAGAAATCGACACAGCGGTTCGCGGCTACCGTGCCAAGCTGGAAGGTCCGCCGGAAATTCTGCAAGCCTCGAGCGACGGCAGCACGCTCTACAAAATGCTGATCGGCCCCGCGCAGGATTTCTTGGCCGCTTCTTTGCATAATCAAGAAGCGCAGGCGAAAAACAACCAAATCTTCATCATCCCCGACGGCAGCCTGAACAGCCTCAACTTCGAGACGCTGATGCCAGCGTCCCAGCATTACTGGATCGAAGACGTAACCGTCACCAGCGCCGGCTCGCTGCATCTGCTGGCGTCGGCGCGGCCCGCGCCCAAACAGCTTGCGGGCAAACTGTTGCTGATGGGCGATACTACTGCCCCCGCTAAGGGCGACGACGAATATGCCCGATTGCCATTTGCCGCGCAGGAGGTCAAAGTCGTTGCCGGGCATTTTGAGGGTATGCAGCGCCGCGAACTTACCGGCGATCAAGCTACGCCGAGCGCATATCTCAACGGACACCCCGAGCAATATTCCTACATTCACTTCGTCGCGCATGGCGAAGCAAGCCGCCCCAGCCCACTCGATTCCGCGATCATTCTCTCCCGCGATCCCGCATCCAACGCCGCCGCCGGAGAAGACAATTCCTTCAAGCTCTACGCCCGCGACATCGTTCAGCACCCGCTGCATGCGGATCTGGTCACCATATCCGCTTGCTACGGTTCAGGCAAGCGATCCTATTCGGGCGAAGGTTTAGTGGGATTGTCGTGGGCATTTCTGCGCGCGGGCGCCCACAACGTAGTCGGCGCCCTGTGGGATGTGAGTTCGATCTCCAGCGCCCAACTGATGGATGATTTCTACGGCGAACTGCAAAAAGGAAAAAGTCCCAGCGCCGCCCTGCGCGTCGCCAAACTCAAGCTGCTCCATTCCAGTAACACAGCCTTCCATAGCCCATTTTACTGGGCGCCCTTCCAACTCTATACCGGCGCTTCGCGAGCGTTTCCTCTACAGTCAGCCGAAAATAACATGCGATAATTATTAGGGTTGAAATAGCTCTTAACGCCGAGATCGCCGAGAATTCTCCGCGTACTTTGCGCTCTCGGCGTTTAAGAAAGGTTTTGACTCAACCCGCACTCAACCGGCCCCGTAGCTCAGATGGATAGAGCAGCGGTTTCCTAAACCGAAGGTCGCGTGTTCGACTCACGCCGGGGCCACCATTCCAGCCCGCCCGTTCTAGCCTGCCTGCGCCCGTACAGCAAAACCCTTAAATCGCTAAGCAATGCTACCGATAGCCAACCTTGTCGCGCTTTCGCGATTCTATCTTTGGGCGCGTGAGCGTGCACAAGTTCACCCGAAAAGCGATGTAATCATCGCCTCGAGTAAGAAGTGGCTCTGTTTCCACTGGCTTGGTGTGCACAGGACGCCCATATTTCTGGGAGGAACATTTGGCCGCCGCTCGTCACGAATTTAACACGGAATCAACCGGTGACTTCGACCCGCGCGTGAGCAGCGGGTGCATTGGCTTGGACGAAATTCTGAATGGCGGATTTCCCCGTGGACGGTTGTATCTGGTGGAGGGCGATCCGGGCGCGGGTAAGACCACGCTGGCCTTGCAATTCATGCGGGAGGGCGTGAGTCAGGGCGAACGCGCTCTCTACATCACTCTTTCCGAATCGACCGACGACCTCAAGCATGCCGCCCAGTCGCATCGCATGTCGATCGAGGGCGTTGAGATTGTCGAGTTGCTGCCCAGTGAAGGCGATCTGCTACCCGAGCAGCAGTACACCGTCTTCCATCCCGCCGAGGTCGAACTGAGCGACCGTATGCAGCGCATTGTGAAAGAAGTTCACCGCGTGCGCCCCGACCGCCTGGTAATCGATGCGCTGAGCGAACTGCGCATGCTGGCCAAGGATCCCTTACGCTACCGGCGCCAGATTCTCTCCCTCAAAGATTTCATGGCCGATCAGAAATGCACTGTGCTGCTGCTGGATGACCGTAGTTCGCGCGATCCCGATCTGCAACTGCACAGCATCGTACATGGCGTCGTCAGCATGGACAAAGTGCCTCGCGACTATGGCAAGACCCGCCGCCAGATCGAAATCGTGAAGCTGCGTGGCACGCCGTATCGCGAAGGGCTTCATGACTATGCGATCATGACCGGAGGCGTGGTGGTGTTTCCGCGATTGGTGGCGGCCGAGTCGCGGAACGACAAGCCGCCGGAGCCTGTTTCCAGCGGCATCCCCGAACTCGATGCTTCCACCGGCGGCGGACTGGATCGCGGCACCAGCACCTTGTTGATAGGTCCTGCCGGCTGCGGCAAGACAACAATTGCCGTGCAGTGGGCGGCAACCGCCGCTAAAAGAGGAGAGGCTGGCGTCATTTTTAGTTTTGAAGAAGCTCCGCACACCATGACCACCCGAGCTGCCGGGTTAGGCATCGATATCCGACCGCATCTCGCCAGCGAGAAAATTGTGATTGAGCGGGTCGATCCCGCTGAATTGGCGCCGGGAGAGCTGGCCGCCAGAGTCCAGCACCACGTGGAAGATCGCGATGTCCGCGTAGTGATCATCGACAGCCTGAATGGATACCTGCATTCCATGCCGGGCGAGCAGTTCCTCGCGGTTCATCTTCACGAGTTGCTGGCATATCTCAGCAATCGCGGCATACTCACGATGATCGTCCTTGCGCAGGCGGGGATGCTGGGCAACTCGCTACAAAGCGCAGTCGATGTAAGCTATCTCGCGGATAATATTTTGCTGTTCCGTTACTTTGAGATGAGAGGGGAAATTCGCCAGGCTATCTCCACAGTCAAAAGGCGTTGCGGCAACCATGAGCACACCATCCGCGAACTCAAGCTGGGGCCGGACCGCATCCACATCGGCCGCCAGTTGCAGGAGTTTCAGGGAGTGCTCACCGGCACGCCGATATTTCTCGGAGGATCGAAAGAGAACTAAGCGGCGGCTATGACCACTTCGTTGCAGGCCGATTACCGGGTGCTGGTGCTGGCTCCTTTCGGCAAGGATGCGCTGCTGGTGTGCGAGGTGCTGGAGCGCTCGGGAATTCCGGTTGGCATCGTCGATACCGTGGGCGCCATTGCCCGCTGTGTGAGCGGCGGCGCGGGAGCGGCCATTGTTGCCGAAGAGGCGCTGGACGAGGAAGGCATCGAATATCTCGGCCGCAGCGTCGCCGCGCAGCCGGCCTGGTCCGACTTTCCTATCATCGTGCTCACCGGTGGCGGCGCTACCACACCTTATACGGAAATGATGGTGCGTTCCCGCACTCCCATGGGCAACATCAGTTTGCTGGAGCGGCCAGTTCGTCCGGCCACCATCATCAGCACTGTTCGTACCGCCATCCGTTCGCGTCTCCGGCAATACCAGATTCGCGATCATCTCCGGGAGCGCGAACAGGCGGAAGAGGAATTACGGCGCGCCCATGATGAGTTGGAATCGCTGGTGGAAAAGCGGACTTTGGCGTTACGCAAACTTTCCGCTAGGCTGATGCGGGTGCAGGATGAGGAGCGCCGCCGCATTGCCCGCGAATTACACGATGGCCTTGGCCAGTTTCTCGCGGCAGCGCAGATCAACGTTGATATGGCCTTGAGCCGGAGCGGAGCAAACCCATCGCCCATGCTTCAGGAAACGCGCAAGCTGATCGACCACGCCGTATGCAGCATCCGCTCCATGTCTTACCTGCTGCATCCGCCATTGCTTGACGAAGCCGGTTTCGAAGCGGCGGCGCATTGGTTCATTGATGGCTTTGCCCAGCGAAGCGATATGGAGATCCACACAAACTTCTCTCACCCCGATGCTGCTCCCGAAGATATTTCTAAAGCTGACCGCATGCCTGAGCCGATTGAACTAGCTCTGTTCCGCGCGCTTCAGGAAGGGCTGACGAACTCTCACCGTCATTCCGGAAGTCCCACCGTGGAAGTGAAGTTTCAGCGACATCCCGATCGCGCGATTCTCGAGATTCAGGACTTTGGCCGGGGGTTACCGCAATCGGTAATCGAGCGTTTCGAACGCACTGGAGCGGGTTCCGGCGTGGGGCTGGCGGGCATCCGCGAACGCATGAGGGAACTTGGCGGCGATTTCATAATTTGCAGCACGGATAAAGGCACAACGTTGCGCTCTTCTGTTCCATTGGCCGCGGACAAAAGTCGATCGCAGGCTGAGTCCGGCAGAGTGCGCGAGCCTATCGTCTCCGACAACAGCTCGGACCGTTTAGTAGGTGAAGCGAAGCGGGCATCTTGAGCGCCGACGAGCCTCGCAGCGAGCTGTCCGCGAGATGCTTAATTCCTATGCCAGTGCATCTGCCATCCTAGATATCGCTCCGCAGCCTCGTGCACGGCCCCTGCCGTGGATGAGAAATTTGCCGCGACGTGATGCTCAAATCCATTCGCGCAAATATAGTGGAGAAGTTTTTGCAGATGAGGAATCTGCACCACGCCCACTCCGCCGAATGTGTTCAACGCGTCGCCGGTGAATTCGCCTTCACCCACATAACCGCGAATCACACCGGCGGTGTCATCGGTAGAGAATCGCGCATAACTCATCGCCCCGGGCTTCACACGGCCCACGACCGTGCCGAATGTATTTTCCTTGCCCACTGTGCCCGCAATAATTTCCTGGAAATCCATGCGCACGTCCTGGAAAAAATGCTTGGGCAAGTTGCTGCAATGGAAGCACACGGCCTTATTCGGATCGTCCCCGTAGTTGTTATTCCAGTCCAGCAGCGCACTCGGAGTCTCCGACGCCAAAGCCAGCGCGTACATACTCAAAGTCCCACACACATCCACCTCGCAGGCGGCAGGCAAAAGATTGTTGCTCATCATGCTCATCACAGTGCAGGGAACAACGCCAAAATATTCCTCCATCGATGTCCAGCATTGCACCGCGCTGATCTTCACGTCCGTAGCTTTCATCCAATCGTCGATCACGAAGCCAAGCTTGGCCATCTTGATCAGGGCCGCCGCAGGCACCGATGACGTGGAAACGTATTTGTGAATTTCGGCAAGCTTCGCCTGCACATTGGCATCGTCATCTTTCAGCCGTGCAATCCGCCCGAAAACTTCCGAGAGATCCAGTGTCTCCGTCGAGATTCCGCTGGCCTCCAGAAGCTTCTCGCTGTAACGAACGGTGTTGAAAGCCGTAGGCCGTGCGCCAATGCTGCCGATGCGCAGATTGCGAAAACCGTTCACGACTCTACAGACAGCGCAAAACCATGCCAGATCTTTTTCAAAGACTTCCGAATCCAGACTCTCCGTGTGCAGCGTGGTCAGAGAGTAGGGAATGCCATACTGCCGCAGATTGTTGCAGGCCGACATCTTCCCGCAAAAGCTGTCGCGCCGGTGCAGGATGGTCATGTTCGCCGCTTCGTCGGGCGTAGCCTGCACCAGCACCGGTACGTCAAGCCGCGCCAGCCGCAACGTGTCGGCAATCGCGCGTTCATCGCCAAAATTCGGCAGAGAGACGATCACGCCATCCAGCCGCTCGCGATTTTTCTGAAACAAAGCGGCACAGCGCTTGGCTTCTTCGTGCGTCTCCACCGCGCCATGCTTACTTTCTTCCGGACTCATCACCACGCCGTCGATGCCCGCCTTGGCCAACGCCCGCATGATTTCTTCGCGTCCCGTCTTCGCCAGTTGGTCGGGAAAGAACCCCCGATTTCCCACAATGACGCCCATCGTCATCTTCTTAATGCTCATCCCATCTCTCCCCGGCAAACACTTCTCAATGCCCCCGCGACGGGGCGTAATGCCAGCAGTAAAAGGCGCCGATCAAGGTCAGCAATCCTCCCCACCATGCGCTGGCATGGAGTTGAAACAGCACCACCTGAGCCTCAGGCGCCGGCGGGTGCGCGACCTCGTACAAGCCCGCGCCCAGAATGAGCACTCCATTGACCAGCAGCGACAGGCCGATGAAGAACCAGATCGAAACCGAACGTCCTGTTGTTGGCATAGGGACCTCTACCAGAAGATTATGTTCAGAATCACGAAAACAGCCGCCGCTACGCCTGCCCAGAAAATTGGCTTCTGATACAGAGGAACGTTTTCAATTGGTGGAATCACTGTCTGCCCGTAGACCAACCCGGCCAGTGCGGCATCCGGAATGGGTTTCGTTGACAGACTCACCACTACCGTGACAATTACGCACACTAAGAACGACCACAGCGCCTGATACATATCCTGCGCCAGCGCTTTGGCATGAGGCGACAAGGCTACGTAACGCAGAGCCGAAGGATCGTGGTACACCCAGGCCCACATGCTGACGGAAGAAAGCGTCCCGCACAGCAATCCCCAAAATCCTCCCGGTCCTGTGGCCCGCTTCCACAGCATCCCAAGAATGACGGTCCCAAATAACGGAGCGATAAAGAAGCTGAACAATGCCTGCACATAATCCATGATGCTGGCCGACCGCATCACCAGATAGGCCGTGCCCACACTGATCAGCACGCCAATCACAGTCGTCCAGCGTCCCATATTCACATAGTGATGGTCGGTGCCTTTGCTGTTGATCAGCGGACGATAGATGTCATAAGTCCACACCGTCGTGAACGCGCTGACGTTCCCCGCCATTCCCGACATGAATCCAGCGATCAGCGCCGTGACTCCCAGGCCGAGCAAACCCGGCCCGCAATAGCGCGCCAGCATCAGGGGCAGAACGTCGTTGTAACTGTAGCCGTGCGTAGCCGCCGCCACCGATTCCGGAACCAACTTCATCGGCAGCAGGCCCAGGCCAAGCAATCCGGGCACGATCACAATGATGGGCACCAGCATCTTGAAGCCGGCTCCAATGATGGGCGCCAACTCCGCGCTGCGCATGTCTTTCGCAGCCAGAATGCGCTGCACCACCAGGAAGTCCGTAGTCCAGTAACCCATCGAAATCACCGCGCCCAGTCCAAAGACAATGCCTGTCCAGTGAATTCCCATGGGATTGGTGGAGAACGATCCCAACCCCGCCCACATATGCACATACTGTTCTGACGCTCTCTGCGCAATCAGCACCTTGAGGTTGGACCAGCCGCCCGCTTCGTACAAACCGAGAATCGGAATCAACAGCGCGCCCGCCCAGATCAAGAAGAACTGCAACACCTCATTGAAGATTGCCGACCGCAATCCGCCCAGCGTGACATAAATGGCCACCGTCAACGAGGAGACCCAGATACTAAAATTGAGATCCCAGCCCAGAACAATCTGCATGACCTTGGCCATGGCAAACATGTTGACGCCGCTCATCAGCACAGTCATGAACGCGAAAGAGACTGCGGAAAGAGCGCGGGCCGGTTCTCCGAAGCGCAGCTTCAAATATCCCGGCACGGAATGCGTTTTGGAAATGTAGTAAAACGGCATCATCACCAGCGCCAGGAACAGCATTGCCGGAATGGCGCCGATCCAATACCAATGTGTAGCCAGAATGCCGTACTGGTAGGCCGATCCCGCCCACCCCATCAGTTCCAGCGCGCCCAGATTAGCCGAGAGAAAACTGAGACCGGCGACCCATGCCGTCATCTCGCGCCCCGCCATGAAAAAATCTTCGCCGGTGTTGGCCTGGCCCTTGAGATAGAACCCAATGGCCAGCACAAGAATGAAATAGAAAGCGACGATGACCATGTCCACCGGGGCAAGATGCACCAGGCTGTTGGAACTGAGGACGACGAAGGCTAGAGTCATTTAAGTCTTGACCTGTCCGTAGTAGGCGTTTTTTCCGTGCTTGCGTAAGAAGTGTTTGTCGCGCAATTCGCGCGGCAGAGGGATCGATTCGGCATGAATGGCCAGCGTGTGGCAAGCCATGCGCGCCACATATTCCAGAATCACCGCATTGTGCGCCGCCTCAGCGGCGGTCGGTCCCCAGCAAAATGGCGCGTGTCCGGCGACCAGCACCGCGGGAATGGAATCGGGATCGATCTCGGCGAAGCGCCGGCATATCGCCACTCCGGTTTCGCGCTCGTACTCGTTGGCAATTTCCTCTTGACTCAGTCTCGCAGTGACGGGCACAGGGCCGTAAAAATAATCCGCATGAGTTGTCCCGAAGCAGGGAATTGGCTGCTCTGCTTGCGCCCACGAAGTCGCGAATTCAGAATGTGTATGTGCCACTCCGCCAATGTTGGGGAAGTGGTTGTACAACTCGAGATGCGTCGGCAGGTCCGACGAAGGACGAAGGTCGCCTTCCACGATCTTTCCCGACAAATCGGAGATCACCATGTGCGCGGGCGTAAGTTCTTCGTAAGGCACTCCGCTCGGTTTGATCGCAACCAGCCCTTCGCTGCGGTCGATTCCACTGACATTGCCGAAAGTGTAAAGCACCAGTCCCCGGCGGACCAGTTCCAAATTCGCCTCCAGCACTTGTTCCCGCAATGTTTTGAGCCGCATGAGTCTTGGAGATTGTAGGCTAGCCGGGCGTCCCGCGGCAAAAATTCGAGTAAACGTTTGCGTTACCGTTAACGCAAGCGTCATTTAACCGAACGCCTCACTTTTTGTCAAAGCTATTCAGCTGGGGCAGTAGTGCAGTTTGCAGAGATGCTCATGTGGAGACAGCCGCCCTCGGCTGTCCGGTCGAGCGAAGCTCGACAGTCTCATTCAACAAAGCGGGTAAACTGCACCACTGGATGGCTGCGGCAGAATTGCCGGAGTTCTGGGGCACACAACATCGAAGCCGCCAGCAGGATGCCGGCTCTACTCATCGACCGCATTCACTCGTTATCGCCGTCCAATCAGGAGCCCCCGCTGGATCCCACTGCCTTGTCCACAGCAACATTGCGCAGAAACTCCGCGGCAGTTTCCGGAAGTACCGTGTTAATGAACATGCCGGAGCCAAGTTCAAAGCCAGCCGTGCGCGTCAGCCGTGGGATCACACTCACATAACAGTGAAAGTGCCGCGCCGCAGAATAGTCCGCTGGCGCGCTGCGGATGGTGTAATTCA
>Ga0209006_10000914_pt1 | contig 27383 bp, 26 predicted proteins | sample JacPin_JW_Ref_O2_FD_188567 | JGI IMG/M metagenome (GOLD analysis project Ga0209006, IMG submission 188567) | Forest soil microbial communities from Algoma, Ontario, Canada - Jack Pine, Ontario site 1_JW_Ref_O2 (SPAdes) (version 2) | ecosystem: Environmental > Terrestrial > Soil > Boreal...
CGCTACGCCGCATGCGTCGCCGTCCGCGATTGATCTCCGCCTTCTGGAAGCAATCTTCTTTGTGGCCAGAATAACTCTATATTATGCGAGACTCAGTAATCGGCGCAACAGATCACAGCGAATTTCTTTAACGCTAGCGCGTCACGACCGGCAAATCAGCGGCAGAGCGGCGCGAACTATGCACCCCTCGCCGGCGACGCTTTCGATGCTGAACTTGCCGCCCAAGTCCTCCACGCGTTCTCGCATGCCCGAAATCCCCAGCGTCAACTCTGGCGTGGATCCAATCGAAACAGGTAGCATGCCTTGCCCCTCGTCGGTGATTTCCAACACAACGCTTTCGGATTCTCGGAACAACCGCACCGAGGCCGTGCCGCTGCCGGAATGACGATACACGTTATTGAGGGCTTCCTGCGTAACACGAAATAACGCCAATTCGGTTTCCGCTTTCAAGCGGTCTACATCGGTCGCCAGTTGTAAGGAGACGATAATTCCGCTGCGACTGGAGAAACCGCGCACCAGCCATTCCAACGCGGATGCCAGGCCCATCTCCTCGATCGTGGGCGGATGGAGAAGGTAGGAAATTGACCGAATCTCGCCGGCGGCCGCTTGGATCATGTCCCGGCATTCCGCGACAACTTCTTGATGCTCGGGATTCTTCTCATCCAGAAACATCCGGATCTTTCCCAAGGCCAGGCTCAATCCACTAAGGTACGTGCCAACGCCATCGTGCAGTTCTCGCGCGACCGTGCGCCGCTCGTCGTCTTGCACCTGGAGCAGCCGTCCCGACAGATGCCGCAGCGCGGATTCTGCCCGTTGGCGCTCGGTGATGTCCTCGCCGGAACTAAGAGTGCCAATGACTTGTCCGGCGCCGTCTCGCAATATCGAATTGCGCCAGCCAATCATTCTCTCCTCACCAGACCGGGTGAGCACCGGATTCTCGATATACGCCAGATCTCCGGCCAGGAGATTGTGGAAACACGAGCGGATCTGATTCCTGATTCCGCTCGGAAGGCAGGTAGCGATCCAGTCGCGGCCCAACAGCTCGCTCTCTTCCCATCCCAGCGTCGCGCAACCTTTGCGATTGATTAGCGTAACGCGGCCCTCGAGGTCGAGTGCCAGCAGTATCACGTCGGCAATGTCCAGGTAGCGTTGCGCGCGATCGCGCTCCTGGCGAATCAACTCCTGTGCTCGTTTGTGTTCGGTGATGTCTAGCAACACAGAGGCTACTCGATCCACTCCAGTGGGTCCGCCGATGGGAAAGTACGATATGAAGAGGGTTCTCTCTCCCAGATGGGGATACGAATACGTCAGCTCGAATTTAACGACGTGATTCTGAAAACACTCATCCAGCTTTGGCTTCACAATGTTCTCGAACACCTCCGGGCTCACTACCTCCCGGGCGTGGCGGCCGATAAATTCTTCGCGCGGTGCTCCGCGAAAGTTCAGGTACGCTCGATTCGCCATCAGATAGCGGTAGTCGCGATCCACCACTACGATCATTTCTTCCAGGTTCTCCACCACCGCTTCGAATTCGCGAAATCTGTCCGTAGTTGAGGGGTAAGGCTGCGTGTTGTCCACGGTGTGTGACCGCGCGGAGTGCGGATTATTCGAAGGCATCTCGACTTCCAGACTTGCTAGAGGTCTTGCACGCGGGAATCTCCATTGAATCCAGGTCGGGAGCGAAAGGAGCTGCGAGTGCTCAACGTGCAATGCGCCCGGGTTGAAAACGGCGGGCGCGTTTCGCCGGGAACTAGTTCAATTTACTCACTGCTGCGTAGTCTGTACCTGATTTGCAGCGTCGTCAAGATGACTGCTGTAGCGAAAAACCATGAATCAACCGGGCGTGGGACGGCGCGTGACTTACAGCCATCACAATTCGCCGTCCGTTCGCGACGCAACGTCATCTGATAGTATGAATGTGCATCGCGCCGCGCGTGATTCGCGTGCGCGGTCGGCAAATTATGGATACGCCGCTACTCCGAGAGCATCAGGCTGCTGACGCGACGTTCGCGTCCTTCCACGACTGCAATTTGCCGATCGTCTTTACTTCTTTTGCGGACGAATACCGTGCCGCGCGCGAAGGTGTGGCGATCTTTGATACCAATTGGCACACCGTCGTCGAACTCAGCGGCCCCGACCGCGTGCGCTATTTGAACGCCATCGTTTCGGGCGACGTGAAAAGTCTGGGCGAAGGACGCGGGACACTGGCGCTGCTGCTTACACCGCAAGGGCACATATTGGCCGAGCTAGAAATTTACGCGCTGCAGGAAAAGCTGCTGGTGCTCTCGCATGCTTCGGTGCGCGAACGCACCATCGCCACGCTCGATAAATTCATCATCATGGACGACGTCACGTTGAGCGATGTCACCGAGCAGTTTGGCAGTTTGGCCATCGAAGGCCCGCGCGCCGGCACTGTGATCGCCGAGGCATGTGGCCTATCGCTCGAAGGTTTCTCCGAACACGCCATCGCGGAAGTGCAGATTGACGGCGTCGCTTGCCACTTGATCCGCCACTCACACTTTGGATTGCCGGGCGCAGAAATTATCGCACCGCGTGAGCATCTCGGGCTTCTGTGGAAGAATTTGCGCGCCAGCGTTCTCACATTGCACGGCGCTGCCATCGGCATGCGCGCGCTGAATTCCTTGAGGCTCGAAGCCGGCGTCCCTTGGTTTCCTGACGATTTCAACGACACAGTGATTCCGCACGAAGCCGCCCTCGAAGCGACGCACATCAGTTTCACCAAAGGCTGCTACACCGGCCAGGAAATTGTCGAACGCGTCCGCTCGCGCGGCCAAGTCAATCGCCGCCGCGTGCAGTTGAACTTTTCCACCGCCCAACCCCCTGCTCCAGCGACACGCCTGCGTGCGCGCGACGGCGATGACAAAATCGCAAAGCCGAAAGAAGTCGGAATCGTAACCAGCTCTGCATTTTCCCCCGCCGCGGGTGCCGCGATCGGAATGGCCTACGTACGTCGCGAACATAATTCCGGAGGCACCATCCTCGATTTCACCGGCGGCATTGCGACGGTCGTTGCCGCCGACAATACGTAGCACATCGTTCAAGACTTCTGCTTGGTTTGCACCGGCCTTTCACTTATATTCCGCTTGTCATGACTACTCCCGAGCCCGAACGCGAACGGCAACGCCTAGCGGACGTTTACGCCGGCAAGGAAACCGAGGAGCTGACAAGCCTCGCGGAACAAGGCGCGTCGCTGACGGACATCGCAAAAACCGCGTTGCGACATGAGCTGAAACGCAGAGGAATTCGTCATCCTGTTCGAGAATCATCCCCGCCGACGAAGGCGCGTGAGCTCCCCAGCGTCGTGACCCTGCGTCAGTTTTTAACCGTACAAGAAGCTGTGATGGCGAAAAGCATTTTGGACTCCGCCGGGATTGAAAGTTTCCTAGCGGACGAAAACGTCATCAGCATGAATTGGCTTTGGTCCAACGCCCTCGGCGGAGTTAAACTTCAGGTGAGAAAGACGGACGCAGCAATTGCTTCAGATTTGTTGAACCAGCAACTTTCCGAAGCGGAAGTGAGCGCAGAGCCGGACGAAACCGCTAAAGGATAATGCGTTCTAGCTCTTAACTTTCGACTTTCAACTGCTAACTGCGAACCGCCCTCTCAACTCTTGCTGAAATTCATCGAGCGCATGAAGCTGCCGCGGTCGTTATCAATTTTCTTTTGCAGCTGGAAGATGGCGTAGAGAAGCGCTTCGGGGCGCGGCGGGCAGCCCGGGACGTAAACGTCAATCGGGATTACCTGATTGACTCCTTGCACCACCGCGTAATTATTGAAGACGCCGCCCGAGGTGGCGCAGGCGCCCATGGAAATCGCCCACTTCGGTTCGGGCATTTGCTCGTAGAGTTGTTTGATTACGGGCGCCATTTTTACGGAGACGCGGCCGGCGATGATCATCAGATCGGATTGCCGCGGGGAACCGCGAAAAACTTCCGCGCCGAAACGTGCAATGTCGTAACGCGACGAAGCCATGGACATCATCTCGATCGCGCAACACGCGAGGCCGAAGGACATTGGCCAGATCGAGCTGCGCCGCGCCCAGTTCACCACTTTGTCCAGCGACGCGAACAGAATTCCTTCGTCCTTCAGGAAGTTGGCGTCCTGTCCGGGAGCTTCGAGTGTGACGCCCTTTGCGAGTTCAACGGCCATGAACTATGTGACTCCGTAGCGGCGCAATATCGGCGCCGACTGAATCCATTTTGCCCGTTTGCGGCGTGCTTTGCAATGCAACGCGTCCGCGTTGTTCTTGTGGCAATCACTCGCATCTCGCCGCCGCCGTGCAGCGTCAACTGCGCCATTTGCACAGAGCACCTCACCTCGCGGACGTCCATCAGCGCACCTCGATGGTCAGCTGCGCCGTTTTCGTGTTGCCTTTGCCGTCGTCGGCGGTAAACGTGTAGGTCGTCGTTTTCTTTGGCGAGACCTGCATGCAGCGGTCCACGGATGGCCACACGTTTGCGACGGGCGGATCCAGCTTCACCGCCTTAGCGTTGGAGACTCCGTAACACATATCCACCGTGTCGCCGCGGTGAATCTTTCCGGGCATCGCGTAGAAACTTATGATCTTGAATTCGCTTCCGCCGAGCACTTCGACGGATTTTTCAGCCGCGTCGCGCTGCGCGGCGGCTTGCGCGGTTTTTTCTTTCGCGGCGATATCCTGATTTTCCTGCCAGCGCGACCAAAACGTGAACGCCGTATAGGCAAGGATAATGGCGGCGAGCACGCCGAATCCCAGCCACATGTTCCGCAAAGTGCGCGGCGTTTTTTGTTCTGGTTCTTGTAGCATTACGCCACCTTTAGGACGATTTTGCCAAAAAGCTCGCGATTTTCCATGCGTTTGTGGCCTTCGGCGCATTTTTCCAACGGCAGAACTATGTCGATCACCGGCTTCAGCAATCCGCGGCGCAGCAGATCCAGCGCGGAGAACAATTCTGCTTTGCTGCCCATGAAGGAGCCGAGGATCGAGAGCTGGCGCGTGAATAGATAGGCGATGTTGATTGCGCCATCGAAGCCCGTGGTGGCGCCGCAGGTGACCAGACGGCCGCCGACGGCTAGGCTGCGGATGCTGTTCGCCCATGTGGCGTGGCCGACGTGCTCGAAGACGACCTCCACGCCGCGACGATTCGTGAGGCGTTTTACTTCGTCGGCGATTTTCTGCGTGCTGTGATTGATGACGGCGTCGGCGCCGAGCTCCCTGGCCTTTTCTAGTTTTGCGTCGGAGCCGGCGGTGGCGATCACGCGCGCGCCGGCGGCTTTGGCGATTTGAATCGCGGCGCTGCCGACGCCGCTGCCGGCGCCGAGTACGAGTACGGTTTCGGCGGGCTGTAATTTCGCGCGGCCGATGAGCATGTGCCAGGCGGTGAGTGAGACCAGTGGAAACGCGGCGGCTTCTTCGAAGGAAAGTTTTTCTGGAATCGGGACGCAATTTACTGCTGGAGATTTCACGAACTGCGCGCAGCCGCCATCCACGCCCTCGCCGAAAAGAGTGTAGGCAGCGCACATACTGTCTTGACCGCAGAGGCACTTATCGCACTGGCCGCAGGAAATTCCAGGCTGCAGCAGGACGCGCTCGCCGACTTTTACGTTCGTAACGTTGTCGCCGACGCGGGCGACTTCTCCGGCGATATCGCTGCCGGGGATGTGCGGGAGGGGGACGTGCGTTCCGGGCAGGCCCATGCGGAGCCAAAGATCGAGGCGATTGAGGGCGCAGGCGCGCACGCGGACCAAAACTTCGTAAGGACCGATCTGCGGTTCCGGAACATCTTTGTACTGCAGAACTTCCGGGCCGCCGTGCGCGGCGTAAACGATGGCTTTCATTGGTGCTCCTGGATTCCGTCGAGGCCCACAATTAACAGCGGTGATGGAGTTGAGTCAAGCGTGGAGATGAGGCGGTGTAAATTATCGCAGCGAGGACGGTGGCGTGCGGTGGCAGCACGGAGAAAGATTTAACGCAGACGGCACAGAGGAACTGCGGAGAAAAATCAGAGAAACACGAAGTGCGGTTACCGCAGCGGCGCAGAGGGCGCTGAGAAAGGCATACGCCAGGCCACGATTGGGCCGGCATTTTGGCAAGCTGGCGCGCTGTTGCGAAAAACGCCAATCGGGAGAATGGCGTTCCCAGGAATGGCGGGCGAAAGTTCAGTGATAGAGGTTGGGAAATTGTTGTTGGAGACGTTTTAGTTTGGGCAGGTCGAAGGTGGCAATGTAGGGATTGTCGGGATGATTGGTGGCGAAGTCCTGGTGGTAGTCTTCGGCGCGGTAGAAAGCTTGCAGTGGAGCGATTTGGGTGACGATCGGACTGGAAAACACTTTGGCCTGATTGAGCTGGTCAACGTAGGCTTGCGCGATGTGCTGCTGGTCTGGATTGGCAAAAAAAATTGCCGAGCGGTATTGGGTGCCGCTGTCGGGACCTTGGCGATTAAGTTCGGTGGGGTCATGCCCGACCGAGAAAAAAACTTTCAGGAGCTGGCCGAGGGTGATCTGCGACGGATCGTAAACGATTTCGACGGATTCGGCGTGGCCGGTGTCGCCGCTGCTGACGTCTTCGTAGCCGGGATTCTTTACCGTGCCCCCGGCATAGCCGGAGGTGGCGCGGGTGACGCCTTTGACGTGTTCGAAGACGGCTTGCACGCCCCAGAAACAGCCTCCTGCGACTACAAGTTTGGCTTGGCCTTTTTGCGCAGCCAGAGATTCGTCAACCGTGGGATCGGGGAGGGCTGTGGCGGCGTTGGCGACGTCGCGGCGGAGCGCAGCGAAGAGAATTAGGAGCGCGGCGCAGACGGCCAAAGTAATTTTCAGTGAGCGATTCATTGTTTTGTTACCTCTGGGCCGTTACGGCCGGGGGTGATTGTTGTTCGATGCGGCGAAGAGCCTCTGCGGCTCTTTGCGGCTTGGGGTGCAATCGAGCGACGCGGCACCGCCGCCCTAATTATATTACGTTCGAATAGGGGCGTTTGGATTGCTTAGGTACGGTGGCCGGGAGCACGGCGGGGAGTGAGAAGACTTCGCGGTGAGGGGATTCGTCGCCAGCGGTCTGCGGCGCCGTTACAGAAGCATCGGCGAGATGAGGCGGGCTTGCCTTTCCTGCGGTCGCTTTCCGGCGTTGGGGATGTCGTCGCAAGTCAGGGCGGCGAAGCGGTTGAGAGCTTGGAATCCATCGTAGGCCACGGCTACTACTACGACTATGACTGCGATGATCCAAAACACTGGGCCTCCTGGTTTCGTTGGCTGGTTTAGTAGTGATGCGGACGGGTGAATCGTTACAGGCTTTTTTGCGCAGCGGGGGTGGGATAGCGAGAGGGGCTGAACCCGTTTCTTTTACGGCCGATATGATTGGCATGGAGAGCACGACCCGAGGGCCGCAGGAGCCGAGGAAGGCGATTATGGCTGTCGCGAAGGTGACGTGGGAGGACGAAGGCGAGACGGTCCACACGGCGCCCGCGACGATTGAGGATACTTCCCCTTCCGGTGCATCTTTTCGGCTGAAAATCCCAATTCGACCCGGTAGCAGGGTCGAGGTGAGCTGGTGCCGGGACGATTTTTCCGGGATGACCAAATGGTGCCGGGAGGACCAGGGGGAATACTTGGTCGGGATGCAGCGAGACAGGATTACGAGCAAGGCTGTGGCTCGAATCGTGCCAAAGGCGCAGGCACCTAGCGCGCGCCCGTTAGATGTTGCTCCTGCGCGAAGAGCGGATTCACCGAGGGTGCGCGAAGTGGAACATCCGAAGGCGCGCGAGGCGGAAAGGTTCCGCGTGCGCGAGGTAGAAAGGCCGAGCGGGCGGGAAATGCGGCATGTCGAGCAGGAAGAGGTGCAACGAGATGTGCCCAGTGCCCCGCCGCCCGTTGCGGCAATGATCCAGAGCAATCCGCCAGCGCAACGTCAACTAATTCGCAGAGGAACGTTGGTTCCGATTCCGAAGCCGATGCCGCTGGCGTTGAGACGCATTACATTTCCGCCGGCAGTGATTCAAAAGCCCGTGATTGGCTACGAAATTGCCCTCGATTACTCGCTGGACGAGGCGACGAGTGGCGAGCCGACAGATTCAGGCTGGCAGTATCGGAAGCGAACGACGTGTTTTTTTGAAGAGCAGTATCAGAAGCGAACAAGTTCGATCTTTGAAGAGAGGACTGAAATGCCGAACAAATGGCTCAATCTGGGAACCAAGGGTCAGGAAAAAGATGCTGCGAACGGAGCCCGCAACGGCTCACCAGGAGGGACCAGTACAGCGCACTTTTCACCGGCGATGGCTGGCGACATGACGATCGCGGCGCCAAGGCGAGATCTGCTGCTTCTGGAAGATATTTACCGAACGGCGGGGATCATCGAACCGCGCATGGGCTACAGCATCACGAAAGTGGTGGAGATGCTGAGCAACGATCACCTGCGGGGACTGGGCGACGAGATGAAGCGCGCATCGGTGCTAATGGCGCTGAGCGCCGCGGGAATTCCGCTTGGCGATATTCTGCAGGACGCCGCGCAACGGCAAGCGGCGGTGGCGGCTTACGAAGTGGAACAGCGTAAGAAGTTTGAGGAATACTGGACGCGCCGCGCCGAGGAAAATACTTTTCTGCAGAGAGAGATGGAGCGAATGACGCGGCAGTATGTGGAGCGCATGAATCGCAACTTGACGGAAGTGCAACAGGAATAAAGACGCATTTCAAAAGTGGCAGACGGCGATGCAGCACGAGGTGTTGCGGATTTCCGAAGCCGTGACGTTGTGCGCGCAGCCGGCGGTGTATGAATCGTCCACGGAGCAGCCGGCGAAGACGAGCACCAGCGAGAGCCTGGTGGCGAAAACGGCTTGAGGCGGGACGCGCGCGGCGGTTGAGTCTGCCGCGCGAGGATGGGCGCTAAAGGCAGCGCCTGGGGTTGCATTATTTGGCACGGAAGTTTTCGCCGGGTAGGATGTCCTACGCTCGCGCGAATCGCAATGACCGCGATTTTTGAATACCCCGCTGATTGGCGTGTGCGGTATCGTATTGACTGGCGGCGCGCCCGAGGACGCAGCGGTGAGCATGTCTGCCGCCACCGGTTCAAACCCAACGTCAACGGCTACCCAGTTCGATGAAACTGCACCGGCCGCTACAAATTGGAATGTAACGCGAAAGGCTGGCGGTCCCGCAAAGCGGGACCGCCACTGCGAGGGCACCGACAACGGCAAGAGCACAGGCAGGATTGCCCGTGACACGATCAGCGGAGTGTGCAGAGATACACCGAGGCAAGAAAAGGAGCACAGCCAGGAGTGGCTGTGCCACGATGGGATTGCGGAACGGTGATGGACATATTTGAAGAAGTGGTGAGGATGCGGCGGGCGGGCGAGCGCGGGGCGCTGGCTACGATTGTGCATACGAACGGGTCGATCCCGAGCTACGAAAGTTCGCGGATGCTGGTGCGCGATGACGGTTCGATTGTGGGGACGGTGGGCGGAGGGTGCGTCGAAGCAGAGGTGTGGGCGGCGGCGAAAGAAGTGATTGTGGCGGAGCAGCCGCGGAAGATGACGTTCAACCTGAACCACGACGCGAAGTACGACGCGGGGCTGATTTGCGGTGGGACATTGGAAATTTTCGTCGAGCCCGTGCTGCCGCAACCCACGCTTTATATTTTTGGCGGCGGACACGTTTCAACGGCGGTGGCGCCGCTGGCGCATCAGGCGGGATTTAAGATTGTGATCGTGGAAGATCGCGAGGCGTTTGCAAATGCCGAGCGATTTCCGATGGCGACGGAGATTTATACTTCGTACGAAGAGGCCTTTGAAAAAATCCAGCCGAATCCTTCCGCGTATTTTTTGATCGTGACGCGCGGGCACAGCGGCGACATGCGCGTGCTGGCCTGGGCGGTGGGAACGGAAGCGCGCGGGTTCACGCCACGTTATATCGGGATGATGGGCAGCAAACGGAAAGTGATCGCGGTGTATAAAGCGCTGGAGAAGGAAGGATTTTCCGCGGCGCAATTTGAGCGCGTGCACGCGCCGGTAGGGTTGGATATCGGGGCGCTGACTCCCGAAGAAATTGCAGTGAGCATTACCGCGGAGTTGATTGCGGTGCGACGCAACGCGCCGGGGCTGCCGAACAAATCCATCAAGATTTCTGAAGCCGCGCATCTGCTGGGTGATTGAACTGCCATGCTTGCCGCCGCGATCCTCGCTGCCGGAGAATCCAAGCGGATGGGCCAGCCCAAGGCGCTGGTTCCCTTCCAAGGATCTACCTTCGTTGAACATTTGATTGCTGCCACGCGGCATCCGCGTGTGGGGATCACGCGCGTGGTGCTCGGAGCGGGGGCGGAAGCGATTCGCGCGAATCTGAAAGTGGAGCCGGTGTGGATTGTGGTGAACGCGGATTGGCCGACGGGGCAACTTTCTTCGATTCGTGCGGCGATACGGAGTTTGCCAGCAGGCGCGACGGAAGGGATTTTAGTATGCCCGGTGGATCATCCGTTGGTTTCAGCGCATTTGGTGGCGGCGTTGATTGCGGCGTTTGATGCTGGCGGGAAAACGATCGTTCTGCCGAAGCACAAAGGGCGGCGCGGGCATCCCGTGCTGTTTGGGGCTGGAGTGTATGAGGAGTTGCTGGCGGCTCCAGTTGCGGTGGGGGCGAGGCAGGTGGTTTGGAATCATGCGGCGGAGGTGATCGAGGTGGAGACGGAGGAGGAGGGAGTGATTTTGAATTTGAATGATCCGGAGACGGTGCGAAAGGCGATCGGGCATTGACGGATCGAGTGCTGGTATCGCGCGAGTAAAGATTTAAAACAGAGGGCATGGAGAACGGCGGAGACAACGGTTGAAACTTGACAGTCAAGAGTTAAAAGCAAAAGCGAACGGCAAGAACGAGCTTCTACCGCAGCGGCGCAGAGTGCGCAGAGAAAACCGACGCCGCGCGAATGTTGACGCCTGGGCAAACTGGGGCGCAGCCCTTCGATCCCGCGCTGCGGGATCGAAGGATGAATCGCCCTGTGGGCGATTCACAAGCAGCGCCCTACCGACGACAAACTACACGCTGCGATGTGAAGAGATGGGTTAACTGATCTTTTTTAGGAGGGCGGAGACGGCGTCGGTGCAGAGTTGGGCGGCGTGGAAAGTTGCGGGGGGCAGAATGCCTAGGGTGGTGGAGATTTGCTGGGGGGTGATGGCGCGAAGCTCGGTCGGCGATTTGCCGAGGAGCGCGTCGGTCAGCGCGGAGCTGCAGGCGATGGCGGCGACGCAGCCTTGGGTCTTGAAGCGAGCGGAGGCGACGCGGCCGGATTCGAGGCGGACGGCCAGGCGCAGGACGTCTCCGCAGACCGGATTGGTGACTTCGACGATCGCGCTGGCGTCGGGCAGGTCGCCGGCGTTGTGTGGGGCACGGAAGTGATCGAGGATGATGTCGTTGAACACGGAGTGCTTCTGTATTTCTGCGTACGAAGGAATTTCGCCGGCGGGCAATAATTCAGGATGGCTCGCGGGCAGCATTCAGTATAATGCTGCACGGTCAAGAATGAATAGTTGATAGAGCGACAGTCAAGTTGGTTTGCAAAAGTTTCGCTTTTTTTCTTTCAATCTTATTGACACAAGTGGGCTTAGGAATATAACTTAGCAGTCCCAGCCTGCGCTTGTCCGAACAGGGCGCGAACAAGCGATCTTACACTTCGCCTATCGAAATCGTCAGGAGATAGAAAGATGCGACGAATTGGATATGTCATCATGCTTGCGGTGGCCTTCGCGATGTTTGCGAGCGCCAGCTTCGCGCAAGACGGAAAGCTGAAGATTAAGGTGACGCCGCCTCAGGCGTACGTATTCGTAGACGGGAATGCCATAAACCACGGCAGCCACACGATCAAAGTGGGAGCGGGCAAGCACACCGTGGTGGTGGTGAACTACGGTTACAAGATTTCCTCGCAGGACGTGAACGTCGATGCGGGCAAGACCACGGACCTCAATGTGGCGCTGGAAGCGTACGGTGACAAAGTGGGCGGCCCGTGGGGCCGTGTGTACATCAGTGGAACGGATACTAGTGCCGCGGTGCTGGCGAACGGGAAGACCCCGGGCTACTTTGTGGGCCATGTAGATGAATTCGACAACGACTTTTGGATCTGGAAGCAAGAATTGCTGCTGCCGCCGGGAACGCATCATCTGACGATCACGCGAGCGGGCAAGGAATTGTGGTCGGGAGATGTGAAGGTGGAGGCGGGCAAGAAAGTTTCAATCAACGTCGGAAAGAATTCGCAGGTGACGACGGATTGGTCGAAGCGCGACGCGGATTTGACAAAGAAGGCACCGCTGCCGCGTTTTCACGCGGGCGTAGCGAGCGCAACGGTGGTGGTTGCGCCGGTGAAGGCCACGGTGAGCAATTCGACGGCGAACATCAACTGCGGCCAGAGCACCAACCTGGAATGGACGACGGCGGACGCAGTGGATGTCAGCTATGACAACGGCGTCGGGAAAGTGGCGAACAGCGGATCGCAAGCAGTATCGCCGCACGCGACGACGACTTACACGCTTACGGCTGCAGGACCGGGCGGCGTGGTGACGAACACCGAAACTGTAAACGTCAACACGACAGTGGTGGCTACGCTGAACGCCGCGCCGGCGGAATTGCACTACCGCAAGATCGGCGAGAAGGTGATCACGGATGATTCCGGCACGTTGACTTGGACCACTTCGAATGCGGACGCCGCGGAAATCGCGCCGATCGGCAAAGTGGACCTCAACGGTAGCCAGACCGTGAAGGCGGACCCGGCCAAGACAGATATCGGAGCGGTGGATGAGAGCAAAAGCTACACTTTGACGGCTACGAACGTCTGCGGTGGGTCTTCGACACAAACGGCGGCGTTCCATGTGACGGGATCGATTGAACCGATCCCGGAAGTGGTGCTGCAGAGCGTGTTCTACCCGACGGACTATCCGGATAAGAGGAATCCGCAGGTGGGATTGGTGAAGAGCCAGGAACTGGAGCTCGCCACCTTGGCAGGCGGGTTCAGGAAGTATCTGGAATACGACGGGGACGCGAAGCTATCGGTGGAAGCTTATGCGGACATACGCGGCTCCAAACCACATAACCAGGATTTGAGCGAACGGCGCGTGGAGCGCATCAAGCAATATCTGGTGGACCAGGGAATTTCGGCGGACAAAATACAGACGGCCGCGTACGGCAAGGAACGGCCGCTGGGAAAGCCCGAAGTGAAGACTCTGGAAAGCACCAACCCGAACCCCGCTCCCAAGGCGCGGGCGCGGAACGGTCAGGGAACCTGGTACGCTTACAACCGGCGCGCGGATATTATTTTGCTGCCGTCGGGGAAGAAGTCGGCGCAGTTCTATCCGAACAATGCGGATGATTCGGGGATTATCTGGCAGATCCCGAAGCCCGCTTTGAAGAAGGTGGAAGCGGCGCAGTAGATTTATTTCTTGCTGGGATTGGACGCGCCGGGGAGCTTGATGGCTCTCCGGCGCGTTTTTGTTTTTCGGGGAGCGAAAAAGCGTTTACCGCGTAGACGCGGAGATATTCAGAGGTTGTAGAATGCTGGCGGCCATGACGGGGAAAAACATTACGGGCGGATTGCGCATTGTCTCTTTGGCGCCGAGTGTTACGTCGATTTTGCTTTCGTTGGGCGTGGGGTGCGAATTGGTGGGAGTTTCGCGGTGGTGTAAGGATGTGGCGGATGTGGGTTCGCGGCCAGCGGTGGGCGATTGCTGGAAGATGGACGTACGCGAGGTGAAGCGGTTGCGGCCTTCGTTGCTGATCGGGTCGGTGCCGTTTGCGCCGGAGACGGTGCAGAGGATACTTGCGGAGCCGGTAGCGTTTCTGGCGATCAATCCGCGGTCGCTGGCGGATATTTTTGGTGATATCCGCACGCTGGGGAGATTGGTGGAGCGGCGACGGGCTGCGGAAATTTTGATTCGTAAGATGCAGGGCGGATTTGCGGATGCGGCGCGGGAGGCGCGGCGGCGTGGTGCCGCGCGGCGCGTGCGCGTTTATTGTGAGGCTTGGCCGAAGCCGCGGATCAGTTCCCCTCCCTGGGTGGCGGAATTGGTAGAGATTGCGGGAGGGAGGATGGTGGTGGCGGCTGGGGCGCGTGTGACGGATGAGGAGGTGGCGCGGGCCGCGCCGGAATTGATTGTATTGGCCTGGGCGGCTACGGGCGGGCGCGCGAAGGCCTCGACGGCTTTGCGGAATTTGGCTTGGCGCGATGTGCCGGCGGTGAGGAATGGGCATGTTGTGGTGATTCGGGATGAGCTTTTGAATACGCCGGGGCCGCCGTTGGTGCGTGGAGCGCGTGAGTTGGCGCGGGCGATTCGGGAGTCCGCATGTTGATCGTGGTGGCTGGGTTGATTGAGTCGGATGGGAAAGTGCTAGTGTGCCAGCGGCGGCGCGGGGATGCGTTTGGATTGATGTGGGAATTCCCTGGTGGGAAATTGCAGGTGGACGAGACGCCGACGGCGGGGCTGGCTCGCGAGTTGCGGGAAGAGCTGGGCGTGGAAGCGGTGGTGGGCGCGGAGGTTTTTCGCACGCGGCATCTTTATGCGGAAATGAGTGAGGCGATTGAATTGATTTTCTTCGCGGTATCAGTTGATTCGGCGGAGATTCGCAACAATGTGTTTGAAAAGATGGAGTGGCGGGGGCGGGAGGCTTTAGCCGAGTTGAATTTTCTGCCGGCGGATCGGGAGTTTGTTGGGAAATTGGCACGCGGCGAGATCAAGGCGCATCTTACGGTGACCAGCATCTCCACGGAAGAATGGAAGAGAGATCTTTCGCCCCGCTCAGGATGACGGCGCGCGACCCCTGCGTCATGGCGGCGGGGAGGCGATCGAACGAGTGCGATGCGACCGATTGAAAAAAGGAATTGATGGAGGTGTGCGCCGGCTGGCGTTGAGGTGTATTCTATTGGTGGGAAGATAGATGACCGCGCGCCGCCGCGCGGAGGTGACGTGCAGTGGCATCGGGCGCGATGAGAGGTCCGAACGAAGACATGAATAACGAGATCAGTTTGCCGTTGCAGGGATTGGACGCAGCGGAAATTCAGGAGTGGCTGGAATCGTTGGATTCGGTGCTGCAGTCGAGCGGGCCGGACGTGGCGTCATACATTCTCGAGCGCTTGCGCGCACATGCCAAGGTGATTGGGATCGAGATTCCGTTCACCGCGAAGACGCCGTACGTGAACACCATCCCGCACAGCCTGCAGCCGGAATTTCCCGGCGACCAACAACTCGAGCGGCGAATCAAGAGCCTGGTACGCTGGAACGCATTGGCCATGGTGGTGCGTGCGAATCGTGAAGAGCACGGCATCGGCGGACACATTTCCACGTACGCTTCGGCGGCGACGCTGTACGAAGTCGGATTCAATCATTTCTTCCGGGCGCGCACGGCGGAGTTCGAGGGCGACACGATTTATTTTCAAGGACACGCAGCGCCCGGAATTTATTCGCGCGCTTTTCTGGAAGGGCGGCTATCGGCGGAGAAGCTGGAAAATTTCCGGCGTGAATTGAAGCCGGGCGGCGGGCTTTCGTCTTATCCGCACCCGTGGCTGATGCCGGATTTCTGGGAGTTCCCTACCGTGTCGATGGGCCTAAGCCCGCTAATGGCAATTTACCAGGCGCGTTACAACCGCTATCTGGAAAACCGCGGACTGAAGCCCGCTACCGATGCCAAAGTGTGGGCGTTCCTCGGTGATGGCGAGACGGATGAGCCGGAATCGCTGGGCGCGATTACGTTGGCATCGCGCGAGAAGCTGGACAATTTGATTTTCGTGATCAATTGCAATTTGCAGCGGTTGGACGGGCCGGTGCGCGGGAACGGGCAAATTATTCAGGAGCTGGAATCGGCGTTCCGCGGCGCGGGCTGGAACGTGATTAAGGTTTTGTGGGGCACGGAGTGGGACGCGATCCTGGAGCGCGACACCGAAGGGCTGTTGGTGAAGCGCATGGGCGAATTGGTGGACGGAGAGTACCAGAAGCTGGTGGTTTCGTCGGGCGCTTATGTGCGCGAGCATTTTTTTGGGTCTGATCCGCGACTGCTGAAATTGGTGGAGCCTTTTTCGGATGAGGAGCTGCGGCGTTTGCGACTGGGCGGGCACGATCCGAGGAAGGTGTACGCCGCTTACAAAGCCGCGACGGAAAACAAAGGCGCGCCGACGGTGATTCTGGCGCGGACGATTAAAGGTTATGGGCTGGGCGAAGCGGGCGAGGGCAAGAACATCACGCACCAGCAGAAGAAATTGAACGAAGACGAGCTGCGCGAATTCCGCGCGCGGTTTGATATTCCACTGAGCGATGCGCAGTGCGCGGAAGTGCCGTTCTACCGGCCGGCGGAAGACAGCGAGGAGTTGACGTATCTGCGGGCGCGGCGCGAGGAACTGGGCGGTTACGTGCCGCAGCGGCACGCGCGTTCGAAACCGCTGGTGGCGGATCATGAGGAATTGTTCAAGGAATTTTTGACTGGCAGCGATGGACGAGAGGTTTCGACGACGATGGCGTTCGTGGGCATAATGCGAAAAATGCTGCGCGACCCGGAGATGGGAAAATTGATTGTGCCGATTGTGCCGGACGAAGCGCGGACGTTTGGCATGGAGTCGCTATTTCGCACGGCGGGAATTTATTCCAGCGTGGGACAGCGGTATGAACCGGTGGATGTGAACACGCTGCTTTATTACAACGAAATGAAGGACGGGCAAATTCTGGAGGAAGGGATTACCGAAGCGGGGTCAATGGCGTCATTCATCGCGGCGGGAACGGCTTACGCGACGCACGGAATCAACACGATTCCCTTCTTCATTTATTATTCGATGTTCGGATTCCAGCGGATCGCCGATTTTATTTGGGCGGCAGCGGACATGCGTGTGAGGGGGTTTCTGCTGGGCGGGACGGCGGGACGCACAACATTGTCGGGCGAGGGCTTGCAGCACCAGGACGGCAACAGCCACGTGCTGGCGCTGCCGGTGCCGAACCTGCGGGCTTACGATCCGGCTTACGCTTACGAAGTGTCGGTGATTATCGAAGACGGAATTCGCCGGATGTATAAGGATGGCGAGAGCATTTTTTATTACATCACGGTGATGAACGAAAATTACGCAATGCCCGCGATGCCGGGGGACGTGCGCGAGGGGATTCTGAAAGGGATGTATAGGTTCCGGGCTTCCGAAAACAAGGAATCAAAGTTGCGCGCGCAGCTTTTCGGCAGTGGCGCGATTTTGAACGAAGCGCTGCGAGCGCAGGAAATTCTCGCGGAGAAATACGACGTGGCGGCGGACGTGTGGAGCGTGACGAGTTACAAGGCGCTTTACACGGATGGGATTGAGACGGACCGGTGGAACCGGTTGCATCCTGCTGAGGAAGCACGGGTGCCTTATGTTACGGAATGTCTCGCGGATGCGCCGGGCGTTTTGGTTGCGGCTACGGATTATTTGAAGACCTTGCCGAACATGGTTAGCCAGTGGGTGCCGCGGCGGATGGCGTCGCTCGGGACGGATGGATTCGGGCGCAGCGAGGGGCGGGCGGCTTTGCGGGACTTCTTTGAAGTGGATGCGCGGTTTATTACTTTGGCGGCTTTGAACGAGTTGTTCTTGGACGGGAAGATCGAGAAATGTGTGGTGCAGAAGGCGATTGCGGAATTGGGGATTAATGCGGAGAAACCGAATCCGGTGACTTCGTAGCGGGACGTTCGGTCTCCAGCGTTCGCAAAGGACGCGGCCCCGGCTTGGTGGTTTCGAGCCGGGGCTTTTTTTGTGCGAGGCTTAAAGATTTTACACAGAGGTTCCGGAGTAAAGACGGAGGCAAATCTGAGAAAGATTAACGGCTTTAACCGCAGAGATGCAGTGGGCGCAGAGAAAACCTGCATCGCGCTGGGGTATGGGAAAGCGGGAGAGATCCCTGCCTGCGGCGGGCAGGCTTCGGGCGGCTTGAGGTAAAGGCGCCGTCCTCCCTTCGCAAAATCACTCAGGGCAAGCAGGATGACGATGCTCGTCGCATCGTTAGACTAAGGAGCGGCCGCCGTCTACTACTAGGATTTGACCTGTTACGAAATCGGCTTTGGTGAGGTAGGCGACTGCTTCGGCTATGTCTTCGCCTGTGCCGGTGCGATGCAGGGGGACGCGGCGGATGTAATCTTCGTCGGGAGGCTCGCCGGGAAATTGGATGGTGCCGGGGGCGATGCTGTTGACGAGGATTTCGGGGCCGAGGGCGCGGGCGAGGCAGCGGGTGAGCATGATGGAGCCAGCTTTCGAAACACAGTAGTGCGTGTAGCCGGGCCAGGGGAGCAGGCCGCCGAGCGAGGAGAGATTGATGATGCGGCCGCGGCCCTGGCGTTTCATGATGGGCGCGGCGGATTGCGCGCAGAGGAATTGGGATTTCAGATTTACGTCGAGGATGTGGTCCCACTGCTCTTCTGTCAGCTCTTCGAATTTCGCGGCGAAGAACATGCCGGCATTGTTGACGAGGATGTCGAGGCGGCCGAATTCATTTTCTGCGGCGGTAAATAACTTTTGCACGTCGGCGCGATGGGAGACGTCGGCCTGGACGGCTAGGGCGCGGCGGCCTTGGTCTTTCAGATCGCTGACCAGAGAATCAGCTTCGGATTTCGAGGAGTCGTAGTTAATGATGATGTCGGCGCCGTCAGAGGCGAGGCGCAGGGCGATGCTGCGGCCGATGCGTTTGGAGCCGCCGGTGATCAGGGCGACTTGATTTGCTAGAGATTTTTCCGCCATCGGAGTTCCCTCCTCGTGGAAGCCACGTTAACATTTTTGTGGGGCGCGGGGAATGAGGTGGAGGGAAAGTCAAAAGAATCAACACAGAGCCCACAGAGAACTGCGGAGAAAAATCTGAGAATGGCAAAGGCGTGAGCCGCAGAGACGCCCCGACTGCGTTGGGGTAAACGCCGCGCGCAGAGAAAACCCGGATTGCGCGCGGGTGCCGGAGAGGTGGAGAGATTCTTCGGCCGGCTTGAAGCAAAGGCGCCGTCCTCCCTTCGCAAAATCACACAGGGCAGGCTGGATGACGATGCTCATCGCATCGTCAGAAAACCTTCCGATAGCACGACGAAGTGAACGCGGCGATTGATGTAGAATCGGGGACTGTCGCGTGGGCACTTGCACTTGTCACTCATCACTGACTTTGGAGGCGGGATGAAAGTTGATTTACTGGCGATTGCGGCGCATCCGGATGATGTGGAATTGACCAGCGGGGGGACTTTGCTGAAGATGGCCGCGGCGGGATATCGCACGGGCATTTTGGATTTGACGCGGGGAGAGACGGGGACGCGCGGGACTCCGGAGACCCGGTTGAAGGAGGCGGCGCGTGCGGCAAAAATCATGCGCGTGGCGGTGCGACGGAATTTGGGTTTGCCGGACGCGCATCTGGAAATGCGCGAAGACTACAAGATGGCGATTGCGGAGGTGATTCGCGAACTGCAGCCGCGCACGGTAATACTTCCGTTCTGGGAAGGACGTCACCCGGACCATTACACGGCGGCGCAGTTGGGATTTGAGGCATGTTTTGTGGCCGGGCTGAAAAATTATCCGCTGGGCGGCGAGGCTTACCGCCCGTTCAAGATATTGTACGCGGCGGCTTACGATTATCAGCGTCCGACATTTTGCGTGGACATCACCAAAGAATTCGCGCGCCGGAAGAAGGCGATCCTGGCATACGCGTCGCAGTTTACGCCGCCGAAAGAGCAGCGGCGATCAAAGGTGGTATTGCCGCTGGATGAGCTGGAGGCGCGGATGAACTCCATTGCGCAGTATTACGGGAGGCTGGCGGGGGTGAAGTATGCGGAGGGATTTATTGTAAAGGAAGTGATGCAGGTGGAGGATGTGGTGAAGATGGCGGTGCGATCGATCTAAGGATTGCCAATGAGTTCAGTTCTCATGGCTACGGAGTTATGGCGCGCCGGAGGAACTCTAGCGGCCATCTGCAACATCTGGTTTGTCGTTTGGGCGATTCGCCACAAGGGTGAACTGGATTACAACCTCGATCCTACGGCTAAATGGATTCGTTGGATCGTTGTCGCGATATTTTTGGGGACGCCCATATTCCGGCCGGAACTATTTGGCGCGCGAGCGACGCTTCGCTTGTGCGTAGGCATGGTCGGCCTGCTGTTTCTCGCGTGGCCGAATTCTGCTTACCACTTGACGAGGGTTCTGCGCGCGTTGAGATTGATTGCCAAAGCTGAAGACCCGGCAACAGGCTAAAACTCGTCGGATTCCTGGGCGTAGCTGAAGCCTGGGAGGGCGTAGGCAGGGCCTTTGCGGTCCACTTTTACTTTTACGGGGCGTTCGGATTCGGCGCCGGCTTTGCGGAGGATAGCGAAGGTGGCCAGGGCTTCGTTGTAAACCTTAGTAACCAAATAGGATTCGCCGGAATCTTCCTTCTTCCAGACCTGGCCGACTTGGAGTTTGCGTGCGGGCACATGACAAATGTAGACAGAATCGAGAGGGGCGTCAATATGAGTGCGCGGCGGTGATTCCGGGAGGCAACACCTGAACGGTAAGGACTGCCCGAAGCCCGGACGTCACCTCTGGAGACACGAGATTGTTGCAGGGGGCAGAACATACCGTCGCCCAACGACGGCAAAATTAAATGCAAAGGTGCCCGCCTGAGGGCGGCCGCTACCGAGGCAACGTTAAAAGAGACGGCGGGACGCCGGCGCTACGAACGGCAACTCACCGATCCGCTTGAAGTGGTGGCAAGCTGGGGCACAGCCGTTTGATCCCGTCCCGCGACCGCGGGACGGGATCTCGGGATGAACCGCCCTGCACCGCGATTCACAAGAGCGCGCCCACGCCGTAAATATCGTGGCTACGAGGCTGATTTGTGACCTACCATTTACAAAGGCGAGCAAACTAAAAGGGTACGAGGTACATCCAAGGAATTCAGCGCAGGAAGGTGCCCGGAGGGGTGTATAATCCGGGCAGGATCCGCCGGAGGTAGCCATGAGAAACGGTTTGGCGGGGCAGTTGGGAGCCTTGATTATTGTCGCGTCGCTGGTGACTTCGACCAGTGTCGCGAGCGTCCCGCTGGGGCAACAGCAGGGCGGGCAGCAATCCTCGACACCGCAGAGTGGCACGCAACAGGGCGGCGCACCACCGGCGCAGCAACCTTCGACACCTTCCACGGGCACTGCTTCTCCTGGCAACACGACACCTGGCACGGATTCCTCCAGTACCGGCGCGTCTGGTGCTCAGCAGCAAGGCGCGGTGCAGCAGGCGGACCAGCCCATCGAGCAGCCGGCCGATCCCAATGTTAAGCCGGGCAGCCGGGCGGACGTGAGCGCGATCGGCAATCGCAGCAGTGTGGGGCATGGACTGAATTTTTATTCGCTGGAGCATGAGATTCAGCTGGGGAAACAGCTGTCGTCGGAAGTTGAGCGCCAGGCGAAATTCATCAACGATCCGGTGGTGAACGAATACGTGAACCGCGTGGGACAAAACCTGGTGCGCAATTCGGACGCGCAGGTGCCTTTCACGATCAAGGTGATCGATTCGGATGTGGTGAACGCGTTCGCGCTGCCGGGCGGATTTTTCTACGTAAACAGTGGATTGATTTTGCACGCGGATGAGGAATCGGAACTGGCGGGCGTGATGGCGCACGAAATCGCGCACGTCTGCGCGCGGCATGGCACGAAGCAAGCGACCAAAGGCGAAATCGCGCAGCTGGCCATGATTCCGGCGATGATTTTCATTCCTTATACGCTGGCGGGGTACGCGATCTATCAGGGCATGCAGTTCGCGATTCCCATGGCGTTCCTGCAATTCACGCGCACGGACGAGGCGGAAGCGGATTATTTGGGCCTGGAGTACATGTACAAGGCGGGCTATGACCCGAACGCGTTTGTGGCTTTCTTCGAGAAGGTAGCGTCGGACGAAAAGAAGCAGCCCGGCACGATTCCGAAGATCTTTTCCACGCACCCGCCGACACCGGAACGCATTAAGGCTTCGCAGAAAGAGATCGCGACGGTTCTGCCGCAGCGCGACGACTACATCGTCACGACGTCGGAGTTTGACGTGGTGAAGCACCGGTTGCAATTGATCGAGCAGAACGTGAAGGTGAACGACAAGAATCCGAACAAGCCGAGCTTGCGCAAGAAGACTGCGCAGACTACGGCGCCGCAGCCGGGGGATACTTCGACTACTTCGGATCCGAACTCTGATCCGGACCGGCCGACTTTGCAGCGGAGGCCGGACCCGAATCAGCAGCCGTGAACGGCGGTTGACGGTTCGGAGTTGACAGTTAAAAGTTAAAACCTTTCGCGCCCGGTTCTTTTGCCGGGCGCTTTTTTGTGCGGGTCTCGCTCGGATTGTGGCGACGAGTGGGGACTGCGGTGACGAGAAGCTATCTCTTAAATGCGCGGCCACCATCTAAAGCCGCGGCTTCAGGGGCTAAAACCTCGCGTTTCTCGGAGCTTGACGGCGGGGCTGAAGCCCCGCCCTTCCTCGTCATCCATTTGCGCGATAGCTCGTAGCAACGATTGTGCAGGTTAGCGGGTTTGGACTTCGGCTACGCCCATGCGTTTCAGGCCTTCGGCGTAGTATTTGCGATAGAGGATGTCCCACTCTTCGCTGCCTTCGAGGATTTCTTTTTTCTGAGAGGCGATCTTGGCGCGCACTTCGGTGTCCACTTGGGCTTCGACTTTCAGCAGCGCGGTGATGATGGTGACGATTTCCTGGCGGATGGTGTCGCGGTCTTCGATGAAATCCACGTCGGGACTGGAGACCAGGAAATCAATGATGCGATGGGAGAGGCGTACGGTTTTTTCGCGTGTCAGTCGCATGGCGTCAGTTGCGTGTCCCTGGGCCGCTGGTTAGCGGAGAATTAATTTCCTTTCGCGGGCCAGCTGGCCCTTCACTTTCTTGTACATTTCCTGGTAGGACGCGCCGGACGTGCGCATTTCCTCGGCGTACTTGGCGAGGATTTCGCGGACCTCTTCGTTGAGCCGGTCCTCGATGGTGACTTCCTCGGCCATCACCTGGCGGACCTGCTGCGTGAGGTTCTCCGCGTTCTTGGCTTCGATCATTTTGGCGGCTACCAGGCGTTTGACGATTTCCTTGGCCATGTAACCGACATAATCGCGCGACAACAGCATTCGGTTCGACTCCGCGTAGTAAGCGAGCAAATCAGTTTACTGGCAGGCTGCGCGGAGTGTCAAGGCGAGGGGTTGTGGTGATTTTTTGGCGTTCAGTGCCGGGCGGTCCAGCAGTTCTGGGCGGAGCCAAACAGCGCGGCGGCGCCAATAAACACTCCGGCGATCACGGAAAGAATGATGACGGTGAGGCCGTCGGTGGGGGTGACGTTTTCGGGCTTGACGATGACGCGTTCCCACATAAATGAGAGCGGATAATTGACCGCGATGCAGCCTACCACGAGGCCAGCCACACCCCAAACAACCGGAATGCGGTAATTGGCGAAAACTTTGACTTTCTGCACGAGCGCCGCCTGCATGCGTTCCCCAAGGTCGTGAAGCGGCGCGCTGATACTGGCACCGGCGCATCGAGACCGCGATAGCGATTGCTATTGAAAGTGCTCATTGCGGTAGCCGCGAGGACGCTTACAGACGGACGAATTTCTACGGATTGGGGAGGGGATCGGTTAGATTCCGGATACGCTACCAATCCGAACGCAGGCGGGTTCAGGCGCTCAGTGAGGAGGCGGCGGTCCTTCGCCTGGGTCGTGGCTGATGATTCCAACATTCGCCACGGCGACCACGCGCTCCGGCGCTTCAGACATACTTCGGTTGGCGTGTGAACGGACTGGTGGACGACCGTCATGGATACGAGAAGCAAGTCCGAGCTGCTTGAACATCCAAATGGTGTACCAGTTGAGGTCGATCTCATACCATTTCAGCCCGTGCCGGGCCGAAACCGGGTAGGCGTGATGGTTGTTGTGCCAACCATCTCCGAAACTCACCAGCGCCACCCACCAATTGTTGGTTGAGGTATCGCGGGTCTGGAAGCGACGCGAACCCCAGATATGCCCGGCCGAATTGACGATCCACGTGGCATGAAGTCCCACGACGGTGCGAAAAAAAACGCCCCACAGCACCAGGCGAAATCCACCGACGGCGTACAACACAGCTGCGAGGATGGCCATCGGTGCAAGATGGTACTTCGTGAGCCAGACATGGACTTTGTCCTCGGCCAGATCGGGCACGTAGCGTTTTAGTGTCGCAACGTCTTGGCGCAACGCGTTGCCACACAAGACCCAGCCCGCGTGCGACCACCACTTGCCATCGCGCGGAGAGTGCGGATCGCCTTCCTTATCCGCGAGTTGGTGATGCTTACGATGAATGGCCACCCACAGGAGGGGGCCCCCTTCCATGGCCGTCACGCCGCAAATCGTAAGGAAGTACTCAAACCACTTGGGAGTAGCGAAGGAACGATGGGTCAGCAGCCGGTGATAACAGATGCCGAGTCCCAAGGCCCCGGTCACCCAGTATAAAGAGAGCGCGAGGAACAGCCCGGTCCAACTGAAGAAGAAGAGTGCCGCCACGGCGCCAACGTGAACGATCGCCATGACAGGCGCGATCGCCCAGTTCAACCGGTTCTTGCCAGACGGATCGTTCCGCGCACAACTATCCTGCAAGACGGTTGTAGTGGTCATAGGCTCCTTATTTCTTATGGCCAATTGGTTCGAAAAAATCTGTTCTATATCGCACAGATCCGTCTTTTTTTCAATGAAACGATACCCATAAGCCTCCGGGCATGCGAATCGCAGAAATAGATCTGGGCGCTCAGCCGAGCCAGATGCGTATCCTAGCGATGGATGACTTCCAGCTAGTGTTGCGTCGGCACTTTAAGACCGTCGCGTTAATCGGAAATCTCTAACAACGTCGGCTCTGTCAAGCTATCTATGAGCGCATTTCTCCGTTCACTTCAAAGAGTGTCCTTGTTCGTCGTGTTCTTCGGCCCTGTCGACGACCACGGCTCGCCTGTAATCTTTCGGTCGGTTTCGGTCCGACCCACACATCTCTTCGATCCCAGCTTCAGAGTCGCGGTAGGGACGCCAGTTGCCCAGCGCCCCCCGCACAGATCCGCACGTGCAGTTTTCCTGCATGCGGCTCTTACCGCGGATGTTTGGCGTCGAAGCGCAAGTAGGGATACGGATGAAGGATTTTGGGAACGGGAAGCCATTGCTTAACAAAACCAGCCATCTGCTTCCACGACATCCGGCTCTTCTGACTACGACGTTGGATCACTCGCAGCCAGCGTTTGCTCACCTCCAGCCGAAAACTCTGCAGACTGGCGAAGTTTCCGGGAACGGCATGATAGTTGAAGTAGCCTCGAACGACGTTCCTCAACCATTTCCCGATATCCGCCAGCGGCTGATGCATGCGCATCCGAAGCTCGTCCTTTACCTGTTTCAGCTTAGCCAGGAGTCGCTTTCGGATACTCTTGCGCAGCACGAGGAACTTGCCGTTCTTCCAGGCTTGTCCGCAGATATGCGTGAACCCCAGAAAGTTAAACGTCTCCGGCTTGCCCTCTCCACGCTGCTTCCGACTTGCTGCGGCAAAACGCCCGAATTCGATCAGGCGCGTTTTATCCGGATGTAATTCCAGTCCGAACTTCTGCAGACGGTCCCGCCAGTCCTGGAGGAACCGCTCTGCATCGCCACGATGCTGGAACCCCAGCACCATATCGTCCGCATAGCGGACCACGATGACATCACCCGTGGTCCGGTGCGTCCGCCAGTGCTGCACCCAAAGATCGAAAACGTAATGCAGGTAGACGTTCGCGAGCAGCGGCGAAATCACCGAGCCTTGCGGAGTCCCTACTTCCGTCTTCGACCATTTCCCAGCTTCCGATACGCCGGCCCTCAGCCATTTCTCGATCAGCCGGAGGATCCGTCGATCCGCGATTCGGTGCTGGAGGAACTTCACCATCCATTCGTGTGAAATTGACCCAAAGTAATCACGAATATCGGCATCCAACACCCAATTCACCTTCTTCCTCATGATCCCGATCCAAAGCGCGTCCAACGCATCGTGTGTGCCACGCCCAGGTCGGAAACCATAGGAGAACCCCAAGAAGTCCTCCTCGTAAATCTGACTGAGGACCGTTCCCACTGCGTGTTGAACGATTTTATCCTCCAGGGCTGCTATGCCCAGCGGTCTCTGTTGTCCATCCGGCTTGGGAATGTAGGTTCTCTTGGAAGGTAACGCTCGATACGTGCCCCGGTGCACGCGACTGTGCAAATCCTCCAGCCGATTGTCCAGGTTCGTTTCGTATTCCTGCCACGTCAACCCGTCCACTCCCGGAACAGCTTCTCGCTTCAAGGCATAGAAACGGTTCGAGAGAAGCGCGACGGATACGTGGTGTAGGAGCGCGGTGAATCGTAACCGCTTATCCCTCTTTGCTGCTTCCCGCACACGGCGCAGCCCGTCTAACGCGTTCCCCCAGCTTTGGATCTGGGACGCGGCCGTCTGTTCCGTGTTCTCCTTGGTCGGTCGTCTTCCCTCCGCACCCTCCGCCGACGACTTTCCGTCCTTGTTCGGGTACTTCGCAGGTACTACACGACCGTCCGACTCCCTACCAACGTGCCTGTTGGACTTATGGTTCATCGCCTTCTCCAACCGGCCCGCTCACCACTTCGTGTCGGGTGTTGGTAGGGCCTCCCGGTTCTCGCGCGTAGAGTTTCCCTGCATGCGGGGGTCTCTGACCTCGCAGAGTCCGACGGATGCTCGCGATTTCGCATCCACCGTTGTTGCCTTCCGCCATCATGGACGGCGTCGGCACTCTGATTCATAGATTACGCGGCTGAATACCCCGCCTGCCTGTGCTCCTGTCAACGCTTCACGTCTAACCTGTCCAACCTCGCGATTAGCTCGGTCAGCCGCGCATAACTCGGAGCCGGTGTGACTCGCTAGGCCTTCACCGTATGGCTCTTTCATCCACTACTCCACGCCGGTTTATCCCGGCGCACCCATGATTACTACTGCAAACTCCCTCTCGCGAGGGAGCGGGATGCCCATTCACTGAGGCGGCGTTCTACTGCACGCCATTTCCGGTACCGAGCTGTCCCGCGTGCGAACCGAACTTGACCCAGTCTGAATATTCCCAACCCTTCCGCCACATCCAGTACAACCGCACTCCCAGTCTGCGGGCCATGGCCACCTTGGCAATGTTCCGTTGCTGGCGCAGCGCCAGATGCATGTACCGTCGTCTCCAGTCCGCATCGCAACGCGCTGCCGCTTGCGCTGCTTCCCCCAGCAAGAAACGCAGCAGAGAGCTGCCTTGCTTGCTGATGTGGCCTAGTCGTTGATGGCCCGCACTGGAGTCCTCGCATGGAATCAGTCCGACATAACTGCCAATCTGCTTGCCGCACTGGAACCGCTCCGGAGTCCCGATGATCAGCACGAAGGCCAGCGCCGTGATGGGTCCCACGCCGGGATGCGTCATCAGCCGCAGC
>Ga0209006_10000915_pt1 | contig 27352 bp, 28 predicted proteins | sample JacPin_JW_Ref_O2_FD_188567 | JGI IMG/M metagenome (GOLD analysis project Ga0209006, IMG submission 188567) | Forest soil microbial communities from Algoma, Ontario, Canada - Jack Pine, Ontario site 1_JW_Ref_O2 (SPAdes) (version 2) | ecosystem: Environmental > Terrestrial > Soil > Boreal...
GCATTGGCGAGCGTGGCGGCGATATGTTTGGAGCGCAGCGAACGAAGCTTCGATTTGTCGAGGTTCAGGAGATCGACTTCGCCATAATGCACCTGGCCGCTGCTGATCTGAAGTTGCGTGGGTAGCAAGCCGAGTACGGCTTTGACCAGAACCGACTTGCCGGCACCGGATTCACCGACAATCGCCAGGCGCTCGCCGGCTCCGAGCGAAAAGGAAACGCCGCTCAAGAGCGGCGATGCGCCTGGCTGGAGCGGCGTCACTTCGAGGTCTCGTACTGTCAGAATGGTATTTGTCATGGGCGCGACAATGTCGATTGCCGGCCTCTCGTCTGTCTCGGTGGTCTTGCCCGCGCGCCATGTCGCGGAACGGATTGCGCGCGGCTCCATGAACTTTGTCATTACCTCCCCGAACACGCCGAAAGAGAATACGATCAGGCCGAGCGCAATTCCGGGAAAGACCGCGGGCCACCATTGGCCGATGATCAAGAATTTGGCGCCGCTGGCTATCATGCTGCCCAACTCCGGTGTTGGCGGCTTGACGCCGGCGCCGACAAAGCTCAGTCCTGCGGTCAGCAGGATTGCAAAACCGATCGTTACTGACAGCTGCACCAAGATCGTCGGGATCGCATTGGGCAGGATATGTCGAAATCCGATTCGCCATTCCGAATTGCCGACGGCACGCGCGGCCTCTGCAAAGGGCCGTTGCACCAGCGACAGTACATCGGATCTTACCAAGCGTACGAACACCGGCATGTTGACGAAAGCGATGGCGGCAATGATGTTCACTTTAGTTCCGCCGAATACAGCGACCAGAACCATGGCAAAGACAAAGACGGGGAATGCTTGGATGACCTCCAACAGCCGCATGGCAATCTCGGCGGCGGCCGTCGACCCTCTACGCCTACGGGATTCGAGTAACGCGATGACGACGCCGAGCGGCGAACCTAGAATCACCGAGATGGCGGTCGCGATTACGGCGATCACAACGTCGGTGCGCGGCGCTGCCAAAAGCCGCGAAAGGATGTCGATGCCGTTATCGTCGGTGCCCAGCCAGTGCGCTGCCGACGGCGGGATCAGCCGGTCGGTCGGGGAGGCGTTAATTGTCGAATAGGGCGCGAGATCAGGGCCGATCACGGTGAGTAGGATAATCAACACGAACAGCGCGAGAAACACGAGCTGCCATAACGGCAATTGGCGAAGTGTTGAGCCGATGCGCAGCCACATTACAAGGACCCGTCAGGTCGCCGATCCAACCACCTTGATCCGCGGATCCATGGCGAAATGGACCAAGTCAACGGCAAGGTAGACGAGCATGGTGAAGATTGCGGCGAAGCACACGAAAGCTTGGATCGGCGCGTAGTCGGCCGTGACAATCGCTTGAACGGCATACTGGCCGAGCCCGCTCATGTTGAATACTGATTCAACGAGCACATCGCCGCCGAGCAGAAACATAATTACGGTCCCGACAATCACGATCGTCGATCCGGCCGCGACACGTGCCGCGCGGGCGAGGATGGTGCGCGGCGCCAGCCCGAGCGCCTCGCCGTAGGTCGTGTATTCGGCGTCCAGCGCGATCTCCATCTGGCTGCGCAACATCTTGAACACCGGCGCGCCATAGACGAAAGCCAGCGTGAAAACCGGCATCACCAGATGCCAGGCGCCAGACCAGAACGTGCTCCAATCGCCGGCGATAGTCGCGTCGATAAGAATCGATCCCGTGACGAAGGGTGGCGCGGTATCGAGGATTCCGAGCCGACCCTCTGGGCCGGGTAGCAGGTTGAGATTGGTATAAAAGATGAAGATAAGCAGTAGGGCGAGCAGAAAGTCGGGCAGGGCGCCTGCCAGCATGCCGTAACCAAAGGTGAGGTTGCGCAGCGCCCAAACGGCCCAATTGCGCGTCCGGCTAGCGGTGATAATCGCGAGCGGCACAAGGACAACGAACACGACCAAGAGCGAAAGGAAGATTAGCTCGAGGGTCACTGGAATTCGGTGCAGGAGATCTTCGCCGACATCGGTCCCTTGCGACCAAGAGGTGCCGAAGTCGCCTGACAGTGTATGCTTCAGCCAGATAACGTACTGCTGCGGGATCGATAAATCGAGATGTAGCTTACGCCGCAGGGCCTCGACGGCTTCTTCGGGCGCAAGCGGGCCGAGCTGAAAGCGTGCCGGATCGCCTGGGAGAAGGCGGACGATTGCGAAGGTGATGAAGGAGATTAAGAGGACCTGCGGTACAAGGAACAGGATCCTTCGTCCTATGTAGCGCGCTAGACGCAGCGCGTGCGCAAGGCGCACGCGACGCAATGCCCGACTCGCGGCCATGTCAGGCTGCGTCGACATGGTCCCACCGGCGGCATGCCGATAAGTGCCCGGGCCTGATTTCGATCATTGGCGGAACGGCGTCGCGGCAGGCGTCCACGCGGATGGGGCACCGGCCATAGAGCGGACATTCCGTCCTCGGATTGATGGCGGTCGGGATTTCTCCCTCAATCACGTAGGGCGAAGGGGCGCGCCGCGGATCGGCAAACAAGACCGCAGATAAGAGCGCCCGACTGTAAGGGTGATGCTGCCGGCCCATAATCAGTTCGGTCGGTGCTTGTTCGACAATATGACCGAGATACATGATCGCAATGCGATGGCTGATGCGTGCTACTGAAGTTAGATCATGCGAAATAAAGACGTAAGCGGTGCCGGTCTCGCGCTGGACGCGCTGCAGGAGCCCTAAGAGGTCGGCGCGTGCCGACGGATCGAGCATCGAGGTCGGCTCGTCGAGCACGACGAGCTCGGGTCGTGTCACCAGCGCGCGCGCGATTCCTACACGTTGTTGCTCACTTGCGGTGAGGTCTAGAGGATAACAGTCGAATATGCTCTCATCGAGGCCCACCTGCCGCAGGATCTCAGCGGTCCGCGCTTTCCGCTGAGAACGGTCGATGCCCTGTAAGAGCAACGGTTCGCGCAACGTCTGCGCGACCGTGAGCCGCGGATTGAGCGAGGCGAATGGATCTTGGAAAACAAGCTGCATGCGCGACCGCAGCTCACGCAGCGCTTTGCCCTTGAGCCCGGCGATCTTATCGCCGTGCAGAAACACGGAACCGTCAGTTGGCTCGACCAGACGTAAGATGCAACGACCCAACGTAGTCTTTCCCGAGCCGCTCTCACCGACAAGGCCCAACGTTTCGCCGCGATCGACCGTCAGCGAAGCGTTGCGCACGGCCACGAGATTGGCGCCTGGACCGAGCGAAAAGACCTTCGTCAGATTCCGAACTTCGAGAAGCACGGTCATCGTGGCGGCATTCCAACCGAACATGCCGCGGCGACAGCATCAACAATGTCGTTTGGCCGCGCGACAACAACTGCAAGTCCCGCTGTCATCATTGTGTGCTGCGCGACGGGCCGAATGCTAAGCTTCGCCCGGTGTCCTGCCTTCGGTGTCGGTGCGTTCGTGCTAGCGCTCATGTTCCGCAATCGGATTTTGGTCAGCGCTCAGACGGCTTTGGCATGTTCGTGCTGTCTCTCGACGAAGTGCGCGGAGTACCACCGTGCAGCGTCAGCGAGGTCATCAACGATTCCTTTGCGTGCCATCGCCGGGTCGCGTCGAGTGAGTCCTTCCAACGCCCTCGCGTGGCTGTCATGACCTTCAAATAGCCGGGTCTGTGCCCTGCTGCCCTTGACGAACGGGCGAAGCAACGGTCCGCCCTTGAGCCAAAGCGCCTCGATGATCGGGAACAAATGATGTGACTGGGCGGCGCGGTAGATACTGAAATGGAACACTTGGTTGTCGCGCAAAAACCCGCTTACGTCGTTGCATTCACTGGCCCGCAACATGCCGGCGAAGGCTTGTTCGACCGCGGCGAGTTCGTTGGCCGTGATCCGCTTCGCCGCCAACGTCGCCGCCAGCCCTTCGAGGTTCAGGCGCACTTCATAAAGCTCGGCGATGCTCTCGCGCGACAGTATTGGCAGGCGCGCCGCCCTGTTAGGCAGAACCTCCACACCACCTTCGGCATTGAGCCTCAGTATTGCATCGCGCACCGGCATAACGCTCGTGCCCAAAACCTCGGCCACCGAGCGCGTAGGCAATGTCTCACCCGGGGAGAAACGGCCCTCAAGAATTGCCTGTTTGAGCGTGCGGTAAACGCGCTCGCGCAGCGTCGTGTTGTCCACTGGGCCGAGCGACTCAAACATTGGTGGCCTCTTGGTCTGACTCAGTAGTTGCCTGAATTTCAAATTGACATATCGGAATGCAATCGACAATATCAAATCTGATATCTCAGATGCCGCAATAACTCTGGGGATCATTCAGGGAGGAGAAAATGAAGCCAGGCCGACGGTCTGCGATCTGGAAGTTTGCTGGAATTGCGTGCGCTTTGCCGGCGACGTGGCTCTGCGATGCTGGCCCAGTCCTTGCGGCAAAAGACACATTAGTCATCGCGATTCCGGGTCTGCCCCAAGGCGTCGATCTCGACAAACACATCAGTCCGCAGACCTGGACTATGGCGGCTCAGCTGGACGATTGGGGTTTGTATTGGGAGTCCGGACCGTACCCGTACGGCACCAATGCCTTCTACGATCCGACCAACGTGCCCGGATTTGAATACCCGGTTGGCTACACTACACAAAAGACGGCAGGCGGGATCATGACGGGATGTGATCTGTCCGCTGATGGTAAGGACATCACCTATCACCTTCGTCCCGGCGTGATCTCGGCCTATGGCAACGAATTCACAGCCGACGATGTCATCTGGCGCTTCGACCGGGAACGCAAACGGCCGATCATCTACGCTTTGATCTCGCGCCTGTTCAATCTCGACAAGGCGAAATACGAAAAAGTCGACAGATACACGGTGAAACTCACCAACCCCGATGGCGCTCCACTGGCGTGTCAGGGGTTGACAAATTTCTATTACCCGTGGCTCGACTCGACGGAAATCAAAAAGCACATGACTGCCGACGACGAGTATGGCGATAACTGGATCGCTACCCATGCCGGTGGATTCGGCGCTTACAAGGTCACTGAATGGACCCCTGGCAAGCGTGCCGTCATGGAGGCCAATGAGCATTATTGGCGCGGCGCCCCTAAGATCAAAAAGATTATTTGGCTGGTGGTGCCAGAGTCCTCCGGCCGGCTTGCGCTCCTCGAAAAGGGTCAGGTCGACGTTGCCGAGGAACTTTCAGCCGACGAAATGTTGTCGCTAAAAGACTCGCAGGTCGCGCGCCCAGTCGCAGTCCGAGGCAATCGCCTGATGTGGCTGATCCTCAACAATAAGATGAAGCCGTTTGACGATGTGCGCGTCCGCCAGGCGATCAACTATCTGGTGCCGCGCGACGAAATCGTGGAGAACGTCTATCACGGGATGGCCAGGGCTTGGAGCGGCGTCATATCCGACGTCACACCTGGATATGAAAACCTTAAGCCATACGACTTTGATCCGGACAAAGCCAAAAAGCTGCTGGCCGATGCAGGATACGGCGACGGCTTCGAGGCCGATCTACTCTTCAGCGCGGGAGTGCCCGAAATGGAGAACTTGGCGGTCATCCTGCAAAGCACCGCCGGCAAGCTGGGCGTCAAGCTTAACCTGAAGAAGCTTCCGGTCGCGGCGTTCTCCGACACCGTTCAATCGAAGAAGGCCCAGATGGCACTTTGGATCGACAGCCCGATCCAACCCGACGTCAATTATGTGGTGAACCTTGTTTATTCCACCGGCCCGTTAGCGCTCGTGAACTACGATCAGTTCTCCGATCCGGCGGTCGACAAGCTGATCGAGACCGGAGCATCGATCGTCGATCCTAAAGCGCGGCTCGAGCACCACAAGGGTGTGCAGGCCAAGATCCAAGAAGGCGCGCCTATGGGATACACGATCGAGCCCTATTTCCGCATTGGCCTATCGCGCAACATCGAAGGCTTCCACTGGTACACGACGCAGTATTACCTCGTATCGCAGATGTCGTTTATCAAGTAGCGTTGTCGACGCGGCGGTGTCCCACTGATCCGCCATCAGTGAGACACTTCCTCTCCCTCGATAAGCGCCCCTTCGTTCTATCGACTCACAGTCGCCACGCAGAGGCGACTAATAAAAAAATTGAGGAAACGATGAAGATCAGCAGTGATCGAATTCTCACGACCCATGCCGGCAGCCTGCCCCGCACCAACGAACTAACCAAACTCCTTATCGAGCGCGACAACGACCTGCCGGTCGACGAGGCCGAGATGCGCCGCGAGGTCGAGCGTGCGACCGATTGGCTTGTGACGAAGCAGCTTGAGAGCGGCGTCGACATCGGCAGCGATGGCGAGGCGGCCCGTGTCGGATTCCAAACTTATGTCAGCCTTCGCCTTTCCGGCGGATGGGGCGGCGTGTCGCCACGCAAAGGCATGACGGACATCGTCAAGTTTCCCAAATACGGCGAAATCCTTAGCAAGCGTCTGGCACGCCCCGGTGAATTGACCGCTAAGTTGTTCAATTGTTACCAATGCCAGCGCGCCGTGCACTATCAACCGGATCTGGCTGACGTCAAGATGGAGTTGCGATCGTTTGCTGAATCGCTGCGCCGCAATCCAAAGAAGTTCACCGAGACCTTTGTGACGTCCGCCTCGCCCGGGATTATCACGACCACGTTCCTGCGCGACGAGGGCAATCCCGATTACAAGACGGAAAGGGACTATGTGTTCGCGATCGCTAAGGAGATGAAGAAGGAATACGATTACATCGTCTCGCAGGGGCATGTCTTGCAAATCGATGCGCCTGACTTGGCGATGGAACGCGCCTTCATGTTCCAGGATCAGTTACTCGGTGACTTTCTCGACCGCATTAAGATACACATCGACGCGCTCAATGTCGCGCTCGCCGATATACCGCCCGAGAAGGTACGACTGCATGTCTGCTTTGGAAATTGGGACGGGCCGCATATCGACGATGTCGAGCTCGCCCCATTGTTGCCGATTATCTACAAGGCCAAGGTGGGAGCGATCAGCATCGCCTGCGCCAACCCCCATCATCAGCACGATTGGAAGACACTTAAGAAAAATCCACCACCGCGCGGCATGATTCTGATACCTGGCGTGATTGACGTGACCACCAATTATCTGGAGCACCCCGAAGTTGTTGCGGACCGGATCGAGCTGTTCGTAGATGTGATGGGCGGCGATCGCTCGCGTGTCATCGCTGGTACTGATTGCGGCTTCTCGACGGTAGCGGGCTATATGATGGTTGCGGAAGATGTGGTCTGGGCCAAACTAAGCGCGCTCGCCGACGGCGCCTCGATCGCGAGCCGCAGGCTGCAGCGGAGCGTCGGCCGCTCGCCTGTTACGCGCCGTTCCACGCCGAAGAAGGTTCGCGCCGCGACGCATAAGGCGCGAAAGAGTGTTGGCAAAGTTGCGGCGCGTAAGGCTGCTCCGCGAAGAAAGACGAAACGATAAGTCAAATTCATATCTCGGGGACAGGCACGGGATGTCGTCGAACGCAAGTAACACGCTCGACTTTGCTGGGCGCACGGCGATCGTAACTGGTGGATCACAAGGAATCGGCTTCGGCGTCGCTGAACGGTTATTGGCTTCCGGAGCAAACGTTAGCATCTGGGCGGTCAACCAGGATCGTCTCAAACATGCCGCTGCCAAACTTGACGGCGGCGAACATGTGCAAACTGTTTCGACTGACATCGGCAACCTCGCCTCGGTCGAGGCCGCGACTCAAACCGTGCTCAACGCCTATGGCCAAATCGATGTGTTGATTAACAATGCCGGCGTTGCTGGCCCAAACGTAAAGATGTGGGAGTTTCCGCCCGACGCTTTCGCGCACATGATGCATGTCAACGTGGAGGGCACTTTTTATTGCTGCCGCGCGATTGTGCCGCACATGATCGCCCGCAACTACGGGCGTATCGTCAATGTCTCATCGATAGCTGGCAAAGAGGGCAATCCAAACGACGGCGCTTATAGCACGTCGAAAGCGGCACAGATTGCCTTGACCAAGAGCCTCGCCAAGGAACTTGCTGACTACAACATTTCCATCAACTGCGTCACACCATCACTGACGCAAACGACGCTGGCGATGACGCTCTCGGAAGAGCAGCGGAAATACATACTCGGAAAGGTACCTCGCGGCCGTATGCTGAGGATCGAGGAGGCCGCAAGCTTGATCTGTTGGACGGCTTCGGAGGAGAATTCCTTCACCACCGGAGCGACCTTTGATCTGAGCGGCGGCCGCGCAACGTATTAGGGCGCTCTATCAAAATCATGCTGAAAAATGAGGAAGACATGCTTTCCGGAAGCTACGAATTCCTCCCCCAGGATCGCGTGATCTTTGGCCGACCAGCTGCGAAAGCGGTCGTCGAAACCGCCGATCGCATGGCCAAACGACGCCTTCTGATCGTCGCTAGCAAAACGCTCAGCCGCAAGACCGACGTCGTTTCAAAAATCCAAGCCGCGCTGGCTGAGCGCTGTATAGGGGTCTTCGACGAATGCATTGAGCATGTGCCGCGCGCCTCAGTGTTGTCACTCGCTGCCGCTGTGCGCAAGCGCGAACCTGACTTAATTGTTACAGTCGGCGGCGGGACTCCGATCGATACCGTCAAGGTAACCTTGCTGGCGATGGCTGCCGGTGTGACTGACGAACCGGGTTTTGATGCCGTGCGGATTCGCGTTGAAGCTGACGGTAGCCGGGTGGTTCCGGCAATCAAAGATCCGCCGATCCGCCAGATCATCGTACCGACCACATTATCAGGTGCTGAATTCTCTAACCTTGGCGGCTGTACCGATCCGATTCGCAAGGTAAAAGATCTTTACACGGGGCGCTTGATAGGGGGGCAGGTCGTGGTTCTCGATCCTGCTGCTACGGCATATACGCCCCCCAGTCTCTGGCTTTCCACGGGTATCCGTGCCGTAGATCACGCTGTCGAGACAATTTGCTCTCGAACGCCACAACCGTTCACCGACGCCACCTGTATTCATGCACTTCGGCTGCTATCAAAATCATTGCCAGCTAATCACGCAAATCCCGGCGATCTCGCTGGCCGGCTTGACAGCCAGCTCGCGGTTTGGCTTGCAACGACCGGCCTTGGGCGCGTCGATTGGGGGGCAAGCCACGGGATCGGTCATCAGCTTGGCGCTGTCGCTAACGTACCTCACGGACATTGCTCCTGCGTAATGCTGCCGAGTGTTCTGCGCTGGAACCTATCCGCCAATGCCGCGCAGCAAGCGACAGTCGCACAAGCACTCGGTGCAAAAGACGGAGATGCCGCGATGGCGATCGCGAAGCTCGTGGAAGGTCTTGGCCAACCGACACGATTGCGTGAAGTAGGTGTGCGGCCGGAGCATTACGACGCGATCGCTGCCGGAGCGATGCAGAACGTGTTTGTTCGAAGCAACCCGCGAGCGATCACTGATCCGGCGCAGGTTCGCGAAATACTCGCTATGGCGTGGTAAGATTTGTCTGAGTGCGTACTGACGATGAAATTATGATAAATGTCTTTTGAGTTCCATGACTTGTGGGGGGCACCGGTTGGTACCGCCCGGAGCTGATGCATGACATCAGCGACAGTCCCGACCGGTCGCACGCAACGCCTGTCGTGTCACCGGCGGCTTGGATCGGAGAGGCAAGGACCTCGACGGCGGTAGCGAGCGACTACACGGCAATGGCCGGAATGATCTTTGGCAGGGTGCCGAAGCTCGATGATATTCTCAAACAAATCACTGCACGTGAAGGAAGTCTACGGTCGCTTGATCGGGGATACCGAGACCCGGGCTGAAGTAGTCGCGAAACAGGTCAATAGAGCTGCACAAGACTCTTGCGGTCACGCACGCGACGCTGCTTCCGGTGCGGCGCGCGCTGCGCGCGACACGGCGTCTTCGTTTGATAAATGCCGCAAAACGCCATTGAGGCTCAGCCACAACCGCTTTCGTCGCTTTGGGCTTTAGATGGGTCATTCGACCTACACCTCGTAAAGTTCAAAGCATCTGAATTGGTGAATTAAATTCGTTTGCCTTACAATCAGCGGGCCAGCTGCTGACGCGGAACGACTCCTATGCCGAAAGTTGGACTGCTGCAGATCATAGCCTCACTGCTGCTAATGACGACACCGACCGTTGCCGATGTCACCAGTGATGATTTAGCGCGCTGTCAGCGTGAGGCCGAACGTTCACTTCCGCCCCTACCGGACAAGGGTGGTCAGAATTGGGCCAGCCGTGCGGCGAGCCTGCAGAAACGAGCTGAGCAGGTCGAAACATGCATGCGAGCGGCTGGTTACGGCGTTACCATAGAGTGTTCTGCCCCTCTCAAGACTTTTGAAAGTTGCCTGAAAATCGCTGATCAAATCACGCGGGCGCCCGGTGGGGACCAGTACCGTAACGCCGACTGGAACAGAATCTGTCTCGACAACGAATGGGACGTGCGGACTCAAAAGCGGCTATCGGCAGATTGTTACCAGGCTGGCAGTTGGTGGCGCCGCTGGCTCGGGCAGTGATGCGCTCTCCACCCGCCCTCGTCACGGATTTGCAACGGCCGTTTGTTGCAGCATGCCGTTGTCAATGTCCGCCGACGATGGCACGCTACGCGACCTGGCGTGGCGCGCCCACCAGGACGGAGGAGGACGCTGTGAGGGGATTAGAGGACAAAAGCATCGTCGTAACGGGCGCAGCACAGGGCCTTGGGGAGGGCATGGTTAGGCGCCTTGCAAGCGAGGGTGCGCGTGTCGTTATTGCCGATTTGAATGGCGACAAGGCCAATGCACTTGCTGGCGAACTCCGAAATAAGGGGCATAGGGCCATCGGAGTAAAAGTCGATGTTGGGGAACGTTCTCAAGTCAAAGCGATGATCGAGTTGACCGTGTCGTCGTTCGGCGGAATTGATGTGCTATTCAACAACGCGGGTTTCAACAAGCCTGTTCCGTTCTTTGACGTCGACGAGGCAAATTTTAACGCCATTATCCGTGTCAATACTCTTGGGGTACTCATCTGTACACAAGAAGCGGGCAAGCAAATGATCGAACAGGGGCACGGAGGTAAAATTATCAACACCGCCTCCATCGCGGGTCGCCAAGGTTACGCGGAGTTCGCGCCGTATTGTGTAAGCAAGGCGGGAGTTATATCGCTTACGCAAGCTGCCGCCAGAGAAATGGCCAAGCACAAGATAACGGTGAACGGCATTGCTCCTGGCGTCGTTCGGACGCCTTTATGGGACGGTTTAGAACAGGACATGATTGATCGTGGCGTAATCAAAGAGAAGGGCGAGTTTATCGAGTCATTTTCAGCAGGCATTCTGGTTGGGCGCCCCTCACTGCCTGATGATCTTTCCGGTCTTTGTGCGTTTCTTGCCTCTTCAGATTCCGACTACATCACCGGCCAGATCATCATGTGTGATGGTGGAATGGTTTTGGTCTAGTCTATGTGCCAATCACTAAGATACTAAAGCGTTGCAGAATATTCCGCGCGAGACGAGGAAGGTAGCCGCATCCAAGATAATCCGTTCCACGTTGCTCCGCACTGTGCATCGCTATTCGAAGTCGCTTAACATCGTCATAAACTTGATATCCACGTCCTTCTGTAACAAATCCAAACGTTGAGACCAAAACTTGGTGAGGATCGGCGTTTGCAGATGTTCGTCAAGTTCCTTGCGCGTACGCCAATTCTCGTAAAAGATAAACAGGTTAGGATCGTCGTTGCTCACGTGGAGGTGGTAGTCGACGCACGCAGATTCAGCTCGCGACGGCTTCACGAGGCTTTGGAGGATGCTTAGGAGTTCGTCTCGTTTGTCCGGTTTCGCGTGAAGATATGCAATCAACGTACAACCCGGGTTCATGCTATCCTCCCAAATCTTAGCCCTTTGCCGAACTACATTATATGCGGAATGGTAGTCGATCTTGCGGTGGTTGGGGGACCTCGTCAATATATCGTCACAACGTGACGTGAGTAGCGGCAACGACCTTTACGATGCGAACGGGCAACGGAGACTTGCAACCGTATTCAATCAGTCACACGCGACTTTTCACCATGGGCGAGCGCAACTTCGGTGACACGCAGTCCATCCCTTGTGATGCGCGATGGATAGCGAGATTTAAGGCGTTCCTCATGAGGCGGAAGCACGCGGCGGGTCTCGCCGCCAACTAACTTTACCATCTCTTCGGTCACGTTGATAAGATTGGTCTGGCTGCCGACAGCCAAGCCGACTGGCAGATATCGGCCGTCAGGCGCTCCACCATTTCCCGATACGTCGCCGAGATTCTCGAACTTATAGATCAGATCGCCCGCCAGTACCCAGGCGTCTTGCGAATTCCGCTTGCCGTCGTTGCGCACAGCAAACCACATCGAGCCGTAGGTGTGGGTGTCCGGCGCGGCGTGCAGATCGATCCCTGGCAGTACGTCGTCCATATCACCGTCAACACAGACTAAACGCCTTTGTCGCGCCAGTTCAACGCCGTTCAGGATATCGCCGGGATCAATTCCGGTCAGGAGGAAGCGCATTCGCTCTGGCAGTGACATCGCCCAGACCCATTTGGCGATCTCGCGCTCCTGGATATAGAAGGTGGCGTTCGGGAAATCGCCGACGTTGCCGAAATGATCGAAATGCGCATGAGAGATAAAGACGGTGTCGACATCCTCTGGTGCCAATCCGATCTCAGCTAGAACTACCTTGGGCGAATGCCAATTCTCGACGAACAAGCTCTCGGCGAATTCCTTTGCATAGTCTTTGTTGTTATAGCCGACGTCAACCATCGCTACATGGCCATTTCCTTTGATCACCGTGTAGCAATAGGGCAGCTTGATATAGCCTTCGTTGTGGGCGCTATATATCACGCCGCTCTTATGAAATTTGTTTGAGTAGCTGTATTCGAGTATCCATATTGAATAGTCCGGCATTATTCTATCTCCGCAATTCGGGTCCCTTGGCGGGTCATTTCAATGTTTTTCCGCAACTACAGCAGGAGACGCTTGTGTCGATCATGGTTAAACCAATGCGATGGTCGCAAACGCGCTGCATCAGACGATAAGCGTTGTTCAGATGACGCGCAGCCTCGCTGACGTTGTCATCGGCGCGTGTGCGACGCATTTCAGCAATGGCGCGTAGTGCGGCGTCGATATGAGCGGCGGCTGCTTTCAGGCGCGGGCGATCCTCGGCACGACTGTCCGGAACGTTGAGATCCGCGAGCTGTTCGATGGTCTCGGCCCAACGTTCGCGCGCGATGGCTAGATCCGGCAGATCAGCCGCATCTCGTTGCAGGCGCGACTGAATCAAGATGAGGAGCCCGGAAATCTGGCCCAGCAGGGCGCGCAGATTTCCAAATACCGCCTCGACTGAGAGGGAATAGGCAATGAGCTGTTCGCTACCGGTCGGACCGATGAGTGCCTGTCGGGCCTTCCAGGCGGTCATCGAATGTTCAAGCACGAAGCCCGTTGCTGTTCTGCTCCCGGGCGTAGCGACCGGTGGGGTCGCTCAAATGTTTGCTGAACACCGTTCCAAGTCCGAACGGTGTGGTGCTGGACCTTGATGAATCGGCTTTGTTCGTCGCCGCCACGCGCGGTAACAACATCTGGCGCATACCTAACGTCAGGGAAGGTGACGCGGCCAAGGTCGGCGTCTTCATCCAATTGTCGGGCGGCCCCGGCGGCCCCGACGGCATGGCCCTCGACGAGCAGGGCAATCTTGCTGTCGCGCATTTCGGATTGGGCTGCGTATGGCTCTTCGATCCGCACGGTCAGCCGCTTTATCGTATTCAATCATGCCGAGGCCGCCTTACCACCAATGTGGCCTATGGGGGCGTGGACAGCCGGACAATGTTCATTACCGAAGCGGAAAGCGGAGCAATCCTTTGCGCGCGCATGCCGATTGCGGGCAAGGCAATGTTTTCTCATCAAGCGTAAGGGGCAAGCCCGCGGCCCGGATTCCTCGCGGCGCTTTTGCGCCGCTTGTGAGCGTATCGGCTAAATCGTTATTGGTGCGGTCGCTTGCCGATCGAGCTGACCCTATCCGGCCGGAATCGGGTGACTCGGTACCCCACTCAGCAGGGACGAAGCGCGTTCGCGTGCTTCCGTTCGTGCGGAAGGGACTTTCATGCTTCGCGCGAATTGACGATGGCTTGTCGCATCGCCAGCGCAAAGCGCTGCATTTTGCGAACGTCGTCTGCGTAGATCTCGACTTTCGCGCCGTTGTTGACAATCTGGCAATCCGCTTGTTCGACGGCTTTGAGCAGTATGGGCACGTGCGTGCGACGGGCATAGAACACGATCATCGGGGCGGGCTGCTGGTGTCGGCTCGACCCGATTGTCGGTCCCCGGCAACTCGTGACCGGAACGCAGCCGGCCGCCGATATCGCGACAACCGCCGACACAACGCCAAAATCGAGTATCGGTACAAAGGGTGCTGTCGCACGCTGGCGATCGACCTCGTGAATCGATTTCTGATCAAATCCCGCGGCTTCGAGCAAAGCATAAGCCAGACGTTCCTCGTCCAGCGCCCGATCGAGGTCCGCGAGCGAAAGCCCCCGCAAGTCGACATACTCGAAGTTCGCCGGAAAATTCGATCGGGTCCCGGCACGCTTGCCGGAGATCCAACCCAGTTGCCGGACGTCAAGCTTTCGGGACGCGATGACATTGCCGACAACGGATATCCCCACCGCCATCCTCCCGTTCTTGCCGAGCAAAGCCTAGCCACACCGCCATCGCCACTGCCTGCATCTCGTGGAAGGGATCGACCGATTTATGGTGCAGAGGTCAAGCCGACGCTCTTCGATTTTAGTCCCGCTGCATCAGGGAGCGCCACTACAATCCATCGTCTCATCGGTTTCTCGCTTTATCAGCTCCAATATGCGCCTCGAACACAAGCTTCAGTGAGTGTCATTTCAAGGAGAGTCGGGTGCGGCGACAAAATCAGTTGAACGACCTGGGTGGCTTGCCGCCGGGCGAATTGTTCTGCGAGCCAGATGGCGCGGCGCCGCCCGATCTTCTGACTGCTGAGCTTGACGACGCTACAGCAGCCTACATATGCGCCGCACAGCCTGCCTTCGACCTGCTACGCCAGGCGGCGGGGCAATTGGCAGGCCTCCTGGTGCTCAAAGCTGCAGGCGCTCGGGATTCCGGCGCACATCCAATGCTGGACCTTGCTTGCGCGGCCGCGGCGGAGGCGCGCGATGCGATTCTCGGGATCTCATCATCGGTGCCTCCTCGGGCAGCCCACTATCACCGCCACGTAATGTCTGCCAACCGTTCGCTCACGGCGGCGCTCGCGTCGGCTAAGCGCGATCTCCATCGCGGCGACGATTGCGTTCTTGACACGATCCTTGCGCCGCTTTGGCACGCTTATCGCGAATTGCAGTGCGCCGCATTCGCCTTGCCGGGTTTCGAGATTGTCGCGCTGTCGCAGGGATGCTGCGTCGACCACGCGCGCTCAAAAGTGGGTCGCGCTAAAAATCAGACAAGCGACGAGGGAGGACGTCATGGCCGATTATTCGATATGGGTGCTTGAATATTGCTGGGTGCCGAACGCCCCTGCGGGTCTTATTACGCACGGCGCCTTCAATGGAGGAACCGTCAAGCTCCCGTGGTGCTACGTGCTCATAAAGGGGCAGGGGAGCGTCGCGCTCGTCGATGTCGGATACAATCACAAAGACTACGGCGCCGTGATGGCCGAGAGTTTTGGTGTCGAGAACTGGCGACCGTCCGCGACCGTCCTCGCCGAATGCGGCGTGAAGCCCGCAGACGTTTCGCACGTCCTCATCACCCACGCGCATTTTGATCACATGGGTGCCACCGACGATTTCCCCAATGCGACTTTCTATCTGCAGGAGCGCGAGCTTTCAAAGTGGGTTTGGGCGATGTCTCTCGGCAGGCGTTTTCGCTGGCTGATGGGCGCCACTGACCCGGGCGACATCCTGCGGGCGGTCGATCTTGCACGACAGGGCCGCCTGGTTTGCTTGGATGGAGACCGAGAGGATGTGCTGCCGAGCATCGATGTTCATGCGGCCTTTGACACTCATACATGGGGCTCGATGTTCGTCAATGTTCGACTCGACGGCAGGCAGCCCAGCAGAGACTCTTATATCCTTGCGGGCGATCTCGTCTATTCCTATGCCAATCTGGAAGGCGCAAACCCGAAAGATCCCCAGTACATACCGATTGGTCTCGCGAGCGGCAGCCAAACAAACTTGCTGCTGAGTTCCGACAAGATGTTGCGACTTGTCGGGGGTGAAGCAAGGCGCATCATCCCAATTCACGATGTAAACCTAAAGGCCGTTTTTCCTTCGCGTGTGACCCGCGACAATCTGTGCGTCACCGAAATATGCCTCGCCGATGGCGAGGAGTCGCGCGTGACATAAATAGATAACTACGATGCATTCCAGGCTGCCGTTTCCAGGTTTTATCGCCTGGAAATTTGCTGCATTTCAAAGGAGGGACCTCATAGGTCAGCGACTGTAATATCGGGTCTGATGCTTCGAGTTTATTCTTACCGCCCCAGCCATTCTGGGGATGGAGGATTGGGGCGAAAGCGCGCTTGGTTGCTGATTGCGGCGCCGGTGCGGGCTGGCACTCCAGGCAGTGGCACCGAGCGTTTCGCGACGGTTTGCTCGTAAAGCTGACCCGGACTGCTAGCCGCGCGTCGCGTCATTGGTCGGCTCCATCGAAAAAGCTATCGCGTCGATCTGCCGGACAATCGCACCGCCCCGACGATTCCGCCATCGGCTGAGTCGATCATGACAGCCGCGTCTTCGCCTTCCGGGAAGCGCTCGCTGATTTCAAGAGACTTGCCAGACCATTCGCCGACCGGATGAATTGACCGAACGATGTTGGATTCTGCGAGGGTCCGGCCCCCATTTTCGCCGCGGCCGATTTTCGTTGTGTGGTGGTGGTCGAACCCGATGAGTAGGACTCTTCCGCGACCGACTCCCGATCCGATTCTGATCACGACATTTTCTCCAGCCTCATCCACGCTTAAGTCCGTGGCGATTTGCTGGCCCCGCTTCGCATGTTCAATTGCCGCATTGATTTCGTCGCGGTGCGAGCCAACCAAGCTGATCGTTCCGTCGACGATCATTTCGGGAGTGTAGGAACCGTCACCAAAGCGATGGCCATAGTGGTCTTGCCGGATAGTTGCGGCTTCTAGAGAGAAAGGGTCTTTCCAGCCTAGACGATCCCAATAAGTAACGTGAAATGCGAGTGGCAGGACGTCGGAGCGCCCTCTTGCTATTTCATTCAGAAAAGCGTTTGCAGGTGGGCAGGACGAACACCCCTGTGAGGTGAACAACTCCACGACGACGGGGCGCTCCCCTGCGAATGCCATTGCGGGTGGAAACCCAAAGACAAGGCCGAGAAAAATCGAAATGCGCAATACCATGGCGATCCTCCGAGATTGCGTCCACGATTCTCTTTCGCTTGTCAGGGCACCCTTCGTTACCATCTGCGCTAACACGAAATGTTGAAGTGGAGTTGGCCAAAGACGGATGACGGCAGCACTGTGCATGGCACAGTCCGTCGACAGTCGGGCCCGCAGGTCCCTTAAGAAGTGCTGATGCAAAATGGCTCTTCACCTGGGAACCGGAACTCCTGACTGGCCTCCGAGCGTACCGATTGAGCGTTCGCATACGTCTACTTCCAGTAAGAGACCGGCCGGGGTGCACAGCTGCGCTGGCTCCCCACCTTCGCCTGAAACGCTACTGAGAGAGCAGGTCAGTCTTGTAGCCTGCGCAATTGCGATGTGCTGCGCCCGAGTCGGCGGCGCAGCAGGATGCGCAAAGTGACGGCATCGGAATAGCCGACCTCCCTCGCGATTCGCTCGACGCTTTTTCCGGTCGTTTGAAGTAGATGGACTGCGTGTTCGACTCCCAAATCCTGAAAATAGGATAGCGGCGACTTGCCCAGCACGCGCGCAATCGCCGCGCCAAGGTGCGCGGACTTGTGCCGGTGGCGCGGGACGCATCGGTCAGGGAAAATCCGTTGGACAAGTTCTCGCGGGTCCAGCGTTCGAAGCGCTCGACCGCTGCATCTGCGTGGGTGAGGTGATCCGGGATGGCCTAGGCCGCCTGGGAGGACCGCGGGTCGACCATCAGATAGCGGGCTGTGACGGCGGCCAAGGCCGGGCTGATCCCGCGCCATGGTGGGTGTCGGTGTAGATCAGACACGCGTGTCGAGTGAGGTCGCTCGGTGTCTCGGGCCGGCTTGCGCGACGCAGGTGCAGACGTCCGGGCTTTGAGTAGAAGTCGACAAAGTTGCTGCTCCGCAGGTCACTCGTCCTGGATAGCATCGCTAACCGGGATGATGTTACCTTAGAGGGGGGTGCCTGTCTTGGATCTCGGCCCCTGGCTGCGATCTGTATCGGGGAATTAGGACAGGACCGTCATGTCGCGCGGAGGCTAGAGAAAGCTGAAAGGCGCACGCAAATGGCTCATATTCGCGACGCGCTACTAACCGCCGTTCTAGCATCGTTGTTGGTCGGAAACGTCGGAGCCGAGCAGCCGCCACAACTTTTACCGATGAACGACGTAGACATCATCTATGACGTGACCCTGCGATCCCAACAGCGTATTCGGGAACGGGTGCGCTATCTCGCGGCCGAGCTGTTAGAGCGGGTCGACGGTCCGCACAAATCGACCACAATTTTTGACCGTCGCGGGCATCAGATGACTATCCTCACGTCAACAAACCGTAGCTTTCTAACGTTGGATATGCCGCGGCAACCGCAAGAGCCCGGTCCCGAGGCCATCCTGAGGCGCGGCGACGATGCGATCGTTGCGGGATTGCACTGCATCGATTGGTCGTGGACTGAAGGTGTGGAGACGCGCACTGTGTGCATTACCGCGGACGGCGTGCTGCTACGATTTGTCGTTGACGACAAAATCGTTTCCGAGGCGCGTTCGGTAAGCTATGGCCCACAACCAGTTGAGCTTTTTCAGGTGCCTCAGGGCTACACACCGTTGCTGGCCCCCGAGGGTGGCCCTCTGCCTTGATCGATTCCAACGTTTCGGCTGCGGTGACCCTGGCCAACAATCAACCGCCAGTAACGGCCAGCACCATCTGACCCTGGCGAACGAGACGCGAGGTCGAGGTGCGGCAGGTTGGAAAGCTCGTTGGCGGTGACCATGGCATCGATGATTGCAGGTCGCCTGAAGGCAAGCCGCCGCTGACTGCTTTCTTCGGTTCGTCGAGCTCGCGTGCCACGAAGCTGGAGCCACCGCAAGCGCTCAAGGTGTTTGAGTGGCTTCGCCGACTTCGGCTAATGACCGTCGCGACATGAGATCGTGAGACTAGCGTCGGTCGCTTTTGCAAAGCGAACATGGCCGGTCCTGCGGTTGGCTCGACCCGGTCGCGTTTGACCCGCAGCTGCCGTTTAAGAGGCAGGCGGTGTTACAGCGCACCAACATGCGGCTCGCGGCCACGCGGGACGTCCCGATGCTCCCCGCGGCTACTGATCTTCCGCTCGTGATGAACCCGTAGCGCGTCCGGATGCGGCGTGGCATGACATTCAAGCGATTTGTTTGTTCCGCATCAATTGCGTACAATTTATCCCTATGGGTCTCCCGCCCCTACAAAAAAATGCGCTGTAGCCCTAATACGCGAAACTGGTCGGCTATCGAGGCAGGCACTATGAGGCCCGTGCGCGTCGCTCAATAGCGATTGGCGATCGGCAACTCCTCGGCCGGGAAGAGGGTGATCACGCGGCAGCCTTTGTCGGTGACCACCACCTCTTCCTCAATGCGGGCGGCGGAATATCCGTCCTTGGCCGGGCAATATGTCTCCAGCGCGAATACCATGCCTTCCTTGATCTCGGTCGGATGCTCGAGTGACACCACGCGCGAAATGATCGGCCGCTCGTGCAACGCCAAACCGAGGCCGTGACCGAACTGCAGTCCGAATGCCGCCATCTCGTCCGGAAAGCCAAAATCCTGCGCCTTCGGCCAAACTCCGCAGATTTTGTCAGTGCTAACCCCTGGCTTGATCAACGCGATGGCGTCGTCGACCCATTCGCGCGCCTTTTTGTAGGCGTCGTGCTGGGCTGCCGTTGCGCGGCCGACATTGAAAGTCCGATAGTAGCAAGTCCGATAGGCGACAAAGGAATGCAAGATGTCGAAAAAGGCCTGATCGCCAGGCCGCAGCATCCGGTCGGTGAAATTGTGCGGATGCGGATTGCAGCGCTCGCCCGAAATGGCGTTCACCTCTTCCACGTCGTCAGACCCGTGCCGGTAGAGAAACTCGTTCACCTTGGCGACGATATCATTCTCGCGCACGCCTGGCTTGAGCTCTTCGTGGATCAGATGATAGGCGCCGTCGACCATCGCGGCGGCGCGGTTGAGCAGCGCGATTTCGTCGATATTCTTGACCTCGCGCGCCTCCAGCATCACCTGCTGCCCGTCCGCGACTTTTAGTCCGGCCTTTTGCAATTCAAACATCATCGGAGGCTCGATCAGATCGATACCGACCGGCATGTTGGCGACGCCGGCCTCACGAACGAGCGAAGCTATTTCCTTGGCGTGGCGCTCCATCAAGCCGAAGGCCGGCGCCACCGTGCCGCGCATGCCAATGAGCCCAGCCTTGCAATTTTCCGGCTTGAGCCAGGGCGCGTAGAGCTTGTGATGCACCGCCGCCGATCCGAAGTCCCAGAGGATCGGATCGTTGCTGCTGCAGGTGAGCAGCGCAAAACGGCACAGCTTGTCGCGCTCCCATTCACCGATCTTGGTCGACGTGACGTAGCGGATATTGTTGACATCGAAGACCAGAAGCGCGCCGAGCTCGGAGTTCTCCAACGCCGCTTTGATGCGGCCGAGCCGGTAACGATGCAGTCGCCGATAGTCGACCCGCTCCTCGAAGTCGACGCCCATTGTGCCGAACGCCGGTAACGCTCGCCCCCAGTTGTAGCGCGGGTTGACGTCCTCGGCACGGATGACCGTCGGCTCGCGGGTAATCTCGTCCATGATTTCCTCCCAAGTATCGAACAAGGCCTTTAGCATCGCCGAGTTGTCACGCGCCGACCCGTCTGCTTGCCCCGATTTGGAGCGCCGTTGCATTCGCGTGACTGCGATGAACTCATTCTAGCGGTTCCGGCCACCCCGCGGGAGGTACCTCATCGCGGCCCGGCAAATTTGGCTTTTCGACTTCCGTTCGGGATCATTCAGTATTGACTTGGCGGGCAGCCCAGCATCGTTATGACCGCAACCCCTTGAATGCCAACGTCGTTTCGCGGCCTTCGGAGCGAGGCACATGTTCGTCGGCCTCGTAACAGAGGAGTACGATCATGTCAGTGAGTTAAAATTGCGTACCGACTAACAAACGAACGCCTTGGAACAAGGGCAAGCTGATCGGGGCTAGACTCCGCTGCGCCCAAAGCACGTTTGGTCAATCAGGACTCGATTGGTGTTACAGGGGCGAATGCGCGACCTCGCCCCTTTTAATTTGGCCGTCGACAGCAAGCTTCGCGGCTGCGATGTCGTCGCTATCAAGGTCGAGGACATTGCACGAAACGGCTATACGATGGATCACGCAACGGTTAGGTAGAAAAAGACGGGTCGGCCGGTCAAGTTCGAGTCGACGGATCAGACCCGTCACGCTGTCGACGATTACTTGAAAGCCGCCGGCAAGAGCCCGGGCGAATTTCTCTTCCCAGGTCGATGCGGCTTCGGTCAGTGCATGGCGACACGGCAATACGCGCGACTCCTTTCGGAATGGATTGCCAGCATCGGGCTCGATCCAAAGCTCTTCGGCACGCATTCGCTGCGGCGAACAAAGGCAACGCTAATCCACCGTCGTACTGGGAATCTACGCGCGGTACAGCTCCTTCTCGGACACACAAAAATTGAAAGTACCGTCAGATACCTCGGCATTGAGGTAGATGACGCCCTCGCGATAGCGGAACAGGTGACGTCTGAAATACTTGGGCAGAGCGGAAACGCTGTGCCCGTCCATTAACGGCAGAAACGGGCCAGGAGCGAACATTCGCTCGCCTACGCCGCGCTCCATTACACTTTTCTGGTCCATCCGGCGTCGGACTCGCACCAACTGGCAAAGCACAGCTGGACAGTTCGGGGCGCATCACAATAAGCTGAGACAAAGACATTTTAAAAGACTGAGAAGCAAATACAGGAGGATCGTGCATGGCTTTCACGGTTACCAAGGATTTACCCCTGGCCGCGACAACAACTGGATCATGGCCTCGGCCAGCGTGGTATACCGACAGCTTGTGGGGCCGCCCTCTCGATGCCGCCATGCTAGACCCAAATTACCGAGAACAGTTCTCAGACGCGCTAGCGATAGTGGTATCGGAGCAAGAGCGTGCTGGGCTTGACATAGTTACCTGCGGCGACTTCTTTCTCGACGCGGACCTAGCGGGACGTTCCTGGCATCACTATCCGCTGCAACGCTGGCTTGGTCTGGCCCACGACGAATTGCAACCTGAGACAACGCGATCCGATCTTCTCAAATATCCGGCCGGGACGCTTCTCAATGAAATCTACACGTCGTGGCGTTGGCCCATCGTGGTCGGCAAAATCGAACACAATCCGCGCAACCCCTTGGAGTACGCGAAAATCTTCAGGATGACTCAAGCGCGGACTCGCAAGCCCGTAAAGTTCGGCACGGTCTCTGCCCAAGTAATGGCCTTATTCTTAGACACGCATACGAGCGAATATCGGCTTGAAGACGATAAGCGCCAGATGATTTGGGACATGGCTACCGCCATCAATCGCGAACTTCGGGAACTCGTCGCATCTGGATGCACCGTCATTCAAATTGAAGAGCCTACCATTCATTTTATGGCATGCTTCCACCCTGAGGCCACCGACACACTGAACTTTCTGACTGATGCTCTCAATCATGAATTAGATGGATTGGAGAGCGCTGAGATCTGGATTCACACTTGCTGGGGCAACCCGATGATGCAACGTGTGTTTAACAAAACTTCATATGCAAAGGCGCTTGAATACTACTTAGAGCGAGTCAATTGCGACGTTCTGACCTTAGAAATGAAGGATCGGGGGATGGCCGAAATTGAGCTGCTCGGAAACTGGAGGGGACGGACACGCAAGAAATTCGCCATCGGGGTAGTTTCACACCGTACACTGAACGCCGAAACGCCCGATGAGGTTGCCGCCGATATCCGTAAAGCGCTGCAGTATATCGATATTCAAAATCTTTTGATAACGTCAGATTGCGGCTTTGGTCGTCAAGGTGCTAACAGGATGGTCGCTTTCTATAAAAGCGCCGCAGCTGCGCAAGGCGCCAATATTGTTCGAAGAGAGCACGGTCTTCCAGAAACCTACGTCCCATGTGCGGATCCTCGCCTCGTTCAAGATAAGGTCCCGACGGAATTTGAACATTCCGGGGCGACCGCGACGGCAGTAAAGCGCCCGTCCGTTTTGGACACGCCTTACACGACCTTCGCGGATAGCCATGCTCGATCATCTCCCTCGGATGTGGCGCGCTTCTCCCATATTTTCAGAGATCGTCGATGATTTCGTTAGTTGCGCCGCTATGGGTTCGCGCTGAAGCCGGCATAAAGACGCTCGGAGGATCGATCAAGTTCTTCGAGCTTTCGGGACAAATCGCGGAATAGCAGCCTTCCGTTTTGCTTCACGATATTGCCGCCAACGATAACGGTGTCGACATTGGCGACTCCTGCGTGAAGAACGACTGCAGAAATGGGGTCGGACGCCGCACGCATGTTTATGTCCGACTTGCGTATGAGCGTTATGTCAGCGTCTTTGCCAGGAACAAGCGAACCAAGCCGGTCGCCTAGGCCGAAACATTCAGCAGATTTAATGGTCACCAATTCGAGCACTTGCTTGGCTGTCATCGTCACCCTGTCAGGCATGGTCTCCTGTTTGTGGAAATGGTCGTTAGTAAGGCCGCGTTGCGTCTGCAACAGAAACCTCATTTGGGTAAATATGTCCGTACTGACGCCGGTCACGACGTCTGTTCCAACGTTGAGCTTCGTGCGAGCGGCGAGCGCAAGCTCGGTCGGCGGAAGGCCTAGTCCCATTTGCATTTCGACTTCTGGCGTTATCGAAACACTACTTCCCTCACCAGCGACCACCCTAAACTCCTCGGCCGTGAGGAAGTTAGCGTGCACAAGGTTGACATCAGGACCTAAAAGCCCCTGACTTGCCAGACTTTGCATATGTTGCGGTCTCGGCCCATGCTTGGCGCAGGCAACGTGGAAAGACGCCAGCAGGTCGAGGTCACGGGCATATCGAATATCCGCCTCTGCGGTTCCGGGCGCGAAGTCGGTGCCCCGAATAGCTAAGGCCATTGTGACGAGGGCGTTGTTCGAGGCGAGTCGTTGCTTGCGCATTCTCGCGGCGTCCGCAGGATGCGGATCCGTGGTGCCGAACAGCGTCATTGGTGTGCCGTAGGCGAAGATGGCGCGAATACCGGACTCCTGTAGCGCATCGACGGCCGCGTCGGCATGCGCCGGCGTATTCACAATGTGACACCAGTCAAAAAGTGTCGTTACTCCACAGTTCAGCTGATCAAGGGCTCCGACCAAGTTGCCGATATAGACGTCCCTCGGTTCGTATAATTTTACAACTTGGCCAATTAGCACTCCGAAATAGTGGTCGAGCGTCCAATCCGCGGCCACGCCCCGCAGGGCCGTCTGCCATAAATGGATGTGGCCATTGATAAAGCCCGGCATGGCAATCATGCCACGCGCGTCGATCTCCTTCACGGCCCAACTGCTAGGTCCTGGACCGATTGCAACGATCTTGCCGTTGTCCAAAAGTATGTCGCCGGATGGGATGACACCCTGTGCGGGGTCCATGGTGACGATTGTCGCCCCCTTTATTCGGATCCGAGGCAACATGCAGTGCTCCTGTATGGATAGAAAGAAGGTCGCTTCTTCCAAACACTGACCGCCGCGATGACGCGCCGAGCCACGTATAATGGCTCGGCGTGCGCACCATGAGGCTGATCAGTCGTACGACTTCTTGCAAACCGGAATTTCTCGGCCCGGCAGGCCAATTCTTGCGAACGCGGCAGGATCAATGCCGAGAGTCTGGTTGACGTCCGGAACAACCCGCACAACCTTGCTGACGAGGTCTCCGTTGGCATCCTTGACGGCTTCCGTCACAAAGCTGGTGCCGACAGCCTGGCGATTAGAATCGAGTTTCATTTGGCCGTTTGGCGCATCGAGCATGAGCGTAGAGAGTGCCTCACGGAACTTCTTGTGGCCGTCACTCAGGTCGCCATTGACTTTGTCGAGCGCCTGCAACATCGCCTGAGTCTCATCATAATAATTGGTTGCGCAAAGCGACGGTCCCGCAAATCGCTTTTCTGCGGGCCAAGCGCTTTGGTAAGCCTTCACAAAGGCCTGCCATTTCGGATCATCCCATGCGTCGGCTTGCGGTCCAGCTGACACGGTGCCAATCAAAGCCTCTCTGGCTTTTCCTTTGGAGGAAAGGACTGTCTGATCGACCATGATCGAACCGCCGATCAATTTGGCGTTTCCTCCCGCTTGCTGGTATTGATTCAAGAAGTTGACAGCGTCGGCTCCGCCGAGTCCAAGGTAAATTGCGTCAACGTCGTCGGGGATGCTAGCAATTACGGAACCGAAATCTTTCGTGCCCAACGGTACCCAGATGCGCTTCGTGATCTCGCCTCCGCGAGGACAATAATCTAGGGCGAGGCCAAACACTTGGGTGTAGACGAACGAGTAGTCCTCACCGACCGTAGCTATCTTTTTGTATTTTTTTACGTCGTAGATATATTGGCCGAGCCCTTTGTGCATTTGGGCTCCATCGATATTGAAACGGAAGAAGTTTGGAGCTGGTGATACGTAAGTCGTCTCAAGGGCACCCGAACAGCCATTGATGACGGTAACTTGCGGCTGAGTCTTAGCGTAGTCGCGCAGCGCTATGCCCTCCGAACCCGAAAGGGGCGCTACGAGAATATCGACCTTATCTTGTTCCACTAATTTCTTGGCGGCGCGCAATGCCGAATCCGGACTAGCATCCGACGAACCTCGTATGATTTCTAATTCCTTTCCACCAGCTTTGTTCTTATGTTGCATTAGGGCGAGATCAAAACCTCGTTGCCCATCTTCGCCAAGAGCGGTGTAAGGGCCTTCCAGAGTTGAGAAAAAGCCAACCTTGATTTTATCAGCCGCATAAGCTGAGCCACCGAAGCCGGCGGCTACAATACCGCTCGCAAGTGCAATTCCAAAGAAATTGCGCATGCTGTATCCTCCCTGTTTTAGGTTCTTCGTTGCACGGAGTTTCGCCGACATGTCGAGCCCGCGCACAGGAAGGGTAACAGCGCAAACCCTCTTACGACAAGTGGCTCGAATTACGCTGGATGGCCATCTCGATGTATGCTCGCATTGTATGGCTGGCGTCAGACCCGCTTTCCGATAAGATGGCTTCTACCGAGCCATCCTTATTTTGATCGCGGTCGGACTGGTGGGTCGCCGTCTGCCTCGAGCTGAACCGTCGGGTTACGCTTCTCAATTTGGTCGCAGTATCGCCGGGTGAGATCAACCACGGGACGTCCACGATCTGGTGGCTACAGGCGATCGCTTGTAGCATGATCATCGTTCAGATCTGTGACGCCGGTATCGGAGCGGTAATTAAGGATCGGATGAAGACCCTCGGTCCTGCTGGAACCGCGCTTCTGAATCTTGCCGCACTAATCTGGTTGCTGAGCTAACGCGCATTCGCCGCCACAGATTGGTTCGCTCGACAGCGAAAACGATCCGCCTTGGAAGATATTCTGGAATTGTGCGCTCGGCCCTGGGAGATTCTTTGAACCGACCGTGCCGCATGAGTTACACGATGCCATCGCTCGGGCCGCTGCTGACGCCTTCGCTGCAGAGTGCCTTTGCGATGCAGGTGACGCCCCCTTGCCGCCGAGGAAGAAGTTATGAAAGCCGATGCACTGATGTGCTTCATATTGTCGGGTAACCGCTCCCTGGAAGAATTCGCTGTTCTCCTCGCCCGAATTTCGCTTGGAGTATTCTTCGCTATCTCCGGAGGGAACAAGCTTTTCATCGCCAATCATTACAAGCTAATGTACGAAACGATCGTCGGTGCCGGAATCCCTTTTCCGCACGTCATGACGTATTTCGTTTCGTCAGTAGAGTTCGTGTGCGGTTGCCTGCTCATCATCGGGCTGCTTTCCACGTTGTGTTGCGTGGCCTTCATCATCGACATGATTGTCGCGATCACCGCTGTTCAGTTGGCAACCATCCCCAAGGCGCTCTCGTTTATCGACTGGCTTGACGATTTCTTGTATTTGCCCGAAGTCATGTACATCATCATCTTTCTCTGGTTGATTTCTTCACCAGGACGGCTCAGCGTTGATCGTTGGATCGCCGTCCGCTCCGGGTTGCTTGATGGCGTTTCCGCCGGCGGGCGGGACACTCGGGCGGTCGGCATTCGAAGATGAGCCGTGTGCCGGC
>Ga0209006_10000916_pt1 | contig 27346 bp, 21 predicted proteins | sample JacPin_JW_Ref_O2_FD_188567 | JGI IMG/M metagenome (GOLD analysis project Ga0209006, IMG submission 188567) | Forest soil microbial communities from Algoma, Ontario, Canada - Jack Pine, Ontario site 1_JW_Ref_O2 (SPAdes) (version 2) | ecosystem: Environmental > Terrestrial > Soil > Boreal...
AAGATCGCACGCTGAAACTTTCCGTCGAATACAAGCAAGCGGGTCCCGACGAAAATACATTCAGTTTTGCGCCGGACGGATTCTTCCTCCCGTCCGAAGGTTGGAGCCCGCAGCTCATGCCCGCGCGCGGCGCGTTCGCGAAAGGCGGAGTCCCACCAGCGAAGTGGCAGATGACAATTCGCGTGCCGCAGGATTTCCTCGTCCACGCCAGTGGCGAAAAACCAAAAAAATCGAAAAGCAACGGCGAGGAGGTCGTTCGCGTAACGCAGCGTCTCCGGGACGGATATCCCTTCGTCGTGGCCGGCCGCTACGTTTCCGTGAAATTCAAAGCCGAACCGGAAACTGTGACGCTGTGGAGCCGCGCGAAACAAAATGGAGACGCACTGCGCCAGTCCGCAGAGGGACTCGTTTCCACGATGAAGGCGTACGACGCGATGTTCGGCAAGCGCGTCGAAAATTCACACGACTTGTGGATGGTTGAGTGCCCCGTCGCGAAGAGCTGCTTCAGCAGCACGGCTTCGTACTTTTCGGGCTTGGTCAACGAACCCGGCGCGAAGCCCACCGCCGAAATGGCATCGCTCGACACGGTGATGGTCGATCTCACGCAAGGAGCGCCCGATGTCATTGCGGCCGCCGGGCCTTCGCTCGCTTCCACCTGGCTCGGTTACGGCGAGAATCCTGGCTTCTACGAACAAGACCCGCCGCTCTCCGCGTTGCCGGCCTTCGCCGCGATTCGCGGACGCGAAGCCGCGGGCGGCCCGCAAATCCGCAGCGTCGCAATCCGCCGCGCGCTCAAAGCTGTTCCGCTGGATGCGCAACCCGGAAAGCCCGAGCCACAAAATGTTGTCGGCGCAAAAAGTCTGCTCCTCTTTTTCGCTTTGCAGGATCGCTACGGCCAGAAAGCTTTTTCCGACGCGCTCAGCCACATGCTCTACGCGCGGCGCCGCGGCGGGTTCGATATCACCGATCTCATCTCCGCGTTCGACCAGGAGACGCACCAGAATGTCGGCGAATTCGTCCGTCACTGGATGAAGCGTCCCGGCGTTCCACAGGATTTTCGCGCGCGCTACGAAGGCGAAACCAGCGCGGACGCTGCTGCGTTTCAAAAGAACCAGGCCAAGGAGGCTATGCAATGAAAGACATCATCCATTCCGATCGCGGTCCGAAACCGATCGGCCCTTACTCGCAAGCGGTCAAAATCAACGGCCTCCTCTATTTGTCGGGCCAGATTCCGCTCGATCCCAAGACGAACGAAATGATTTCGGGCGACATCAAAGCGCAAACCGAGCGTGTCCTCGAAAACATCAAAGGCATTCTCGAAGCCGCCGGATCGAATCTTCACCATGTCGTGAAGACGACCGTCTTCCTTAAAGACATGAATGAATTCCCCGCGATGAACGAAGTCTACGGAAAATATTTCACAGCCGCATACCCTGCGCGTTCCACAGTTCAAGTCGCGCGTCTCCCGAAAGACGCTTCCGTTGAAATTGAGGTTATTGCTTCGGCTTAAGGCCGGTCGGGGCTTTCGAGGGCGAGGTAGATTCCGATTGCGGTGCCGATTCCGGCGAAGATCAGCACGAACATCAGGAAGCGATCGCGGCCGGATTTGCGCGGATTTTTTTGCGTAAACACCGGCGGAGGATTGTTGGTGTCCTGACCTTGCGGGTCGTCCGGGTCAAGGACGACGCGATACGCGGTGCCTTCGGCGACGACCTTCGTGTCGTCTTCGACTGAAATCGCGAGCGCGCCGTGCGAGCAACTGACGGCCAGCTCCTTTGGGCTCAGAATCGTGACGCTGCCCACCGTGGCTGCATCGGAGTTCGGCCGGATGAGCGCGGTGCCGGCGTGCAGCGAGAATGCCTTGGCGTTCGCCGTCGAAAAAATCGCAGTGCCATTCTTGAGAGTGGCGGACGCTCCGCTTTCTTCGTTCGCCCAGGTCACCTGGCTGGCGCTGGTCAGCAGCAATCGCGCCGCTCCGGCGCGCACTTGCAGGCTCCCAAATTTGTCGGTTTCGAGCGTGTCGCCGGACAATACGGTAGTGCCCACCGTCGCTGCCGCACTGCCTACGTGACCGCGGTCGGACGACACCACGGTGCCAAAAGCCACCGTTGCGGCGTGCGAGGTTGAGCCGTTCGAGACGCACATCAACACCAGTCCGAACGACACCACTGCAGCCGTAGATGTACGTATCAGGTCGCGCAAGCGCGCCATTGTTTCTCCATTTGGGCTGAGCTCAAGAATACTGGCCGCCGGAGCCCAAGCGGCAAGCCTGTCCACTGCCTGACACCTAAAAGTACAGCCCGTGACGCGCAGGGAAATTCGCGCATTCAGCAACGGCCCAGTCTGTATTTCGGCACAGAGCCGGGAACAAAAACGGAGCGCACTGGTAGCACGGCTTCGTCGCTGCTACAATGCGGTACAGTAGTTTCACGTATGGCGGACTGGAAACAAATCACCGCGCGCATTCGTCGCGCTCGCACCGGTAAAGACCCAGCGGTACAACTATCTACACTTTTTGAGAAAACGCAGGACGCAATGGTTGCCTTCGAGTTGGCGCGTGTGTTCGAGACCGCCAGCCAGAACGCCGAAGCGGCGAAGTGGTACACCACCGCTGCTGAACGCTTCCGCCGCTCCGATTGGAAAACGAAGGCGCAGCAGGCTGCCACGCGGCTCGGCGGCGAACCCACTGGCGATTCGCAACTCGATTTTCCGCAGCTTCGTCCGCAGGTTCCGATTTCCGAAGACGACGCACCTGAGGACACTGCCATTACTTTTGACGCGAGTGCATCGGCTTCCGCGGAAGCTACACCCACAGAATCTTCTGAATCGGAATCCGAGACCGAAGCGCAGCCCGTCGAAGCGGCTGCAAAATCGGCCGCGGCCGAGAAACCATCCGAAGCCGGGCGTCGCCGTCGTGGACGCCGCGGCGGACGGAATCGCCGCAAGGGTCGTGGTGATGGAGAAAGTACTCAATCGGGAACGAGGCATTCCCGTTCTGAATCTTCGTCGGCGCCGGTTTCGCGCGCTCACGCAGCGGACGCATCCGCGGAGTCTGATAGCGAACAGCGTTCGGTACGCTCTCACGAATCATCCATGCCGCGTCTTCCCATCGAAGCCGCGCCCACGACGACGGATGCCGGCGGCATCGCTTTGCGTGGCCGTTACGGCGATCCCGGACTTTCGTCGCGCATTTCGCTGCTCGAAATGCAGTTCCGCCGTTTGCTGACGTGTTCGCCGATCAAGCTCGATGAACTCGAGCGCGCTCCGGCAGGCCCGGGCGTTTTGCTGCTGACGGATGCCGACTTGACGAGCTACTACTACGTCGAAGCGTGCCAGACCCTGCGCATCGCGATTCCGGCCGTGCTTCGCGGCGGCGCATCCAAGCGCGGCGGCGATTCGATCAAGCCGCAGCTCGCCGAACATCTCGGAATTCCCGAAGCGCGCGTAGGAAAATATTTAGCCGAGCACTGCGTCGTGCGCTGGCTCCAGCTCGACGAAGGCGCGTCGCACTTCGCGCATTTCGTGAATGCCGTCCTCCGGCCGACCCTGAACGAGTAGCGCGAAGGCTGCCGAAACGCCTTTTTGGCCTACCCGCCACCCCTCGTTTAGCCCCCTTTTTTACCGTTCGACCCCCAAAAACGACCGTTCGCCGCAACCCGCTAGCCTGTTGCCTGGTTTACCCTCAAACTATACAAGTCCAAAGACTTAGTTACCTTTCCGCGTTTGGAATGGTACGCTGGAAACAGTCCGGGGGCGTTCGTTGGGACGCAATTTGGTATGTGCCCATGATCGAGCGGACTGCATCTGAAGAGTTTCAGGAATATGTATTCTGTGTTTCCGCTGCAACGTCGTGCTGCGCGGAAATGGTTTTCAGTAGCATCGATTTTTGCAACACCGTGGGGCCAAGGTAGCTTGTATTTTTCCGCAATCTGGAGGGGCAAGGTTTATGCCTAATTCCGTAGGCACGCAGTTGAAGCGTTCGATGGACTGGGTGATTTGCAAGACCGCTGCCGTTACCTTCAATACGATCCAGCATTTCAACAAGAAAAATCCGAATCCGTCGGTCACGCCGCAGTGGTCCGACAAGCCGCTGCTGAAGTCCTGGGAAAAGACCAAGCCGACGCTTGGCTTCCCGCGGCAGACCGATTCGCTGTGCCCCGCGTGCGTCAAGGAAGCGCGCGAGTCGATCATCGCCGGCACTAAGGATTGGCGCGATCTGATGAACGAAAAGATCGGCGAGATTAAAGCGCAGATCGTGGAGCGCGACGGCCAGATCTGGATGGTGAAGGATTGCCCGCAGCACGGCCACTACGAAGACATGATGGCCGTCGATGCGAAGTTTCTCGAGTGGATCGAGCAACAGTTTCCGGGCCGCGACATTCCGGCTCACAACGACGAAGATTTGCATAAACACGGCTCGTCGACCGTGCGCTACGGCCGCGGATCGGTTCTGACCGTCGACCTCACCAATCGCTGCAACATGATGTGCGATCCCTGCTTCATGGACGCGAACCAGGTTGGCTACGTTCACGAACTGGGCTGGGACGAGATTCAGGAAATTCTCGACAACGCTTTGCGCATCAAGCCGCGCCGCCAGATGTCGGTGCAGTTCTCGGGCGGCGAACCGACGATGAGCCCGTACTTTTTGGATGCGGTGAAGTACGCGCGCAAGATCGGCTACAACAGCGTGCAGGCCGCGACGAACGGCATTGAGTTCGCGAAGAGCAAAGAGTTTTGCAAGAAGGCGTTCGAAGCGGGCATGCGCTACGCGTACCTGCAATTCGACGGCATCGGCAACGACGCGAACAGCCATCGCCAGATCGGCAACCTGTTCGACGTGAAGCTGCGCGCGATCGAAAACATGCACGAGGCCGGCATCGAAATCGTCCTTGTGGTGACGATCGTCAATAACGTGAACAACGATCAGGTCGGCACCGTCGTGAAGTTCGCGATGGAAAATCCGAAGAAGATTGCGTTCGTCAGCTTCCAGCCGGTTTCGTTCACCGGGCGCGACGAAGACATCACGCCGGAACGCCGTTTGCGCCAGCGCTACACGCTCTCGCACCTCGCGAAGGACGTCAGCGACCAGGTTGGCAAGGTCGAGCCGACGCGCGACTGGTTCCCGATTTCGTTCATCAGCACGTTTGCCGGCTTCGCCGACATGGTGAAGGGCCGGGAATCGACCTGGGGTTCACTCTCGTGCGGATGCCACCCGAACTGCGGCGTGGGTACGGCGCTGATGATTAACAAAGAGACGAAAGAGTGGGCGCCGGTTCCGCGGTTTTTGAACGCGACGCAGCTCACGAAAGACGTGACCGCGATTACTGACGCGGCGCGCGGCAAGACTTTCTCGAACTTCATGATGGCGATGGCGCTCTTGAAGAACTATCAGCCGTTCCAAGGGCCGAAGGGGCTGACGCTCGGGTCTTTGTTCAAGAAGTTCGATAAGACGTGGGCGCTAACCAAGCGGTCGACGACGAAGTATGGCCGCACGTCACCCGATCGCGGGATTGATGACGCCATGAAGCGGCGCCAGGATCCCTGGAACTTCCTTTTCATCGCGGGCATGTGGTTCCAGGATCTGTTCAACTACGATTTCCGCCGCACCGAAATGTGCATCATTCCGTACGCGACGCAACAGGGCGAAATCAGCTTCTGCGCGTACAACACCGGTGTGGGCTGGCGCCAGATCATCGAAAACATGCACAAGAACGCGACTGTCGCGGAGTGGTACAAGAACCACGGCAAGCACGAGATCTATGCGAAGGGCAAGAACGTCAACCTGCAGAGCTTCGAACACTCACTGCGCATCGACGAAGATGATGCCGCCCGTGTTCGCCATCTCGAGCATGACATCCCACTGACCGCAGCCGAAGAAGATCGCGCGCGCCGCAAGAAGGCGTTCGAAGAGCAGGCTAAAGTTCGCGCCATCTACGAAGAACTCGTCCTCAAGAAGCCGCAGCCGACCGTCGTGCAGATCGGGTCGCTCACGGATATCGCGAAGGCGGTACCGGCGAATTTCACGAACGCGAACAAGCCCGTTGGTATTGCGCCGGCGACTCCGAAGCAGGAAGCGGAGCCGGTGGCGGGCGACTAAGCGGCTCGTTCAACTTAACTTAGATTGAAAAAGGCTCCCGATTCGGGAGCCTTTTTCGTTTATACCAACCGGTCGCCAGGGTCACAAGATTGGCGTAAACTCTGCATATGGCTCGTGCTCAGTCCACGAACGGCAACCACCGCAAGTCGGCATTCGGCCGATACGAGTTCACCGTGGTGTTGCTGCCGGTATTTGAGGAATCGCAGTCGAGCGAGATGCCATCTGAGGCTCGATCCCGAAAGCCTGTTCGGCCGAGCGGGTATCAGGTGACCGTTCCTTCGCAACCGGGATTGACTACGTTTGGCCGGACACGCTCCGAGGCCTGGGTGATGGCCGAAGACGCGATTCGATGTCACATCGAAGGTTTGCGCAAGGACAGCGTACCGATTCCCGATGAGGGAGAGGCGCAGTTCCGCAAACTGAAGATTTCCGCCTAACTTGATGAGTCCGAAGCTTCCGATCCTGCGGCCCCGGCAGGTATTGCGAGCCTTGCAGAGAGCGGGATTTGAAATCCATCATCAAACCGGGAGCCACGCCCAACTGAAACATCCCGCCAAGCCGCACCTGCGTGTTACCGTGCCCCGCCACGACCGCTTCGACTTACCCCGAGGAACCCTCCGCAGCATTTTGGACCAGGCCGAGCTGAGCCTCGAAGAGTTCATGGAACTCCTCTAGATATTCGCGAAAAGGTGGGTGTTTCACGGTTTCTGCTATCATTGAGGCTGTGTAGAGCGAAGGATAACGATGCCTATCTACGAATATATCTGCGAAGACTGCCAGACTGAGTTTGAGAAGATTGTGATCAACAAGCAGCAGGAGATCACCTGCCCGAAGTGTGCTGGGACGAAGAACAAGCTTCAGCTTTCGGTGTTTGCGACGGCGAATGGTAGCGGCGGTTCGTCGAAGGGCCCGTCGTTCTCAGGTGGCGGAGGCGGTTGCTGTGGCGGCGGTTGCGGCTGCCACTAGGGTCGAAGTATTAGCAGCGGAGGATTGTCATGATGATCCTTAGCGCGTTGTTCCTCTTCATTCTCCCTATCCGTTTGGTTTTTTTCTTTCGCGATGCCGTCGACGAATGGCGAAACCCTACTCCGAGGCCTGAACAAGCGGATTCGGGTGGTTCCACATTTGGACTCTTGGATGGAGGAGGCGACTCTGGCTGCGACGCCGGCGGGTGCGGCTGCCACTAGTCGCTGATCTTTTATGGCTGGTATTCTTTTTGCCGTATTCGCGTCGGTCCTGGGTGCATCGCTGATCCGGGCGATACACGACTGGAAAATCGACCCGCCGAGGGCGGGTGGCAGCATCGATCACGACGGGGGCTCCGGTGACTTCTCTTACGATGGGCACGGGGGCGGACATGGCGGCCACGGAGACTGCGGCGGTGGACACGACGGCGGTGGCTTCGGAGATTGCGGTGGCGGTGGGCACCACTAGTCTTTGATTTCTTTTGGGTTTGAGAGTTTGTTGGTTCGGAGTACTGAGAGTGAAGCAATCTCGCAATTACAGAATCGGTGCGGAATGCAAAGAGCCGTTGACGGCAAGGTGTTCGTCACCGACCGTGCCACGTTGGACATCCTGAATCACAAGCGTGAGAAGGGAAGCCTTCGGGCCGCGCAGTGGGTGTTTGCGGTGAACTTGGCGACCGACAGAATTAAACGCATCGAATCAGCCCCTGCTGTTGAGTAACCGATCTAACCTCCTCGACATCGAACCTGTGCCTGCTCGCTCCTAGCGAGTTCTCGCCTTGGCGTGATTCCGCCACGTAAATCCTGAGAAATCTGCGGAGGTTCGCAATGCCTTCATCGAACAAAATTGCGTTGATTACCGGCGCCAACAAGGGCATCGGTTTTGAGGTGGCTCGTCAACTCGGCAAGCAAAAGTGCACTGTGCTGGTCGGCGCGCGCGATGCCAAGTTGGGGGAGGAAGCTGTCGCGAAGCTGAAGAAAGAGGGAATCGAGGCTGTGTTTGTTGCGCTCGACGTGACGCGTCGCGAAACGATCGAAGCGGCTCGCGCTGGAATCGAAAAGAAGTTCGGGCGGCTCGACATTCTGGTCAACAACGCCGGGATCGCCGATCGCGGCGGAGACGGGCCGCCGAGCGGAGCGAACATCGACGCTGTCGGCCGGACGCTTCAGACCAACTTTGTCGGCGCGCTTGCCGTTGCGCAGGCGATGTTGCCGCTGATTCGCAAGTCCGCGGCCGGCCGCATCGTCAATGTTTCCAGCGAGCTGGGCTCCATCACCGGGTACGGCAACCCCAACTGGAAATTCGCGCCCGTGAAGTTCATCGGCTATTCCGCCTCGAAAGCTGCGATGAACATGATGACCTCACAACTGGCGGCCGAGCTGCGCGATACCAAGATCAAGGTGAACTCAGTGAATCCCGGCTATACCGCGACCGATTTGAACAATCACTCGGGGCCGCAGACGATCGAAGAAGGCTCTGCCGAAACGATTCGCGCGGCGTTGCTTGGAGACGATGGACCGACCGGCCAGTTTCTCGAGACGGGCGGTACTATTCCCTGGTGATCGTCGCGCCAGATGGGGTGATGCGTTCAGCCTGACGGCGCAAGGCCTTGCTCGAATCCACCCAGCCCCTGATCTATAATTCGCGACTATGTCTATCACCACCGCCGAGCAGTTCGAAAAACTCCGCGCCTGCGGCATCATCGTCGCGAAAGCCTTGCGTGCCATGGCTGCTGAAGTTCGCCCCGGCGTCACGACCAGCGAACTTTCCGAGATTGGGTCGAGAATTCTTGCGGCGCACGGTGCGCATTCGTCTCCACCGATGGTTTATGGCTTCCCCGGCGACGTTTGCATCAGCGTGAACGACGAGGTTGTTCACGGAGTCCCCGGCGGCCGCAGAATTAGTCCCGGCGACCTCGTAAAACTTGACCTGGCTGCCGAAAAAGACGGCTACCACACCGACTCCGCCGTCACCATCGAAGTGCCGCCGTCCGCCGCCAATTCGCACGAACTGACGCGCTGCGCCGAAAAGGCCTTTCGCCACGGCCTGCAAGCTGCGCGTCTGGGCAATCGCACAAAGGACATCGGTCGAGCTGTGGAGCGCGAAGTTCGCCGTCGTGGCTTCCGCGTCGTTCCGGAACTCGGCGGCCATGGCGTCGGCCGCACCATCCATGAAAAGCCCAGCGTCCCGAACTTTGCCGATCCGATGGCACGCGACATTCTCACCGACGGCCTTGTCATCACCATCGAGCCCATTATCGTCACCGGCTCCAGCCGCGTCACTCTCGATCGCGACGGCTGGACGGTCCGCACGGCCGACCACGGACTTTCCGCCCACTATGAACACACCATCGTCATCACAAAAGGCGAGCCAATTCTTTTGACGGCCGCCTGATTGCGATAACTCACGGTCCCAATTTCTACCCCGATCCCTCTCGTCGTGAGTGCTGCTATCAGTCCTGATAGATTTAGAACTAGGCAGGCGGTCCGCCAACTTTGCGTCCGATAAAGGACGTACTTTTCCACAGCCTTTGTGTTACAAATGTGACCCCAGTTCTGCCGAGCAGTCCCCTCCTCGCCAAGACCAAGTGCGGACAAAACTATGAGAAACCATCGTTATTCCTACGTTTGTGCACTGTTAACGGCCTTTTTCACGATATTCATCTATGGCTGCGGCGGTAGTAGCAGCAGCACCAGTTCCGGCGGCAGCAACCCGATTTCCGTCAGCGTCTCTCCCACAACGGCGACGGTGACCTCGGGTGGAACCGCGCAATTCACGGCGACGGTTACCAATGATTCGTCGAACGCCGGTGTGACCTGGTCGGTGAGCAGCAGCAGCTCGACTCCGGGAACGGTCGACGCGACCGGCAAATACACGGCACCCAGCGTGACCAAAGCCATCACCGCATCGGTAATCGCGACGAGCAAGACCGACACGACAAAGTCCGCGACAGCAACGGTTACCGTCAATCCTCCGGCAGCGGCGGCTGGGGTCACAATTTCACCGCAGACGGCATTCGTCAGCGCCGGGCAGGTCCAACAATTCATGGCCACGGTTACGGGCGAGAGCGCAACGACCGTCAGCTGGTCGGTGAACGGGACCGCGGGCGGAAACGCGACGGTCGGCACGATCGACGCGAATGGGAACTACACGGCGCCCGCAACCGCGCAAAACGGCACCGCCATGGTCACGGTGACGAGCACGGTGGACACGACGAAATCGGCGTCCGCTTCGGTCGGGATCATTGCCAACGGCGTGGTCACGACCACGAACAACGTACAGGTCGCTTCGTACACAATTAATCCACCCGCGACCTCGAACGTCAGCATCCAGTTCGGCACCGACACGACATACGGCCGGAACACCTGGCAGCAACCCACCGCGACTGGCGGCGGCCCAGTGACCATTCTGGTGGCCGGCATGAAGATGAACACTCCGTACCACATGCGCGCCAACGTCACATTCGCGAACGGCACGCAATTCAACGACATCGATCACACCTTCACGACCGGAACGATTCCCGCCGCCAATCTTCCGGGCATCACGGTGAACGCGACAGCGGGAGCCAAGCCGCAAGCTGGAGTCGAACTCATCGACGCACTTGGTGTGAATGAAGCCAGCATGAATGCGATCGTCACCGATCTGAGCGGCAATGTGATCTGGACGTTTAATCCGCCCATGCCGGTGGGCGCCGGCATCAGCCCCATCAAGATGCTGCCCAACGGACATTTCCTTGTGGAGATCAGTTCGCAACCCGACGGCATGGACTCGACGCTTGAAGAAGCCGATCTGGCGGGCAACGTGGTGTGGTCACTGACCGGCGATCAGTTGAACACGGCTCTCTCGACCGCAACCTGCACGGGATGCCAAGGGCACGACATCGTTGGAATGCACCACGATTTCCTCGTGCTTCCCAATGGGCACATCATCGTGCTCGTCGCGCAGCGCATCGATGAACCAACATCGGTGACGGGTGTGGTTGGGACCGGCGCAGGAGGGGTTTCCCTGGTCACCGGCGATTTCCTCGTCGAACTCGATCAGAATCACAATCCCGTCTGGCTCTGGAACTCTTTCGACCATCTCGATCTGATGCGCCACCCGCTCGGTTTTCCCGACTGGACGCACACCAACGCCGTCGTCTATTCGCCCGACGATCACGACTTGATCATTTCTATGCGTGATCAGGATTGGGTCTTGAAGATCGATTACAACGATGGCGCGGGCACGGGAAACATCGTCTGGCATCTCGGCTATCAAGGCGATTTCACGCTGATGGGCGGCACCGATCCGGTGGATTGGTTCTATGGGCAGCACGACGTCAATGTCATCACGCCGAACAGCAGCGGAGTTTTCAGCGTGACGGTCTTCGATGACGGAAATAGTCGTGTGCTGAACAACAACAACGACAACACCAGCATCTGCGGCATTCCGGGAACACCGGCGCCGCAGTGCACGAGTCACGACCCCATCTACCAGGTCGACGAAACCAACATGACGGCGACGCTCACTTTCCTCGACGATGCTTCGCCGCAGTTCGCGCTATTTGGCGGATCATCCCGCGTGCTGCCGAATGGCGACGTCGAATTCGACATTTGCGGTCTCACTTCGCCCGGCACGCAGGCTCTCAACAATCAATCCGCCATCTACGAGGTGACGCAAACAGCCTTCCCAACAACGCCAGCGCCGGTTTGGTCGATGAACTTGACGGGCAACTACGCCTACCGTTCGTTCCGGATACCGAGCTTGTATCCGGGCGTACAGTGGTGAGCTAACCCGAGGGGAAATTGGCGAGGTTAGTTGCTGGGTTGACTGGCGAAGAAGGAGCGCGCTGAAGGCTACTTCTTCTTCGCTTTTTTCATCCGCGCCTTTCGTGCGCGGTCCAACATGTGCTTGACGGTGAATTGAATGCGCTTGTTGCGCGTCCTGGACTGTTTCGCTTGGTCGATCCAGCCGACGATGTGGCGCCGCAGCGATGGCGTGACTGCGTTGAACGCGGCAAGGGCTTTCGGTGTGCTCGCTAGCTCGGCGGCTAAATCCGGTGGGATGACGGCCTCTCGAGGCTCGCGGTCCAGCGACATCATCACTTCGACCGCATCTCCGGCGTCGATCTTCAGCTTCCGCCAAATCTTGCTGTTGAGATGGAAGCGGTAATTGCCGCCGCCACGCGGGACTAGTGTGTTTTCGAACGGCAGTCCGTCGATCCAGCCGTGCACCGGGATATGTTTCGGATTGCCGCCGGCTTCTTTGCGCATCGCTTTGCCGATGTCGCGCGGGACGTCGATGCAGCGCATGATCCAGATTTTTTCAATCTTCGCGGCAAAGACGTACGGGTTTTCTTCCGAGGACATTTCGATGTCGGCGCAGACCTATTGCGGCCGCGTATAGCGCGCTACGTTCGCCGGTACCGGCGCGTCCGGATTGCCGCGCGGATCGCGCAGCGGTTCGCCCGGAGTCCACTTGAAAGGCAAAACGCCGGTCCACTTCGACCCTTCGTATTCCTCGGCGTCGTTGACGGCGAATCCTGTGCGAACTTTCGACGAAGCTTCGACGAGCGGAACCGCAATCACCATCGTGCCTTTCAGCTCCTGTTCGGTTGGCGGGCGCACGTCGTTCCATCGGCCTTTCAAAACATATTCGACGAAGTCGCGCATCGCCGCCAATTTTGCATCGTGGCCTTCGATGACTTCGGCTTTGCCCATCACGACGACGGAGCGGTAGTTCACGGAATGCCCAGTGGCGGTCGGCGAGAAAACAATGCCGTCGAGGATTGTCACGTTGATAGTGAAGGGCGCGCCGCCCGAGAGCGTTTTCATCAAACGGCTCGCCATCGAGCCGTGTAGATAAAGTTTGTCGCCCACGCGGACGTAGTTGGTCGGCACGACGATCGGAATGCCGTCGGCGATGAACGCGATCGAGCAGACAAACGCCTGATCGAGAATCGAGTAGATGAGTTCGCGGTCCCACGAGCCGCGATCGGGTTTGCGCGTGACGCGCGTGCGTTCTGTGTGCTGTAGGTCAGTCCGCGGCGTTGGCTTGTCATTTTTCATGACGAGAGCCTAGCCCGGCGGCAACAACCATCGCAAGCGCCAAAATAGCCGCTAGTTTGACGCGCGCCGTCGCCGGGACCGTCTACTTTGACGCCGCCGTGCTCGCGTTTGCGGCGCCGCGGACTACGCGAAGTCCGATATACGGCGGCGCAGCTTCGTGAGCGGCGTGCGCATCGGTCGGCTGATCGGCGCTGCCGCCGATCGCTTTGCCTTTGCCATCGCTGGCGACGACCCATTCGGCCACGTTCCCGCCGAGGTCAAAGATCAACTCTTCGGATTCTTTGCCTTGGCCTGCGAAACTGCCGACCGGCTTGAGCAGCGGCGCGTTGCCACTCAAGTCCGCCAGTTTTTTCTGCAACAGCGCGGCATCGTCGTAGTTCAGCGCATAGCCCGCCCAATAGTCGAGCGTGTTCTCGCCGTCTTTCTTTTCATACATGCCGGCGACTTCGCTCTGATTCGGCAACCGCCACGTTTGTCCCGTCGTTTTCGACAGCCACGCCGTATACGCCTTGGCCTGATCGAATGTAATCCCACTCGCGGGATAGTTCTCCGTGCCAGGTTCGAATTTGTAGCTCTTGTCGGATTCGGCGTACTGCGCGCGCGTTACTTCGAAGCGGCCGATTTCCAGATTGCCGCGCAACACCACTTCAGGAACCAGCACGCTCTTGCCTTTGACCGTCGCGGTAGCACCATAGTTCGCGCCAATGCGCCCAACGCCTTTCTCGCGCAGCAGCGCCTCGAGCGGCGATCCCTCTTTCACCGCCTCGTTGTTCACCTTCGCCGTCTTGAAGAAATATTTGTCGAACCACGCGACTTCTTCATCGACCTTGCGCATCTGGTGCGTCAGCTTGCGCGGCCCGTGCGGCTCGCCGGGGAAGACGATGAACTTCACCGGAACCTGTCCGTAGTATTGCAGTACGCGGAAATACGACCAGCTTTGCGCCGGGGGCACGTTGGTGTCGGCCGAGCCGTGGAAAATCAGCACCGGCGCTTTCACTTTATCCATTTTGAAGAACGGCGATTTATTGATGTAGAGCTGCGGATCCTGCATCGGCGACTTGCCGAAATAATAGGCGTCGAACGCTTCGCCGAACGCCACGTTGCCCCAATCGCTGATCCATTCGATGTCACCCGCACCGACGCTCGCGACTTTGTAGCGGTCGGGATACGTCGTGATCAGACTCGTCGAGAGAATCGAACCATTCGACCAGCCCATCGTGGCGATCTTGTCGGCGTCGACGACGCCTTTGCCGATCATGTAATCGACGCCCGCGTTGATGTCGGGCGTTTCGAGATCGTAATACTTGCCGCAGCAGATCGATTCCGACCATTTCAATCCGTAGTTGTTGCTGCCGTGATAGTTCGGGCGCAAAACGAACGAGCCGCGCTGCGTCAGCAATTGCAGCGGGTACGCCCAGCTTTCGCCCCACAAATCTTTGTCGGAGCCTTGTGGCCCGCCGTGAATCGCGGTGATCAGCGGATATTTTTTGCCTTCTTCGTAATTCGTCGGGTAATAGAGGATGCCCTCGACCATCTCGTCGTTCGAGCCTTTCCACTTGATGATTTCGGTCTTGGCGTAGTTGCGGCCCTTGACGAGATTTTCGTTCAGCTTGGTGACCTGCGTGGGAGACGCGAGCTTGTTGTCGTTGAGCTCCGCTCGATAGAGCTGCGGCATCAAGCTCGCCGTCGAATATTCGTAAACGATCGTTTTGCCGTCGTCGCTCACATTGAAGCTCTGGAAATTCTTGACGTGATCGCCGCTGAGCTGCGTGCGCGTCCACGACGTGCCAGTTTTAGCGTAAAACGCGGGCTCATCGTGGCTGCCCGCGGCGAGCAGCGCGACGAATCCACCGGGAACGGTCTGGAGATCGAAGCCAAGCCCGTTGGGCCAATCGAGATTGACCTGGGTCGCTTTACCGCTGGCCATGTCATAGAAATAGACGATCGAAATTCCCGCGGTCATAAAACGCGCATCGGTCGAAAACGGCGTTCCCATGTAAAATCCGGAGTTGTCGAACTCCCATTGAAAACCCTCGGGGCGAATGCGCAGATCGGAGAAGACCTGCTTGTCTTCGCCGCCCGTCAGGCTGTGAATGACCACGATCGGGTGAACTTTCTGATCGAAAGCGTAATGCAGGCTCTTTGCATGCGACGCGACGATGTATTTGCCGTCGTGTGAAATCTCGAACTGCTCGATCCAATCGGTATTCGTGGTCAGCCGCGTGATTTTCCCGTCTTTCACGTTCACTTTGTAGAGCCGCACGGGTGATTCGTGATCCGCGTCGTCGATCACGTCGGAGTCATCCTTCTTTTTCTTCATCTCCATTTCGTAGAGCGCGGGATCTTCGGGCGCGCTGAAGACGATCGTGTCTTTGTCGAGCCATTCGGCTTGCTTCGGCGAATGCGCGAGATCCGTGAGCGACCAGGCTTCGCCTCCGTGCGCGTTGATCAGCCAGAGTTGCATCGGTGAGGTTTCAGGCTTCGCTTTGGGGCGCGCTCGCGAGCTCATGAATGCGATCTTCTCGCCGTCGGGCGACCACTTCGGCTGCATGTTGTTGTCGGTGCCGCGCGTCAGCGCGATCTCATGCGCGTCGCCGGTCAGGCTCGAGAGATAGAGGTTCGAGACGCGGAGATCCTTGTCCTTGTCGCCGGACGACTTCGACCATGCCAGCCACTTGCCGTCGGGTGAGACGCGATATTGGGCGACGGCATCGCTGAAGATGAAGTCTTCCGGCTTCCACGGCTCTTTTTTCGTCGCGGGCTTGGCGTCGTCGGCGACAGCGATAGCCGACGGATGAGCGAAGCCGATAATCGCGAGCAGAATCGCGCTGAACAGAGCTACTGCCAAAGACCGACGTCGCATTTGCATTTTCCTTTGACCTTCAACGATGAGGCTGACCGATGGCCGCCCAAATAAGCCACTGAGACGACAAATTCCAGGGGCGCGCCGACTGTGTGCGAGGCTACCCACCTGCACATCGCGAATCGGCGTGGCACAGCATAGTGGAATTGACGCCAATTGGGAATCGTGTAGGCTTATCGACCTGACGCGGCTCGGATCGAGTGTGCTTTTATGCCGCGCAGCCGCCACAGCATCCCATGTCCAAACCCGAACCCATCTTCCGCCGCGAAATATTTCAGTTTTTTAAGGATTTGTCGCGGCACAACAAAAAGACGTGGATGGATGCGAACCGTGAGCGCTATCAGGCGTGCGTGGTGCGTCCATTTCGGAGGCTGCTGGAGGAAACGGCACCCGCCGTGCTCGCTCTGGATGAACGTTTCGATACGACGGCGCGGAATGGGCAGAATTTTTCGCGTATCAATCGCGACATTCGCTTTGCGAAGGACAAGACGCCGTATCGGCCGCAGATGTACGTGAAATATGCCGTGCCGTTTGCGGGCGATGGAGAAACCGGCGAATTGTACGCGGGGATATCGGCAAAAATGGTGACGGTCGGATTTCGCATTTATTCGGGATCGAAATATAAGAACTCGGCGTTGGGATTGTTTGCGTATCCACGGTGCATTGCCGATGCAACGTGGGCCGCGAAGCAGAAGAAGAGGCTTGGGCGGAAATACGAAAGTTATTGGTATTCGGCCGAGAAGGGCCAGTGGAAAGAGCAAGCCGGCTGGCCAACTTCGGCGGATGATTGGAAGCGGCTTCGCGCGTGGATCGTGCGCGCGAAGATGACGCCTGCGGCGGCGACGCGCGGGAATTTTGCCGGTGAACTTGGCCGCGTGTTTCGCGATGTGTATCCACTGCTGCGGTTTACGTGTTTGCCCGATTGATATATGTAGGGGCGCAGCACTGCTGCGCCCCATTTCAGCAAGATGTAGAAATTCGAGGCCGGATGACAAATCGACCGTTCGCTCGTTCAATGCAAGACGCGATGAGGCGCTGCGTGCTGCTGCTCGGTGCATGTTCGATGCTCTCAGCCATCGCGCATGCGCAGGCGCTTCCCGCCCGCGGCTGGCCAGCGGTGTCGCCCGCCGCTGTCGGACTCGACGGTGCTGCGCTGGATGCGTTCGACGCCGATCTCACAGCCGGTAAATATGGACTCACCGATAGTTTGCTAGTCATTCGCTGCGGCAAGGAAGCGATCGAGCGCACCTATCAGCGCGACTACGAAAAAATCTACGGCGATCGCGCGAAACAAACCGGCCCCCTGAATCACGATTTACACGGACCCTACAACTACTTCAGCACCGAATTTCACCCCTACTATCGGCATAGCGACATGCACACGATGCAGTCGGTGTCGAAGACCGTGACGTCGATCACGTTTGGCGTGGCGATGCAGCGGGGTAAATTCAAGATTCCACCCGATTCGCAAATTCTGCGCTATTTCGACGGCTACAACATCGCGAATCTTGACGATCGGAAGGGGCGTATGACGTTGCGGAATTTGCTGACGATGCAGTCGGGGCTCGAGTGGCACGAGGATCTTGCCTACGACGATCCGAAAAATTCGGCAGACGTCATGGAGGCGACGCACGATTGGGTGCGTTACGTCATCGACCAGCCGATGGTCGACGATCCCGGAACCAAATTCGTCTACAACAGCGGCGTGACTGAATTGCTGGCGCACGTCTTCAAGAAAGTGACCGGCGAAAACGTCGATCAATACGCGGCGGAGTATTTGTTCAAGCCGCTGGGCATTCAGTATTTCTGGAAGCATTCGCCGACGGGACTGCCCGACACAGAGGGCGGCTTGTATCTCGCGCCGCGCGATCTGGCACGGCTCGGGCAACTTTTCATTCAGAACGGAATGTGGGAAGGGAAGCAGATCGTCTCGCCGCTGTGGATCAAGGAATCGATTACACCGCAGGCCGACGTCGGCGAAGGCGGATGGAAATACGGATTTCAGTGGTGGCTCGCGCCGTACGGCGATGCGAAAGACAAGCTCGCATGGACCGCGGAAGGATTCGGTGGGCAACAGATGTTTGTCATTCCGGAGTACAACCTGATCGCAGTCTTCACCGGCTGGAGCATCTTGCCGAGCACGGAAAAAGAGAAGCACGACCAGCTGGAGCGGATTCTCGCAGCGACCGACAAAGGATATCGCTGCGGCGCCGCAGCAGGGAATTAGCAGGATGCGTGTTTGGTAGCGCCGGCATTTGCTGGCGGTTTTTCGTCAGTTGCGGGTCGGCTTTGCGGTGCAACATGGACTTGGGACGTGAATAAAGCGCTCAAAGTGTTCGTGTGGGGAGTCGTGTCGCTGCTCGGCGCGGCGGCGCTGGGGAAGATCGCGCTGCAACGCGGCGAAGCGCTGAGTGCGATCTGGTTTGTGCTCGCCGCAGTTTGTGTTTATCTCGTCGCGTATCGCCTCTACTCTGCGTTTGTCGCTGCGAAGCTGCTCACGCTGGACGATTCGCGCGCGACTCCGGCCGAGCGTCATGACGACGGGCGCGACTTCGTCCCAACCAATAAGTGGGTGCTCTTCGGCCATCACTTCGCGGCGATCGCGGGACCTGGGCCGCTCGTCGGGCCGACGCTGGCTGCGCAATTCGGATATTTGCCTGGCACGTTGTGGCTGATCGCGGGCGCGGTACTCGCTGGATGCGTGCAGGACTTCATCATTCTATTCTGCTCGATCCGGCGCGACGGAAAATCGCTCGGCGAAATGGCGCGCGAAGAGGTCAGCCGGCGCGGTGGTTTGCTTGCACAGCTCGCGGTTTTGGCGATCATGGTGATCTTACTCGGCGTCGTGGCGCTGGTGATCGTCAACGCGCTGAAGTCGTCACCCTGGGCCACTTTCACGCTGGCGATGACGATCCCGATCGCGCTGCTGCTCGGCGTGTACTTGCGATTTGTGCGGCCAGGGCGCGTGCTCGAAGCTTCGCTCATCGGCGTTGCGCTAATCTTGTTCGTGGTCGTCGCGGGGGAGTGGGTTGCGAATTCGCCTTCGTGGGCAACAGTTTTCACGATCGGCGGGCTTCCACTTGCGGCAGCACTGATTGTCTATGCGTTTACGGCGTCGGCCTTGCCGGTTTGGCTCTTGCTTGCGCCGCGCGACTATCTCAGCGCCTTTATCAAGGCTGGTGCGATCTTCTCCCTCGCCGCGGGAATTCTGTTCGTGCGGCCGCACGTCGAAATGCCGCCGCTCACGAAGTTCATCGATGGCTCCGGTCCAGTTTTCGCCGGCAAGATTTTTCCGTTCTGCTTCATCACGATCGCATGCGGAGCGATCAGCGGATTCCACGCGCTGATTTCGTCGGGCACCACGCCAAAGATGATTTTGCGTGAAGGCCATGCGCGCTTCATCGGTTACGGCGCAATGCTGCTGGAATCTTTCGTCGGCGTGATGGCGATGATTGCGGCGTGCGCGATGCCGCCGGGTGTCTATTTCGCGATCAACAGTCCGGCGAGCATCGTCGGCGCAACGGCCGATGCTGCGGCGACGACGATCAGCGGCTGGGGATTTCCGCTCGCGCCGCAAACGATGACCGATCTTGCGCACAAAGTAGGCGAAATCACGCTGCTGAATCGCGCGGGAGGAGCTCCGTCGCTCGCGGTCGGGATGGCGGAGATTTTCTCCAATACGATTGGCGGCGATCGCCTGCTGAGCATCTGGTATCACTTCGCAATCATGTTCGAGGCGCTGTTTATTCTCACTGTGCTCGATGCAGGGACGCGCGTCGGACGCTTCATGGTGCAGGAACTCGGCGCCCGCGTATGGAAGCCGTTCGGCCGCACGGGCTGGATGCCAGGAATTTTGGTGTCGAGCGCGATCATCGTCGGGATGTGGGGATATTTCCTGTATCAAGGCGTGATCGATCCGCTTGGCGGGATCAATTCGCTGTGGCCGCTGTTCGGCATTGCGAACCAATTGCTCGCCGCAGTCGCTCTTGTCGTCGCGACGACGATCCTGCTCAAGATGGGCCGCACAAAATGGATCTGGGTCACGATGGCGCCGATGGCGTGGATCGTCATCATCACGATGACCGCGAGTTATCAGAAGTTGTTCGACCCGAATCCCCGCATCGGATTTTTGTCCTACGTGAATGTGCTGACTGCGCAGCTTGCCGCTGGAAAAATCCCTGCAGCGAAAATCGCCGAGACGCAGCATGTGATTTTCAATCAACGATTGGATGCGGCGGTGACGGTCGTGCTCGCTGGAATGGTCGCCGTGCTGATCATCGAAGCGCTGATTCAGTGGTACAAGCTGCTCAGTCGCCGCGCGCAGCCGACGCTGCACGAAGCGCCGTATGTCGCGACGCAGTGGGGGCCGGGATTCACCGGCGTCGCGCACGGAGACGACTGATGGCAACGCACGCGACGCAACGACTGGCCGATGCGCGTCACGCGATGCGCTGGACTCGCGCGCAAAGATTCATTCGTCAGGTGTGGCGTGGGATTCGCGATTGGTGCGGGGATTCCGCGTATGAACGCTACTTGAGCGCGACACAACGGCGACATTCTCAAGACTCGCCTTTAAGTGAAAAAAAATTCTACGTCGAGCAACTCGAACGTCGATATTCGCGTCCTAATCGCTGCTGCTGATTCGCGCTTGCAGGTCGCTTGCGCGCTTCACTTTGACAGTTCTACAATCTGCGTGTTCTTTCCCTCGGGTTTTTCCTCGGTCGGGCGGGTCCTTGGGCGGTACCGCTACACTCTAATTCTGTTTCGACGGAGGCATCATCATGGCTTTAAATCCCGATAAGTTGAATGAATTCCTGGGCAAGGCAGTTGTCGATTTCGGTGCGACGCTTAGTGCGGCATTGATTCGCATCGGCGATCGGCTCGGACTCTACAAAGCGCTTGCGAGCGGCGGTCCGCAGACATCGGCGGAACTCGCGAAGCGCACCGGCACGGCCGAGCGATATCTGCGTGAGTGGCTGAGCGCGCAGGCTGCGGGCGGCTACGTGACGTACGACGCGGCGAGCGGAAAGTTTTCGCTGAGTGAAGAGCAGGCGTTCACGATGGCGGATGAAACGAGTCCGGCGTTCTTGCCCGGCGCGTTTCAGTTGGCGCTCGCTGCGGCAAGAGCCGAAGAGCAACTCACAGAAAAGTTCAAAACCGGCGAAGGCATGGGCTGGCACGAGCATCATCACGAGCTTTTTGTCGGCACCGAGCGATTCTTCCGTCCTGGCTATGCCGCGAATCTGATTGCGGCTTGGATTCCGGCGCTGCAAGGCGTCGACGCGAAGTTGAAGAGTGGCGCAAAAGTCGCCGACGTCGGATGTGGGCTCGGCGCTTCGACGATTCTGATGGCGCAGTCGTATCCGAAGTCGCAATTCGTCGGATTCGATTATCACGACAAGTCCATCGAAACAGCGCGGCAGCGCGCGAAGGACGCGGGCGTCGGCGATCGCGTCAAGTTCGAGATCGCGAAGGCGAAGGATTATCCCGGCAACGACTACGACTTCGTGACGTTTTTCGATTGCTTGCACGACATGGGCGATCCGGTCGGCGCGTCGAAGCATGTTCGCGGCTCGTTGAAGAAAGACGGAACGTGGATGATCGTCGAGCCTAACGCCGGCGACAAACTCGAAGACAATTTGAATCCGATCGGGCGCGCGTTTTACAGCGCTTCGACACTGCTTTGCACGCCGGCGTCGCTGAGCCAGGAAGTTGGACTGGCGCTCGGTGCGCAGGCGGGAGAGAAGCGGTTGCGTGATGTCGTCACGACTGGTGGATTCTCCAATTTCCGCCGGGCGACGCAGACGCCATTCAATCTGATCTTTGAGGCGCGTCCGTAGGGGCCTATACGGACGCTCTGGGCGAGGCTTGCGCGGTTAAACGGTAGTTGGACTTACGCCGGGCGGGCGAGCCCCGCCCCTACAGACGGAGGCGGCTACGGACGGGAGGGGGGCCACCCCCCTCCCCCTTTTCATAAGAATGTGATTCCAGGGGAGTTGCGCGAATGAATTCCGCATGAATTTGATTCTAAAGGGTTTGCGGGCGGTGGGAGTCCACGGAGAACACCGGCGTATAGGCTAACTTGTTTTATTCCAGCGACTTAATCGTAGATCGTGATCGGACTTACCCCTGAGATCCTTCGCTCCGCTCAGGATGACAAACACTCTCGTTTCGCGTTTGTGTGCTTTGTTTGTAGTGGCGATCGGTTGAGGTCCTTCGGCATCCTTCGGACGCCTCAGGATTGACAGAGCGTGGGGATTACGGGTCGTCTGGGTCGTCGGATTTTAGCTTGGTGATTTTCTGGGTGATTTTGACCTTGTTGTTGCGGATGCCGGCGATGATGGCGCGTCGCGTGTCAGGCGGCAGAGTCTCGGGCGCAAATACGCCGGTCAGGTCACGCTGAAAATTTTTGATGAATAGGGCGGCGACGTGGGCGGTCGCGTAGGCGACTGGTGTCGTGTAGAGGTCCTGCTGGCGAATCTGATAAAGCGTTGGGAAGTGGCAATCGGTTCGAATGAGCAGATGCTCGTCTTCGTTTTTGCCTTTGCCGTGTTTCACACCGCGAACGAGAACGGCGGCCGCGAAGCGGGCGTTTTGCAGAATTCCCTGGCGAATTAATTTTGCGATAGCGCGCGGTGACGAGGTTTGCGGGAAGCGCTGGCGGACGATGCCGCGGGACTTCGACAGCTTGCCTTGTTTGTACCAGCGGCGCAGGCGATCGAATTCGTTGCCGCCGATTTTGACGTCCATGTCGCGTAACTTGATCGAATAGGGAATCGTGCCGACTTCGTCCTGCGCGGCGAGGACGACGTTCGCGTTGCCGATCGGATCAGCGAAGCGAAATTTCTCGAGTTCCGCGAAGCGCTTCTCCATTCTAAATTTGCCGTTGCGATAGACGCGCGGATTCGAGATCGCCTCATCGAATGTGACTTCCGGCGACCATTGCGAAATCGGGTCATCGCTCTCGCTGCTTTCGTAGAGGCGAATCTGCACCGACTCCACTTGATCCAGCATTTCCGCGGCGCGAGCGACCAGCAAATTTGTAAGGCCTGGAGCCGCGCCTGTATTGATCAACGCGGTGCGCCGCTTTTCTTCAAAGCGCTTGGCGAAAGAAAACTGTTCGGCCTTGAACGGGTTGCGCGTCAGGTGCGAGCTGAGATCGACGTAGTGTGCGCGCAGCCGCAGCGCGGCGCGCATCACAATCTGATTGAAGACCGACGCGGAAGCATTGACGATGAGATTGCAGCCGCGCGCGACGCGCACGATGCCGAGAAGATTCCGCGCGTTCACTTCGGTGACCGCGATGGTGCTGCGCTTGCCGAGGAAGCGGCGCGCCCGATCGGGGTCGCGATCGCCGCACCAAACTGTGTGCCCTTGCCGCTCGAGAAGTTGTGCGAGGAGCGAGCCGGTCGCGCCGGCGCCCAGAACGAAGATCTGCATGACGTGGCGAAAACTGTATCACAAACGTTTGGGGAGTCCGGCGGCTCAAGTGGCGTAGTGTGCTGAAAGTACCTGAATTGCGGCCCGATTCGATGGGGCGTAGACTGAAGCTTAATTCTTCAACGCCCTACCAGCGGCCTTCGACATCGAATCTTCCATGACTCTTCGAGACAAATTCGGGCGAGCGATCACCGACCTGCGGATTTCGATCACCGATCGTTGTAATTTTCGCTGCGTGTATTGCCGCTCGGCCGATCCAGAGAACTATCGCGAACACGACGAAATTCTCACCTGGCCCGAGCTGGATCGCCTGGCGCGGGTTCTTGTCGGGCTCGGTATCCGCAAGGTTCGCGTGACCGGCGGTGAACCGCTCGTTCGCGAAGGCGTCGAAGATTACATCGGGCGGCTTGCGGCGCTTGGCGTCCAAGATCTATCGATCACGACGAACGGGCATCTGCTGGCTGACCGAATGGATCGCCTGATTGCCGCCGGCTTGCAACGGGTGAACATCAGCCTGGATTCGCTCGATCCCACGAAGTTCGAGAGGATCACGCGTACCAAGTCGTTCGACACTGTGATGCGCGGCATCGATTCCGCTCAGGCGTCTCCGCTCGCTCCCGCGAAGGTGAACGCCGTGCTGGTGCGCGGCATCAACGATGACGAAGTCGAAGCGTTCGCCGAATTTGCACGCGCACGCGGCCTGGTGATGCGCTTCATCGAGTTCATGCCGCTGGACGCCGACCGTCATTGGAATCGGAATCTCGTCGTGCCGGCGGCAGAAACTCATCAACGAATTCACGCGCGCTGGCCGCTGGTGCAAATTCCGCACGAGTACAGCGAAACCGCACGCAAATATCGTTTCGCCGACGGCGCGGGCGGCGAAATCGGTCTGATCGCGCCCGTGACGCAGCCATTCTGCGGCCACTGCTCACGCATCAGGCTCACCGCCGACGGCAAGCTGCGTACCTGTCTATTCAGCAAGGACGATCACGACTTGAGAGAGTTGCTCCGCGAAGGCGCAAGCGATGAAGATTTGTCGCACTACATTCGTTCGGTTGTGAACGACAAAGAAGAATCGCACCATATTAATGATCCCGATTTCGTTCCGCCGTCGCGAACGATGGTGCAGATCGGCGGTTGACGGAATGCTGACGGATGAATGGAGTCGCGTTTCGTCGTAATCGCGGGAGGCGCGGGCTTAAGCCGTAAAAGCGGCGCGGGAGCGCCGCACTCCAAATTGACCTCGGTAGCGCTGCAGTTAGCGTTTGTTGGCGGGGAGCTGAGCCGACGCTGCGAGTCGTATCATCCGAAGCAAGTGAGTGCTCTTAGAGAGCCACGCTCTAAATATATCGTGGTACCACTAGTCCTCGACCCGTCCTGAGGATTACGTTAGCATCGCTGTAGTGGCCCCGACGGAACGGAGAGTTCATGGCTGACGAAGACGACGAGCAAGACGACTCGCCTGAGTCCGACCCGCAGCCTGAGCCTCGATTGTTCACGCTAACGGAGGCGGAGCGCGCTCGCCGGGAGGTTGAGCCGTTCCTGCTCGAGGCGATGGATTGCCGCAAGAAACTCGCCGGGCTCGAGACCGATCTTTCCGCCGTTTCTACGCGCATTATGATGATGGGCGGCGTGATCGTTCCGTACGAAAAGCTCGCGACGTTGCGCATAGAACACACGCAGCTTGCCGAAACGATGCGCTCGGCGCTCAGCCGCATTCTGGAAACTGGATGCATCATCAAGGATCTCGACACCGGGCTGCTCGATTTTCCCGCGCGCCTCAATAACGAAGACGTGTATTTGTGCTGGCGTCTGGGTGAAGATCGCATCCGCTTTTATCATCGGCAGGATGAAGGATTCGCCGGGCGCAAGCCGCTCGATCCGCGCGATCTCGGTTCCGGCGATCTCTTGCAGTAAGCGCAGTCGTGCCCTGCGTTGCAGGCAACAAAACTCTGGCGTGTTTGATCGTTAGAAACCCGCTTCCGATTCGCAGACCATCGGCCCTCACTTCCGGGTTGTCGAAAGGACCCCGTTGTCCGACTATCACGAGAATCGCCTGAAAGATTCCGCAAGTCCGTATCTGCGCTCCGCCGCCCATCAACCCATCGACTGGCATGAATGGAACGATGAGGTATTCGCGCGCGCGAAAAGCGAAGACAAACCGATCCTGCTCGACATCGGCGCCGTGTGGTGCCACTGGTGCCATGTCATCGATCGCGAGAGTTACGAAAACGCCGAAATCGCTCGGATCATCAACGAAAACTTCGTGCCGGTGAAGGTCGATCGCGACGAGCGGCCCGACGTCGATTCGCGCTATCAGTCGGCGATCAGCGCGCTGTCGGGGCAGGGCGGATGGCCGTTGACGGGATTCCTGCTGCCTGATGGAAAACCATTTTTTGGCGGCACGTATTTTCCGCCGGACGATCAGTTCGGAAGACCGGGATTCAAGCGCGTGCTGCTTTCCGTTGCGGATGCGTACAAAAACAAGCGCCCCGATCTGGAGCGCGCGGCGAATTCATTGGTTGACGCTGTCGCGCAGGCCGAAGTCTTTACCGGAGCGCGAGCAGCGTTCGATCCCGAAGTCGTGAGCGCGCAGATTCAGTCGGTCACGCAGCAATTCGATATCAAGAATGGCGGCTTCGGGCGTTCGCCGAAATTTCCGCATTCGTCAGCGATCGATCTCGTGCTCGAGCGCTACCAGCAGACGAAAGAGAAGCATCTGCTCGCGATCGCCGAGACGACGCTCCAGAAAATGGCGCACGGCGGCGTGTATGACCAGCTTGCCGGCGGATTTCATCGCTATTCGGTCGATGAGCGCTGGCTCGTGCCGCATTTCGAGAAGATGTCGTACGACAATTCGGAGCTGCTGCGGAATTATCTGCACGGTTGGCAAGTCACGCTGAATCCGTTTCTGCGCGAGACCGCGGAAGGTATCGTCAACTGGGTCAACGAAACGCTCTCCGATCAAAGCGAAGGCGGCTTTTACGCCAGCCAGGACGCGGACTATTCGCTCGACGACGACGGCGACTATTTCACGTGGACGCTTGACGAACTGCGCGCCGCGCTGCCGCCGGTGCAGACGCGCGTGATGGAGCTGTACTACGACGTCGAAGCGCATGGGGAGATGCATCACAATCCGGCGAAAAATGTTTTGTGGGTTGCGCGCGATGCGCGCGAAGTGGCGAAGACGCTGAGCCTTGAGGAATCGAACGTCCGCCTGGCCATCAGTAGCGCCAAAGAGAAAATGCTCTCGGTCCGAAAAGAGCGGCCGACGCCTTATATCGACCGAACGATGTATGTGAGCTGGAACGCAATGTTCGTCTCGGCTTATCTTTCGGCGGCGACGGTTTTCGGGGGAAGCCTCGGCGGCGGTTGCCGCAGGTTCGCGCTCAAGACGCTCGATCGGATGCTGCGCGAAACGTGGAGCGAATCGCGCGGGTTCAGCCACCGGCTGGGCGGGCCGGTGCTGGAAGGCTCGCTCGACGATCAAGTTTTCGGCGTTCTCGCTTTACTTGATGCGTACGAATCGACGCTCGATCCGCGCTACTTCGACGCGGCGAAGCGCACGCTCGACAGTGCTATCGCGCGTTACGGCGATGCCGAGGGCGGCGGCTTCTTCGATCGGCCGCACGATGCCGCGCCGATGGGCGGCCTAGAAGTGCGCCGCAAGCCGTTTCAGGATTCGCCGACGCCGGGGGCCAACTCCATCGCCGCGATCGCGTTGATCCGAATGCACGGCTATACGGGCGAAGCGCGCTACTACGAGCTCGCGCAGAAGACGCTCGAAGCTTTTGCGGGAATCGCGCCGCAATACGGAATGTTCGCGGCGACGTACGGGCTGGCGGCGACGTTGTTCGCGCATCACCCGATGCAGGTCATCATCACCGGGCTCGCGAATGACCCGGTGGCGCAGGCGCTCGAGATTACGGCTCA
>Ga0209006_10000917_pt1 | contig 27342 bp, 30 predicted proteins | sample JacPin_JW_Ref_O2_FD_188567 | JGI IMG/M metagenome (GOLD analysis project Ga0209006, IMG submission 188567) | Forest soil microbial communities from Algoma, Ontario, Canada - Jack Pine, Ontario site 1_JW_Ref_O2 (SPAdes) (version 2) | ecosystem: Environmental > Terrestrial > Soil > Boreal...
AAAAGCGGTTTTGCATCTCCTAGCAGGAGAAGGGGTCTGGGGAAGGGGACGGCATTTGAGTCCCTTTCCCCAGTAGCCCTTTAGAAATCTTTCTGCTGTGCTCTTTGTTCTCAAAGAACACCATCGTTGCGCTTCGCGATTCGGCCGAACCCGACGCCTCGATCTGTTGCTCGAACTCTTCAGGAGATCGATAGCCCAGCGCCGAGTGCAAGCGCAGCCGATTGTAATACTGCTCAATGAACTCTTCGATGTTCGCTCGTAGATTTTCTAGATCATCGTACTTGTTGGCGTAGATTTCTTCCCGCTTTAGCGTCTTCATGAAGCTTTCACAGCTTGCTTTGTCATACGGGTTCGCTGGACGGCTCATGCTCGGAATCACGCGGTTGTTCTCGAGGACTTTTATGTATTCTTCGGAAGCGTATTGCAATCCTCGATCCGAGTGATGCACCAGGCCAGCTTCTGGTTGTCGGCTCTCGATGGCTTGCTCCAGCGCCCCGATCGTCAGTCGAATTGCCAAAGTCCGATCCAGTGCCCAGCCCACCACTTTGCGAGAGAAGCCATCGAGGATCACCGCTAAATAGACAAACTCAGCTTTCAGCCGGATGTAAGTGATGTCGGCCACCCAGAGCTGATTGATGCCCGTTAGCTTCATACGGCCGGCTAAGTTGAGATATATCTCCAGCTTGTGATTCGAATGGGTGGTGACCACGAACTGCTTCGGCTGCATCCCCAGCAGGTTATCTTCTCGCATGATCCGCGCCACCCTCTTGTGGTTCACTGGCATGCCCCGGCGGTGTAGCTCTGCCGTGATCCGTCGATAGCCGTAACGGCGGCGATGCTGCAATGCAATTTGTTGGATCGCAGATCGCACTTCCATCTCTTCCTCAGCAGGTTGCTGTTCCTTCAGCGACCGGTAAAAACTCCGGCGGCTGACCGACGCCATCTGACACATGCGCTCGATACTTAGGCTGCCTTGCAATGACATCACTTCTCGGATCTGGCCGTAGATGCCATTTCGCCAGAGCCGCTGCTGCGCTGGCGTCGAGCCTCGATTTTTTGCAAGGCACCTTTGAAAAAATCCACCTCCAGGGTCTTCTCCGCCAAAAGCTGCTTCAAGCGGTGGATTTCCTTGCGGTGAGCAGATGCGTGCGTGCTGGGCCGCGACGCTTCTTGTCCTGGCTCAATCATCTCCAGTTTTCTGCGCCACTTATAGAGGCACCTCGGTCGTACCCCGAGTTCTCGCGCCAACTCACCCACATTTTCACAAGTCTCCATGCGTTCGACAGCCCTTTGTTGAAATTTCCGGGAGTATCGCTTTCTCTTCACAGTGGTTCCTTTCCCGGAAACTGTGCCCTATTTTTGTGAGTCAGTTCAAGGGTTCACTCCATTTTGAGGCAAGCCCCTAAGCCGGCAGAACTTTGTTTGATTGGATGGGGTCGTCGGCGCGGGGACATTGGGCAAGCCACTATGCCTGTGCTGCTGGATGATTGGCAATCTGCGCTTATCTTGCTTACAACACCTCGAATCACAACAATTCTTCCGGATGATCAGGAGGTTTTAAGGCGGCAGCAAATCTGGGCGGTGATCGACGCCTCTTTGCATGCTTTTGGAGCCGCTTTCGTGGTACCGAGTGCCACTTCAACCTGCCGCAGCGGTGTCACGATTTGCTCCGGCTTGTATTTCTTCATCGGCATATCAGCTTCTCTCCAGAGTGAATTCTCTCTCGCTCAAGCTGGTACAAAAACGTTCCGTCCGATCAATTGGCGCCCACGCGACTCTCCGCGCGCAGCTAACGCCCAAGCCGAGCCACAACCACAGGAATGCTTGCAACAACTGGTTGTAAAAGGTTGACTCACCGATGTTCATCACGAGCGCGGTTACCGCGAGTACAAAAGCCAGGCGCAACGTCAGGAATGTCGCCGGAAGGCGCTCCTCCCAGACGGGGCCTGCGCACTTTGCCGCGCGCAATCCTCTCCACAGAAGAAATATAGGGAAGAAATAGTAGGCCAAGTAGGGTAGGAAGCCGATGATTCCAAATTCTTTCAGCACATCCAGATATTCGGAATCCGTGAACACTCCGGTGTAATAACTTTTGGCAGGACCGTACAGGACAAATGGCGAACGAACGAAATCATTTGCGGCGTCGAGCCAGAGGTCATCGAGCCGCGCGCGCAGCGAATCCACTTCGAGAGGATGTCGTAGAGACGCGAGGCGCTGAGCGTTGCCCTGGTTTGTTTTCACCGTTGCATCAAAGGCCCACACGAAAGCTGGGAGCAGCAAGACCAGCAACCCAAGTTGAGTGAGCCGGCGATGGTTGAACGAAGCTGGCAACGCGAAAATCATCGCGACGCCAATCGCGGTGGTGAGCAAACCGTAACGCGATCCAGTCATTGCGAGAGTGACGAGGCACGCAAACGCCACCAAGATGTTCCGAGCGCGGCTGCCCACCCGGAAGAGGAACGACATCGTGAAAGCAACGATGGCCCAGGTCATCAGCTGGCCGAGGACGTTGGCATTCCCCATTGTTGAGTACACGCGACCGTGGTTCCGAAGACCGATACCGTTTCGTTGTTGTTGTCGATTATTACCACATTTGTGGTAGAGTGGAACCATATGCTCGACCTGCGTTCCAAAGCGCGCCAGCGTCTTCTGGCCTATTACTTTACGAACCCCACAGCCCGGGTCCATCTGCGGGACTTGGCGGAGCGGCTAAGCATCGATCCTTCCAACCTATCGAGAGAGCTGCGGCATTTGGAGCGAGAAGGATTGTTTCAGTCGGAAGTGAGTGGCCGCCAGAAGTATTTTCAGCTCAACCGTGAATATCCTCTGTTTGGTGAGGTGCGTAGCATCGTCTCAAAAACCATCGGGGCGGCACCCCTGATTGCACAATCCCTTAAAAAAATTGAAGGAATTGAGGAAGCTTATCTGTATGGGTCATTCGCACGTAACCAGCAGGATGCTGCCAGCGACATAGATGTGCTCGTGATCGGCACCCCTCCTGGCGAAGCCGTGGCGGAAGCCGTGCGGAAACTCGAGCGGCAACTCGGGCGCGAAATCAGTTACACGGTTTTGACGCGGAAGGAATTTGGCACGCGCCGCACTCGGAACGATGCTTTCCTAGAAAACGTCTGGCACAATAAGCGCGTTTCGCTCATAGGTCCACATGAAAAAGCTCAAACCGCACACCGTTGACTGGGTGCAAATTGATCGCTTCCTCGCGAGCGCCGATAAGAAGCTCGCCTCGGCCCGCAAAATCATCGTTTTCGACGAGGAAGCTTGTCTTCAACAAGCCTACGAAGCAATGCTAAAGGCTTCCCTGGGGCTCATGTTCAGCCACGGTTTCCGTGCGAGAAGCCAGCCTGGGCATCACATCGCGATCATCGAATTCGTCCGGGCACGTATTGACAAGAAATATGCTGCCTTGTTGACCGTCTTCGACCGCCTCCGGCGAAAGCGGAATATGGCTCTCTACGACGACACCGGATTTGTTTCTCACCACGACGCAGAGCAGGCCCTCGAAACCGCCCGCGCCTATTTAGGCGTCATCCGCGCCGACATCGCCGCGCGAAAGCCTTGACTCACGTCACATCAAGACTTTGTCTCTTAACCTTGACGCCTGCTCGTGAGCGGGACCGGAACTGGGTGTCACGGACGAATACCTTAGCTACCTTGCTCTACGTCGCCAGGTATGTGGACCAAAGAACACGAACACCCGCAATTCTGCCCGCGAGCCCTTTGATTGGCATTCAAACTGAGATATTCTCGTAGCGCGCTGTCAATCCAATGAGGCTGCGCGTTGCACACGGTGTAAGTTTCTCCTTTACAAATCAGGTATGGGTGCCTGAATATTAATGGCGAAGACTTACTCGACGATTGAAGTAGCGAGGATATTAAATATTACATCTGATACGCTTCACCGCTGGATTCGCGAGAAAAGAATACAGGCACCTGAAGCACAATCATTGGGTCCATTTCGGGTTCGGCTCTGGTCAATGGAAGATTTAGAGGCTGTGAGGAAGTACAAGGCTGAGCGTTACTGGGGTAAAGGCGGTCGTAAGAAACGAAAGAGGGCCAAGTAAGCAAGCGGGACGCGCCCGTGCTTCTAACACGAACGCGTCCCTGACCAGGTCGCACGTCTGAGGTGCAACGATGGCTACAAGAGAAGGTATACATTTCCTTTTTGGAGCGCAATTCACGTCGCGCTGGTTGTTTCCGGATTTACTCCCTCCTGAATCTGTTATGAAAACTCCTCCCTAGCTGACTCGCCATTCTCATTGTCGAGCCTGGTCGGCCTTCCGACCGTCGCACTATCACTGTGTCCTAATACTTCCGTCGATTGTCGGAGAGCGGCTTTCCGTCGCAAGCAGTGGAGGAGATTCAAATGCAAAAGGCGCATCTGTACGAAGCAATTCTGTTGGTGAATCGAGGCGTTGACGAGGCCGTACGTGGCCTGGAACGCCTCAAGCGGGCCAAAGATTCGCAGCTCGATTCTTCGTGCATCGACGAAGAGCTCGTGGTTTTCGAGGATCATCGGGCGCGGCTCAATTCCTGTTTCTGTAGCACCCTCCAGCGCTCGGAGCAGCGGGATTCCGTCCGCTTTGAAATCCGGCACAGCGAATTCGAGAAGAAGACCTTGGACGAGGTGCAGGCGTATCGGGACGTGCGGATGGCGGAAGACCGCCGGCGCATCGAGGGAAAACCACCCGAGGTGCGGTTCTTTACACAAGAAGAGCAGCGGGAATGGGAACGACAGTACCCCACGCCTCGTGATCCGCAAGGCGAACCGCAGAGTAGCGGAAGAGACTAGCCATGAAGCTCGACCTCTTCCGAGAACTCGCCGACTTGAACCGGGCATTTGAAGAGGTCATCCGTGGACTTGAGCCAATGGAGAAAGTGGGCCAATTCCAACGTGACCTGATCCGTTATGCCCGGGCCGACGTCGAGACCGCCCGAGTAGACGCCAACCGGGAATTCTTCGACAACTTTGAGGCCCTGGTCGAGGACGATGCGTCGTGGGCCTACAAGTTCCAGCGCGAGTACAAGCAACAGACCAAAGACCCGGATGACATCTATTTCGAGATCAAGGATTCCGAGGAGAGGCGCAAGAAGAAGGGATTGCCGCCTCGCGTCGTGCTCCTACCCGATTAGGTTTTTAATGACGAGGAACGCTACGACGAAGAGCAGGTAGCAAAGAAGAAGCGGGCCGCGAGGAAGAAAGCGGGTGCGATCAATAGACGCAGGGTCAACCCTCCAAAGGATAAAAAGCGGGCACAGGCTGTCGTTGCTGCCGCGTCCGAAGGTGAGGGCAAACAATGAAAAAGAAGAAATCAGCGCAGACGCAGAAAGACTTGCCCAAACCTGGGAAGCAGTATCCCGGCGTCCACGGCAAGATCGTGGACTGGGCCGAACACGTTTTCGAAGAAGGGATGATGTACATTCGGGTGCGCTTCACGGACAAGACCGAACTGTGCTGGACGCTGCAGACGGCTCACGTGATCAGGGAGGCCGACCTCAGCGACTGGAGAACCGGCGACTTCAAACAACTGAAACTGTACGCCGAGAACGAAATCGGTTGGCCTGAGTGAACAGGAAACGGCGCTCGTCAGAAGACCTGAACTGCTGTGCAACGCGGCGGGGCTGGTCTGTCTCTGTTGTTCGCTAGTGTCGCCCTTGGTCAGGGCCGACAATGCACCCTAGCCGTCTCGGTGGGTCCTCTGGAAGCAATTTTACGCCCTAGTTAGCTTCTTCCTTCTGGGGCACCGTGTGTCTGGTCGACGGTGCGATTTGTCGTAGCTCTCTGTAGGATCTAAGCAATTCGGTCCAAGCGATTCCTTCTTGATTCGCGGCTGTCCGTCTTATTCGGCACTTGAAGGTACTAAGGTAAAAAATACTTGATAGTACCCGGTCAGTTTTCGTTTTCGTTGGCTGATTAGTATAGTAGGGGGAGTTTTCGCCGGAAATTCCCGCGAGCGGAGCGCGCCCATCCAGTTCCTTGGGCGTTTGCTCTGTTGCGCGTTTGGCCCGCAGCGAGGGGACGAACGCGATTGTGGGAGAAGGCTGTCTCTGGTGTCTTAAGGGGACTAGCCACCGGCGCATAGCCTAGACGCGACGGTATACGACGGACATTTCGATACACCAAAATCAGAACGCAGCAATCGTGTTATTCCACTTGGCGATGAGGCTGCGGCCGTTCTGCAAACGCTACGTCGAACGGAAGTCGAGACGGGAGATCTTGTCTTTGCCACACGGCAAGGTCAACCACTCAGCAGGCACAATCTGCTCCGCCGTCAATTGCGTCCCGTGTGTAACAAGCTTGGATTGCACGGAATCACCTGGCACTCACTCCGTCACTCGCACGCAACAATGCTGGACGCGGTAGGGGCGTCGCTGGGAACCGTGCAAGCTCTACTCGGACATTCCACACCGCTGAAATCACACGCGAGGTTTATGTGCACGCCATTCCCGACGATCAGAGGAGGGCAGTGAAAGCGATCGAGTCGTTGGTTTTTGGCTTCAATAGGACTCAAACGGACTCAACTTTGAGTTCTTCCAAAAACGGCGATGCTGTAAGTAACTGAAGTCATAGGATTAGAGTGGTCGGGGCGAAAGGATTTGAACCTTCGACCTCCTGGTCCCGAACCAGGCGCGCTAGCCAGGCTGCGCTACGCCCCGACCGTGTGCGCGGAAGCAGCACAAAACTCTCGCGCAAACCAAACTAGGATAGCACAGCTTCCAAGCCGCAGCGCAGTTCCCGCAAACATACCCGCCGCAAAATCGTGCTACATCATTTACTCGGACGATTCAGCGCGTACAGAACCACATCGAATCCGCGATGAACCATGTCCCGTTCGTACTTCATCCCCATCTTTTCCATCACATGAATCGAAGCGCGATTATCCGGCAGGGCCACGGCTACGATTCTCTCCAGCCGCGCGCGCTCGAACCCATCTTGCAGAGCCGTCCGAGCCGCTTCCGTCGCCAAGCCTCGTCCCCAGCACGCCCGCGCGAGCCACCAACCGATTTCAGTTTCCGGCGTGCCGTCCAGCGGTTGCAAACCGCAGAACCCGATCATCTCCGACGTTTCTTTGAGCAGAAGTTTCCAGAGGCAATAGCCGAGCCGATCGAAGTGCGCAACTTGCCGCCCGACAAATTCGCGAATGCCTTCGTCCGGCCAAGGTTCGCCGTCCGAAATGTAGCGCATCACCTGAGGATCGGTCCCGATCGGACGCAATAGCAGCCAGTCGTCCGGCTGCCAAGGCAAAAGCCGGATCCGCGCTGTCTCAAGCATAAAAAAATACCAAGCAGCAACTACGCCGTCTGCGAATTTAGCTTAGCTGCTTCAGCCAGCCGCACCAATTTCGCTTCAGTAATGGAAGGAATCGCGCGAATCGTTTGCACCACGGAAGAATCCACCACGCCATCGAGCCGCACCAGCGCCACTGCTTCCGCGCCGTGCACCGGCTGGCGACGTCCCAGCGCAAATGTCGCGATGTTCACGCCCAAATTCCCCAGCGCCGTCCCGATTTTCCCGATCACCCCCGGCACGTCACGATTGCGCGTCAGCAGCAAAGTGCCCTCGAGCGGCGCTTCCAGTTCGATCCCATCCAGCAGCAGAATTCGCGGCGAACCGTCCTGCGCCACGGTGCCCTCCACCGTAAGCACATGGCCGCCATTTTCCGCCGCCACTTCCAGCGTGTTCGGAAATCCGCGTTCACGCCGCCGCGTCGTCTCTTCCACAATCAGCCCGCGCGCCGCGGCCGCCTGAGACGCATTCACCAAATTCACTTTTTCATCGAGCACCGAATTCAGTATGCCGATCAACACCGCGCTGCGAATCACATGCGAGCCCAGCTCGGCCGGCTCGCCGGCGTAGCGAATGCGTATCCGGCTGAAACTCGCCGAAGCCGCGGCCTGCGCCACAAAAGCGCCCAGCCGTTCGCCCAGTTCCAGGTACGGCCGCAAGCGACGATATTGCTCCGCCGAAAGCGCCGGCATGTTCACCGCGTTGCGAATCAGGCCTTCCGCAAGATAGTCGCGCACCTGCAGCGCGATGAGCGTCCCCACTTCTTCCTGCGCCTCCGCCGTCGAGCCCGCAATGTGCGGCGTCGCGATCAAATTCGGCAATCCAATCAACGGGGAATCTTTCGGTGGCTCCTGCGCAAACGTATCCACCGCCGCGCCGGACAAATGCCCGGAACGTAAAGCCTCGGCCAGCGCCGCTTCGTCAATCAATTCGCCGCGGGCGCAATTGACCAGCCGCGCGCCTTTCCGCATCTGCGCGAGCGCAGCCGCGTTGATTATTTTTTCCGTCGCTGGACTCAGCGCCGTGTGCAAGGAAATCACGTCCGAGCGTTTCAGCAATTCCTCGAATGAAATCAGCTCCACTTCCAGCTCGCGCGCCGCAGCCGGCGTCACATAAGGATCGTACGCCAGCACTTTCATCTCCAGCGCGCGTGCCCGTCGCGCGACTTCCGACCCCACTCGTCCCAACCCCACCAGTCCCAAAGTCTTGCCGCGCAATTCCATTCCCGACGAAGTTTTTTCCCAGCGCCCCGCTTGAATCGCCGCGTTCGCTTGTGCCACGCCGCGCGCCAACGCCAGCAGCAGCGCAAAAGTATGCTCCGCGACGCTTACCGCGTTCCCGCCCGGCGTATTCATCACCAGCACGCCGCGATGCGTTGCTGCGTCCATGTCCACATTGTCCACGCCGACGCCCGCGCGACCCACCACGCGCAATTTCTGCGCGCGATCCAGCAGCGTGCTCGTCACCTTCGTCGCGCTACGCACGATCAGTCCATCGGCATTCGCGATCTCGCTGGGTAGCGCTGTAGCCGCCGGCAACGCAATCTCCCAACCCGTTTCGCGCAACAACTCGATCCCGCGCTCGCTGATTTTATCCGCAACCACGATTTTCATTTTAGGAGCGTAATGGCAGCCCGCAGCAGAGTCAAATCCGTTATGCGCATGCAGGAAATCCAAATCGCGAGTACCAAATGCGATCGCATGCCATATTCCGTATGGTATTCTGACTGCGCTTCGGGGGACAACCAATGGGATACATCGAGAAAATTCAGAGCGACCTCACCGCGGCCATGAAGGAAAAGGACGAACTCCGCCTCAGCGTTCTGCGCATGGTCAAAAGCGCTCTGAAGCTCAAAGAAATTGACAAAATGCGCCCGCTCGACGATCTGGAATCGCTGCAAATTCTGCAAACCTTGATCAAACAGCGCAGAGAGTCCGTCGAGCAGTTCACCCAAGGCGGCCGCAAAGATCTGGCGGACAAGGAAGCGAAAGAAATCGCCATCATCGAAAAATATTTGCCCGCCGCTCCCAGCGACGCCGATATGCATCGCGCCGTCGAGGAAGCCATCTCCGAATCCGGCGCGGATTCCTTGAAGCAAATGGGCGCCGTAGTCAAAGCCGCGCGCGCCAAGCTCGAAGGCAAATCCATTGACGGCAAATTGCTCAGCGATAAAGTCCGCGAGCGCCTGACGGAAAAATCCGCGGGAAAATCCTGAGTTAGTCTCGCAGCAACGAAGGCGTCCCCGGTCCGCCATCGCGACGCCAATTCGCCGCGATGCCGCGCCACCGACGGCCGCCATGTCTCACCCAGGTTGGTGCTGTGCCGCTGCCCGAAACCATCGCCGTAAAATACACCGAAGAAGAAGCCGAATACCTCAGCATACGTCCGCTAGTCCGCCAGACCTTCCGCGCACCGGAGCTGGTGGACATGATCGTGCAAGTTGCCGGAAAAGATTCCGCCCGCGTGCAGCAGATTTTGCGCGCCGGCACGGTTGTCTTCCATTCCTTCCGCTACTGGTGGCAGGGATTCGACCCGGACGCCGCAGCCCTCGCCGAAATTCTAGCGAAATATCCCGACGCCGACCCCTCGCGCCCCTTCCACCCCGCCGAGTGCGTCGAAGTAATCCTGGAATCCAGCGGCTCGCCCCCGCGCCATTCCCTGCGCATCGCAAAAGAATCCGCCGCAAAATCCAGCCCGGTGCAAAAAATCACCCGCGCCCTGCGCCACAAACCCAGCTTCTGGCAAGTCCTGATGAATTTCGCCGAAGAAGCCCACCCGCGTTACCGCGAATATTCCTACACGCGCAGCGGCGACCTCTACTCCATCGCCCTCACCCCCGACCAAATCGCGCGCCTCGCTCACGAAGCCGCGCGTCAGGCTCCGCGCGCCCTCCGCGCCGAACTCCTCGAACCCCCGGCAATCTCGCAAATCGTCTTCGTCTGCTCCCGCACCACCAAGCCTTCATCCCGCCTGCCCTGAGTGATTTTGCGAAGGGAACCCGCAACATCTGCGGCACAAGACCAAAACATGTGCAAAATTGAACAGTAGTCTTTTTGCTCGTCTGCTATAAATCTCCTCTCCCTGCAACCCAGTCGCATCAGGAGGAGTTGGATATGAGAATCTTCGGAAAAGCTCTGGCAGTCCTGTCGGTAGGTATGTTCGGCGCTATGCTAGCCCCCCTCGCATCCGCCGACTCCCTCGGTGCCGCGGATACTTTTGCGGTCCTGGCGACTACGCAAGTAACCAACGGTGCGACCAATCTATTGGATACTGTCATCACCGGAAGTATGGGTGACACCACGTGCACTGGCTTTGTTTTGGGAACGGGGTGTACGCTGGGTTTTGGCAAGGTCAGTGGAACGGTAGATTCGGGTAACGCGGCCTGGGTGGCGGCGCTGGCAGCTTCCAACCTTGCGTACACTGCCCTAGCAAACACCCCGTCCACTGCTAACTTTACTGGTTCATGTCTGGGGTCGGGGCCGGGGTGTATCAACAACCTCGCTCCGGGCGTCTATACGTCTACGTTGTCTGCGACTCTTCTAAACGGAGCGCTCACTCTCGCAGGCGGGAGCAACCCCAATCCGGTTTGGATCTTCCAGATGGCGGGCGGGCTGACGACTGCACCCGGGTCATCTGTTTTAGTGACCGGTGTAGGTGCAGCTGCCTCGGGTGTGTATTTTGAGGTTGGCACCCAGGCGACTCTCGGTGACAACACTTCGTTCCAAGGAAATATACTCGCGGGCACGGAAGTCGCCTTCGATCCCGGGGCACAGATTACCTGCGGTAGAGCCTTCACTGACACTCCAGCAGGTACAGCAGTGACGTTTGCCGGAAACAACCCCGCCACGACGACAGGAACTCCGAACTTGGTCTCTAACACCTGTGCCGAGAGCAGCAGTGGCTTCAACAACGGTGTGATTGTAACTCTACCAGGCGGCGGCACGGCAGTGGGCCCGGGCCCTGCATCCGTTCCGGAACCGGGCACATGGGAGCTTTTGCTTGCCGGTGCCCTCTCGATTCTGTGTCTCTCTGCCTTGCGCAAGCATAAACAGAACTCCAGCCACCCGCTGGCATGGCCAAGCACCAACTAGGAAGGAATCAGAAATTTTTGGCGAGATATTCCTGCAGGCGGGCCAATCGAAAGGTGGCGTCGCCGGACTCTACGTCGAGCAGCAGGCGCGCGGCGGCGAGTTGATTGTGGAAGTCGAGCGCTGCCGAGGTGTCCGGCTCGCCGATCAGCTGTAGATTTTTGTCGATCTCCGCGCTTTCCTCCTGCAGGGACCTGAGCTTCGACTGCTGCGCCAAAATGCTGGCTTCCATTTGCTGGCGAAGCTCCGCCATGCTGCGGACCACGTCGCTTTCCTGAACATTCTTCCAAGCGTCGTGTGCTTCGACGCTGCGATCCAGATGCTTGTTGACCGCGTGGCTGGCGAGATTGTAGTTCACGGTTACCTCGCCGTAGGGTTGCACGCCTTGGGCCACCGGGTTCAACTGTTGATGTAGTCCCACCGTCAACGCCACGTCCCAATTGTTTTGCCGGCTGAGCTTGGCAACGGATTTTTGTTCATCGGCTTCGCCCGCCTGCTTTTCGGCGACCAGTTCCTTCAGCGGGCGATTGCTAAGCGGTGGCACATAAATCGCGGAGGTTTTGGACTGCGTGTCGGCGCGATCGCCGTTTAATTTGATTTGCGTGGTCTGCAGCGAAAAAAGCATCAGCCGCGTGGCGTTTTGCGCTTCGAGCATTTTGGAAGTTCTATCCATCAATGACGCGAGTGACTTCGTGGCGTTATCGATCAGCGTGAGCCTATTGTGTAGGGCCTCCTGCTCCAGGTTGGGCAGCGCGTATTGGATGTCCTGCTGCGTATCGGTTGTCCTGCGGTAGAGTTCGCAATTCTTGCGTGCCACGTCCACGGTCAGGCTGGCTTTTCTCACGTCGGATAGTCCCAGGGTTGCGCCGCCCACAAATTGCATAGGCAATCCATTATCCGGCTGTGTGATTCCGGCCGTGGCCGTCGGAGTTCGCAGAAAGTCGCGCTGCGCCAGCGCTTGCTCCGTCACGTAGCTGCAATACGCCCGCTCGTCGGCGTTCGCACTGGCGCTGGACGCATTGTCCACCGCAGCGGTGCCGCCAGGTCCGGCGCTCTGCGTCAAACTCGGTGTCGCGCTCTGCGCCCCCAGCGTGGCGGGAACGAGCAAAGCTACGCCGGCCAGCTGATACCACTTGATCAGGAACATTCGTGTTCTCCTCAGAAAAGCAGCGGCTTGCGGCCCAGAAACACCGTTTTCGATTTCGCGGCTTCGGCGCTCTCCAGGTTCATCTGGATCAGGTAGCCGCGAATCGCGGTCTTGAAGATCGGATGGATGGCGTCTTCCTCGCCCGGAAAAATCTGATTCACCGTCCCCACTTTCCGGCAGCCGATCATGTTGAGAAGGCAATCGTAGATCGCAGCGCCGGCCACGGCGGCGGTCTGGTTGTCATACGGCACGAATGCGAAGTACAACCGCTGTCCGCCCGCCGCGTTCAAGTAGTAAGGACTCTGTTTCGCGGTGCTGATTGCTTGTTTCAGGCGGTCGATCTGGCGCGTCTCTTCCTGCAGTTGTTTTTGCGACACATTGATTGCGACGTCCAGCTGGGCCGCCTCGGAGCGCAACTCCGCTTGCTTTTCCAGCACATCAAGCGAGGTCGTTCCGTTCGTGGTCTTGTCCAGCACGCTGTCGGTGAGCAAAAGTTCCGCAATCTTGCTGTCGGTTGCGGCTCCTTGCGCCTGATTCAGCGCCGCCAGCTGAGTAGCCGCGTCGCCTTTGGTGATCAGCCCCGCCGCCAGGTCCTTTTGAATGTTCGCTTCGACCTCGTTCAATTGCGCCAGCACCGCTTGCGTTTTCACGTTGTCGGTTTGTTTCTGCTTGTCGAGTGCCGCAAGTGTGGGTCCGGTGGCCAGGTTGTGTTTCTTCTCCCGCGCGATAGCTGTTTGCAGTTCCGGTTCCAGCGCCAGCAGCGCCGCGCGGTGCTTCGTCATTTCCTCAATGCCGCTTTGCAATTTCGCGGAATCCACCTTCAGATCTTCGATCGTCTGCTGGCTGGTGACCAGCTTCTCGCGGAAGTCCAGGCTCTTTTCATCCACCGCGGAAAGAATGATCGGCGCGGCCCACGACGTGTTAATCGCATAGAAGCCCATCACGAACGCATAAGCCAGAATTCCCGCGAGCACGGCGTACAGGATCACCACGGCGAACACGCGGTACAGCGTCAGCACCAATTTATATTGCAGCGATTGCAGCGACGGCCATTTCTTCGCGTCCGCCACGCGCGCCGTTACCTTAACCGGTGGTGTTGCCAAGAGGCACCTCGGGTTCTTGCTTCGTCCGCGTGCCCCAGTCCGCCGAATCCATCGTGCACAGGGCAAGCGGCGTCAGCAGCAAACTGCTCACCAGCGACCACGCCACGTACGCGCCAAAAGCCAGCGGATGCGCCAGCGCCTCTTTCGCGCTGTATTTTTTAATCACCCAACTCAACACCGCTCCCACTCCCAGCGCGGTGATCAGCGGGACGGGCCCGGCCCACGAAAGCGGATCCGCCGTCAGCATCGTCACCACCACCAGCAGCGCCACGATCGCTCCCAGGGGTGTCAGCACCAGCGTCAGCACGGTGTTCGGATGCAATTTCCACACATGCTGAGGCAGCGTTTTCAGTGTATAGAAAAAATCCCGCACGATGCTCCGCCGCCAACGCAGCTGTTGTTTGAAAAGCACCGAAAGCGTGTTCGGCACGGTCGTCCAGCACAGAGCGTCGTTATCGATATAGGTTCCGTATCCGCGCAGCAGAGTCTGGTGCGTCAGGAACCGGTCCTCGCCTTGGTTCACCGGAATGCCAAACCAGTTCCGCGCGCGGATCGCCGGCTCGATTTCCAGAAGCAGTTCCCGCCGGATGGCGAACAAGCACCCGCTGATGCAGCACACGCTGCGCGTCCAATTTTCCGGAATCTTGTAAAGTTGAAAAGCGGAATAATAAAGGATCGCCTGAATCGCCGTGATCACCCCGTCGTTCGGATTGCGCACGCCCACTCGTCCGCCGACCGACCCGATGTGGGGCTCGGCGAAGCAAGCCGTCAATTCGCGGATCGCCTCCGGATGGAAAATGCAGTCCGAATCGATGGAAATGATCACTTCCGCCGTCGAGTGCTGCATCGCGTTGCAAACCGTGCGCGCTTTTCCGCTGTTCGCTTCGTTGCGTCCCGCCGAAATCCGTATGTTCGTGAAATCCCGCTGCGCCTTCAATATCCACTCGTAACTGTCGTCCACCGAACAGTCATCCTGCGCGATCACCTCGAACTTCTCGCTCGGATAATTGCTCTTGCTGATGCTTTCGATCGTTTCGTAAACGGTTTTCCCTTCGTTGAAGCAGGGCATCAAGACGCTTACGCTCGGCTCGTAGCTGTAGTCTTTTTTGATTTTCGTGCTGGGGAACGATACTTTCAGGATCACGCCCATCAGGTACTTCACCGCCGTAATCAGCAGGCAAAGAACCATCACCAGCCACAGCAGTATGGGCGCCATTGTCAGTATCCGGCCCGTGAGTGCAGGCGGCAAATGCCCGCTGCGCCCGATCGTGACTGGCTGCGCTTCATGTGCTTGCTCAGACGCCCCTCGCACCTGCTTGGTTCCCGCTTTATGGACGTAAGATTACCTTATAACGCAGCCCCATTCACTCTGCGCCGCGCACCAGATTTCCAGCGCAGCCCGGCCACAGCAGCGCGCCAGACCGCGCAACAAACCAGGGCGGATGGTGCACCCTTCCGCACCACCCAAACGAACGCCGTTGAATTTCCGGGCGCCGCACTCTCGCCGCAGGCGAGGGTGCGGGTTTAGAAGCAGCGTCGCGACCACCATTCCGTCGAACTCCCACCTCGCCCGCGCTACAGCGCGATTCAAAAAACCTGTACCGAACCTGTTCATAACAACTCGTACAGGCGTGGGCCAGTTTTCGTACAGCTCGTGCTGGTTCTGGACCTTTTCTGGACCTCGTCTGGCCCACCGACCAGCTGTTTTCACTGCGGCTTTGCGCTACATTCGATCGGAAACTAAAATATGAAAACGTTCACAGGATCACGGCATTTTGGGATGCGCCGGTGCTTACGGTGGGGACCCGTCCATGTTCGAATTTGGCCGTTCTGGATGCAAGTTATGCATTATTAATCGCTAGTTGGCCAATTATTAAAAGCGAATGGAAATGACTGAAAATAAACAACAGCGACCCATTCTAATCGCTAGTTTTTCTGCGCTTTTTGTCGCAGCAGCTGATTTTCGCTCGCGAGAAATGGGCAGTTGGAATTTGCGTAGCCGGGTGTCGCAAACCACCTCGAGAGAATTCTCCAAGCACGCATCACGACGCCACGTCGCACGATTCACGACTCACGAATCACTGTTCACCGGTCACTACTCACCATTCACCGCTCACTCATCACGTATTTTCTAATCGGCTCCACCGCGATTAGAAATCGTCGCAACCAAATGAAAACAAACGGAGGCTCCCATTCTAATCGGTCGAAAAGAGCATGTTTCGCGCGTGCATTTGGACGCATTCCGCGCACAAAGGCCCCGCAAATCGCGCGAAACGCCGCGCCTGAAACCACAAGTTATGCGCCGGGTAATCCAAACGATCCACAACGCTCCTGTGGATATCACTGTGGATAAAGAAGGCCCCCTGAACGGTGAAAAAACCCAACAAAATCAACATTTTAAATCCCATAGGTTGGTACCCGACTTGTATCGCGATGTAAATACAGCGGTTATGGCGACACCCAGGCCAAACTACCACGCGATTTCGCGCCCGGCGGTAATTGTTACGCGCTTGTGGAATATGCACAGGTGTGGGGCGGGATGTTCTCTAAACGTCACTAGCAAAGGGATTTGCCTTTGTAGGCAACACGTACGTATTTACCGCAAACGCGCAAATTTCGGAGCGGAGTGTGCTGCCGCCGTTGACTCGCCCGGAATGCGGGACTATAGTGAAGCGACCTTTGGAATGCTCGTTGGCCCGCGAGCCGAGGGTTTTTCCGGGGAGTTCATGAACCTGCCTAACAGCTTGACGACCCTGCGGATCTTTTTCGTTCCGCTGCTGGTTGTTGTGCTGCTCACCCGCCAACCCAATTTTGATTTCTGGGGATTGCCCATACATTTCGAAGTGCTGGGTGTGCTGATTTTGCTCATGGCCGCGGCTACCGATATGATGGACGGCTACTTGGCTCGTTCGCGCAAGGAAATCACGACGCTCGGAATTCTGCTGGATCCTATCGCAGACAAGCTGCTGATTTCCGCCGCATTTATTTCGCTGGTGGAAATGGGATTGATGCAGGCGTGGATGGTGGTGATCATCATCGGACGCGAGTTCATGGTGATGGGGCTGCGCGAGATTGCTTCGGTGGAAGGGTTGATCATTCCGGCGTCGCCGCTCGGCAAAGTGAAAATGATTTTGCAGGTGCTGGCGGGATGTACTGTGATTCTCACTGCGAATCATCCGGCGTTGAAACTGGTTGGGACCGTGCTGCTGTGGATGGTGGTAGTGAGCGCGGTGGCGTCGGCAGGGCATTACTTCCAGATGTTCTGGACGCAAATTAATTTTCGAGTGCAGCAGCGCCGCCGGGGCGCTTTGCTCGTGAAGCCGGAAGAAAAGCCGCAGGATGTCCTCACTCGCTGAGCGCGAGAAGCAGTTGCTGCTGCAGATCGCCCGGAGCGCCCTGACTCTCGGTGTTGCAGGCAAGCCTCCCTTGCAGGAATTTCCCGCTGAAGGAAAATTGCAGCAGCCTGCAGGCGCATTCGTCACACTGCATCGCCGCGGGCGATTGCGTGGCTGCGTCGGCCAGCTGCCAGGCCGCGATGCTTTGGTTGCGGTGGTAGCGCATTGCGCGCGGGCTGCTGCTTTGGACGATTCACGCTTCGAGCCGGTTGGGCTGGCGGAGGTGAGCGAAATCGAGATCGAGGTTTCGGTTCTTTCCGCGCTGGAGGATGTGACGCTAGCGGCGATCGAAGCGGGGAAGCATGGGCTGGTGGTCAGTCAAGGCAGGCTGCGCGGAGTGCTGCTGCCGCAAGTGGCCAGTCAATTCAACTGGGGAGCGCAGCGCTTCCTGGAAGAATCGTGCGTGAAGGCCGGTCTGGAACGCGATGCCTGGAAAGACGCAGCGACGCGAGTGCAGGCGTTTACCGCCGAGGTGTTCAGCGAAGCGGCTTTTGCTTCGCCGCCGCGGAACGCGCACTTTGGCTGATGCAGCGTCTTAATGCAGCGTAGCGCCCGCGCTGCGGCTTACTCGAGCTCGACGTAATCGCCGACGAAGAACTCGCGCAAGCTGTAGGTGGTCAAGACCGTCGCGGAATTGGTGCCGGTCCGGAGCACGATGCCCTCGCCGATGACTTCGCGTGGCGTGTTGTCCCACTTCCACTTGGCGGGCACGCTGCCGAAGCCGTAAATGCGGCCGTACACCGTGGCTTCCTTGTCGTTATCGAATGCGGCGCGCTTGGTTTCGTACGCGACTTCATGCTCGGTGCCAGTGTAGCGGAAGATGCGGAAATAGTCGCCCACGCGCACGCCCTGCTGGCTGCCGAGGTTCACGAAGAATACGTCGTTGGTGCCCAATTCCACCTGGAAGGACTTGCCGATCATAACCATTGCGGTGGCTTTGCCGCTGAAAGGCGCGAAGCGGTCGAAATTAGTCTCGGATTTGAGAGGCGGCGTGGGGCGCTCCTTGAAAGGCAGGAGGATATCGCCGCGCTGCACGTAATTGCAGGAGTGTTCGACCTGCGCGACAGAGGTGTCGGGCTGCGCGACAACCACGCGCACGCGACCCTCGTCCTCCCACCATGTACCCAGCTTGCGGATGATCGCGAACTGCCACTTGGACCATTCGACTTCGGTGGGGTCCACGACCGGACGGATCACCGAGAATTCATCGCCGACTTTCACGCCCTGGCTGGCACCTTTGTTGAGGTACACAAAGTCGCCATCCTCCCAGGTAATCTTGTAATTGGAGCCCTCGCCCGTGATCACGTAGGAGTCTTGCGGGACGGACTCGTTCGTGATCGTCCCGGAGCAATAGATGTCCTTATAGATAGGGGCAGAACCGGCGGGGGTCTGCGCCGAAGCGGCAGCGCCCGAAAGGCTTAAAATCAGACTGGCAAGGACAATTTTCCCACGCATAATGCTTGCTCCTTTGAATATCGTGCGCCGCGGAACAGGCGCTAGGTCACAATTAGCCCGATGTACGGACTGTAATGGACGTACTGGAACCCGTCAAGACAATGGTCTGAGGCGCTTTACACATTGTGCACCACATGGTACAAGCCCTGTAGTACCTGTACGATAGGCCAGGGTACCCCAGAATTCGCGAGAACAGACGCCCGCGTCAGTGATCCGAATCCGGCCCAATCCAAGACATTATTCATGATCGCTAAAGACAAAATCTGCGCGGTAGTGGCTGCGAAAGACGCGCTCGGCATGTGCAAGCAACTCGCGCAGGCGTTGCGAGTCACGCGGACCGTGGAATTACGGCTGGATTGGCTTTCCGGCGACGATGAAATGGACCGGTTTCTGGCGCGGCTTGCAGAAAAGCGGCCGCGCGCCGTGTTGATTGCGACTTGCCGACGGCGTGTGGCGGGCGGGAAATTTCGCGGGACGGTTGCGCAGCAGCTCGTGCATCTGGCTGCGGCGCTGCGGTCGGGATGCGCCTGGTACGATTTGGAGATTGAAAGTTCTGCAGAGTGCCCGCCGGAACTGCTGGATGTGCTGCTCGGTGAAGGCCGGCGGATTGCGTCGGCGCATTTTTTCGCGCGCTCGCCCAAGAATTTGCAGCGCGTTGCGGCGGATTTGGGCCGCGGAACTCCCGACGCGATCAAGATTGCGGCGCAATGCGATTCACTGGCGCGCAGTTTGGAGGTACTTCGCCTGGGGCGCGGCAGAAAAAACATCGTCGCTGTGCCGATGGGCGACGTTGCGTTACCGGCGCGGGTACTCGCCCTGCGCGAAGGAAGCGCGCTCGCCTATGCGCCGGTGGAGAACGCGACTGCTCCCGGCCAAGTGACGTTATATGAAATGAAAGATTTGTATCGCGCCGACAAATTGCGCCGCAAGTCGCGCGTGTATGGAGTGATCGGCAATCCCATCGGCCATTCGTTGTCTCCGGTGCTGCAGAACGCCGGTTTTCAAGCGCGCAGGATGGACACGGTGTTCTTGCCGATCCTGGTGCGCGATCTGCGCGATTTTTTACTTTCCGTCAAGCCGCTGGGGATCGCCGGCTTCAGCGTCACGCTGCCACACAAGCAGGCGATTCTGCGGCATCTGGACGATTGCGATCCGATGGCCGCGGCAATCGGCGCGGTGAATACGGTGGTGGTGCGCGGCGACGGAAAATTGTACGGCTACAACACGGATTACGTGGGCGTGCTGCGCGCGCTTGAGCGTCGCATCCCGTTGCGCGGCAGCCGGGCTTTGATATTTGGCGCGGGAGGCGCGGCGCGCGCGGTGGCGTTTGCGCTGGCGGAATCGGGAGCGTCGGTTTGCGTTTGCGCGCGCCGTGCGCAGGCGGCGAAAGCGCTGGCACGCGCGGTGGGCGGCGAAGTAGTGGAGCGTCCGCGCTTGCGGCGAGAATTTTTTGACGCAATCGTGAACGCGACGCCAATAGGCATGCATCCAGCTGTCGGCCGCTCGCCGCTCGCGGCGCGCGAACTGAATTGCAGGCTGGTGTTCGATCTGATTTACCGGCCGCGGGTTACGAAGCTGATGCAACTCGCGGCGCTGCGCGGCATCGAAACGGTTTCGGGCGTCGAGATGTTCGTCGCGCAGGGAACGGCGCAATGGGAAATATGGACGGGCGAGCGCGCGCCGGTGGAAGCGATGCGCGGCGCCGTGTTGCGCGCGCTGACGTGCGCAGAGAAAATGGTCAGACGATGATTCAGCCGGATTTCAAGACGTTCAGCAAGCTGGCGCGCCAGGGAAACCTCGTCCCGGTGTACGAGACGTTCACGGCCGACCTGCTGACGCCGGTGGGCGCGCATCTGCGTCTGGCCCACCACGCGAAATATTCGTTTCTGCTGGAGAGCGTGGAAGGCGGCGAGAATATTGCCCGTTACACATTTGCCGGCGCGAATCCGCAGGAGGTTTTCCGCTCACGCGGGAGGAAATGCAGCCTGGAAGCGGGCGGCAAACGCAAAAATTTCGAAGCCGATCCCATATCGTATTTGCGGCAGCTCACCGAGCGGTATAAGCCGGTGCGCGTGCCGGGCCTGCCGCCGCTGATTGGCGGGGCGATCGGGTATTTCGCGTACGACATGGTGCGGCTGGTCGAGAAGATTCCGGCGAGCGGGCGCGACGACCTGAATCTGGACGATAGCGTGATGATGTTCTACCTCGGCCTGGTGGCATTCGATCATGTTCGGCACCGCGTTTGGGTGATTCGCAATGTTTTCACGGAAGGCCCGGGAAGTTTGCGCGCGAAGTACGACGCTGCGGTGCGCGAAATTCGCCGCACGCGCCGCAAGCTGGAAAGCCCGCTGCCGCGGCAGCGCCGCGCGCGGCGGGGCGGGCCGCTGCGCGTGGAATCGAATTTCACGAAAGCGCAGTACATGGCGGCGGTGCGCAAGGCCAAGAGCTACATTCGCGCGGGCGACATTTTTCAGGTTGTTCCCAGCCAGCGATTCTCGGCGCGTACCGGCGCCGATCCGTTCGAGATTTATCGTGCGCTGCGCGTGGTGAATCCTTCGCCGTATCTTTATTATTTGAAGCTCGACGAACTTGCGGTGGTGGGCAGTTCGCCGGAGATGCTGGTGAAGGTACAAGGGCGCAACATTTCCTACCGCCCGATCGCCGGGACGGTGCCGCGCGGGCGCAGTGAAGCGGAAGATCGCGCGCTCGAAGCGAAACTGCTCGCGGATCCGAAGGAGCGCGCCGAACACATCATGCTGGTGGATCTGGGCCGCAACGATCTGGGACGTGTGTGCGAATACGGCTCCGTGAAGGTGGAGCGACTGATGTTCGTGGAACGCTATTCGCATGTGATGCACTTGGTCTCCAGCCTGCGCGGGCAATTGCGCGCGGATGTGGATTGTTTTGACGCGCTGATGGCTTGTTTTCCGGCAGGTACGCTTTCGGGTGCGCCAAAAATTCGCGCGATGCAAATTATTGATGAGCTGGAACCGACGAGGCGCGGGATTTACGCCGGCGCGGTGATGTACCTGGATTTCTCGGGGAACATTGATTCGTGCATCGCGCTGCGCACGATGGTGGCCAAGGGTGGCCGCGCTTACATTCAGGCTGGCGGCGGAGTGGTGGCGGATTCCGTGCCGGAGCGCGAATACCAGGAAACGGTGAACAAGGCGCGAGCGCTGGTGACGGCGCTGGAAATCGCCCATCGCGGTGGGAATGGAAGCCGTGCGGAATAGGATTGTGTGGCGGCGGTTTTCAGACCGCCAGCGATTCGCGGCGCGACGCCGCTACGAAAGCTTTCGAGTGCACAAGTAAAAAGTTAGAATATGAGCGTCACATGATTCTGCTGCTCGACAACTACGATTCGTTTACGTACAACCTGGCGCAGTATCTTGGCCAGATGGGGCAGCAGCTCGCGGTGCGCCGGAACGACGAGATCACGCTGGAAGAGATTGAAGAGATGGCGCCGGAGCGCATCGTGATTTCGCCGGGGCCGTGCACGCCGAAGGAAGCGGGGATCAGCGTTCCGTTGATCCAGCGATTCGCGGGCAAGATTCCGATCTTGGGTGTGTGCCTGGGGCATCAGGCGATTGGCGCGGCGTTTGGCGGACGCGTGATTCGCGCGCCGAAACTGATGCATGGAAAAACCAGCGAGATCGAGCACGACGGACGGACCATTTTTCACGGGCTGCCGCAATCGTTCATTGCGACGCGTTATCATTCGTTGATCGTGGAACGGAAATCGCTGCCGCGCGAGCTGGAGATTTCCGCAGAGACGGAAGATGGGACGATCATGGGTTTTCGGCATCGCAAATTGCGGGTGGAAGGCGTGCAGTTCCATCCGGAATCGGTGCTGACGGGTGCGGGATTTGATTTGCTGAAGAATTTTTTGAGTATTTGATTCGGTGCGACGGTGCGATGTGCACGAGACGCGAAGTAAGCGGGCTGCGGTCGCCGAAATTCTTGTGCTTTGCGTCGCAATCGCGGCCGTCCTACTGTTTCCGCGGGCCGCGGGTCCGAATGCGGCGTCTCGCACGCAAGCAGGAAACTCTCCGCCGCAAACCTACCTCGGTTTTGACGCGAACGACTATCCCGGCGATGACGCGCTGCCCGCGCTGCGACGGACTTTCACGTTTTCAGGCTATTGGCTGAACGCGCCGCCTGGCGCGAAGATGAATTCGTGGATTGGGAAGCGGGCTGAGCTTCTGAAAGATGGATTTGGCTTCTTACTGCTTTTCAACGGGCGTTTAGCAAAGGAACTGCAGCCGCCGGTAGATCCCAACGATTTGGGCGCGCGTGATGCGGAGCTTGCGGTCGCGGCGGCGCAGCGCGAAGGATTTCCCACAGCTAGCGGCATTGTAATTTATTTGGATATTGAAGAGGGCGGCCGAATGCTGCCAAGACAAATCAATTACATTCGGGGCTGGAGTGGGCGCGTTGCTTCGAGTGGTTTCGTTGCAGGAGTCTACTGCTCGGGCATGAAGGTGAAGGAAGGCAAGGGGCAAACCATCACGACGGCGGACGACATTCACGAGCGCTTGCCAGTGACGGCCTACTTCATCTACAACGATGCGTGTCCTCCGTCACCGGGCTGCGCGTATCCGAAAAATCCCCCACCGCCGTCGCAGAGCGGATTTTCCGGCGCGCGAGTTTGGCAATTCGCGCAATCTCCACGGCGGCGAAATTTTACCGGGCGGTGCAGCGCGACTTACAGCTCAGACGGCAATTGTTATCCGCCGGCGAACAATGCGACCGATCATATTGTGCTTGATCTTGATACTTCGGTGTCGCCTGACCCATCTGCTTTGGCGCCCCACAACTCACAGTAAGTCGGAAAGAATTCCAATCAGGATGCGGATTGGCCGTGGTGGCCTGCGGCGGATTGTGAAAACGCGACCAAAGCTTCTAGCTTGGCGCGAGCGGCGCCAGAATCAATGGAATCTGTAGCGAGGCGCACGCCATCGAGAAAATCCGTGGCGCGGCCTGCGGCAACCAGCGCTCCGGCCGCATTTGCCAGCACGATGTCGCGGTGTGGGCCGTGTTCGTGGGGCGCGAGCGCGCGTCCCAGAACTTTGTGAATGATTTCGGCATTATGCGCGGCATCGCCGCCACGAATTGCTTCGAGTGGCGCGCGGCGCAGGCCGAAATCTTCGGGCACGACAGTGTAGCTGCGCACCGCGCCATCACGCAATTCGGCGATGTTCGTTTCTCCGCTGATGGAAATTTCATCCAGGCCATCGGCGCCATGAACCACCAGCGCGCGCTGCACGCCCAATTCGCCGAGAGCCTGGGCGACGAGTTCGGTGAGGCTCGCGTCATAGACGCCGACGATTTGCGCGGAGGCTCCGGCGGGATTGGTGAGCGGGCCGAGCAAATTAAAAACGGTGCGCACGCGCAGCTCGCGGCGCGCGGGAATGGCGTAGCGCGTGGCGGCGTGCATCGCGGGAGCGTAGAGAAAGCCGATGCCGATTTGTTCGATGGCTTCGGCAACACGATCGGGCGGGAGTTCGATTTTCGCGCCGAGGGCTTCGAGCACGTCGGCGGAGCCGCAGCGCGAGCCGGTGGAGCGATTGCCGTGTTTTGCGACGCGCACGCCGGCTCCGGCAACCACGAACGCGACGGCGGTGGAAATGTTGAACGTGCGGCGCGCGTCGCCACCGGTACCGCAGGTGTCCAGGATCACTTCGTCGGGATGTTTGCGGCCGGCGGGAAAAATTGGAGTGGCGTGTCGGCGCATGGCCAGCGCGAAGCCGACGACTTCGTCCACGGTCTCGCCTTTTATGCGCAGAGCGATCAGCAGGGCCGCGATCTGCTCGGTGCTGGCGTGGCCGGAAAGGATTTGCTCCATCGCGGCTTGGGCTTCGGCGCGCGAGAGATCTTCGTCTTGGATTAATTTGTCGATCGCTTCGTGGATCATTTGTTTTTGGCCGTGCGGCGATTGCGAGGCCCCGAATTGTTGCGCGAGGCAGCTGCTTGCCCGTGCCGCGTCTTCCAAGTAAACTAAGTCGTTTTAATTGTCCTCGAATCTTAGCACTATTCAAGGCGACCTTCAGGAAGCCGATGGAGCTGGAATGAAGATCCACGAATATCAGGCCAAGGGTATCCTTGCGAAATTTGGCGTGCCGGTACCGCGCGGCGAAGTTGTTTTTAAGAAGGATGAAGCCCGGGCGGTGGCGCAGCGTTTGGGAACTTCGGTGGTGGTGGTGAAGGCGCAGATTCATGCAGGGGGACGCGGAAAGGCTGGCGGAGTGAAGCTGGCGAAATCTCCTGACGATGCCGCGACGCTGGCGGAGCAAATTTTGGGAATGAAATTGGTAACGCCGCAGACGGGAGAAGAAGGGCGGATCGTGCGGCGATTGCTGATCGAAGAAGGGCTCGACATTAAGCGCGAACTTTATCTGGGGATTTTGGTGGATCGCGCGTTGGGCTTGCCGATTTTCATGGCGAGCGCGGCGGGCGGAATGGAAATCGAGGAAGTTGCGAAGGACCGTCCGGAAGCGATTTTGCGCGAGAAGATTGATCCGGCAACCGGATTTCAGCCGTATCAGGCGCGCAAGCTGGCGTTTGGGTTGGGCTTGACGCCGGAGCAAGTTGGGGCGGCCGTGCCATTTTTTCAGGCGTTGTATCGCGCGTTCATCGAGACGGACGCTTCGATGATCGAAATCAATCCGTGCGTGGTGACTGGCGACGGCAAATTGGTGGCGCTGGATGCGAAAGTAACTTTTGATGACAACGCGCTGTACCGGCATCCGGAATTCAAGGATTTGCGCGACTTGGAAGAGGAAACGCCGCTCGAAGTGGAAGCTTCCAAGTTCAAACTGAATTACATCAAACTGGACGGCGACATCGCCTGCATGGTGAACGGCGCGGGCTTGGCGATGGCGACCATGGACATCATTAAATTGAGCGGTGGCAGTCCGGCAAATTTTCTGGATGTGGGCGGCGGGGCTTCGGAAGAGCAGGTGAAGAACGCGTTTCGCATTCTGTTGAGCGATCCGAACGTGCGCGCGGTGTTTGTGAACATTTTCGGCGGGATTTTGCGGTGCGACGTGCTGGCAAGCGGCGTCGTGAACGCGGCGAAGGAATTGAAGTTCAAGGTGCCGGTGGTCGTGCGCATGGAAGGCACCAACGTGACACAGGGTAAGGAAATATTGCGTGACTCCGGATTCAATTTCGCGGTGGCAGACGGAATGAAAGACGGAGCTGAAAAAGTGGTGAAGCTCGCAGGAGGGGCACGATGAGCGTGCTGGTTGATAAGAATACGCGGCTGATCGTGCAGGGAATCACGGGCCGGGAAGGAAGTTTTCACGCGCAGCAGATGCTCGATTACGGGACGAAAGTGGTGGCGGGCGTGACGCCGGGGAAGGGTGGGACCAAGCACCTGGGGGTGCCGGTGTTCAACACGGTGGCGGAAGCAGTGAAGGCCACGAAGGCGAACGTGTCGGTAATATTTGTGCCGCCGCCATTTGCCGCGGATGCGATTCTGGAAGCGATGGACGCGGGTTTGCCGCTGGTGATTTGCATTACGGAGGGCGTGCCGACTTTGGATATGGTGCGCGTGGCCGCGGCGCTGAAAAATTCGCGGACGCGATTGATTGGGCCGAATTGTCCGGGAATTATTTCGCCGGGGAAATGCAAAATCGGAATCATGCCGGGCTCGATTCACAAGCAGGGGAACGTGGGCGTGGTGAGCCGCAGCGGAACCTTGACGTACGAGGCGGTGGACCAGCTGACACATTTGGGGATCGGGCAATCCACTTGTATTGGGATTGGCGGCGATCCGATCATTGGGACGAGTTTTCTGGATGCGATCAAGATGTTCAACGAAGATCGCGAGACGCATGCGATCGTGCTGATTGGCGAAATCGGCGGCAACGCCGAGGAAGTGGCGGCGGAATACATCAAGAAGCATGTGCGCAAGCCGGTGGTGGGATTCATCGCGGGGCAGACTGCGCCTCCGGGGCGGCGGATGGGGCATGCCGGGGCGATTATCAGCGGCGGGCAGGGGACTGCGGCGGAAAAATATAAGGCGATGCGCGCGGCCGGGATACATACGGTGCAGAGTCCGGCGGAAATTGGGCACACGATGGCCGCCGCGCTCGGTAAATCGAAGTCGAAAGCGAAACCTGCGGCAAAGAAAAAAGCTGGTGCTGGAAAATCGAAGAAGGTGGCGCAGAAAAAGAAGTAGTGCGGGGCGCGCAGGTTGGCGGTTCGCGCAACATTTTGATTTTGGGAGATGATATCGAATGGCTGTCGAAAGAACTTTGGCAATTGTTAAGCCAGATGCGGTGGGGCGTGGGCTCACCGCCGACATCCTTAGCCGCGTGCATGCGGCGAAATTCAAGATCATTGCGATCAAATCGCTGCGTCTGACGAGGAAGCAGGCCGAGGGATTTTACGCGGTGCATCGCGAGCGGGGATTTTTCGGCGAGTTGACCGAATTCATGAGTTCGGGCAAGGCCGTGGTGATGGTGCTCGAGGCGGAAAATGGAATCGCGAAGTGGCGCGAGACGATGGGCGCGACAGACCCCGCGAAAGCCGCTGCCGGAACCATACGCAAGGAGCTGGGCGAGAGCATTCAGTTTAATTGCACGCACGGCTCGGACGCGCAGGATACCGCCGCGTACGAGATTGGATATTTCTTTTCTGGTGCGGAATTGGTCTGAGTTGGCCTGACCTGATCGGACGCGACGTGGTTTAGGTGGGCGGTTCACGAACCGCCCCTACGAGCCGGAATCGTGGCTGAAATCGTGGCAAGCTGGGGCGCAGCGAGCAGCGCCCCTGATATGGAACGACCTGTCAACTACGAGTGCTGTTTTTTCTTTTTGCCGGGACCGGAAGCAGGGTGGGT
>Ga0209006_10000918_pt1 | contig 27338 bp, 23 predicted proteins | sample JacPin_JW_Ref_O2_FD_188567 | JGI IMG/M metagenome (GOLD analysis project Ga0209006, IMG submission 188567) | Forest soil microbial communities from Algoma, Ontario, Canada - Jack Pine, Ontario site 1_JW_Ref_O2 (SPAdes) (version 2) | ecosystem: Environmental > Terrestrial > Soil > Boreal...
TAGTTCGAGTCGAGTCCCCGTTCATTCAGCATTGGTTCAAAAATCGGTTACCGCCATCACCAACCCCGCAGGTCGGCTTTCAATCTGGATGCTAGGCAATAACCACGCGCTTGGCAAGTGGAAGACTGCAAATAGTTGGCAGGTGGTTTGCTACCAAAGTAACAATGGAGCTGCTCCCGGCTGACTTCCTGGAAGCTGCGGGCTGAAAACCGAGTCGCCCTGCGGGCGACGGACGGGCAAGAGTGCCCGCCCCCACACAGGCACGAGAGCCGTGCCTATACAAGCAAGGTATACTCGGAACTCCTACCGAGGCTCCTATGAGTGTTGGGTTGGCGAAGCCCAGCGCCGGAGGTTAAGTCGGGTGATGCTCAAATATCGCGCGGCTGTCCTGGCAGCTGCAGGTGTTCTGGTCTTCGGGCATGTAGGACTTCTGTTGCGCAGGTTCGGCACCAATAGCGCTTCGGTTGGGGGAGACTGGCTGACCGGATTCGCGGCGCTGCTGGCGACCATTGCGAGCTGGCTGGCCTCGCGCAGCGCGGGACCTTTCGGTAAGCGAGTGTGGCGCCTGGTTGCACTCTCCGGCTTCCTGGCGTTCGTGGGTCAGGTGCTCTACACCTACTACTACGACTATCTGCATATCTCTTTGGGCACGGTGTGGCCAAGCGATTTTCTGGTTTTCTTTTGGCCCGTGCCCGCAATGATGGCGCTGTTTCTGAGTCCCCTGGACCCTAACAGCGGATATCGCTGGCTCCGCACCTGCGATTTTCTCCAGGTCTGCTCGCTGGTGCTGGCAGTGGAACTCTCGACCCTTTATGTCCCTTCGCGGTGGCAGGCCGCGCGGCATACCATGGCGACGCGTGCCTTGACCGCGGGCATTATTTTTTTTGGACTGCTTGCGGTCAGCTTTCTGGTGCGGGGGCTGCTCGCTCGCTATCGATCTGCCGGCAAGCTATTTCAAAGGCTCGCAATTTTCTTCTGTGTCTATGCCGTCACCACCAACGCCACGCTCAGCGCCTTGGCTTCCGAGCACTACAAAGAGGGAACGTGGCTCGATCTGCTATGGACCGTCACTTATTGCCTGCTCGCCCTGACCGCTGCGACCTGGAACGAACCCGAGCCGGATTTGGAGAAGGTTGGCCCGCCTTCCCGCAGCATGCAATTGCTCGGACAGTTCGCTCCTCTGCTGATCCCGGCCATTGTTTTTCCTCTGGTCCTGGGCATTGCCCGGGAACAGTTTGTTTGGTCGGTTGTTCTGGTGACGGTCTCGTTCGCCGCCGCTGGTGGGCGCATGTTTGTCGTACAGAACCAGTTGCTGGTGAGCTCCCGCGAGCTGGAAAAAAATCTTTCTCTTCTGCAGGGCATTACCGAGGGAACAACCGACGCGGTCTTCGTGAAGGATCTGCAGGGGCGTTATCTGATGATTAATTCCGCAGGCGGTCGGTTTCTCGGCCGCAGCACAGAAGAAGTGATCGGCAGGAATGACGCGGAACTCTTCACTCCGGAAGATGGCCGCGAGATCATGAGGAAGGACCGCGAGGTGGTGGCGTCGGGCACGATGAGAACTTATGAGGAAGCCGGCACATCCGGGGGAGTGCCTCGGATCTACCTTTCCAACAAAGGCCCGTTTCGCGATCCCGGCGGTGAGGTGGTTGGACTGCTCGGCATCTGCCGCGATATTACGGAGCGCAAACGCGCCGAGGAGGAGATTCACAAGTCAGAGCAGAGGCTGCGGGGTCACATCGAGCATACACCCCTGGCCGTGATCGAATGGGACACGGAGCATCGGGTCGCCTCCTGGAACCCGGCAGCGGAACGCATTTTCGGATATTCGCGCGCAGAGGCCATGGGCAAGCAGGCCAGCTTCATCGTGCCCCCGCAGTTCCGAGAGCACGTCGACCGTGTGGGGCACGATCTAATCTCCCAGAAAGGCGGAGCGCGCAGCACTAACGAGAACATCACCAAGGACGGCAGAGCGATCTCCTGCGAGTGGTATAACACTCCGCTGGTCGACGACTCCGGACGGGTCATTGGCGTTGCATCCTTGGTGCAGGACGTCACGGAACGCGTAGTGCTGGAAGACAGGCTGCGCCAGTCGCAGAAGATGGAGGCCGTGGGCCGCCTGGCCGGGGGCGTGGCGCACGATTTCAACAATCTTCTGACCGTGATCCTGGGTTACACGCAACTGCTGATGGATGGCTTGCCCCCCGGCAGCCGCCTTGCGGAAGGGACGGCGCAGATCAAATCGGCCGCCGATCGGGCCGCGGGCATTACCCGCCAGTTGCTCGCCTTCAGCCGCAAGCAGGTTCGCTCGCCGCGGCTCATCGACCTCAACAATGTCATGCTGAATCTCGACACCATGTTGCGGCGGCTGATCGGAGAAGACATTGAAGTGCTCACCGTTCCCGCCGGTGATCTGGGCACAGTGAAAGCCGATCCCGGGCAAATCGAGCAAGTGCTGATGAACCTGGCCCTAAATGCACGCGACGCCATGCCCACCGGCGGGAAACTGACTCTGGAAACCTCTAACATCGAACTTGACGACGGCTACGCCGACGAGCGTCAACCTGTGGAACCGGGGCGATATGTGATGCTGGCGGTGAGCGACACAGGCGTCGGCATGTCTCCCGAAACGCTCGCTCACATCTTCGAACCCTTCTACACCACGAAGGAACCAGGCAAAGGCACGGGGCTCGGACTCTCCACCGTTTATGGCGTCGTCAAGGCGAGTGGAGGCTACGTTTGGGTTTACAGCGAACTGGGCCAAGGGACGACGTTCAAGATCTATCTTCCGCGCGTGGACCAGCCAGCGCAACCGTTGCCAGCGGAAAATCGATCGTCCGGCATCCAACGCGGCACTGAGACCATCCTGCTGGTGGAGGACGATCCGCAGCTCAATCAACTCGCGAGCTCAGTGTTGACCCATTGCGGCTACAAGGTGTTGGCTGCTGCCAATCCGGAAGAAGGGCTGGCTTTGTGCCGCACCCATCCCCGTGAGATCCACCTTCTGGTGACGGACGTGGTGATGCCCAAAATGAATGGCCGGCAACTTGCCGAGGAAGTGGCGCGCATTCGCCCCAGCGTAAAGCTGCTCTACGTCTCCGGTTATACAGGTAACGCGATTGTGCACTACGGCGTTCTAGACGCCGGACTCTGGTTCCTGCCCAAACCGTTTTCTTTGGCGGCATTGGTCGCGAAGGTACGCGAGGTGCTGGATGCGCCCGGCGACGGCCGCAACCGGGAAACCGGCGGCTAGTTCAGTTACTGGCTGACTTCCGGGCGTCGTGGAGCTTCACCGCGGCTCTAAGCATTCTCACTGCGTGGAATTCTCACTGCGAACTCTGTACCCAGTAAGAGCTTCTGGCCAGAACGGCCTGGCTTGCCGGTTCCCTGAGCCGCACCTTTAACTGGTGCAACCCTGGATGTGGATTCTTCGGCTCGACGCTCAATAGGTAGCGGCTGTACAAGTGATTGGTAAAATCGTTGGCGCGCACTTCAAATTTATTCCGGGTCGTGAAAATCTCATACTCGCCACCAGTCATAGATGCGATCGCGCTGGGGACATTCTTCCTCATAGCTTGCCGCGCCCGAAACATGAGGTCGATAAAATTGACGCCGTTGTGCATCTCTTCTATGTTGTTGCCGCGTCCGGTATCGAGGATGTTCGAGAGCGCCGGCGAAAAAGCAAGCGCATACACCAGTACGTTGCTCTGTCCGATCTCAGCCACTAGGTCATCGATTTTCACCGCGTGGCCGCCGTGGTCGCGAGTTTCGCTGATCAACAGCAATACGCGTTCGCGCTGGTTCGGCGCCTTCTCCAAGAGTTTGATGGAAAAATCCACGGCATCGAGCACTGCGGCTCCGCCATCTCCCGGCTGCAAGCCATTCAGGTCCTGGGCAATCCGATCGGCGTCGCTGGTGAAATCATGAACGGCATGGATCTGGCTGTCGAACTCCACCACGGCGACCTTGGCATGGCCTTGACTCACGATCGGTTCGAGCATCGAACTAAGCCCACGGATGCGCGGGAATTCGTAATTCGCCCGCCCACCCGTCTGGATGGCGACCACGAGAGAGACTGGCGGCGATTCGGGAGACTCATCCAGACGAGCCAACTGCTCGACGCCGTCGTCTTCGATGATGAAATCCTTCGCCTGTAGACCGTAGACGATTTTGCCCCGCTGGTCCTTCACCAGAGTGGGAACCAGTACAACGTTCGATTGTGTGCGAAGGGTAGTTTGGGCCGCGGCGCTGGCCGCGGCTAACGCGAGAAAGACTAACGTGGGTATCACGACCGATCGCAGTGCTCTGCGCAGATCAGCCGGCCTTGCGCTTCTCTTCCAGCACTTCATCCAGTGCATCTGCTAATAGATGCGCGCGCTTCTGGTAATCGGTTGCTCCGCTATCCACTTTTCGCTGCAAAAGATGATGCTCATCGGCAATGTTCAGCGCCGCCAGCACCGCCAGGCGAACCGTATCGATGGTGTTGGTGGCCTCGGCCACCGCGCGCATCTTGCTGTCCACGTATTCTGCGAGCTTCAGAATGTATTCCGGATCAGATCCGCGCAGGTTGTAGACCTGATCAAAAATTTCTACTCGCACGCTAGCGTTCTGCGCGTCTTTCACCAGTTGATCCTTGGTTGCCGTCGCCATATATGTTTCCCCAAAAATGGAAACCCTGGTATTTCTAATTTCACGCAGCGGTCGCCCTCACTCACTGCGTAATTTGTGGCCTTAGCTGGCCTGTTCCTCGGCTATCGAATCGATCTGCGCCAGCATCTTCTCCACCCGGCCGCGAATTTCTTCACGCTCTTTACGCAGTTGCACTGCCTCACGCCGGAGCGTGTCCAACTGTTCGTCGCGTTCACTCAGTTGTTGCCGTGCTCGTTGCGCGTCGCGCTCCGCCGTGACTTGCGCCTGCCGCGCCGACTTGTACATCTCGATGGTGCGATAGACTTTTTCTTCCAGCGCCTGAAAATAATCCGCCGGAACCTGCTCCGCCGCCGCTTCTGCCACCGCATTCAAAGCCATGATTGCACTTTTCCCCGAAGAATTTGCTTCTGACCCGCAGTATACTCCACATCTTTGTGGACAAACATGTGAACAAAAGGGGTTCCCCTGTCCTGTTCTGGTACCCATCTGGGCTCCGCGAACTTAGCTATAATCACTCCAGACAGGAGGCTGTCCCGATGAAACGGCTGGTATCGTTCGGCTTTGGCTTATCTCTTTTTCTGACCCTTTTCTCTGCGCTGAGCGTTGCTAAGACACACGTGGAACTTAAGGATGCGCAGGGTAAAGTCGTCGGCGGCGTAATCCTCTGGGCCAAAGGCCCGCATACCGTGGGACTTGAGCTCACCGTGCACGACTTGCCTCCGGGAGAACATGCCATGCATTTCCACCAGGCTCCGAAGTGCGAAGGGCCGGACTTCAAGTCGGCCGGAGGACATTTCAATCCTGAAGGCAAGAAACACGGATTTGACAACCCCGAGGGCCACCACGCCGGTGACATGAAGAATTTCACGGTCGACGCCAACGGCAAAGCCGGACCGTTGCGGTTCGAGGATAACGACGCCGCACTCGACTCGCTGCTGAGCAATGGAGGCACGTCGATCGTCATCCACGCCAAGGCGGACGATTACAAGACCGATCCCTCGGGCAACTCCGGCGACCGCATCGCTTGCGGGGTGATCACGAAGTAACGCAAAGCTCGTCCAATGAGAGGTGCATTGACTCGCTGATGAACCGGGCCTAAGATCAGCCATCTGGAATAGCGTTTCTTGCTCGCCGTAAGTTGCATGAACGTACGGTTCGTTTCGAGCAGTTCCTTCGAGGAGAAGCGGTCATGAAAAAAGCTGGGATGGCTTTAGCGGTGTGCACAATTCTTGCCGCGTCTGCGCTGGCGCAGGAAATGCCCAAGCCTGGGCCGGAACTGAAGAAACTGGATGTCCTCACCGGCAGCTGGAACCTCGACGGCGAGATGAAGCCCGGCGCAATGGGACCGGGCGGAAAGATGACCGAGATCCAAAAATGCGAGTGGATGGATGGCGAATTTTTCCTGGTATGCCATGCCGATTTCAAGAGCTCCATGGGCGACGGATCGGGGATTTCGGTGATGGGCTATTCCAAGGACGACAAGGTCTACACTTACCGCGAATTCAATAGCTGGGGTGAGTTCGAGGACTCTCGCGGTTCGCTCGACGGCGATACCTGGACATGGCTGGGGGACGAAAAAGAGGGCGGCATGGTGATGAAAGGCCGCTTCACGATGAAGATTACGTCTCCCACCTCGTACAACTTTACCTTTGAAATGTCGCCGGACGGAACAAAGTGGACCACCGTGATGGACGGGAAAGCCACGAAGGGAAAGTAAGTTCGGACCGCTGGGCGAAGCACAGTTGCCCGTCTCAGCTTATAGCACTTCGGCTCGTAATGCCTTCTAGCGCTTCGCTTTTCGCCAGCGGCTGATCGCGATCGCGGACCACACCAACTCCACCGCGCCAAACGGCCACGCGCCCTGCAAAAATCCATAAATCGATCCCAGCACACATGCTCCCGCGAACGCCAGAATGAATCCTGGCGAGCGGTTCTCGTAGGCGTAGCAGACCACCATCGCGATCACCGCGACCAGGCCGAATATGGTCAGCGGTGTGAAAATCGCGACCGGATCAAAATTAAAGATAATCACCGAACTCAAGACGCAAGTCCTCCAGTCAGAACGAGTGCATCATGCTAACAGTTTTGCGCGGCGCTGCAATCCCTATGGTTGGGCCCCCCCGTTTGTCATCCGCCTGCGTTTATAATCAAGGATTCGGCAGACCATCCGGACTTTCACTGTAAGGACACAGCTTGCTCGATTATTTAGGCGATCTACGACGAACTCACATGTGCGGAGCGCTGCGCGCCTCCGACGCGGGCAAAAAGGCCGTGCTCATGGGCTGGGTGAACCGGCGGCGCGATCACGGCAACCTGCTTTTTATTGATCTCCGCGATCGCACCGGCGTGACCCAGGTCGTGGTCAATGTCGAGCGCGACGCCGCGATCCATGCCAAGGCTGCGGCCCTGCGCAACGAGTACGTGATCGCCGTGACCGGCACGGTGAAGCTGCGCGACACCAACACCGTGAACAAAAATATGGCGACCGGTGAAGTGGAACTGGTGGCAGAAGAGTTGCGCCTTCTCAACGAGTCGAAGCTGCCGCCGTTCCTGCCATCGGACACGGCGCTGACCAATGAAGAAACGCGCCTGAAATATCGCTACATCGACCTGCGGCGCGACGTGATGCAGTTCAACATCGAGCTGCGGCATAAAGTGGCCAAGGCCATCCGCGATTATCTTTCCGCGCAAGGATTTTTTGAAATTGAAACGCCCTTCATGACGCGGTCCACGCCGGAAGGCGCGCGTGATTACCTGGTGCCGAGCCGCGTGCAGCCGGGAACGTTTTACGCTTTGCCGCAATCTCCACAGCTGTTCAAGCAGATCCTGATGATTTCGGGGTTTGATAAATATTTTCAGATTGTGCGCTGCTTCCGCGACGAAGACCTACGCGCCGACCGCCAACCGGAGTTCACGCAGATCGATTTGGAAATGTCCTATCCCCAGGCCGAGCGCGTTTGGGAGGTGGTGGAAGGATTTCTGACCGCGGCGTTCGCGGCGGCAGGTTCGACGATCCGGACTCCGTTTGCGCGGATGGACTACGACGAGGCGATTCGGCTCTACGGCATCGACAAGCCGGATTTGCGGCTGCCGGCCTTCGTCGACGTGAAGGACTGTTTCGCGGCCGAGAACCTGCAACAACTGGCGTTGAATACGAATTTGCCAGTCGTGGCGATTCGCATTCCGAAGGTAGGCGAGCTTTCGCGTGCGGAGCGGGATGCCATTAAGCCCCTGTTTATTTCCAAGGGCGGAGCGAAAGTGTTCGAGGACTTCAAGCGTATTGAAAAGAACTTTCCGGAGGCTGCGGCGAAAATTTCGGCGAAGGCTACGGTCGAGGTCGGTGACTTGGTCGTCATGGTCGCTGGATCGGCGCAAACCGGCGAACAGACGACGCTCCCGACGCATCGTAAAGTCACACCCCAGGAACTGGCGATTTACGCTTCGGCTGGCCTGTTGCGCCTGGCGCTGGCGCAGAAGTACGCCGAGCGGCACGGCATTTTCAAAAAGACCGGCGATCCGGCGAAGGACTTCCGATTCCTGTGGGTCACGAATTTTCCGATGTTCGAGTGGGACGAAGGCGAGAAGAGTTGGATGGCCGCGCATCATCCGTTTACGTCGCCGCACGAAGAAGACATGCCCAAGCTGGAGGCCGGCGTGGAGTCGTTGCACGATCCGCAGTCGGAGTTGAGCGCGGTGCGGGCGCTGGCGTATGACGTCGTGCTCAATGGCACCGAACTGGGCTCGGGCTCGATTCGCATTCACCGCCAGGATGTGCAGAGTCGAATCTTCCGCGCATTGGGCATGACGGAGGAAGAAGCGCGGGCGCGGTTCGGATTCTTTCTGGAAGCACTGGAATACGGCACGCCTCCGCACGGAGGAATCGCGCTGGGCCTCGATCGCATCGTGATGATTCTGGCGGGTGCGGAGAGTCTGCGCGAAGTAATTCCCTTCCCCAAAACCGCGCGAGCGGTGGATTTGATGGTGGACGCACCCACGCCGGTGGGCGAGAAGCAACTGCGCGAGTTGGGGATCACGATCAAGAAGTAGGTTTGGAGTAGCGCTTTTATGGCGGAGATTACTTCTACGCAATCCAAGACTTTTCTCAGCGACAAGGTTGAGCACTTTACTGAGTCGGTGATTCGCGAGATGACGCGCCAGGCCATGCTCTATGGCGCGGTCAATCTGGCGCAGGGGTTTCCCGACTTCCCGGCTCCCACGGAAATCAAACAGGCTGCGCAGCAAGCCGTTGCGGCCGACGTCAATCAATACGCCATCACCTGGGGCGCCAAGAATCTGCGCAACGCGATTGCGCGACAGATGGGCGTCTGGCAAGGCATTTCTGTTGACCCCGAGAAAGACATAACGGTGTGTTGCGGCTCCACGGAGGCGATGATTTCTACTTTGCTCGCGGTTTGCAACGCCGGGGATGAAGTCGTCATCTTCGAGCCGTTCTACGAAAATTATGGCCCGGACTCGGTGCTGAGCGGAGCCCAGCCCAAGTTTGTTAAGCTGCATCCTCCAACGAGCACGGCTGGCGAATGGACCTTCGACGAAAAGGAATTGCGCCAGGCGTTCCACCGTCACACCAAAGCCATCATTCTCAATACCCCCAACAACCCTACGGGAAAGGTATTCACGCGCGCCGAGCTAGAGTTGATTCGCGACTTGTGCGTGGAGTTCGATGTGCTCGCGATCACCGACGAAATCTACGAGCACATTCTTTATGACGGCACCGAGCACATTTCAATGGCGTCACTCGCCGGCATGCGCGACCGCACCGTCACCATCAACGGCATGTCGAAAACCTATAGCGTCACCGGCTGGCGTGTAGGCTGGGCGGTCGCGCCGGAAAAGATCACCAACGCAATCCGCAAAGTGCACGACTTTCTGACGGTGGGGGCGCCAGCTCCGCTGCAGGAGGCGGGCGCGGCGGCTTTGAGCCTGCCGCCGGAGTACTACACGCGGCTGGCCGAGGGATACCGCAAGCGGCGCGATCATCTCGTGCCCGCGCTGACCGCCGCGGGGTTTCGCTGCTTTCCACCGCGCGGCGCCTACTACGTGATGACCGATATCAGCGCGTTTGGATTCGCTGACGACATCGCCTTCACAAAACATCTGGTCAAAGAAATCGGAGTGGCTGCCGTTCCGGGTTCAAGTTTCTATCGCCACCCGCGTGACGGAGCGCGGCAGGTGCGATTCGCCTTCTGCAAAAAGCCGGAAACTCTGGACGAAGCCTCCCGCCGTCTCGCCAAGCTGCATCCGCGTAACGGGTAAACCGCCGTTTGAGCGACCCCGAGCAGACCTCAGCGGCTGGAAGCCGCGCTCAAACCAATACCTCGATCGGAGAGCTCGAAGCGCTGCGCCAGCGAACGTCGAGTACTTCGTTTGCCCAGAGTGTCGAAAGTAACTTGGAGCATTCCTCGGCGAATTCTATCCTCTAGCCTGGAAGATAGTGCTCCGGCCCAACCACGCCGGAGCCTTGCCTGTTCTCCAAGCAACCGGCCAAGCCAGGAGGCTCATGTCGCCGCTCGTGCAAAGACCGCGTGCGCAAAATTCGCAGGGCGATCCCACCGACCAGCATTGGTCGATGCTGGCTTTTGAAAGCTTGTCCGGCGGAGTAGCGGCCGTGTTCGTGGGTTTTACGCTGGTGCTCGCCGTGGTAGGGGTTTACGTGACCATCGTGTGGCCACTCACTTTTTGGGATCTGGCAAATACGGGATTGGAAAACTACGCAGGCTGGGCACAAACAGCGCTTTGGTCTGTGTTTGCCGGAGGAACCGCGGCGGGGTACTGGTGCTTCAGCGGCGCCGCCTTTAAGGAAAAACCAGCGCGTAAAGCCGCGCGCCCATCCACCCGCAACGGAAAAAGCGTGCGCGGCTAAATGGATTTTTTTCCTTCGCTCTTAAATACGGAGTTTGGCCAAAGGTACATGGCCTTCGTTACCGTTGAGTCGCTGAGGGAATTGCGGGAGAATCGGAACAAGGCCAGGTGTGGCCGGGTGAGGGGAAGAAATTGTTTTATCGTCGCGCGATGATCGTTTCTCTTTTTTTGCTGGCCAGCGTTTCGCTGGCTGCGGCGCGAGATCTCGCATTTGTATCCAACAAGGCGAATACGGTCAACGCGATAACCGTCGCCGATCTGATCAAGGTCTGCAAGGGGCAAACCAATCATTGGCCCGACGGCAAGCCCGTCACTTTCATCATGCGCAACACCTCGGCGCCGGAAATCAAAATACTTCTGGAAAAAGTCTACGAGATGCCCGAGAGCGGAGTGCGCGAACTGATTGCCACCGCCAATCACGGACGCAAGGGGCACCCGGCAATTATGATGGTCGACTCCGACGAAGAACTGGTGAACCAGGTGGCATCCATCCCGGGAGCAGTGGGAGTGGTGGACGTATATTCCATCAACAGCGGTGTCGCAGTAATGAAGATTGCCGGCAAGTTGCCGCTGGAGCCAGGATACCTGCTGCACGGAAACTAACGGACTGAAGTGCTCGTCCGATGGCGGAGAAAACAGGCGCATGCAATGACAGCCCGCGCAAAAACCAAAACGACGGACGTACCCGGCGCCAAGACGCCTTCCTACACGCGTCGCTACCCCAGGTTCGCCATTGATTTGCGCATGCAGGTAAAAATGTTTCAGGCTGGAGAATTCCGCAGCTGCTGGGGAAGATCCACGGAACTCGGCCAGGATGGCATCGGCGCTACCCTCACCGGCAACCTTGAAGCCGGAGAAATCGTGACCCTCGATATTCCGTTGCCGCTCAGCCCTTACCCTCTCAAGGTGCGAGCCATTGTGCGTTACGGCCAGGGTCTGCACTACGGCTTCGAGTTCCTCACCTTGAACGACAACCAGCGCGACACCATTCGCCGAGTCTGCCAGATGCTCGCCACCAAAGCGTAAAACTCGCAGGCATAACACGAGAACGGAGTTCCTACTTCCTGAACGGCTCACTCCGGATTACTGCCGTAACTTCCTCGTCAGTACCTGCGCGTTCTACCATTTCCGAGGAACACGATAATAAGAACGACAGGAAGAAGAGGGGGAGTCCCGCGTGGGGGAACGTGTCACCCGATCACGATCCGAGGAACTCGCACGCGTCGAGCGTCTTAAAAAGGCGCTGGAAAGCGGCGCGCCCCCCGCATTTCTATTGCCCGAAAGCTCGGGGAACAAGGTCGAACGCACGACTGCCTTGCCCCCACTTTCCTGGAGCGAAGCCGCCAGCCAGATCGAGCATTCCCGCCTGCATCACCTCGAACGCCTGTTTCAGAATGTGCCAGATGCGCTGGCCATTGAGACCATCGATTCGGGCGTGCTCTGCGTCAATGATGCTTTCCTGCGCATGTTTGGATACCGCGTCGACGAGGTGCTCGACTGCACTCTGCAACCCCTGATCGTGCCCCCGGAACGGCAGGCGGAGATTCGCTGGATCGCCGAATGCCTGGAACGCGGCGATAAAATCACCATCGACACCCAGCGCCGGACCAAGGATGGCGCGGTGTTCGACGTTGCAGTCTCCAGTGCCCCCATAGTCGTCGACGGCAAGACCACAGCCTTCCACACGATTTTCCGCGATATCTCAAGACGCAAGCAGGCAGAGGCACTGAACTCGGCTCTGTACCGCGTGGCCAACATCAGCAACACGGCGCACGATCTCCAGCAATTTTTCGCGGCCGTACACAGCATCGTGGGTGAATTGATGTACGCCCGCAACCTCTACATCGCTCTCTACGATCCGTCGACGGACGTGCTCAGTTTCCCTTACTTCGTCGATGAGCGCGACGTCGCGCCCACATCGCGAAAGAGAAAGCGAGGTTTGACGGAATACGTTTTGCGTACCGGCGAATCGCTGCTGGCCACTCCCGAGGTCCTTCAGAAACTCGAGGAACAGGGCGAAGTCGAGCGCACCGGTCCGCGATCGCTCGATTGGATGGGGGTCCCGCTGAAGGTGGGAGAACACAGCTTCGGCGCCGTCGTGGTGCAGACCTACTCGAAAAACGTCCGTTTCTCCGAAAGGGACAAGGAGATCCTTACCTTTGTTTCGCAGCAGGTAGCCAGCGCCGTGGAGCATAAACGGAACGAGCAGGCGTTACGCCGCTCGGAGTGGCGCTACCGCTCGCTGGTGCAGAGTTCGGTGTACGGCATTTACCGCGCCACCCTGGAAGGAAAGTTTCTGGATGTGAACCCGGCGCTTATCACCATGCTGGGCTACGAGTCTCCAGAAGAATTGCTCGCTCTCGATCCCCAGAGGGACGTGTTCATCCACCCGGAAGAACACACCCGGCTCATCGACGAATTCCGGCGCGTCGGCAGGATGGACGGAATCGAAGTGAAGTGGAAGCGGAAAAATGCCAGCCCCATCACCGTCCGCATCAGCGGCCGCGCCGTCAGCAATGCCGATGAGCCCGCCGATGTGCTCGAGGCCATTGCCGAGGACGTCACTGAGCGCCGCCTCCTCGAAGATCAGTTCCGCCAGGCCCAGAAAATGGAAGCCGTCGGCCGCCTCGCCGGCGGCGTCGCTCACGATTTCAATAACCTGCTGATGGTCATCAGCGGCTACACCGAAGTGATACTCGGGAAGTTGGATCTTGATCATCCCCTCCACGAGAAAGCCCGCGCCATTCAGCTGGCCTCCGATCGGGCCACCACGCTGACCCGGCAACTACTGGCCTTCAGCCGCAAGCAAATGCTCGAGCTCAAAATCGTCGACGTGAACGCCGTAGTTCAAGACATGGAGCGTCTGCTCCGGCCCTTGATCGGCGAAAATATCGAGCTCATTACGCGGCTCGCTTCCGACGCCGGCTGCACCCGCGCCGACGCCGGGCAGCTCGAACAGGTGCTGATGAATCTCGTCGTCAATTCCAAGGACGCCATGCCCGGCGGCGGTCAGCTCATTATTCAAACCCGCAACGTCACGCTCGACGACGCCTACCGCGGCGAACAGACGTTCATTCATCCCGGCCACTACGTCTTGCTCTCGGTCAGCGACAATGGCGCCGGCATGGACCGGGAAACGCAGTCCCGCATTTTCGAGCCATTCTTCACCACCAAGGAAAAAGGCAAGGGCACCGGACTTGGACTCTCGACCGTTTACGGAATCGTCAAACAGAGCGGAGGCTATGTAATGGTGCACAGCGAAATCGGCCGGGGAACAACTTTCAACATCTATCTGCCACGCGCCGAAGAGAGTGCCGAACCCCACGGAACCGCCCCGGCTTCGCGCACCGCCGCTGGCGGCTCCGAGACTGTCCTCCTGGTCGAGGACGAAGAGTCCGTGCGGCAACTGGTGCGGGAGACTCTCGTCAGCAAGGGTTACCACGTTCTGGAAGCGGAAAACGGTCAGTCCGGTTTAGCGATTGCCGCGGCTCATCCGGGAACCATTGATCTGATCATCACCGATGTGGTCATGCCCGGAATGAATGGCCGCGAACTTGCCGACCAGCTCGTCGCCGCACGCCCCAAAGTCAAAGTGCTCTATCTTTCGGGATACACGGAAGACACCATCGTGAGCGAAGGCGCCCTCGAGAGCGGCAAGGCATTTCTGCAAAAACCATTCACCCTGCAAAGCCTCTCGCGAAAAGTGCGGGAAGTGTTGAGCTAAGAGGCAAAGCTTTTTAGCCACGGATTTGCGCGGATTCCCACGGATACCCCGGGAGCGTGTAGGCTTTATCCGCGAAAATCCGTGGCTAGCTTTTGCAACTTTTCTTTGCTCTCCGCGTCCTATCTAGTTGAAGGTATTGGTAGTCGACAAATGAATAGCCGCGTCGAAATCCACTTGGGGCGGGAATCGCGTACTGTAAACAGAGGTTCTAATGCTGATCAAGAAAGCGCCAGACATTCGTTCGTCGGAAGTCACGCCTCGGAGTCTTTACCTGAACCGGCGCAAGTTTCTGACGGTGGTTACGGGAGCCGCGGTCGCAGTGGGCACGGGCTTGCGGCAATTCATCAATCCCACGACCGTGGCTCAAGCCAGCAACAAGATTGACGGCCTCAAGAAAAGCCCGTTCAGCACCACGGAGACGATCACTCCCGAAAAGGACGTTACTCACTACAACAATTACTACGAGTTTTCCACGCAGAAAGAAGAGCCCGCGGATCTGGCCAAGAATTTCCGCACCCGGCCGTGGAAAGTAAAGATCGACGGGCTGGTCGACAAAAAGCAGGAACTCGACGTGGACACGATCATCAAAATGGCCCCGCCCGAAGAACGCATTTACCGGCACCGCTGCGTGGAGGGTTGGTCGATCGTCGTGCCTTGGATCGGTTTTTCTCTGAGCGAACTCATCAAGCGCGTCAACCCGCAGAGCAAAGCAAAGTTCGTGGAGTTCACCACTCTGCTCGATCCCAACCAGATGCCGGGGCAACGCCGCGCCGTACTCGACTGGCCTTACGTCGAGGGCCTGCGCATGGATGAAGCCATGCATCCGCTCGCCCTGCTCTGCTTCGGAATGTATGGCGAGGACCTTCCCAATCAGGACGGCGCCCCGCTTCGCATCGTCCTGCCCTGGAAATACGGCTTCAAGAGCGCTAAGGCCATCGTCCACATCCGCTTCACCGACAGGCAGCCGCTGAATACCTGGAACATCTCCGCGCCCAGCGAGTATGGATTTTATTCCAACGTGAATCCAACCGTGGACCATCCCCGCTGGAGCCAGGCCAAAGAACGCCGCCTGGGCGAATTCTTCAAGCGACCCACATTGATGTTCAACGGCTACGCCGATCAAGTGGCAAGCCTGTACAGCGGCATGGATCTGAAGAAGAATTTTTAGAGCCAGGTATCAGGGGTCAGTCAGTACGAACCCTCACGCGTGTTCGCTGGCCCCTGATCCCTGACCCCTAGCTCCTGTTGTCATGCTTCGCTACTTCAAACCCGTAATCTTCCTCGCGTGTCTGGCGCCGCTGGCAAACCTTGCCTGGCGCGGCTTCCACGATGAACTGGGAGCGAATCCCATCGAGGCCATCACCCACTCCACGGGCACTTGCACGCTTGTCTTCCTGCTGATCACGCTCTCGGTCACTCCGTTGCGCAAGCTCACGCGGCAATACTGGCTGATCAACCTGCGCCGGATGTTTGGTCTGTTCGCCTTTTTCTACGGATGCCTGCACCTCACTACCTACGTCTGGCTCGACAAGTTTTTCGACGTCCACCAAATGCTCGCCGACATCGCCAAGCGCCGTTTCATCACCGCCGGCCTCGCCGGTTTCGTGCTGATGATTCCCCTCGCCCTGACCTCCACCAAAAGCTGGATCCGCCGCCTTGGCGGCAAGCGCTGGCAAGCTCTGCACCGCCTTATCTACCTCAGCGCTGCCGCCGGAGTCATCCACTACATCTGGCTGGTCAAAGCCGATTTGCGATCGCCGCTGCGCTACGCGTTCGTGCTCCTGGTGTTGCTGGGATATCGGATAGTCGCGTCGATCGTGTCAAGAACAAAAGCCGAAGCGGAAGTTACCCCTGCAACGAAGATAGAAGTCTCCGAGAGCTGACCCGCCTGGGCGCCTTGCACGCGCTTTCGCGAAATTTGAGAAGCGCTTTTGCGAAATCGGAAAGGCGCCTTCGCAAATAACAAGGGCACAGGCGTAGGCCCGTGCCCCTTGAAGCGCTTCGAACAAGGCCAGCCTTACCGGCCCTGACCAGCCGCCGTCGGCTTTTTCTTCCAGGCCCCTTTGGCGGCCACTCTCGGCCGTAGCACAGCCATACGCGTCGCGATCGCTCCCTGAGACTGAGCAGCTTGCTGCCCGATCGAACCCACCGCGAGTTGACCGGGGTCAAATTCAATGAATATGGTGTTGGTGCCGTCGACAGTGTAGGAAACGAGATTGGGAGTCGCACCATTGTTGTTTGCCTCAATTAACGCGCGACCGGGATTGCTGGAATCCGGCACGTACGTGGCGTTGAAGTTCTGAGGGGAATTCGTAGCCCCTGCATCATTCACGTCAATGAGGCCCGTGAGCACGTTATCGGCGTTCGTGAATTCCGCGATCGCGTCTGCTTCGGTGCCAGCGGAGAAACTGAATCCGGTCAGGTTCAATCCGTAGCCCTGGCCGGAAGCGAACGAAGTGCTGTCCTGGGGGTAGGCGACGCCGCCGGTGATTCCCAAGGCGTCGGCCTCCAGCAGCTGCGTGCCGCCTGTCGAAGGATACGCCACAAACGTATAGCTGCCGGTGGTGCCTCCGGCGCCGTTGGCGAAGCTATTCAGAGTGACAAAGAAACGCCCGACCGAGGGTGTGGGTTGCGTAATTCCGCCCGTGAACGAGAGCGGGGCAGTGGCGGTTGACGCAATATTGCTGACTCCGGCGTCGTTCACATCTTCAACGCCATTGCTGATTGCTGTGCCGGAGGAGTTCATCATTCCCCCCACTACGAGTGGCCCCGAGAGTGTAGTGCTGTAGTCAAAGCCGGTCATGGTGAATGCCAATTCGCTAGACGGGAAAGAGGTACTGGTCTGCGAGAAGACGTCGCCCACGAGAATCGGCGTCGGATCCGTCTCGATGAACTTCAAATGCGTGGAATCAATGGGATAGACGGCAAAATTCAGCCCCCCGATCGATGCTGTACCCGGCGCTCCGACTGTGATAGAGCCCCCGCTAATGGCCTGGCTGCTGTAGGCCTCGTTATTGTTGAAATCCTGAATACCCGTCGCGCTGGTGCCTGTTAGCACGACCGAACCGACAGTCGCCAGCGGGACTCCTTCCCCGGTTAAGCTGGCGATCGAAACGCCCGCCAAATTAAAAACGTAGGTGCCGGTGAGATCGGACTGCGCGACGCTGCTCTGCAGATCAAGCGTGCCGCTACCGCTTCCGTTGTTGTCGAACTCAGAGACTAGCCCGCCCTGCGTGGAAGTCAGGACGAAGTCCAGAATGATACTCGGGGTTTGGAATGGGGTGGAAGCTTGAAGAGTAGCCGTACCGCGCCCATCCACGCCAACCGTATAGCTGCCTCCGGTGATCGTCAGCGGGGCCGTGGGAGCCGTCAAGCCGAATTCCGGATCATTAATGACCAAGCTGCCCCCGGCGCTGATTGTCCCGCCCGTGCAACCGCAGGCAGTGAAGGCACCCAGCATGGTCAAGAAATTTCCGTTGGCGTCCGATCCGGCAGTCGAGAAAACGTAGGTGCCGCTCAAATTCGAATCATTGAATCCACCGGTCGGAGGAGGCGCTGCTTTATTCGTGCTGCTACAACCCATCAACACCGCCAGCGTGGCCAGAACAGACATTAGGACAAACCGATTTCGTAATGACATAGCTACCCCCTAAGAGATTCCAGCTCTGAAGTTTTGGAGACACTTGTTCACAGGCTAGCACAGTGAATTCCTCTGCCCTAAACCCGAGACCTAAAAATAAGTAGCGCTCCCTGAAAATAAAAACCAAAACAGGAAGAGCCCAGCCCGCCCCCATCCCGGGCCTCCCGGAAAACCGGACTTCCTTGCGTTGTCCTTGCCGTTGTCCCCTTGCCACTCCAGGGGTTAGCATGGCGCACATGAAAACCACCGAGTTTTCGCCACGCCAGCTTCCGCTGCGCTCTACATTTCTTTACATTCTCGCCTTGGCGACCGTGTTCGTCTCCGGCGCAGCGGCCTTCGCGCAGTCCGGCAAAACGGCGCACCCTGCGACCAAGCCAGCCGCCGAACCCGTGGCCAGCGTTTATCCCGCCCACGAGGGCTTCGTCGACGCCAACGGCGTCATGATTTATTACTACACGCTGGGCCGGGGCAAGCCGCTGCTGATTTTGCACGGAGGGCCCGGCGCGTCTCACGACTATTTCCTCCCTTATCTGTTGCCGCTGGCTCGGCACAACCAGCTGGTCTTCATTGACGAGCGCGGCTCCGGCCGGTCGGAAAAACTCGAGGACGCCTCGAAATACACCGTCGAAAACATGGTGGAAGACGTCGAAGCCGTTCGCCGCGGTCTGAATCTCGGCAAGATTTCCCTGCTCGGGCATTCTTACGGTGGAGCGCTGGCTCAGGCCTATGCCCTGAAATATCAGAAAAATCTGACTCATTTGATCCTGGCCAGCACCTGGTCCAGCACCAAAGAATTAAACCGGGTCTTTGTCCAGATGAAGGAAAAAATGCCTGCCGAGCTCCGCGATCGCATCAACAAAATGGAGGCGGATGGTTTGTTCGGCCACGGCCATGACTATGAAAAGAATCGCTATACCAACGATTATCTGGTCGCGGCCTGGGGCGAAGGATACTTCCCCTACCTCTATCAGAATCGCCCCGATCCCAATTACGACCCCGCCGCGGCCGGAAATATAAGTTGGGATCTTTATCGCGAAATGTGGGGATCAGACGGGGAATACATCGTCGACGGAAATTTGAAGTCTGTGGAGTACACGAGCCGCCTTTCTAGCATCCAAGTGCCGACTCTGATCCTGGTGGGCGATCACGACGAGTGCGCTCCGCCGCTTTCCGAGGCCATGCACGGCAAGATCGCTCGATCCAAGCTGGTGGTTCTGCCCAAAGCGGGACACATGACATTTGTGGACGACACGGGGATGTTTCTCCGCACCGTGGACCAGTTCGTGAGTGGAAAGGAGTAGGCTTCGAAAGTGTTGAGCTTTCCGACAAAATTGTTGCGGCCGGCGTATTTGTTCTCTCTGCTGTGCTCCTTTGCCGCGGTGAGCGCAACCCTCATGTGCCAGACCAACCCCGCGAACTCGACTCCGGCGGCGCAACACGCCAACACCCCTTCGGCGGGCGCGGAACCGCTAAACGATAACAGCCTGGTCATCAAGAACGATTCGGCGTTGCCCGCTACCTACCCGCACTCGCGCTATTCCTTCCAGTTCAACACGCAGGGCGGAGGCTCCGTTCTACATTGGCGTCAGCAGAGTGGCGTTTTACCGCCCGGACTCAAACTTGAGGACAACGGAGTGCTGCATGGCGAGCCCACTCGCGCCGGCGAATATCGTTTTGCAATCTCCGTAACCGATAACGGCCGCATACGAGCTGTCCAAAAAGAATTCGTTCTGCGCGTAGTTGAGGCCCTTACTGTCATCTGGAAAGCTTTCGCCCACGTAAATGGAAGCCGCATTGAAGGCAGCGTCGAGGTCTCGAACACCACCGTCGACGACATCGATTTGACCTTCGTGGTGTATGCGATCGCCGAAGACGGACGCGCCACCGCCATCGGTTATCAGCATCTCCCCTTACCGCATACCACCACCGGCATGGAACTTCCCTTCGGCGAGTCCTTGCCCTCGGGCGCCTACATTGTTCACGTGGACGTGGTGGGCGAAGTAGCCTCGAAAAACCGCATCTATCGCCAACCCCTGCAAACGGCCCCGCTTCGAGTCACGGTCGGACCCTAGCCTGACCTCGAGTACCCGAGTCACACGAGTACCCCGAGTACCCGAGTCACATTGACTTCCCCTCCAGCTTTCTGCAAAACTTATACTGGATGGAACTGCTGCTGAACCTTGCGTGGCTCCTGCTTGCGCTCCCGGCCTACTGGCTGTGGCGGCGGAGCTTCCACACGCGAGCCTTGGGCAAACTGGGTTCTCTGCAGTGCCTGCTAGCGCTGGCGTGTTTGCTGGTTCTGCTTTTTCCCGTCATCTCAGCCACCGACGACCTGCACGTGATGCGCACCGAGATGGAAGAGTCCTCGCCCGGCAAGCGCAATGCTCGTCAGGCGGCAGCAGAAAAGACTTCCGTTTGGAACAGCCGGTGGCAAACTCTACCCGCGGTGGTCGCAGCCACAGCCACCTTTGCTCTGCCTGCCGAGGGCCGGCACCAATCTTTTTCCGTGCCTCAATCGGAGCTTGCCGCTCCTGTCGTTCTCCGCGCCAGCCGCGCTCCGCCCTGCTCCCTCTTTGCATAGTTTGATAAATGTGTTTCGCTAAATCGCCGATCCGTCGGATGCAAAAACGACGGCGATTTTTCCCCATCTTTACGAAATTCTTGCGAGCGGACTTACATCCTCGTGGAGGCTCCGTCAGCAGACGACGGACCGCACTTAAGAAAGAATTTGAGAGAATCAAGGGACTTACGGCCACGTTCTCTATCACGCAGTTCAGGGTCGAAGCAGTTTAGGTCAGCGCAGTTTAAAACGAACGGGAGTTCCGGAATGCGCCGCAAAACCAACCGAGGGGTTTGGCTCCTCCCGCTTCTGGCGTTAGGAATTGCCACAGCCTCGTCCGCGCAACAGCCAACTCCGCAGCCCGTGCAAAGCTGGACCTGGGAGCAGGTGAAAGATCGGTTCGAGATGAATAACCCCACCCTGCTGGCGGGCAAACTCAACATCGACGAGTTGCAGGCCCAGGAAATCACGGCACATCTCCGGCCGAATCCAGATCTGACGCTGCTTTCCGATCAGATCGCTCCCTTCTCGGTTGGGCAGCCTCACGGCGCCTTTGCCTATTTGTTGCCCTCGGCCACAGTGAGCTACCTGATCGAACGCGCCAACAAGCGCGGACTGCGGACCGAAAGTGCGAAGAAGGGCACGGCGATTGGAATCTCGCAGCAGGACGACCTGGAACGTGGCCTCCTGTTCACTCTGCGCAGCGCATTCATACAGGTGTTGCAGGCCCGCGCGGTTTTGCAGGTTTCGAAAGAGAATCTGGAGTTTTACGATCATGTGCTGAAGATCAGCCGCGACCGCCTGCAGGCTGGCGACATCGCCCAGATCGACCTGGATCGGCTGGAGTTGCAGCGAGTGCAGTATGAGTCCGACGTGCAGACCGCAGACGTGAACCTGCGCACGGCCAAGATTCAAATGCTCATGCTGCTCAACGACCGCACTCCCATTGAGCAGTTCGATGTGGTGGGCGTGTTTGATTTTAACGATCAGCTCGACGCGGTGAACGGATATCGGCAAATCGCTCTGGACAATCGTCCCGATCTAAAAGCGGCGATCGAGTCCGTGGATAAAGCTCATACCGACTACAAGCTAGCCCAAGCCAACGGCTCGACCGATCCCACCGTCAGCTTCGACGTAGGCCGGAATCCTCCTATTGATTTTTATTTTGGGCTTGACGTGAGTATTCCGCTCCGCATCTTCGACCGCAACCAAGGCGAGAAGCTGCGCACCAAGCTGGACATCACGCGCAATGAAAAGCTGCGGGATGCTGCCGAGGCCCAGGTGTTCAATGATGTGGATTCGGCTTACGCCACCCTGAACAGCAATCTGATTCTTCTGCGGCCTTACAAGCAAAAATATCTGGCGCAGGCTGTGCGGGTGCGGGACACAATCTTGTTTTCCTATCAGCACGGCGGAGCTTCGCTTCTGGATTTTATCAACGCCGAAACTGAGTACCGCACCGTCCGACTGAGTTACGTGAACCTCGTGGGTTCGTATTTGACGTCCGCGGCGCAGTTAAACCAGGCCGTGGGGCGAGAGGTTTTGCATGAATAACCAATACCCTAGACGTTTTACTGCGACTGCGCTGGGTTTAGCTTTAGCCTGTTTTCTTCCTGCCTGCAATGAAGGGAAGGCAGATCCCAAGGCCGAGGCTCCTCCGGCGGCAACCGTCGAGCCGGACATGGACGCCAACAATTTCAAGGTCGATCACCCCGACCAGTTTCCCCTGTCCACGGCAATTGAGCACAAATCGGCGTCGGCTCTGAATGTGACTGGTGTGGTGCAGCCCGACATTAACCGCTCCGTCCCCGTGATCTCGTTAGCCGCAGGCCGCGTCGTCGAGATCAAAGCCCGGTTGGGCGATGTCGTGCAGAAGGGCCAATTGTTGCTGCGAGTCCGAAGCAACGATGTCTCCGGAGCCTACCAGGCCTATCTTAAGGCCGTGAACGATGAACGCCTGGCGCGTGTACAGCTCGAACGAGCGCAGATTCTTTACGACAAGGGCGCCGTCGCCAAGAGTGCGCTTGAACAGGCAGAAGCTGCCGAACAAGATGCCAAAGTCGATCTGAACGCCGCCAGCGAACAGTTGCACACCCTCGGCGTCGACAAAGATCATCCTTCGGGAATTGTCGACATCACCGCCCCCATCTCCGGAGTTATCACCGACCAGCAAGTGACCAACGCGTCGGGCATACCGGGCTTAGGTTCTCCCAATCCTTTCACCATTTCCGACCTGTCTTTTGTCTGGATCGTGTGCGACGTTTACGAAAATGATCTCGATGCCGTGCGTGTCGGACAATACGCCGACATTCATTTGAATGCCTATCCCAACCAGAACTTCAAGGGCCGTATCGACAACATCCTGCCGGTTCTCGATCCCAATATACGCACCGCTAAGGTTCGTCTCGAAGTTGCCAACCCGGGAATGATGCGCATCGGCATGTTCGTGACTGCCACGTTCTACGGCAAGCAGGCGGAGACCCGCGCCGCCATTCCCGCAACCGCAATCCTGCACTTACATGACCGCGAGTGGGTTTATGCGCCTCTCAGTGCGGGCCGCTTCAAGCGTCTCGAAGTGCAGACGGGCAGCATGCTTCCCGGCACCATGCAGGAAGTCGTCTCCGGCCTCAAGCCCGGCGACCGCGTCGTCTCCAACGCATTGCCACTGCAGAACACGGTGGAGCAATAACTTTTGAGCAGGTAAATAAGCAATAAATAAATGATTCGCCGCGTCGTCGATTTCGCGCTTGGCAACCGGCTCCTCGTTCTGGGGCTGGCGTTAATCCTTTTTGCCGGCGGAATCGTTTCCTTCGAGCGGCTACCGATCGAAGCTTATCCCGATGTAGCCGACAACTACGTGGAAGTCATCACGCAATGGCCGGGAATTTCGGCCGAGCAAATCGAGCAGCAGATCACGATCCCGCTCGAAGTCGTCATGAACGGCATCCCTCACGTTGTCCATCTGCGTTCGTTCTCGCTCTTCGGACTCTCCGACCTGAAGCTGATTTTCGACGACGAATCGGACAATGACTGGAACCGCGAGCGCGTCCTCGAGCGTCTGAGTCAAGTCACTCTGCCGCCAGGCGTAAACCCGCAGATGGGCACCGACTGGAGTCCCGTCGGCCAGATTTATTTCTTCACCCTGCACAGCACCAATCCGAAGTATGACCCCATGGAACTGAAGTCCCTCGAAGACTGGGTCGTCGAAAAGAATTTCAAAGCCGTACCCGACATCGTTGACGTTTCCAGCTTCGGCGGCCCCACCCGCGAATATCAGGTGCGCGTGGACCCCAACAAACTGGTCGCCTACGGCCTGAGCCTTGCCCAGGTCGAGCAACAACTCACCAACAACAATGTCAACGCCGGCGGAAGTTTCATCCAGGAAGGTCTGCAGCAGGTCAACGTCCGCTCCGTCGGAATGGTCGACCGCGTTCAGGACATCGAACGCACGGTCATCGTGACCAAGAGTGGCACGCCTCTTCGCGTAAAGGACATTGCAGTCGTGTCGCAAGGTCCCAAGATCCGCCTGGGCCAGTTTGCGCGGGCTTGTAGCGCTTGTCCCTACGGTCCCAAGGGTGCAATCCACCGGGAGGACGGCAAGATTGTCGACAACGACGATGTCGTCTCCGGCATCGTCCTGTTACGTAAAGGCGCGGCGGCAGACACGGCGCTGCAAGGTATCCATGCCAAGGTGGACGAACTGAACGACCATATTTTGCCTCCGGGCGTGAAAATCGTTCCCTTCATCGATCGCAGCGACCTGGTTCACTTCACCAGTCACACCGTGCTGCACAATCTGACGGAAGGAATGATCCTGGTATCGCTCATTCTGCTTCTGTTCCTCGGCAACGTGCGAGGCGCGCTCATCGTAGCGGCCACCATTCCGTTCTCGCTGCTGTTCGCTTCCATCTGTCTGGACTTGCGGCACATCCCCGCCAACCTGCTCTCCCTCGGTGCGCTGGATTTTGGCATGGTCGTCGACGGCGCGGTGGTGATGGTCGAAAACATCATTCGTCACCTGGGCTACCACAACGGCGATTCCAAAAGTCCCAGCGAAAAAATCAGCGAGGCTTCGCACGAAGTTCAGCGTCCGGTCTTCTACGCGATCGCAATCATCATCACGGCCTACTTGCCGATCTTCACTCTGCAGCGCGTCGAGGGACGTCTTTTCCATCCCATGGCCTGGACCGTGGCCTTCGCCTTGCTCGGGGCATTGCTGTTCTCCATCTTGATCACGCCCGTGCTGGCAAGCTTCGCGTTCGCCAAAGGAGCAAAAGAATGGCATAACCCGGTCATGCAGTTCCTGATCGAGCGCTATCGGCACGCCGTTCGCTGGGCCATTCGCCATCGTGCGATCACCGTGGGCGTGTGCCTGGTTCTCGCGTCTGTCGGAGGCTATCTTGCTTTCAGCGGCGCCATCGGTTCTGAATTTCTGCCGCACCTCGATGAAGGCGCGCTCTGGGTACGCGGCACCCTCGCTCCCAGCACCGGGCCAGACGAAGGTATTCGAGTCGCCAATCAGGCCCGCATCATGCTTTGCTCTTTTTCCGAAGTGCCGCAATGCACCAGCCAGGTCGGCCGCCCCGATGACGGCACCGACACCACTGGATTTTTTAACGTCGAATTTTTCGTGGATCTCAAGCAGAAAGAAGATTGGCGGCCGGTGTTTCACGAGAATAAAGACGAATTAATCGCCGCCATGGGCCGGGAGCTCGACAAAATCCCCGGCGTGGTCTGGGGATTTTCTCAGCCCATCGAAGACAACATGGAGGAAGCCGTCAGCGGAGTGAAAGGCGCGCTGGCCACCAAGATCTACGGCGATGACCTGAAAGTTCTCGAAGCCAAGAGCGACGAGATCGTCGGCATCATGAGCAAAATCAAGGGCGTCGAAGATCTCGGAGTTTTCCGCGTTCTGGGCCAACCCAATCTGAACGTCACCGTCGACCGCGATGCCGCCGCGCGTTATCAGATCAACGTCGCCGACGTGCAGGACGCTGTGCAAACCGCCGTCGGCGGAAACGCCCTCACCCAGGTTCTCCAGGGCGAGGCCCGCTACGACCTCACGTTGCGTTACCTCCCGCAATATCGCAACACAAAAGAAGCTATCGAGAACATTCGTCTCCTCTCACCCTCCGGCGAACGCGTATCACTGGCGCAACTCTGCAAAATCAAGTTGACGGACGAAGCCTCTGAAGTTTATCGCGAGGGCAACCGCCGTTACGTCGCCATCAAATACAGCGTCCGCGGCCGCGATCTCGGCAGCACGGTGGAAGAGGCCATCAAAAAAGTAAACGAGCAAGTCAAATTGCCCACCGGGTACAGCCTTTACTGGGAAGGCGAATATCAAAGCCAGAAGCGCGCCAATGCCCGCCTGCTCATCGTGCTCCCCATCACCATTCTCATCATCTTCATCCTGCTCTACACCATGTTCAAATCCTTCAAATGGGCGCTGCTGATTATGGCAAACATTGCCATCGCCCCCATCGGCGGCCTGCTCGCTCTTTGGTTCACCGGGACAAATTTCAGCGTCTCCTCCGGCGTCGGTTTCCTCGCTCTGTTTGGCGTGTCCGTGCAAACCGGAGTCATCATGCTGGAATACATCAACCAGCTCCGCGCCCGCCGCTTTACCGTGGAAGACGCCGCTGTCGAAGGTGCAGTCCTTAGACTCCGCCCCATCATGATGACCATGCTGGTAGCAACGTTAGGCTTGCTCCCCGCCGCCCTCTCCCACGCTATCGGTTCCGATTCTCAGCGCCCCTTCGCGATCGTCATTGTCGGAGGCCTCATCGCCGCCCTCATCATGAGCGTCTTCCTCCTGCCCACGCTCTACGTCTGGGTCGCCGCCGAGCGCGACGTTCTCCCCCACGCCGAAGAAGGCTTCGAAGTCGGCGAACACGTCGACTAAGCATGGCTTCCAAAGGAGTGCGTACTAACGAAAGCGCGATCAGACCGGATGTCGTTCCACCAAGAACATTTGTCACCCGAAGGTTTGTGATCAAGCAAAGCGAGGGACCTCTATCACTATCACCGCCCTGTCGAGTCTTTTGTGTATCCTTGAAACGCGAAAACCATGACCGAAGAATCCAACTCAAGCTCGCAAGAAGTCCTGGCCCGCCATCAACTCGACCTCGACCGCTTGAAAGACGGCCTCGCCCTGCTCGGCATCAACGCCTGCTCGTGGTGCAAGAAGTTCCTTCGCCGTTCCGATCCGGGCGCTCTTTTCGATGCCGGCGAACTGGTTTGCTACGGCTGCATTCCCGAGTGGTGGCCGCAGCGCGCTGCGCAACTCGGCATTAAAGAACGCGAAGCCCTCGAAGGCAAGCTGGTTTTCTGGCTACGCGACTTTCATCACGCCGAAACTTTCAAGGATCCTACGAAGCTGCCGGAGGCTTCCCTGCAGGAACTGCAAATCGTCGCCACATGTCTGGAATGCCGCGGAGCGGGAAGGTCGATGGGCCAGGAGCGCTGCCGCTTCTGCGAAGGCCGCGGCACAGTGTGGGTGATTGTCTCGCGAAGAAAGCCGTGATGGCTCGCGGCTCAGTTCTCAGTAGAGGCGAACACCTCCCACAGATTTGAGTTGCTTAAAACCTAGAGTGGAGCTCGACAAACGTCAGCCACCACAAGTTGCCGAGCGATCAGAAGCAAAAATATCGGAAGGTCAGAAACTAAAGGCGGAAACGAGAAGTAGAAAATCGAAGCCTGCAAGCTCAGAACTGCAAACAATTAAGAGTTCCGAGGTGATGTCAAGCCCGTTCCTCTCAGCCAGTAGTTCGCTTTAGACCCTTACTCGACCTGCTCTCGCTGCTTCCCTTGCGGGGCGCTGCGCGCGATCTTCGTTCGGGCTCCGGGCTTACCGCCAACTGGATAAACCTGCCTGACGCCTC
>Ga0209006_10000919_pt1 | contig 27309 bp, 21 predicted proteins | sample JacPin_JW_Ref_O2_FD_188567 | JGI IMG/M metagenome (GOLD analysis project Ga0209006, IMG submission 188567) | Forest soil microbial communities from Algoma, Ontario, Canada - Jack Pine, Ontario site 1_JW_Ref_O2 (SPAdes) (version 2) | ecosystem: Environmental > Terrestrial > Soil > Boreal...
GGCACATTACCATCCGGAGCGGAACCATCAAGGAAAGAACAACCTCTTGCTGTTCCCGCCGAGCAGGACAAACGGAGGCCCCCTATGCTGTCTCCGATTCGCTGCAAGGAGCGGCTTGGAGGGCTTCTGAGGTACTATCACCGCCGTGCCGCCTGAGTATTTTGACCATACGGGCGTCGTTCTATTTCATCGACAAGAGCGCCAGCGCAATTCGCTCCATATCTTCTTTCGATCCGCGAAAACACCAGAGTTGTGAGCGATCTTCCATCATGTGCAGCCCGGTGTCCCCGCCAATCGCTGGTGCGTGATATTCCATTTCGCTAAACATCCCCCAGCGGCTGTTTACGCTGCAAGCTTGCGTGGAATACCCGCGATCTTCAGGTTCCGTCCAAGGAACATCGGCGTACTCGCCTGACGGGTTAACAACAAAATTGCGGACAATGAGTACATGGTTGCTCCCTGCGGCATGCATGTAGCCAATGCGACCGGTAGTGGCTACTGCGTGGATTCCGATTTTATGTTCGCCGGACGCGCGCATTTTGAAACGGACCATCCGATCGGTTACTACCAGCTCGTCGGCTGGAGTATGCTCCAGACCAAAGTAGATCCTTGGCTTACACCTGGAATAAGTGGGAATAAATAGCTCCCCCTGATGCGGCATTTGTGTGAGACTCCAAAGGCCGACCAGAGGAGAATCACTCGGATTTGCGTTGAGAACTCTCAGGGAGGTGATGAGTGTGTGCCCGGCGTATTCGACTGGACTCTTACGAAAGGCTTCCTCGTAACGCAGAGGATTGGGCGCGGACGCCACCGACTTGATGATTTCCAGTTCGGCTCGCTTCTTCGATCGAAACCCTTCGATGGTGAGCCGATTGGTGAGGTTCACTCCTTGATCGGTCTTTGCCAGTTCATATTTTCCCGGATCGAGGCTGCGCGGCTGGTAGTAGCCACTGATATCAAGATTGGGAAACCTCGGAAAGAAAAAATCGACTTCCGGCGAGAGCCAGGTTCGGTCACCGCCCGAGTTCTGCCAGTCGTCGCTCGCGTAGTACGCACGAGCCGATTCCACACTATTGAGGGCAGAATTCGTCCACAAGAAATTCTCGTCACTGCTGGAAGTGAATACTCCAAGAATTCTGCCACCGTAGGGCAAAATCAGCAGGCGAGTCCCGTCCTCTGTTTGGAGGAGCTCGGCGGGTTTGCCAACAGCCTTCAATGTTGCGATTAGATCTTGAAGCATTTTCTCGCCGCCTATACGCCCGGGATATAGCCTCTACCAAAAGTGTTTGTCGATTCTTTTCTGAAATCGGAAACCAGGGACATGAGCGCCGTAGTGCCCCCGTCTGCGACGATGGTCTGACCAACAATAAAGGAGGCGTCGTCCGAACAGAGGAATGCCGCAAGGCGAGCGATGTCGAGTGGTTCGCCGCAACGGGCAACGGGAATTGCCGCGTAACCGGCTTCATCCGCCATCTCTTTGGTAAATCCGGGGATACATTTGAAATAATTCTCCACGGTGATCCAGCCGGGAGCAATCGCATTGACGCGGATGCCTCTATAAGCCAGTTCCACCGCCAACGACCGCGTGTAAGCGATGATCGCGCCTTTGGTCCCGGCATAGACCGAATGTTCGGGTACGCCTTGCAGTCCGTGGACAGACGACATATTGCAGATCACGCCTCCACCACGCTTCAGCATGTCCTCCACGACTCTCTGTGTGAGAAAGTACTGTCCGCGAAAGTTTATGTGGAACATTTTGTCGAACTGTTCGGGGGTGACTTTGAGGAATGGGCGGTTCATCGTAACCCCGGCATTGTTGACGAGACAATTCACACCACCGAGAAACTCGCCGGCTAAATCGGCCAGACGGGTGACCTGATCCAGGACGTTGAAGTCCGCTTGAAACGCTGTAGCCTTGCGTCCCAGGGAGTGCACTTCCTTGATGGCGGCTTTGACGCCGGAGTCATCCTGAACGTAATGGAACACAACGTCGGCACCCTGCCGGGCGAATTCCAGACCGATTTCGTGTCCGATGCCGGTGTCGGAGCCGGTAACCAGCGTCTTTTTCCCCTGTAGCCTGAGTTCCTGAGCCATAGAGAACCAACCGAAAATGAATGTAGACGGTGCCGATCAGAAAGTATTCGCCGTACCGGCAAACCGTTCCCCACCTGGTTACGATAACATCGGTAGATGCCCAGAGTTGTCCGAGCAGGGCACAATCTACTTGGTGTGCACGGATATTGTCAACAATAATGTTGACTATAGGAAAACGTCTCAGAGATAATGCGGACCAAGCATCAAGTCCGCTATGAAAATTACTGCCGTCGAAACCATCTACCTGTCTCGTGGAATTACTGTCCATGCAGGCGCCATCCAGTATCTTTGGGTCCGCATCCACACCGACGAAGGACTTATCGGTCTCGGAGAAACCTATCCCAACGCTGAGGCGGAAGCCGCCATCGTGCATTCCCGGCTGGCCGCTGTTCTGTTAGGCAGAGATCCCAGTTGCATCGACAAGTTGTGGGCGGACATGTTTCTCGCCGTTTCATACAGCGGTTGGGCCGGCGCGGAAATGCGGGCAATCAGCGCGGTCGACATCGCTCTTTGGGACTTAATGGGTAAGGCCACCAATCAACCAATCTACAAAATGCTTGGCGGCGAATCGCGGCAGTCGATTCGCATTTACAACACTTGTTATGACCGTGTGGATTTTAACCGAGAACCGGTTCAGCTCGCGCGTGAGCTTCTCGCCAGTAAGGTTCGGGCCATGAAGATCTGGCCATTCGATTCTATCGCCAAAGAAAATGGTGGCAACTACATCTCTGCCGAGCAACTGAAGCGCGCCATTGAACCCCTGCGGTTGATTCGCGAGGAGTTCGGCGAATCGATTGAGGTTGCGATTGAGTTTCACGGATTCTGGAATCTGCCGTCGGCGATCAGGATTGCCGGCGCGTTAGAGCCCTACCGACCGATGTGGCTCGAGGAAATTTTGCCGCAGGACAACCTGGCGGCTTATGCGGAGCTGGCGCAGTCTACTTTTCTGCCACTTTGCGTGAGCGAACGACTGATGACCCGCTGGGGATTCCGCGAGTTGCTCGAAAATCGTGCGGCCTCAATCATCATGCCGGATGTCGCGTGGTGTGGAGGCATTTCCGAGACCAAGAAGATTGCCACTATGGCGGAGACTTATTACCTGCCGGTCGCCCCACACAATTGCGGCGGTCCCATCCTGCACTTCGCGACCGCGCATGTCGCAGCCAACGTGACGAACCTGTTCATCATGGAGAGCGTCCGGCGCCACTATAAAGAAGAGTATGAAGGATTGGTTACAAGCACTCTGGGTCCGGAGGCTAGCGGCGATTTGCCGTTGCCCCCGGGACCGGGACTGGGCGTTGAGTTGAGCGCCAAGGTGTTGTTGAGTAAAGATGCTATGGTAAAGCGTGCGTCTCTGTAGAGCGGCTAGGCGTCTCATTCGGGCGTATCGTTTAGCATCGCAAGCAGTGTTCCGACCCGGACTTTTTGACCTATTTCCACTTGAATCTTTCCCAGATATCCCTTGCCCATCGACTCAACTTCCATTTCGACCTTGTCAGTTTCGACGGTAAACAAAGTCTCGCCTTTCTCAACGAAGTCGCCGGGGTTTTTCAACCAGTTCGTCACCGAACCTTCTTCCATGGTGAGACCAAGCTGAGGCATAACTATTTTGTAGGCCATTTCTAAGACTTTCTCCTCACATTCTTCATCATTGCGTGGATTTCGCGCACGACGCGTTCGACGGATGGAATCATCAAATTCTCCAGAACCGGACTGAATGGATTTGGCACGGACAGGGAGCAGATCCGCTTCGGAATTACTTGCATTTCGTTGAAGCAATCCTCGACTGCAATCGCGAGGAGCTCGGCTGCAAAACTACAGGACGACGGCGACTCGTCTATGACCACCAGTTTGCCGGTCTTCTTGATGGAGTCTGTGATCCTTTCGCGATCCAATGGGACAATCGTTCGAGGATCGATGACTTCGGCCGAAATGCCTTCCTGCTCAAGAGCAGCCGCGGCCTTGATTGCCAGGTCCACCATGCGCGACATCGCCACAATGGTGAGATCCTTGCCTTCGCGGATGATGCGAGCCTCGCCCAACGGAATTGTGTACTCTTTTTCAGGCACGACACCTTTGAGGTTGTAGAGGGACTTATGTTCAATGAAGACCACAGGACCCGGTTCGCGCAGAGAGCTTTTGAAAAGTCCTTTCAGGTCGTAAGGCGTGGCCGGCAGCACAACCTTCAATCCCGGGGTATTGGCAAACCAGTTATAGAAAGTGTGCGAGTGGTGCGCTCCGGCGCTGCGCACCGATCCCATGGCTCCTCGGATCAGCACGGGGGCCTTGATCTTTCCGTTGGACATGTAGGAAATATTCGCAGCCTGCTGAATGATCTGGGTGATTGCCTCGAGGGCAAAATCGAGAAAGACTTCGTCTACGATGGTGCGAGTGCCCGCCATGGCAGCGCCAATCGCCACGCCGGTTGCACCCAATTCACAGATGCCCGTGTCCCGCAAGCGGTGATCGCCAAACTCTTGCCAGAGTCCCTTCGTCTGCCGGAAGTTTCCGCCACGAGATCCAATTCCCTGACCGATATAAACGATGCTCCCGTCCCTGCGCATTTCTTCGCGCAGAGCTTCTACACCCGCATCTGCATAAGTGATTATGCGTTCCTGCTCTGACATTCCCTCTCCCTGATCAATAAACGTGTTCGCTCACGGATTCCGGCAGCGGCTCCGAACTACCCTCAGCAAATTGCACGGCTTCTTCAATCCAAACTTCCACTTCTTCATCGACGGCCTGCAGTTTGCTTTCTTCTACCCCAAACTCCAGTAACTGCTTGCGGGCGCGCTTCACAGGATCTTTTAGTTTCCACACCTGGACTTCTTCGCGAGTCCGATAATCCGTGCCGGGATCGCCTTCGTGATGTCCTACGTAACGATATGTCTTGCATTCGATCAAGGTGGGACCGCCGTCGGCACGAGCGGTACGGATTGCCTCGGCTGCGGCCTCGTGAACTGCCATTACGTCCTGGCCGTCCACTTCGACGCCCTTCATGCCATAGGAGGCCGCGCGACTGGCTACGCTCGTGTTCTTGGTCGCGCGTGCAAATGCCATTTCAGTGGCGTACAAATTGTTTTCACAAACATAGATGACCGGAAGATTCCACACTGCTCCGAAATTAACGGCCTCATGAAACGATCCGCTGTTGACCGCACCTTCCCCAAAGAAACTGACGACGACATGACCCTGCTTGCGCAACTTCGCGGTGAGTCCGCCACCGGTGGCGAGGGGAATGGGGGCACCTACAATTCCATTCGTGCCCATAAATCCATACTCAGGCGCATACATGTGCATGCTGCCGCCACGTCCCCCGGAACTACCGGTCACCTTACCCCAGAGTTCGGCGAGCACAACACGGCCAGGCACCCCCTTCGCCAAAGCGTGTCCGTGGCCGCGATGTGTGCTGAAGACCAGGTCTTCGGTCTTAAGATTTGAGCAGACACCAACCGCGACTGCTTCTTCGCCGACATAGAGGTGCACGAATCCAGGCAGCCTTCCATTTCGATAGAGCTCTTGAACCTTGACCTCAAACACTCTCAACTCGAGCATTTTCTTGTAATAGTCGAGGAGCAATTTGTGCTCGACTTCTAGCGTTTTCCCGCTCATGCTACTAGTACCTCCCAGATCATTACGGCAACTGCTTATTGCGCTAGCGGCAAACGCAGGCAAGCACGTTCGAGCTGCGAGCGATAGACGGCTGTGAATAGTTCCACGACCCGGCGTCCGGCTGCTCCGTCCACCTGCGGCTCGCGGTTTTCCGATACCGAGTCGAGAAAATCAGCCAGCTGCATTTCGTGGTAATGAGTCATCACATCCCAGGATCGCGAACGGTCTGCGACATTCCAAGTCTTGAGATTGTCCTCTTCTCCAGGGATGGTCCAGATGTCGTTAAAAGGTGGATCCATTTTCTCGGTGACGCCTGAGATGAAAGGAGAGCCGCTATCGATCTCAGCGCCCACCGAGGCTCCGGAAGATCCATGCACATGAATTTTTCCGTATAGGCCGGGACGCTGCGAATTGCTCAAGACGACCGAGCCCATACCACCGTTCTTAAATCGGACGGAAGCGACAACCGTGTCGTCGACCTCGATGCCGGGGTGGTTGTAGTTGTCCCAGTACGCATGAATCTCAGCGACCGGGCCCATGAACCAGCAGAGGAGATCAAGATAGTGAGGCGCCTGACTGACTACGACTCCACCGCCTTCACCCTTCCAGGTTCCACGCCAGGGGTCAGAAAGGTAGTAAGCGGGTTCTCGCCATCCCAGCATGGTGACCATTACGAGCGCAGGCTTTCCGAGCTTGCCCGCATTCATTGCTTCCTTCATACGCTGCACGGGTTCGTACCAGCGGCGCTGGCTGACAACGCCGAGTTTGATTCCGGCGGCGTTGGCGGCCGCAATCGCGCGATCGCAGGAAACCAGGTCGATGGCTAGCGGTTTTTCTGAAATCACATGTACACCCGCGGCCGCTGCTGCCTCGACGGCAGCAGGGTGTTGCGTGTGCTGGGTGCACACCGACAGCACATCCACTTTTTCACGGCTCAGCATTTCCTCGAGGTCGGTATATCCCCTTACCTGAAATTTGGCTCCGAAGGCTTCGGCTCGCTCGGGGGAAACATCGCAAGCTGCCACGAATTCTGAATTCGGCAAAGCCCGATAGGCCAGGGCGTGAGTTCCGGCGACCTTGCCGCATCCGACGATGGCGGTCTTTAGACGAGTTGAACACTTATTCTGCATGGGCCTTTGGCTTCAATCACATTTGCGGCGCCAGATTCGCAATCAGGAAAGAGAGGTGCCGTCTGATTCGCCGGGACGATGCCGCAATTCCACAAGAAATCCGAGTAGCTTCTGTGTATCCAATAGTGCCCAACGAGTGCCTGCACGGATCCCGGTTCCAGACTGCAGTACGGTGACTCCGGATTTCGCCAGCTCCTGAAGGACGGGATCGATGTCGCTTACCTCAAAAAGGATGTGGTGAATGCCGCCGCCGGTCTCGTCGAGGAAATCTTTGTAGCCACTGCGACCTTCGAGGGGCTGAATCAGCTCGACTTCCACGTCTCCCAGTTGGACGAATGCCTGTCTTATCCGAATGTGCTCTTCCACGCCGCGATAGTAGTACTTGGATTCAGCGCGATCCGGCCACTCCACCAGCCGGAAGGGCCCAATACCGAACAGTGAAGTCAAGGCCTTCGTCGCATGATCCCGGTCCGGGACGACAATTCCGATTTGCACGAGCCGCTGCAGCTGCAACCCGCCAGAAAGAGAGGACGATAACCCTGTCGCCATACGTAATCACCGGCCTTTTGAAGTCATCGAGCCAGATAACCACCGTCAACGGGAAGAACCACGCCCGTCACCATGGAGGAGGCACTCGATGCCAGAAACAGAGCGGGCCCCACGATTTCTTCTGGCTCGCCCACGCGGCCCAACGGGATACCCGATACCCATGTCTCCATCAGCTTTTTGGGGTCGAATTGCGGTTTCGCCATAACCTCTTTAAGCCCGGGGGTCATGAATTGGCAGGGGGCGATCGCATTTACGCGAATTCCTCTGTCGGCCCATTCCAATGCGAGTTGCTTGGTCAAGGCGTTTACGCCACCTTTGCTGGCGCAATAAGCGTTCGCGCCGCGGCCCACACCCACCACCCCTGCGATCGATGAGAAATTGATCATCACGCCGCCACGCTTCACCAGCATCACGCGAGCCGCCGCCTGGCAGCACAAGAACGTACCTCGCAGATTGATATCCAGGACTCGATCCCAGGTCTCGAGCGGAGTGGTTTCCGCGGGATCATGCTGAGGAATCCCTGCGCAATTCACCAGGATATCGATTCCTCCAAACTCGCGAACGGTGGCATCCACCATGGCAGAAATGTCTGATGGGACGGCGACATCGGCCGTTAATGCGATGGCGCGCCTTCCGATTTTGCGGACTCTCTCGGCGGTGCTCTGAGGACCCTCGAGAGTGAGATCGCAGGCCGCGATATCGCAGCCGAATTCCGCGAAGCCAAGCGAGATGGCCTCGCCGAATCCGACTCCGGCCCCGGTGATGAGCGCAACGCGTCCGCTAAGATCAAACAGTTTCCGAAAAGCACCTGGCTCAATGCCCATGATGTCAAATCTCAGAAGATCTCGAACTCTTTCGAAGAAATCGAGCTATGAACAGTAAACTGCGATAAGAAGTCCCGCGATGACTGTTCCTCTTAGTTGATAATCCTCCACTGCACGCTCTGTTTGCTGGCAAGCCTTGTTACTCGGCCTTGCTGCTCCAGAAGCATCATGTGGCCGTGCAACGGATACATGAGCAACCATTGATTGGTCAAGGGCCAAGCCCCCAAGGCCGGCCCGCACTCATCCATGAGACCCCGGAGCGAAATGCCTTCGGGATGTTTTTCCAGGGTCTTCCAAACCAGGCCCGATGCCATATCGACAAATCGCCGGGACTCAACCAGAAATTCCGTTACCTCAGAACCGTGGAATGTTGGCCAGTGTCCTGAATAAATCCAGTCAATTTCTAACGCATGGAATAACTGCAACGTGCCTAGGTAAGCAAGCACGGAGAAATACCCGGGAGGCAGCGCCGGTTCACCCTTGATAGTTGGGCAATACCGGCCGTGCAAAGCATCGCCGACGAAAACGGCCCGGTTCACTGGATCGTGCAGCGCCAGATGTCCGTCACTGTGGCCAGGCACATGGAGAACCTGGAGCGAACGCTGATCGTCGATTCTGATGTGTTCTCCGCCCACAAATGTCTGGTCGATCCGGTGCGCCGGGCCCGCCATCATTCGAACCCACTCGCTGGCCTCGGGGTGGAGGCCAAGGCCCACGCCGTGATCGGGGATCCACTGGTTGTAGCGCGAAGCGAAAAGACGATCAGGATTCTCGATCATCAAGCGGTCCTGTTCTCCGCAAGCCAGCATGACTTGACCGGCAATTTGCTTAAGAGATGCGTTGCCGCCGTGGTGATCGGCATCGGCGTGGGTATTAATTGCGATCGTTAGCCGGGATGGGGCGACGTCGATTTGTTTGAGAAATGGGGAAATCGTCTCAGCCGGTGTGTAGGAGGCGCCCGTGTCCAGGAGCACGGTGTTATCTCCGACAAATAAGTACTGGAATAGATTACGGTCGGTGACCAGCGAGGCGATCTGATAGACGTGTGGGAAGATATCCATAATCCATCCCGCCGGACACTGAGCCTCGACTGCCCAGGCGCAGTCGATGCAAGAGCGACGGCTTCTCGCGATCCGGAACACCAGGAGAAATGGGCATTTGTAATGCCCCTCTACTCCCACGCGGTCCAATTCCACTCGCACAATACTAAACTTAAAAGCTTATCGTCAACACTTTTGTTGACATATTTCCCTTGCTAGACCCGGATACGAGGTTCAACTCGCCGGCGTAAGGCCCGGGCTGCCAAGCCCCCCGTGCACCGAGTTAGACTCTTCCGGCATAGCTGAGGATCGCGATTGCCAGCACAAGAAGGCTCACGCCCGCAATCATTGTGCGAATCGGCCGCGTGCCGGTGCGAGCCCATTCGCCGGTGAGTACGCCGAAAACCGTGCTGGCGACCACGATGGACGCGAGAAACAATGGCCAGCCGATGGAGGTGCCTAAGTCGCCCAGTTTGATGGTGCAGATGCTGTAGAGAACGATGCTGCCGTACCACAGAAGGCCCATGCTGGCCCCGGCAAGCCAGTAGTACCAGGTCCCTGGCAAACGAAGCGCAGCGACGTTGCCTTTCTTGCGCATCAGGATGTAACAGTAAATTGCACCCGGCAAGAACCCCGCGTAGAGGCATGGCAGCCACACTGCATTTGACATCATCGCAACGCTGGCGCCATTTTGTTGCGCGGCGCGCTGAATACTTCCGCCAAAAGCCAGACCAAGGTTCAACATCGAGCCGAGAATCCCGGAAATGAAGGCCAGGAGATATCCCAACCAGAAACCGTGGCGCACGCTGGCGCTTTCCACTTGCAAGGCCGCTTCCCTCTGTTTTCCCGCCAGTCCGCAGAGCGAAACGCCCAGCAGGATCACCAGGACGCCAAAGAAAATGAAGCTGCCTTGCCGGGTCATGACGCGGTCGGCATGTTGCGCGATCAGCGGGGTAAGTGCGCCTACCGCCGCTGAGGTTCCGAGGCATACAGCAAATGAGATAGCTAGACCCAGTCGAGTCAGAGCGAGACCGAAAAATACAAGGGACACGCCCCAACAAGCGCCGAAAATCACCATGGCCGCCAAAGTCCCGGTGGAAACCGCGACATACGTCGACCACAGTTTGGGTACGGCAAGCATTGCGATCAAAGTTGGCACGACGGCTACGCCCAGGATGGAAAAAGCAAACCATGAATGCTCCCACTGCCATTTCTTATTCAGCTTCATGGGAAGCGCGTACGCCGCGTTCATGATGGCAGCGCACAAAACCAGCAGGATCGCCTGGAAGATGTTTGATGTCATTCCATTTCCTAGCCTTATCGAAAACTATTGCACGCTAATGGTGAGATTTACTATCTGGTGACTTCGCGCTCGGGAGGTCGTGCTCAGGCGGAGCAATTCAACCACGGGGGCTTTCCTTATGTCAACAACGTTGATAACACTTATCGCCGCGAGGGCGGAAGATTAACTCAGAGAGCCGAACTGGCCTTCGATATGGTCCGTCCAATCGTCGTGGGCAAAACCCGGAAAAGGCGAGCCGTGATCAAAGACGCGGTCATACAAACCCCCGAAGTATTGTTCCACTTCGCCCTCAATTTTATCCAGCGGCGTTTTCAGGACCATGCGCACGTATTGCTCATGATTATCCCGGCGGTTCGCCATCGGGATGCGAGAAGAATAGGCGCGGGCGATGATGAAGATATAGGGATTCATAAGTAGGTTGAGCGTGCGGTAGAGCAGCGGCTGGTTGGATGCCTTCCAGATGGTGCGGTGCAGTTCCATGTCGGCGTGGAAGAATTGTTCTTCGTTGCTCTTCGCCGCCGCGGTCTTAAGCTTCTTCAGAGCGCGATTGAGAAGTTCGGCGGAATCGATAGAGGAATTTTCCCTCATGTAGCGGACGCAAAGGCCTTCAAGTTTGGCGCGCATGCGGAAGATGACGCCGATTTCAGCCAGGGAAATATCGCGAATGAAAGTTCCGCGGCGCGAAGTCGTGACCACCAATCCATCGCGCTCTAGGCGCAGCAGAGCCTCGCGCACGGGCCCGCGGCTGACCTGCAGTTCCTTGGCTAGATCTTCTTCAATGATGCGCTGGCGTGGCCGCAGCTTGCCGGCGTGAATCGCCTTCCGTAGATGGGCCTCCACCTTCTTGCTGGCGGAAACTCCGCGCTCTGGTTTAGCAGAATGACTCTTAGAAGTTCGCATCAAAACTGGTCGATACTTATAAATCCGGAGTCAGTCAAAAAGGCAATGTTGTTGATTGCATCGCTCGCCGAAGTCTTACCCGGTACCCCGACACCCCATACTCTATCATGTCGCCACGATGTGAGTGACAGCATTCGTCGGCACACAGGCTGCCGCCCTGCGCCAAAGCGCAAGAGCTCAAACTTACAGTTTGTCTTCGGGTGGAACACACGGGATCCCTCACAGTAAAACGTGTGAACCTCTAAAGAACTCGCCAAACACAGGTTCACCATATCGAGACGTGAGGGCAAGGGCTTTCGCTGTTGCCCGGCCCCACTCATGCAGCCGCAAAGAATGCACTCATTATTGTAGACAGTACTGTTGACAATATTTTTCTTGACACTTGCCTGAAGCATAGGGTAACTTGCGCGTCGGGCATGAGAACTTGCAGATCCGCGCCGGTCGACCAGCGCACTCGAGTGCGCCCGCCACAAAACTCAATGCTCTGCACGGCGCCTCCCATCCCGAAGGCGCGATTCCGCTCGACGTCGTTGTAGTTTGTTGTTTAAGGAGGCTCCACGATGAACTCCGCTAGGTACCGTTTTCTCACCCTGATTGCAGTTCTTTCCCTGGGGGCTGGCTTGTTGCACGGACAGACGGCAGTCACCGGAGGCATCGAGGGGAACATTACTGACGCTTCCGGTGCGGTCATTTCCGGGGCAAACGTAGAAGCAAGGAACCTGGCGGACTCAGTCGTTCGCCAAACCGTCACGAACGTCGACGGGGCATACCGCTTCCCCAGTCTGATTCCGGGAACCTATTCGGTAACGGTCAAGAAGGACGGGTTTACCACATTCGTCCGCGGGGCGACGCGAATCGACGCCGGAATACTGTACCGGGTTGACGCCAAGCTGCCGGTCGGTACGGCAACTTCCAAGGTCGAGGTTACGGGCGAGGCACCCGTTCTCCAGACGGATAGCGCTGAAGTGAACGAAACCATTAACTCGTCGGAAATCAGCAGCTTGCCTACATTTGGCAACAACATCACTCGATTGTCGCTTTTGGCTCCTGGAGTTTCGCAGCCGGGCGGCCAACTCGATCTTCACCCCGAGAATGCAGGACAGGATTTCAATCTCAACGTCAACGGAGCCGCACCTAACGCCAACGGACACCTGCTCGATGGAGTCGAGAACACCGAGGCGATCCAGGGGCTATCGATTATCGTGACTCCGAACGACGCCGTGCAGGAAGTGAAACTGGCAACCAGCGATTACGATGCCGAATACGGCAAAGTAGCCGGCGGACTTTGGCAGGTCACGACTAAGTCGGGCACAAGTGCATTTCACGGATCGCTTTTCGAGAACTATCGCACCTCTGGTTTCAACGCAGCCGACCACTTCACCGAGCCCACCGGTATTCCCCGCAATATCTGGAATCAGTTTGGCGGCAGCGTCGGCGGCCCGGTTATCAAGGACAAGGTCTTTTTCTTTGGCGACTACCAGGGCATGCGAAATAACCTTTTCGCATCAGGCAACGAGACCGTGCCGATCGATGCATTTAGGACTGGAGATTTCAGTTCCGTCGCAGCCATCGATCCGATCTACGATCCGGCCACGGGCAATCCGGACGGCACGGGAAGAACGCAGATCCAGTGCAATGGCGTGCTCAACGTAATTTGCCCCGGTCGGCTCAGTTCGGCTGCAAAAAACCTGTTGGCGCGGTTGCCCGAGCCAACTTCTGCGGGATATAGCGCAAACTACCAGATCGCTCGGCCCGCCACTTTCGACCAGGATCAGTTCGATACTCGCGCCGATTACTTTGTTACCTCAAAAACCGTTGTATTCGGGAAATTCAGTTATTTTAAGGCGAACTTTAATACTCCCACGGCCTACGGCATCGCGGGCGGCGGCGCACCGCTCGGAGGCGTTGGAGTCGCAAACGCCGGGCTCTCGTCCGATCACGACAAGAGCCTGATGGTTGATTATCAACACACTTTCTCTCCGTCGCTGCTGACCGATGCTCGATTCGCTTTTTCGCGACTCATTATTTCGGAGTTGCAGCCGGATTTCAACACCGCTGCGGCGACGGCCGTGGGCATTCCAAACGTTAATCTGGGTACGGTCTACACATCAGGCCTACCAGAGATAAACATTAGCGACCCATTAACCTCCTTCAATATGGGTGATTTTGGGTTGCCATTCTTTGAGCGCGAGGCAAACTTCGAGTTCTACAACAATTGGACCAAGACCGTGGGCCACCATGCCTTCAAGTGGGGAGGGGATATAGGAAAGTTTTTCGGCATCCGGACCGACGTCAGCGGACGCGGAACCTTCACGGTCAGCCAATCGCTCACTCAGCTCAACGACACCGCCACCTCTGGGCCATGCACAACTCCTGCGCCCGGGATGTTTTGCGGATCAGGCTTGGCCGCACTGGAGCTCGGTCTTCCCTCCGGTTTTAACAGAGACATAACGTTGGTTCAGCCTCAGGAAAAACTTTGGAATTCCGCTTTCTACGGTCAGGATACTTGGCAGGTTACACCTAAGCTGACCCTGACCCTGGGCTTGCGCTGGGATTATACGAGTCCGATCTTCACGCAAAAAGGCCAGAGCGACGGAAATATCGATATAGCCACCGACACCCTGTTGTTGACCAACCTGGCGGGCAAATACGCCGGAGTAACGACGCCGAAAACGGAATTTTCACCGCGTTTCGGAGTATCGTTCCGGTTGTTTAAGGACACGGTCCTTCGTGGCGGCTACGGCCGAAGCTACTATATGAATGCGGACGGAGCCGGATTTGGAACCCAGGGATGTTGCTACCCCATTAAGCAAAGCCAGACTGATGCCCAGGCCGGTCCCTTTTCCCCGCTGCTTTACACCTTCGATCAGGGGCCGGGCGCTCCTCCGGCTCTTCCCGCGTTTCCGGCAAATGGCAAGATTTCATTTCAGGGCGCCCCTGGCGGTAGTGAATACTTCGTTGGGGTCGGAACTTATCCGCATAGTTACAACGACACTTACAACGTAACCTTAGAGCATGCTTTCCCATATCAGATCGTCGCTTCGGTTGCGTACGTCGGGAACATCGGGCGCCATCTGTGGGATAACATTGATGTTAACTTGCCGCCTCCCGGACCGGGCGTTTACAACTCCCGTCGGCCTTTCTTCGCCAGCTATGGATGGGGCGTAGAAGAATACCAACGGAACAACGCAGCCTACCAGCGTCCTGAATTGAGAAGTAACTACAATTCACTGCAGCTTCACGCGGAAAAGCGCTTTCATCAAGGGTTGTATCTTCTGAGTAACTTCACCTGGGCTAAGTCGCTTGACGATGGAACGTTCGGTCCAGGAGATGGCAACGGAAATCAGTTCTGCTACTCCTGCAATTACGGACCCTCGGGCACCGTAAGACACTGGTCCTGGGTGAGCGCGGCCAACTGGTTGCTGCCGTTCGGCCGCGGCAGGGCTTATGCCAATGGATTGGGCCGCGGTGCGGACGCAGTGGTTGGAGGCTGGGCGCTTAGTGGAATTTTCAATTTTGAGAGCGGATTGCCTTTCACGCCGTATTACTCAACCTCCCCAACACTGCTAAATTCTCCTATTTACGATAGACCGAACCAGATTGGCGATCCGCATGTGTCCCATCCCAACCAAAACGAGTGGTACAACCCGGCGGCCTATGCCGCACCCACCACTCTGTACACCTTCGGAAATGCCGGACGCAACAGTTTAATGGGCCCGGGCCTCGGTTTAGTCGACTTGTCATTGACCAAGTCCTTCGTGATCACGGAGAAGACCCATCTCGACCTCAAGTGGGATGCATTCAACGCTCTCAACCGTCAGAATTTAGGACAACCAACGTGTCCCGGCGCGGCATTTGTTGATTTCTCAGACGCAGGCCAAATTTGCAGCATTGTTGACTTCAGACGGCGTATGCAGATTGGGGCTCATCTCACTTTCTAAGTGTTCTTCCCTCATCGCCAGACTTGCCTCGGCTATTGCCGGGGCAAGTCTTAATTGTTTTCGGGCTTAGAATTTCGCGCGAGAACGCAGTCCGCCGCCACGCGCTGGAGTCGACACAACTTAGAGTGAAAGCTCCGAGGCATTATCCAATGAGATCGCTTCTGCTTTTTGCCTGCCTGGTCTGGAACGTCGCGACAGTAGCATCCGCTCAAGTATCCATCACGAAATCGGCCGGCGGTTGGGAACTGACGAACGGACACATTCGTCTCGAATTGGATCGCACAGCTGGTAGTGTTCATCTGAAGTCGTTGCGGCGCGAAGGCGGCGCGGAATGGGCCGTGGCGGGCACACCGCTGCTCGCCTCTCCCGACAAGGCTGGCACTCCCTACCACTATGGGGACGATGCGATTTCCGACCAGGCGAAAGGGGGTAAGCAACTCACACTGCGTTTCCAGTCCGATGCGGGTGGCCTGCTTTCTTTGGAACTCAAGCTGCATCCGACGGGTACCGTGATTCAGACGGCTATACACCTCGAGAACCACGGTCAGCAAGACCTTTTGCTCAACCCTCGCATTGATCCGCTGTTTTTGACCTTGAAGAATCCCGCCGGGGGATTGAAACCCTATACCTCGAGCAAGGGCCAGCACGGATTTCATCCGGGCACGGCCGCTTCGCCGAGCCAGGAATTTCCTGACTGGCTGGTGCTCGAAAATGAATCTGGCGGAGAATCGATGCTGGTTGGAGGTGAGCCGGGGCTCGGCGTGCTGGGATGGACGGCCAAGGTCGAACCCTCTGTAGCCCACACAGTGATTCAGGCCGGGACAATTTTTATAAAGAACAAGAAGTCTGCGCCCCCCGCGACCTTTCAACTCGCTCCCGGCGCATCCGTGGAGACACCGATGAGCTTTTTTGCGCTGGCCAAGGGCGACAGTGACGACGCGGGGAATGAGACGTTTCGCTATCTGAAGCGCTACGTATTCCAGGCGCCGTTGCCGGATTCCCCTCTAGTGACGTACTGCATTTGGCTCACCCAGAAGAACAGCGAAGAGCAGCTGCTCAAAGAACTCAACTTGGCGAAACAAGCGGGCTTTGATGTCTTCTACCACGACGCGAGCTGGTACGCGGGTTCATCAGTAATTCCAGGCATGAACGATTGGACTCTCGGACTCGGCAGTTATGAGGAGAGCAAGGAGAAATTTCCTCACGGCATCAAGAGCCTTTCCGAGGCGATCCGCGCCATGGGATTGAAGTTCGGCATTTGGGTGGATCCCGGGAATGTGGACGTGGCACGGGTGGACTCGGGCGAAATTCCGCAGGACTGGCTGGCGATGATCGACGGCAAGACGCTTGGCGTCACGCATCCCTCGCTTGCTTCCACCAAGCAGCTATGCTTGGGCGATCCCCAAGTAGTGGCGTGGATCGAGAAGCAACTGGGAGACATTATTGAAAAGTGGCATTTGGACTGGATCAAGTGGGATCCTTCGACGACCGTAAGCTACGAGTGCAACCGCACCGACCATGGTCATGGAAAGACCGATGGCGCCTACGCGGCTTATCGCGGCCGGATGGAGATTATGCGCTATCTTCTCAACCGCTTTCCCAACCTTTCCGGGTTTGAATGCGATCCGTCGCTGGAATTCGCGCGAACCAATCCCGGTCCGCAAAGTCTTCTTCCGGGCGGATATACCAACGAATTCATTACCGGCCCCATGCTTAGTCCCAATGTGTGGGGCTCGCTCGCAGCCGCGGGAAGCGGGGATGCGGGCGGCGAATATCTCACGGGGCGCTGGTACAGCGCTTCCGCCCTTGACTACTATTTCCGCAAGCACTTCATGCACGGGGTGACGTTCGGCAACATCAACGGCATGTCATCACAGTTTCTCTCGGCGGCTCCGCCTGGCTTTGTCGAGGCGCTACAGCGGGATCTCTCATTCTTCAAGCAGTACCGTCATCTTCTGCTCGAAGACGTGTACCATCCACGAGTTGGTACCACGGGATGGAATTCGGTCCAATACGTCAAAGAGGACGCGACTGAATCCGTGGTCTATATTTTTCGTGACAAGTCCAAAATCGCCGACACTACGATTCGTTTGCGCGGGCTGGATCCAACTGGCAAGTATCGGGTGACAAGTTTGAATGACCGTCCGGGACGTGAAAGAGTCATGACCGGGAAAGCTTTGATGGACGGCATTGCAGAGCATCTGCCCAATCAATGGCTGGCCAGTGGCGATGGCGCCATCAAGGAATTTGCAGATCAGCAGGAATACGGATCGGATATCCTGCTGCTTCTTCGTCTACCTTGAGGAAGCCGGTTCCGCCCTTTGAATGACGATCTTCGGATCCCACACAATCGGATCAGGAGAGTTCTCACCGTTGTGCTTCAGGACGAATCGGATTTTGTCGCCCGCGGTGACGCGTAGGTTCGTGATCTCGCATGCAGTAGGAATGTCGTAGTCCGGGAAAACTTCCTGCCATCCCTGTGCTGGCCACAATTGGTCGGCATTCAGCAGAATGCGCACAAAACCGGATGCCCGATGGTTGGCGCTGGGATCTTTCCGGATCGCACCAGAAATAGTCACTACGCCAGATCTCGGCGCAACGAAAGTGCGCGCTATATCGTAGTGGGCCGAGGGTTGCATCCATATCCTACCGACGCGGCCGAGACCCGATCCCGCCCACCTGCCTTCGTAACCTCCGCTGTTCCAAAGCAGCGGCCGGTAAGAACCATCCTCAACCGCCTCTTCGTAGATCCATTGATTCGCGGATTGGGTCGGAGAGAAATCGCCGAGGGCTTCGAAGCTTTGGGGCTCGCCCGCGATTTTCCGGGCGGCGACAACCGGGCTGCGATTGCCATCTCCATCGACTGCTACGACCTCGTAACTCGCGTTACCGTCAGAGCGGGCGGAGTTTTCGTGATCGAAGAAAAATGTGCCCGTTGCAGCCTTTCCAATAACCTTCCCGTTCTTGCGAACTTCATAGTAAGAGATCCAATTGTCATCGTGGCTGGGCGACCATGACAGTTCGATTCCCTGGACTCCAAGATTTGTCGCCCGCCGTTGGGTAATGTTTTGCGGGGCGCTGGGCGGAACGTGATCGGTTCCAGAACCGGGATAGTTGGGCAGGTTCAAGAATATCAGCTCTCCGGGGGCAATCTTGTCGAGACTGACGCCGCCCGACATCAACTCGGAACCGGTTCGGCGCAGATGCAGTCCGGAGATGCTTGCGCGCACCTCGTAGGTCTCGGCCGGCAGGAGTCCGCGTGGATAGATAACCACCGGTTCGGCAGAGGATTCGAGCTCGATGGGATGCGCCAATCGGGCGTACTTGAAGCCCATGGCGTCGGGATGAGTTTGGCTCATATCGAGGTCAGCCGAGGCCAGCGCCTTGCCGTCGTCGGCTCGCACTAGCGAGAGGATATAGGCGCCCATGTTGTTTCCCGAATCGAATTGACCGAGCTGAGTAACAGTCATGGGCTCGGCCAGTTGCAATGACATTCCAAAGGAGAGGTTGGCCACTCGCCGATCTGCTCCGAGCTTGACGATCTTGGTGATCAGGGATTCTTCGCCACCACCCATTTGATACTTCACGTTCAGTGGGCCGAATCCCTGTCCGGGGACGCCGTAGAAGCGGAATGCGCCATCTACCGGGTCTTCGTAAACCCCGGTGTCAAGGCTGGCCGCGGACGTGGTAGTAACAAGATTCATCTCTGCCGCGCCTCCACGATATTGGGCCGTTGAAGCTTGCGAACGATTCGAAGGCCGGCTCACCACGAAATAGGTCGGGCCCTGTTTCGCGTGCTTGGTGAGGATGACGCCCTTCGAACTGTCCCGATTCATCCGTTGGAAGTACCAGACGGCGTCGTCGCCCTGCACCTTTGGACGAAACACGTGGCTCCATCGGCCAGCCACTCCCTGCGCCACCAGATAGTGATAGACCTCCCAGTCTTTGCGAATCGCTTCTACATCGGGCCCGTCGCCCGGGTCTCGATACCATGTGGGATTCATCGCCAGGTGCGTCCGGTCCGTCGCGGCGTTGTAATACGTGTGATCGAAATCAACCACATTATGAAGCTTGTCTGGCGGGACCAGCAGGGAAGTGTAATAGGAACTGTACGGTCCGACGCCGCCATCGGTGTACTCGCCCGACTCTGCGAGGCGAGCGATGTCGTAGCTGATCCAGCGGCCGCCTCCGTCGCAGGCGTCGATTCCGCTTTGGGGATGATTGATCTTGAAGCGTTCGAGCAGTTGGCGGAAATTCTGGTCGGCTGCGAGGGAGTCCGTATCGGTGGCGCTGGCAGCGGGCGCGATGTCATAACGCCACTGAAAGCCGCCCCAGGTGTTGACCGCATCATCCAACAATCGGCTTTGCCAATCTGTCGTCGCCGGAATCGACTGCTCCAGAACTTGCCGGCCGGGGATCATCCAATCAGGATGCTGCGCCGCCACCTTCGACTCCGGCGTCGCAAGAAAGGTGGGATACCACAGCACCCATCTCATGCCGTATTTGTGCAGGTAGTCGTTGACCCGCCGCCAGTCGGGGCCGTTCCACGTGCCCCACTTGTCGTACCATCCCGCGTCGTCCCACAAAATATCCGTGCCCGTTTCTCGAAGCAGGTCGATGTAGCGAAGGTCGAGCGCGAGTCTTCGTCCCCAGTTATCGGCGCTGGGCGTGCCTCCGTCGCCGACCCATGGATCCGGCCAGTCCACGGCCCAACGAGTTTTGGCAAAGTAATCCGGATTGGTGAACTCCCACAAATAAGCGTATTGCCAATCGAGCAGCTGATTTCCCAGTTCATCGACGCCGCCTGAAAATGGAGCCATGAATGCCTTGGGAGTTTCCATCTGCGCGCCGGGTGACAAGTCTTTTTCGAAGCCAGCCAACTTGAGCCTCATGCCCAGTGTCGAGCTCTGTTGGCGGCTGATCTCGAAGCGCCAGTGGCCAAGATAGTCCCAGCCCACGGCCAAGCCTTCGTTCACGCTTTGATCGCGCAGAAAGACCAACGGTAGGGCACTGCTGTAGTTTCCCGTCTGAATGCCTTCATTGGAGTCGAGAGCGCGCTGGTAAGCCGCGCCTACAGGCTCGGTCTTCAGAAGCTGACTGCCGTTGTAGTTGCCTCCACCGGTCAGGTAGTTGAACTGAAGATCGGGAGCGAGGGATCCATCGATGTTCGAGTGGAGAAACTCGATCTGATTGATGCGCGCGGGGCTATCGGAAGCGTTCTTCAGGGTCAGCCATTGCCGAACGACCGCGGTGCCAGGGTAGATCAGATAATGTTTGATGACGCGGATTCCGGCTGATTCGACTTCAATGTCGAGTTGCAAATCCCCCTGCGCGCCGGTCGCGACGCGATCGCCGCGCAGATTCCAATGCCAATTTGACGCGCTGACATCGTGGCCATTTGCAAAGAACGCAATTTCAGCGGGAAAGTCAGCGCCAGGCTGGTATTCGCGCCCCGAGACCTTATTGCGGAGCGAAACCAGAGAGAAGTGCCCGTCTGCGAGACGAACTCTTTGCTCCACCTTAGACGTTCCAAAGATCCATTCGTTTCCTGCTCGGCGCACATAACCATCGCCGCTTTGTTGATTCGTTTGCGAACGCCCGAGAATTGACGCCGCGCAAAGGAATAGCAGTTGAGCAACAAAGCCGATACGACGTGAAATTCGACGCGGTTCCGAGCGCATAGTCAGAAAGCCTCCATCGAACAGGCGAGCTGTATCCTGAACTTCAACCGCGGCGCGGCCAAGCCGCCAGCGGCCAATGCGTCGCTTCTTCGATTTCCAGCAACCGGTTGTATTTGGCGAGGCGCTCAGACTGACGAATCGATCCATTCTTGAATTGATCCGCCTGCCAACCGACGGCCAGGTCTGCCGCCCAGTTGTCTTCAGTTTCCCCACTGCGAACGCTGAGTGTGATCGCCCATCCCGCCGCGCGCGCCTGCCGGCAGGCTTCCATCGCCTCGATGAGAGTCCCAACCTGATTCACCTTCAGCAACAGTGCGTCGCAGGCATTGGTTTCAATCGCCCGTCGTATGCGGAGGGAGTTGGTGCACAAGAGATCGTCGCCCAACGTAAGCGCCCGGCCTGCGATCTCTCCGCGAAGCATAGGCCAATTCTTCCAGTCATCTTCCGCGAGTCCATCTTCGACGCTCAAGATGGGATACTGATCGAGCCACCGCGAAATGGTCTGGATCATTCCCGCGCTGTCCACAGTTCCACCATCGATCTGGTACTGGCTGGCATGATAAAAATGCGTCGAGGCAACATCGATTCCGAGAAAAACATCCTTCCCCACGGAGTAGCCGGCCCGCCCAATCGCTTCGACCGCCAACGCCAGCATCTCGTCGGTAGACCGGAAAGGTGGGGCTAATCCGCCTTCGTCCGCGGTGAGAAGGCGCATCCCATATTTCTGAAGCACGAGGTCGGCCGCGGCCTGATAAAGATCGAAGGCCACAACCAGAGACTCATCGACGGTACGCGCGGATATTGGAATCATCAACACGTCCTGCACGGAGACCTGCTGGCCGGCGTGCTTGCCGCCGCTGAAAAGATTAATAGTCAACCGAGGCAGCGAGCTGGCGGAAGCGCCTAACATGTCGGCGAAGTGCTTATAGAGAGGGACGCGACGCTGCATCGCGCAAGCCCGCGCGAAGGCCACAGACACTGCGAGAATTGCATTCGCGCCGATGCGCGATTTTGTGGCGGTCCCGTCGAGTTCGATCATGGTCCGATCTAGTTCGGCCTGATCGAGGGCGCGGCCGGCGAGGGTGCCCTGGAGTTCTCCGCCAATATTTGCTGCGGCTCGACGGCAGCCCAAACCGGCATATCGCTTCGGGTCTCCATCTCTCAGTTCGAAGGCTTCAGCACTCCCCGTGGAAGCTCCCGAGGGTACAGAAGCGGAAGCGCTGATTCCTCCTTCCAATATGCAGGTTGCCAGCACGGTAGGTCTACCGCGGCTGTCGAGAATTTCGCGGCCAGAGAGTCGATCAATTTTCGGCATAAATTTCGATTCTGTGAGTAAACTCGTCAATCAGACTGGGAACAGTTGTTGGAGGATTTCTAATCATTAACAAAGTGCACGCCCGTTGCCGCACCGCCTCTTCCGGCGTCAAATATTCAAGCGGCGACTTTCCCGACACCCGCGCCAGCAAACACCCAAGCGTATGACGGATGACGCGTGGCTCCAAAGTCGCGGCCCAGTTCAGCGGCTCAACCTCTTCGCGATACACGTGCCAGAACAACTCGGCGGCGTCGGCCAAACCAGGACGCGATGCGGGCAAATGATGCGCCTTGCTGAGAAAATGGGTTAAAGCAAATCCAACATCAAATGCCGGATCTCCGAAATGAACCACTTCATAATCCAGCAGAATCAATTTGCCGCCGTAGATCAGCGTGTTCTTTGGACTGAAATCACCGTGGACCAAACTGTCCTTATGGTGCAGTGTTTCTCGCGCGAGAGCATTGAGGAACAGTGCGGCTTCCGGGGTCTTCTGAGCAGCGTGAAGGTAATACGGCTCCAGGCGAAGCTTTTCGAAGTACGTGGTGTCGGCAAACTCCTTGCGGGCTTCGGGTCCGCATTCTGACGATTGGCCGTGAATTGCGCCAAGCAGCAAACCGAACTGCCGGAAATGGTCGGGAACGATCTGGCCCGACAGCAATACTGATTTCCAATTCTGATGTTCCTCTGGTACCGCTTCCATACCCATCAGGTGATTCGGGGCGTCTTCGAAGATAAAAGCAGGAGTCGTCCCTGGAGGAGCCCATTGATTAAGCCAGCGAAGAGCCTTTGCTTCTACTCCGATCCTCTCCGGGCTGCTGAACCAGTCCACCTTGACACGCAATTTCGCCAGCGCTTGTTTCAAAACCCAGGCATGTCCATCCGGCCATACTACTCTGACCGTCCGGTTGGAAACACCACCCGTAAGTTTTTTGAACGCGGCCGTCTCGCCCGGCTTTATGTGCCCGCGTTCCGTCAAATAATTTTGCAGGGCGTCGAACTCCTCGATGTCGAGTTCCATGATCAATAGGTCCCGAGCAGGGCCCAGTCTACAATGTCGACACTAGTGTTGACAATGTAGGAACACATGATCTAACCTTCCCCGGTCGAGGGCCGTGACCTCTCAATGAAAAAATTGGTGCTGGTAATCGCCTGCGTGACAGGCTTGTGGAGCTTCGCCCAGGGATCAGATCAGGATAACTCGTGGCATCTAAGCACGGATGACACCGTGATCATGGTGTCGGTGCGAGGTGGAATTCCAGCGCTGGTCCGGCTGGGCCCGGCCAATAACAGCTCAAACTGGCTGGCTTCGCCGGCGCCAGAACCGCTTCCCCCTTCAGTAACGCAGCAAGGGTCGCCGGTGACGCTGAAGTGGCATTATGACGGCGGCGCTCTCGATGGAAACAGCGGCGAATTAGTCCTGCGGTTCTCAAACGACTCTCCGCGACTGGAACTGCAATCCATCTGGCGGGCGCGTCCCGGGCGCGGGCCGGTCGAGCATTGGTTGACTATAGCCAACCGTTCTGCGTCGCCGATCACAATTGGTCATCAAGATAGCCTGGTCTTAAGCCATCTGGAAGTTCCGACGAACGAGTCGATGGATGCCTGGTGGATCAAGCGAGGTGCGAGCAACGCCACCAACGAAGGCGGCACGCTGGTTCGGAGCGTTGGACGAAACTCAGACGAAACGCTGACCAGCGATCCCACCGACGGGGCAAGTCCGGTGCCGTGGCTGGCGTTGCAAGTCGGCACTTCGCACGGGATGTACGTGGGATGGGAATTTTCCGGTATCGGAAGAATTCATTTCCATACGTTCGCCGGCGGCGCCAGCGCTCCCGCCACCGACCCCGCGCCTTTGGGCATCGAGGTGGGAAACGTTCCCGCATTCCAAACCGATCTCCCCGCGGGAGAGACGTTTCTGGTTCCGCCGGCCTTCGTCGGTTGCTACTCCGGTGATATTGACGACGGAAGTTACGGCCTGCACCGTTTCATTCTGGAGAAACTTGTTCCGCGATTTCCCAAGGGCTATGTGCATCCGACGCTGGCCTACAATCTCTATCTCGACAGCGGAGGTCCAAAGGCGGAAGAGAAGGGCGTGCTACAGAGCGCGGCTCTCGCCCAGGAGTTAGGATTTGAAACTTTCGTGGTCGACGCGATGTGGTTCCCTCAGTCCGGTGATTGGCGCTGGGACCCCAAACGATTTCCTCACGGCCATCAGCCCATCGAGCAGTATGTGCATAGCCATGACATGAAACTGGGTCTCTGGATGGCGTACACCCAGGGCTCCAATTCGGACGACCCCAGGGCGCTGAACATCGCCCAGCATCCCGATTGGTTCATCGCGCCTCCGAAACTGGATCCCGATGGACACATCAATTGGGATGCGCTCATCGATTTGGGCTATGACCCGGCTCGCGACTGGGCAGAGCAAGCGTCACAGCGGGCGATCTCGGAGTACAAAGTAAATTATTTCAAGACCGACTACACTCCCGTTGTCACAAAATGCCAGCAGACGAATCATCGCCATCACTATGGCGTGGATGTAAGCTACTGGTCGACTCTTGGCTATTACGCCGTGCAGGAATCGATGCTTCAGAAATTCCCTGAGCTCATCATCGAAGGATGTTCGGGCTCCGGGCACATGAAGGACTTTGGAAACATCCGCCGAGTTCACGTCATCGCCATCAACGACACCTTGTCATCGTTGCCGGATCGCCAGGCGATCTATGATTCGAGCTTTGCTTTTCCTCCTGCCGTGCTGATGAATTACACCTACGAGAACTTTTACGACACGGTTTCTGACGCTCCGGAACCTTATTTCTGGCGTTCGGCCATGATGAGCCAGTGGCAAATTGATCCCACTCACAGTGCATCCTGGACCGCAAATCAGCGCGCCGGGGTCAAGCGAGCCACGGAAATCTACAAATCCTGGATTCGGCCGATTCTGCAGGATGTTGAAGTGCACCATATTCTCCCCCGGCCAGACGGGTATCATTGGGATGGCATGTTCTATTGGAGTGCAAGCCTGAAACGCGGTACGCTCTATATCTTTCGCCCCAATAACGACGAAGCGGCGGAGCACGTTATGTTGAGGGGGCTGGTGCAAAACGCAAAATACAAGATACGCGCGGAGGACCATTCGACTGGCGACGCGATTTATTCTGGAGCTGATCTCATGAACGCCGGGCTGAGCCTAAAGCTGCCCGGCAAATACACAAGTGATCTGGTTTATATCGAGGAAGTTCACTAGCCTCATCCGCTAGCAATTCGGAAATCAAACATGAGCGGAAGACTCGCGGGAAAAACTGCAGTGGTTACGGCTGCCGGACAGGGCATTGGACGGGCTACTGCCATCGCGTTTGCCGGCGAAGGCGCGGTGGTTTGGGCGACTGACCTCAACGAGCAGGCGCTTGCGGCCCTGAGCCAGGATCGCGGCGAAGTTCGGACGCGCCGGCTGGACGTATGCTCATCGCAGGACGTGAACGATCTCGCCGGTGAAGTGGGCGCGCTTGACGTTTTGTTCAACTGCGCAGGCTTTGTTCATCACGGCACTATCCTCGAGTGCGAGGAAAAAGATTGGGATTTCTCGTTCGATTTGAACATCAAGTCCATGTATCGCACCTGTCGCGCTTTTCTCCCCGCCATGCTGAAAGCGGGGAAGGGCAGCATCATCAACATGTCTTCTGCCGCCTCCAGTATCAAAGGCGTTCCCAACCGGTTCGTCTACGTAAGCACGAAGGCGGCCGTGATCGGGCTCACGAAGGCGATCGCCGCTGACTTTATTCGCCGCGGGATTCGTTGCAATGCGATCTGTCCCGGTACCGTGCAGACCCCTTCACTCGATCAACGCATCGCCGCGCAAGGCGATGTGGAAAAGGCGCGTGCCGAGTTTATCGCCCGCCAGCCCATGGGTCGGTTAGGATCTCCTGAGGAGATAGCATCGCTGGCGGTCTATTTGGCCTCCGATGAATCCCGCTTCACCACGGGCCAGACCCACATCATTGATGGCGGCTTTACCGGCTAGACGCCAGAACTTCACGGAGAAAAATGAAATTGCTGCGCTATGGTGCGCCGCGCAAAGAAAAGCCAGGCATTTTGCATGGGATGGCGCTATTCGCGATTTGTCGGCAATCGTGCCCGATCATGCGGGTGAATTCCTGCTTCCTGAACCCCTCGAGAAACTGCGGAAGGCCGACATCTCGCGCTTGCCCAAAGTTGCAGGGGAGCCTCGCGTTGGTCCTTGCGTGGGAAGCGTTGGAAAGTTCGTTTGCATCGGGTTGAATTATTCCGACCACGCGAAGGAAGCCGGGATGCCCGTGCCGGTCGAACCGGTTGTTTTTATGAAGCCAACCTCTTCTATATGCGGCCCGAACGATGACGTTGTCCTTCCCCGAGGATCGACGAAGGGTGACTGGGAAGTCGAGTTGGGCGTCGTCGTTGGTAAACCGGGGAAGTATGTCAAAGAAGCCGATGCGATGTCGCATGTCGCTGGTTACTGTGTGATCAATGATCTTTCAGAACGCGCCTTTCAGCTGGAAGGTACTGGCCAATGGGTTAAGGGCAAAAGTGCCGACACTTTCGGCCCCATCGGGCCATGGCTGGTTACACCTGACGAGATCCCGGACGCTCAGAATCTAGACACGTGGCTCGAGGCAGATGGCCACCGCTACCAAAACGGATCGACCAGGACCATGATTTTCGGATTGCCTTACTTGATCAGCTACTTGAGTAAGTTTATGAGCTTGCAACCCGGTGACGTCATTTCAACCGGCACGCCTCCTGGCGTGGGTTTCGGTCTGAAGCCGCCCGTTTACCTGCGTGCGCCTCGGACAGCAAAACCAGCTTGTAGTAGCTGACTAGCGGACCTTCTTATAAACGACGATCGCCGCTCCACGCTTGGCTGCGATTTCCACGCGCAGTCCG
>Ga0209006_10000920_pt1 | contig 27271 bp, 38 predicted proteins | sample JacPin_JW_Ref_O2_FD_188567 | JGI IMG/M metagenome (GOLD analysis project Ga0209006, IMG submission 188567) | Forest soil microbial communities from Algoma, Ontario, Canada - Jack Pine, Ontario site 1_JW_Ref_O2 (SPAdes) (version 2) | ecosystem: Environmental > Terrestrial > Soil > Boreal...
GCGCAGCATTGACTTGAACATGCGCGGCAACATCGGATTAGGAGTTACGGTCGTCGGTACGCAACGGCCTCTCCCGGCGAACGTGGTTGAACAGATCGCTCCAGCGATGCCGCCGCAAGCTCTCGTCTATGAGGACGGCGACTTCGACGACATTCTAGGACCCGAACCCGAGCCCGCTCTGCGGGCCGATGGGACACAACCCGAGGAACAGCCCATGACAGAACAATCCGAACAACCCGCCGTGCCGTCCTCACTGACATCCGATGAGCAACGCATTCTCCAGCAACTTCGTTCGCCTGATCCCGGCGTTCGCAAGCTCGCTGAGATGGCTTCCGCAGCGATGAAGCGACCGGCCCCGCCATCAGCATCAGCGCGCCCAGCGCGTCCCCTACCGGGTCCCAGCAACTACACGGGCTCGGATCAAGACGATTGCGCGCCGCGACGCCCGACCGGAATGAAAGTCATCTGATGGCTCTGTTTCAACGAAGGCTGCCCAAACGCATCCCCGAAGTCGAACAGCGATTGGGTCTGTGTGTTCCACCACTTGCCCGGATCATCTGTGACCCGGTCACAGGCGAGATCATTTACGATGAGCTTCGGGAGATGGAACGGCAGGACCGCATGCGCGGTCGCCCGATCATTGAGTTCATCGAAGACGAAAGTGACAAGCCGGTCATCATGCGTCCGCCGGAATACTGATCCTCACACGATGGGGATCAGTCACGAAGCTTGATTGCGGAAGTGTCCCCCTCCCGTAAGCAAGTAACAGTCAGGCCGCGCGGCCTGATGCTGCCCAGTGCTCGACATGGTCGGTGACTGGGCAGCCGTTACCAAGCGGCAGGCCGTAGGTCCGCCGGGAGAGGGAGGACAGGAAGATGGGTTGTTTTTCAGATGCGCCGTATGCGAAACGCGGAAGGCCCACGAAGGCGATGCTCGCCGCTCGGCGCGATCTCGACAAGCGATGGGCGTGGCGACAGGCTCGGCTCAAAGCTCACTTTGATCGGGAGATGGCATTCGCGCTCGACCTCGCACTGCTCGACGGCAGAACGGACGCGACGTGCGATGATTGGAATGCTGCTTACCTTGCTCTTGAAGCCGACCGGATGAAGATCATCACCGCGCCACTGTGACCGGAAGGCTACTCGTTAACGGTTAACAGGCGAATGCCGATATCGTTTTGAATTTGACGACGCTGGCGCGCTACGGTGCACGATGAAAACCAAACTGGAGTTGTTCTCCCATGCGAAAATCTAAAGACGGATATCTACTCGACAGCAAGGACGACCTCGACGAAGACATGCTTGCCGCGATCACGCTCGACGATGACGATATCACCGTGGCGAATGCTGCCGCCGGTTGGCTGCTCACGCGCCACGTCGGGCCGCCGTGGAAATTCAGCGTGACACTCGACGCCGATGCTCCGCCACTGTTCAATCTGCCACGCGATTGGAAACGGAAGAACCTCGTCGGCATCAAGACCGCCGACCTCGAACGCGCATACATGTGGATCATGCTCGCACTATTGGCCGGTCACTGCCCAATGGTTTGGGATGGAAATTTCGCGCACGGTTGCGGAAGCATCGCAGGCATTCGGCAGAACATCGTCACGGGCAATCACGTATTCTCGCCGCACTCGGCGGCATCGCAGCGGCGCGGGGCGGCCTAAAACGCAAAACGCCCCGGTTGACCGGGGCGTCTGGGACTACGGCGCTGACACGCCGCAATCGGTAGGAAGTAACATGGCAGATAATAGCTCATCGCCCAAAAGGTTGCAAGCCCGTCCGCGAACTCTTGCCCTCGCTGTCGATTACGTCGAGAAGCATTTCGGCGTGCGCTATCTCTTTCCGATCAAGCCGGGCGCGAAGTTTCCGCCGCTGATCAAAGACAACCTTGCTCAGGCGTCGAATGATCCCAAGCAACTCGCCGAGTGGGAAGCGAAATGGCCGGGATGTAATTGGGGCCTCTCGCATCGCATCTCTAATGTGCTCGTCGCCGACGTTGACGTGAACAAAGCCAAAGGCAAGACTGGGCAAGCGACATACGATGACCTCGACCTGATTTATGGATGGCCCGAGACTGAGACGACCACGACGCCGAGCGGCGGCTTTCACAAAATCTATATCGGCGAGCACATCATGGCGCTCGGCTTGAACGGTTTCGGTAAGGACATCGACAGTCCGAACTACACGCTCATTCCTGGATGCACATTCGACGATGGGACCTCTTACGTCGGCAACGATATGGAAGCGGTCGCCGCTGAGCCGTGGATGTATGAGGTCATCAAGGCATCGAAGATCAGGAAGTCCGCGCTATCGAATGCTGGCGAGATCGTTGTCGAGTTGGATCAGCAAGCCAACATCGACACGGCCATAGACTTCTTGAGGAGCGATGCGCCGCCTTCCATCGAAGGGCAACAGGGTGACTACGCGCTGCTTAAGGCCGCGTACTATCTCAAAGACCTTGGCATATCGCAGCAACTCGGCGCTGATCTTCTTAATGAGCATTTCAATCCGCGATGCGAGCCGCCATGGGACTATGACGACCTCGTTAGCAAGATGGCTGGCGCATACAGCTATGCCAATCTCTCGAAGGTCGGCGGCAAGACAGGCGAAGCGGATTTCAGCGATGATCCGCCGGAGCCGATCACGCCAATGGGTCAATGGGACCCTGAGAAGAAAGTTTACAAGCTCAACGAGAAGAAGATTGCCAAGGCGAAACGTGCGCGTGAGAAGGCCCGCAAACGCGACGCCGCGAAGCCGGACAGCGAGCGAACCTATATGCCGACACTCGATGAGGTCGTTGACGCCTATGTCTATGTGATGGGCTCTGACATCTTCGTCGCCAAAGAGATGCCGCCGCAACTGCCGACCGGCTACCATCCGCCGCGCCAGATACTAAAGGCCCCCGCATTTGATCGCGGCTTCGCGTACTTGTACCCGAAGAAGGGCAGAGCTTCGGACATGCTGTTGCGTAGGAAGAAGGGCGGTATCGCCCGCGCGTCGCAACTCGTGTATCGACCGGACATCGCGTCGAAGTTCTTCCGCGTCGGCAATGAGAGCTTTCTCAATCTCTATGTGCCGTCCGGCATCGCGCCGACGTTCGACCCTGATAACGTCGAAGCCGTGAACGCGCTCAGGACGTGGGACGCGCATCTTGCGTACCTCTTTCCCGATGTCGAGCAGCGCAACCTCATACTCAATTGGCTTGCGTGGCTGATCCAGAACATGGAGAAGAAACCGAAGTTCGCACTGATCGTGCAGGGGCCTCGTCATGGCACTGGCAAATCGTTCGTCGGTCAGATGTTGAAGTCCATCGTCGGCAGCTACAACACGTCACGTGTCACCGCAAAGATGCTCGGCTCGACGTTCAATCAGTATGCCCAAAATGCAAAGCTGATCATCGTCGAAGAGTTGCGCGCCGTCGATAAGCGAGAGGTCAAGGATACCTTGCACGACATGATCTCAGAAGATGAGGTCACGATCAACAGCAAGAACGAAAAGCTCGTGACGATGATCAACTGTTTCGGCATCTTTGCGATGACCAATGTTGATGCCGCGCTGATCATCGATCCCGACGACCGGCGGTATGCCATCGTCAAGACCGACGCCGTCCCGAGGCCCGACGACTACTATGTGAAGCTCTATGACCTGTTGAAGTCGAAGGTCGCCATCGAAGCCATTGCCTACAGTCTGATGAACCGCGACCTCACGGGATACAACGGACAGGGCAGGGCACCGATGACATCGGCCAAGGCCGCGATGATCAGTGCAGGCGGCTCGGCGCTGCAACACTGGGTCGAAGACCACGCGGGCGAATGGCCTTTGTGCGCTCGACTGACCACGATGGAAGAGATTATCGATATCATCCCGCGTCGGTTCGTCAACGCTGGCACTGATCAGCACGTCGCCGACACATTGAAGGCGGCACTAGCTGGCGAGAAGGTTCGGGTCCCGGTCAATGGCGTCAAGAAGACGCTCTGGGCGATCAACGCCGACATCGAAGTCACCACGCTACTGCGCAGCCGCATGCGCGCGATCAACAGCGCCGACAAGCTCAAGGTGACCAACCGCAACGCCGCGCTGGCCGCGATCTATCTCGACGACATCGCGGGACAGAAGAGCAAGCAGCCGCCGGACGGTGACGACTTCGCGGAGTGAGCAATGAACGCCTGGGAAGCGGCATGCCATCACGAAGCCGGGCACGCCGTTATTGCTCGCGTACTCGGCGTTCCTGTTAGGTGTGTCGAGATCGCAGCCGCGCCCGATGACCTTGGCTCATGCATCCACACAATTCCGGCCGCCGCAGACCTTGACATCATGATTACGATGGCCGGGCCGCTCGCTGAGAGCCGCTGCACGGGACAGCCGGTTGACTGGATTGATTGGGGCCACCGCGATGATGCAACGATACGCGAACTCTTGCCGCGTGCTGAGCGGTCGCGCGAAGCCCTTGAGATCGAAACCGCCGCGATGATAGATGAGCACTGGCGCGCAATCGGGTTTATAGCCGACGAGCTTTTGACCATCCGCCGGATCGATGGCGAGTACCTTGACGAGTTGATCGCAGCGGCTCGCGACGACTTCGACGCCTGATCCCGCGTCGCCGTGGACAGGGCTTGGCGCGGAGCCCGTGTCCAGCGAGGTTAGCCTACAGCCGCAAGGGTTTCTAAGCTCTCTGGTCCTGGGCAGGGGTCCCCCGCGTACTCTTACACATATTCTCTTTCACAACTCTCATAGGGAAAGAGGTATGTCCAGTGTCCAGACCCTCAAGAAACCCTTATGGTTTGGGCACAAGTAGCGGACGGACCTACCTCTGTCTGACCCCTTGTCCAGTGACCTTACCCCTGTCCAGTCCCGATTAACCGAAATCCCTACAGCGATACCTCAACCGAACGACTGAAACGCCGACCCGTTTCGAGATCGGTCGCTCCGTGAGACCTTAGCCCCGCCATGGTTAACGGTTAACCATATTTTCCTCGGCAATCTTTGCACTTATTGCGCAAACTGCTCGTTTTCTTTCCATTAGTTGCGCAAGATGTGTGATCTGCGCAACTTTATTGCTGCCGCACTGCACACCCGTTAACGCTCGCGCCGCGTGTGAGAACAAATGGTGTAGTGTCTATGCGCTCGGCGCATGTGGTAACCACGTCGAGCGATCTCGCTTGACAGTTGATATCATTGAGCAATTCGACGAGCACGACATGCTGTGTGACGTGCTGGGGTATCACCGGCCAAACGAGCCTGTTTTGATCGCGAGTTGAGGTTAATTCCCGGGGACCCGCGAGAGATGCGACCTCTGGAGCTATGCGAGATACGGGGTAGGTCCCAAATCGGTCACGTTAACCAAAAGTGCCATGTGCCCCTGCTCCCCCGCCCGACCGACAGTTCGATAAGCCTAAATTCCGAAAAATAAAAATTCTGAATTCCGGAAAATTAAGGCTTTGCCAGCGCTCCGCTTGCATCCGCTAGCAGGCCGTGGCAGCGTGCGACGATGACCGAGCGCGAGCGATGGACCGAGTACGTTGAGGCGATGGCCGCCGAGCGCGGCGTCACCATCGAAGCGGCGTACGTGTGGCTCTGCCGCGAGATCGCTTGGGAGATCGACGAGGATGCTCCCGCAATCCACTGATGGCTTGGCAAGGCGAGGGCTCGGGGTCAACCCGGGCCTTTCTTCTTGGCCTCCGCCCGACGCGCGGCTTCCGCCAGGATCAGGCGCTCGACGATTTGCGTCGTTGATCGGTCATCAGCCTTGGCGAACTCATCCACGAGCTTCTTGATGGACGCCTTGGTCCTGATGCTCAGCGGCGTGTCGCGTATCTCGGCGCTCTGGCGGGTCATGGAACCGGCCTAGCCAAATTTAACGGTCACTGCAACGTGCCGTTAGTCCGCATGCACAGGTTTTGCAACCTACCGGCGGCCCGCAGGCCGTTTACCATCCGTTAACAATTGCCTGCGGTCTGCATTGATCCGCATGCACTTCGCCGTTAGGTTGCAGGCTCCCCGCCAGCGCAAAGCGCACTGGCACTAGCGGAGCCCCGCATGATGTTCGATCCAACTCCCCAACCCAGTTGCAAGTACGGCGCTCCGATGGGCCGCCCATCTAGCAGCGGCTACACCGTCAACGAAAACGCCGCACCAATGCGCCTTGTCCGCTGTCCGCTTGATCGCGGCGGATATGATCGCGGCGGGGCTTACTGGGGACTGGGCGAGCCGCTGTACTTCTATGAGGCCAATCCCGCCGGTCTCATTAGCGGCTACGTGCGAGGCCGCACGCGAGACGCCGCTAAGGCCGCCGTCCGCTCAATCCATCCGCAGGCGCGGTTCTTCCGATGAGCGACATCACCAAGCTCATCAACGAGGCCCGCGAGTTCGTTGACGCGACATTCCGCGAAGCCGCCGAGGCCGAAGACGAGTGCAGAGCGTTCGCACGTCATCGCGAAGCGCAGCGGCGGCCCTTCGTCATCTATGGATCGAACGTGATCCCGTTTAGGCCGCGCCATGTCCGCCGTTGACATCGCCGAAGTCGAGACAGCCTTCGGCGCGATGTACCGCGACGCCTATCGCCGCGCCGAAGAAAAGATCAGAGGCCGCCAGCTAGGCGAAGCGTTCATCGATCTCCCCGAGCAACCCATCGAATGGAGGGCAGCCGCATGACATCGGCAATCCTGCGACTGTATCAAGAATTTGTCGATGCCGCCGACTGCGCATCGCGAAGCATGGATCAAGATCGTCGCCACATCTTGCGGATCGAAGCGGAGATTTGCGCGCAGTTGGCTAATCAGCCGGACGGCACGATCATCACAGGCAACATGCATTTCCGGCTGCACGTCGTGAAGATCGGAAAAGATCAGAGCTTGGCGTACTTCGTCGCGACCGTCTATCAGGAGCGCACGACCGACAGCGTCGGCTACAGCTTCGCACGGCGCAAGCCGGATGGCCCCGACGTGATCCCAGTATCGGCCCAACATCGTCCATCGCTACGGCGCAGGGAGATCGCGCCATGAACTGGTTTGTATTCGGTGCGGTCTACGTCGCGCTGAGAGCCATCAGACATCGTTGGTTCAAAGTCCATCATGCCCCCGACCGCGAAGCGCTGATCCGCGCCAAGGCCGCGCTCGTTTGCGTCGTGCATATGGAAACTCTGCTCAAAGCAGTTGACGAAGAGATTAGCCGCCGACAGCAACAGAAGGAAGGACATCATGCAAAACAGGAATGAAGCTATTGCGATGAAGATACTCGACAACGCCCTCCAGCTTGCACGGGAGCGCACTGGCGAGCGCTATCCGGATACGATGACACTCCGCACCGCTCGTTTTCTGGAGACCTTGCGGACAGCGCCGTCCCTCATTGTCTACGTCATCGATCTTTCCAGAAGCGCGCCCTGCTATCCGTTCTACAAGCCGACGTACAATGGCGTCGTGGTCGAGCTTTCGGAGGTAGCCTATGAACGCGCGGCCTGACGTGGCGGCTCGCGCTCGCATGATCGCGGAGATGGCGTTTAAAGGTCTGCACGTGGCCCGTGATCTCAAAGACGGCACCATGATCCGAACTTGTAAGTCAGTCATCGCCATGCTGCGCATGGGCAAGGTGCCGTTGGATCGTGACGTGATGGCCATTCACCGAATGACCAGGGAGGCTGTCCGATGACGGACAAGCTCAGTGCCGAGTTGCGTAGACGGATGGTGGCAGCGGTGATGGAGCGCGAAGCCGCGCGACGCAAGCTAGTCGCGGAGACGGCTGAGCAGATGAGCGGCTTGACCGATGCTGAGGCCGCCGAGTATTTTCAGCAGATGCTTGACGACGCGGAGCCCGGGATGGCGCGAGCCGTTTCGAACTTCGTTGCAGCCGTCAAAGCCGCGCGAGCCGCCACACGGAAGAGATGCCAGTGATACCATCGGATGCAATCGAGTGACCACGCCGAGCGGTAGCGCGGCGAGATGTTTGACATCGTGAAGTATACCCGGGGCGAGCCACGCGAACGCCGTTGCGGCGCGGCAGCAAATCAGCTATAAACAGGCCATGAACGATACAGCTTATTTCGAGGCTTTTGCCTTCAACCCCCGGACTGTCGAGTACGACATCTGGCGGGGCACTGCGACGCTTGCCGCGATCAGGAAAGCCGGTCTGAGAGGCAATCTGGCATTCCCGAACTACGGCGACAAAGCTCTCGGCGGTGCGGATGGCTGGGCCTGCAAAGCCCCGCCGCAGAAGGCCGCCTAAACGATTTATTGACGCGATCCGGCGACACTCTCGCCTGGGCAGCGTATCAGCCTGAGCCGTCGCGCCAATCTCAACCCGTCGCGGCGGCTTTCGTTTGTCTGTCGGCTGGAATAGGCTGGGCTCCGCACCCCGAGGCGCGGCCATGTCTCCGAAGCACCATCATCCGCCGATCTCCGGCGGCGACCGCAAGGCCCTCACGAAAGAGCTTTCGAAGTCGCGCGCCATGACGCACATTTTCGCCGAGCGGTCGGCAGAGAAGCGGAGCCAGGGCGAGGCGCTGATCCGCGAAGCGGACAACCTCGCGTGCCAGAGTTGGAATGAACGGATGTGGAGCGACGGCGGCCCGATTGATCCGAGCCCGACAATCGATCAAGCGATCTCCGGCGGATACCCATGGCTTGAGATCGAATGCTCGCGATGCAAGGCGCGGCGCGATGTCGATCTAGCCGCGCTGCGCTACGTCTCGACAACTTGCGTTCATGATCTCGCGAGCCGCCTTGTGTGTGCGAAGTGCAAGGGCGTCGGCAAGCGCCCGGCTGCAACATTGCTCCAGCTTACGCCTCGCCAGCGTCACGAGACATAACGAATGCGCGGCTCTAGGGATGTATCGTTCGCACTCTGGGCGCTTGCTCTATTCGCGGCATGGCTCTTCGTCGGATTGCCCGCGCTGTACTCGCCCTCTCATGAGGGGTTTCTAGGCGTCAAGCTCGCCGAGTGGCTTCTCATCGGTGCGACCCTCGCCCTCTTCGTCGCAACACGACAGCTTGTGATCGGCGCTGAGAAGACTGCGGAGCGGCAACTACGCGCGTACCTGATGATCAAGTCTGTTCGACTTGAAGGGCTCAAAGACGGCAGTTGCCCCCGAGCCATTATCACTTTCAAAAACTCCGGTAAGACGCCCGCTCAAAATGTCACGCACTGGGCTAAGCTGGGCTTCTCGACATTCCCGGACATGGCGCAACTACCCGAGACAGATCGTTCCCAACCGATGCCTCCCGGCGCGGTAGCACCGGGCGGGAAGATCATTATGAGCAGCGGTAGCGACAAGCCATTAAACGCTCCGACTATGAACGTTCTGGAAAATGGGACCTACGCGATCTATCTGGCGGGCGAGATCAGGTACGAAGACGCCTTCGGCAAAAAGCGCGAGACGGATTTTCTTCTGTTCTGCACGCGAGGGATGGTCGCCGAAGGCTCGATGGCGAGCTTTCATACCGGCAATCGGATAACGTAGTTTGTGGCTCTGATCACAATATGCTATAGTTGAGGCATGCCCTTCATGTGCCCTTCATGTATACGCTCTACAAGGTGTCTGACCGTTCGGAGATGGGCCACGCGCTCGCCGAAAATGCGGTCGAGGCGTTGCACCAAATTCGAGACTATCGCAGCAAGCACGGCCAAGCTGATTTGCAATTCAAGGTGAGCGACGATCCGGGCGGGTACGTCTTGGAAGAGCAAGACGCGGTCCCGTCAACGCATGGCCCGGGCTGGACGAACGACCCGAGCGGAGCGAGGCGGGCGATTTCCGTTCGCGTCGATGCGATCTAAGCTCCGCTTCGTCGGCGTAACTCTGTGGCTCATCCTCGGCGTGCTCTTTGGCTGGATTGAAAGCAAAATTTTTCACACCGATACCGGCATAGGTCTCACGCTCGGGATTATTTTGGGCGGGCTCATCGGCTACGCGATCAATCGACGCGCGTCGAAATGAGAAAGCCTGCCGGTTGGTCGCGCAAATTCGAAGAGCCGATCTCATTGCCGGACGGTCGGCGGCTAGTCACCTTGCGAGATGCTGGCGACTACATCACAAAGCTTCCGAAAGCGGAGCACAATGCGCCGGAGTGGCAAGCGGCAATGCAAGCGTTGATGTTGGTCGCGACGCACGGCGGCCCGACGATGTTAGCTCACATCGGCGTCATGCGAGCGTTGCACCGGCACGTCGAGCGCGTCTTCGATCCGTCGCGCAAAGAGACGCATTGGGGCCGCGCCAAGCTGGCCCGAGACCGCTGATAGTGGCTATTGCACGTCTTCGATCTATGCCACAATCTGCACGGGAGGGGCTTCCGATGAAACAAATTGCATTCGCTGCTTTTGCCGTTTACGCGGCCATGGGTAACGCCGATGTAGCGTTCGGAGATGAAGCAATGACGGCTGGCGATCTTCAACAGATTTGCATTGGCTCCGATGCGAGGAGCAAAAGTGCTTGCCAGTTTTATATCCTCGGCGTGACCCAAGGAATTAGCCTCGGGATGAGCGTTGCTGATGGCAAAACCGATGGTGGCCGCCCTTGCGTTCCTCCAGCGTTGAACGGCAGTGCGCTAGAGTTGGCAGTTAAAATGAAATTAGGACAGGATTTGATGGTCTATCCTGATGACCGCAAGTTAGATGCGTCGGGTCTCATCGGGGCAATTCTCGTTTCGACCTTTCCCTGTCGCAAATCAAATTAGAAAATAGGACAGAGGGTCAATACACTGCCGGACCTGTCCACGTCAGTCCGGCCTTTTCCATCGCAACACGTCGGGCCTCTTCGGAGCCGTGATGATACCACGGCAGCGCGGCTCTAAGCTGGCGCAACTCGCGCGCTAGCCGCCGATTTTTCTTTCGGCCTTCGGCGCTGATGCCGAATGTCGGCAGCGGCTTGGGCTTGCGTGTCGGGAACGGGATGATGGTTGCGGTCATCTATGCGATCTCCTTCGTTGTGATCGTGGCGACGTGCTCACTCCAGAGCTTCCAGGCTTCGGTCTTCTCGGGCAGATACGCATAGACGTTATAGATGCCCGCGACGCCTGCCAGCTTGCCAGAGATGTGATTGACGCACTTCTCGACGACCTCGCCCTTGATGACGCGAAGCGAGTTGCAGCCGGATACGAACGTCCGGCGGAGATCGTGCAGCGTCCAATCGGGCAACGGCGTGAGTGCATCAAGATCGGCTTTGCCTTTCGAGTATCCCGAGATCGGCGTGTCGCCGTCTGTCGTGAACACGAACGGCGAGCCCTTGACCTTGGGGACGCTGTTGAGCACGGCGAGCATCTGATCAGTGAGATACACGGCCAGGGGAAGACCATTCTTCGTGCGGTCGCCTGGGATTGTCCAAAGACGTTCCGCAAAATCGATCTCGGCGTATTCCATCGCGGACACTTCGGTCCGCCGCGCGCCGGTCAGCAAAAGCAGTTTGCAGTAGGGTCCGAACACGCGACCGAAGTCATCGCCGCTCGCGTAGGCATCGCAGCCGCTCCAAAGCGTCTTGATCTCGGCGTCAATCAACGCGCGCTCGCGGCTGTTGGCCTCGCTCTTCTGGAAACCCTTGGCCGGGGATGCATCGGTCGCGATATAGGCGTGATCGGCGAGCATGCACCAATTGAAGAACGCCGACAGAAACGCAATGGCCTCATTGCGTGCCGCGACGCCGCGCTCGGAAGCCGCCTTGATGATGGGCCGAACGTCTCCCTGTTGCGTAATGGTTTTGATCGGACGGTCGCGCCAGATGGGCAAGATGTTTTTGTCGGCCCATTTCTTCCGTCTCGCGAGCGTGCGGAGCTTCATAGTCTCCGGGTCAATCAAGTACGCGTTCCAGCACTCGCCGAACGTCGGGTCGGTCTCCGTGATCTCCGGGACAGTCGGCGGGGAAGGGATGAGCGCCGCGATAGCCGTCGCCGCGTCCGGGACAAGGGCTTGCAACTGGGCAACGAGTGTCGCCACGTCGGGCCGGGCCGCAACGGCAACCACTGGCGCGGCGGGCAGGGCTGGAGCGGCTTGCGTGATCGGGGCGGCATCAGCGCCCTCTTTCGGGGAACGCTCTCGGATGGTCTCCCTAGCCTTGTTGCGGGCATCTTCAACGTTGTACTTCGCTACCGGCCCGAGCGTGATCTTTTCGAGCTTCCCGGATGCGCGTGTCCGCAATGCCCAGACCTTCGACCCGGACGGCTGCACGATGACGCGGAGCCCGGGGACTTGCGTGTCGGGATATTCGACGCGAGCAAGCCCGGCCTTGAGGCTCTTGACCTTCGGGTCCGTGAGTTCTTGGCGGCGGCTGTAATCGGGCATCGGGTATCTCGCGCTCGGGCTCGGGGTATCAAAAGACTGATCGGCCCTGATCGACCATGCGCGGATATGAAAGGCCGGAAAGCCTTTAGAACAAGGGGTTTTCGGTCATTGGGAGGGGTATCTTGATCGACAAAGTTAATGCTTGCTTGATACCCAGCCGTCATTCGTAATGACGGGGTCACAGGTTCGAATCCTGTTTGCGGCACCAATGCGCCAGCTGAGTTGCTTGATCACAGCCTGCAGGGCAACCGTGCGCCGTCTCTCACGCGGCCTCGACGGCCGTCTCGACGAGTTTACCCATCACGGCATCGATCAGCTTGTTGAGGCAAAATAGCGCCGTGGTCGAATAGATCGCGGAGACCGGGAGCAGCACCAGATGCAGCGCCAGCCATCGCAACGGGTAGGCAAGAATCACCGCCATCGCAAAGGTGCCGCAAATGGCGGTCACGCCGATGAGATAGCCCGGAACATTCGGGGCGCTGGGGCGGCTTAAGAGCCATGCGAGCAGCGCCAGGGTCGATAGCGCGCCGAGCAGGATCTGGCAGAGCGCTATCAGGCGATATTCGGGGCTGCGCTCACGCCCGAACTGACGCGTCAGCACGCTCCAGACGGATTTGGGCAAAGCCAGCGAACCGCTGACACGAATGTTGTCGGGCTTTACCAAATCGCAGTTGGTGATCATCTTGTTGTTCGCGCCGCAGTCGGAAGCCTTGTCCTTCTCGGCCGGCCGTTGATACAGGTTCAGTGCTTCAAGCCATTGCTTTCCCACCTCGGACGGATCGAAGCTTTTGAGCGTTGTGCCGATCTCGAGATTGGACCCGACTTCGTTGAAGACCAGATATTCCAGCGCGCCCTGAATCAGGATCATGACCGCCAGCGTCACAAAAAAGCGGATGATCTGTTGACGGATGCTGCGGCGGGTCGCCTCGCGCCGAAGTGTCGTTTCAGATGAGCTCACGGCTTTTCTCCATGGCGGAGTGCGCTATCAACGATTTTGCGCTGACGTCGCGGTGTCGCTCAATCATGCCGCGGCCGGGAGATTTTTGGCAAGCCGGCGGCACTTCCGGCGAGGGCACGGCCATCCGCATTACGCCAAAAGCTTCGGCGGACTGGCACTTTGGCGGCGCTGGCAAGAAAGCCCGGTGTATATCGGATCGCCTTCGAGGTGTAGAATCGTGTGACAGCCATATCGGGCAGGGAGATATCGTGGGCACTTCGATGAACCTCTCCGGGAAACAACAGTCGTCAGTCCTGTGGTGTTTCCCTCTCTTGCTGTCGTTGGGCGGCTGCGGGGAGACGGGACCCGAGTGCGGCTCTGCGGATGCGCGCAATTCCGTCGTCAGGACCGTTGCGGATAACAGGAATAATCCGCTGCTGGATTACGCGGCCAAAAATTCCGATTCGGTTGACGAAAAGGTGAGCCATGCGAATTCGGAGGCGGAAAAATCCGCGATTCTGGAAAAAGCAAAACAAGACGCGACCTATTCTCTCGACGACACCATCGTCATGAATTCGAGAACCGCGCGGGCGGCTGCCTGCACCGGGCTGTTGTATGTGAAGGTCGGCGACACGGTTGCGCAAAAGGAGGTGGAATTCAAAGTGGAGCAGACGGCGGACGGGAAGATATCCGTTTCGGTCAGTCCGTTTTTGTTTTGATTTCCGAGCCTCGCCGCAGTGATTTGCCCGGCGGGTCATTTTGACGACTTCTTGTGGCGCGCGAGCGCGTCACACGCAACTCGTCGTCCCGGCCTTGAGCCGGGACCCATAACCACAAATGCTGTTTGCTGCGACATACGACGAAGAAAGGCAATGAGCACTGCCTCTCTCATGAATTTCCCGGGACGACGACAAGAGAATGCGGCCGCGCGCGGCGAGAGACGATGCTGATTCTGTCCCCTTGTCGCCAAAAACCGAAAAGCCCGCTTGTCAGTGGGCCTTCGTCAAACTCTGCCGTTTTACAAGATCTTTGGAGCGGGCGAAGGGGCTCGAACCCTCGACCCCGACCTTGGCAAGGTCGTGCTCTACCACTGAGCTACACCCGCATCCGATGCCGGCGGCGATCGCGCGCCGACAGCGGCAGAGCTATGCCAAATGCGGCCCCCGAATGCAACAGCAAGCCGCGAGCGCTCGGAACCGGCCGGATATCAGGCATATCGGGCGATCGGCCGGGCAAATCGGGCCAAAAGCCCGCCGGCGGGGTTCCGCCGATTGCAAATTGGGGCTGCAAGCGCCAATTAGGGCTGGAAAAGTGCTAGAGCATCCCAGACAGCAGGCGAGGATTCCCGTGACCATAGTAGAGCAGGGCGGCGGACCGGCGGCCCCAGTGGCGGCCGCTCTGATCAAGGAAACCACCACCCAGACCTTCGTCAAGGACGTGATCGAGGAGTCGAAGCGCCAGCCGGTGCTGATCGACTTCTGGGCGCCATGGTGCGGCCCCTGCCGCCAGCTGACGCCGATCCTCGAAAAGGCGGTCCGCGCCGCCAATGGCAAGGTCAAGCTGGTCAAGATGAATATCGACGAGCATCCGGCGATCCCCGGCCAGATGGGAATCCAGTCGATCCCCGCCGTAATCGCCTTCGTCAACGGCCAGCCCGCCGACGGTTTCATGGGCGCGGTCCCGGAGAGCCAGGTCACCGCCTTCATCGGCAAGCTGACCGCGGGCGTGCCGGGTGCCGGCGAGCCCAATATCGCGGAAATCCTCAAAGAGGCCGAAGCGGTTCTCGCCGAGGGCGATCCGGCCACCGCGGCGCAAATCTATGCGGAAGTGCTGGCGGCGGACGCCACCAATATCGCAGCGCTTGCGGGACTGGCCAAATGCTATGTCGCGACCGGCGCCATCGAGCAGGCCAAGCAGACGCTGGCCATGGTGCCGGAATCCAAGCGCAATGACGCCGCCGTCAAGGCCGTGCAGGCCTCGATCGACCTTGCCGAGCAGGCCAAGTCGCTCGGACCGGTGACAGAGCTGGAACAGAAAGTCGCCGCAAACCCGCTCGATCATCAGGCGCGATTCGATCTGGCGACCGCGCTCAACGCCTCCGGCAAGCGCAGTGAAGCGACCCAGCAGCTGCTCGAAATCGTCAAGCGCGACCGCAAATGGAACGAGGACGGCGCGCGCAAGCAACTGGTGCAGTTCTTCGAGGCATGGGGCCCGAACGATGAGGCCACCGTCGAGGGGCGCAAGCGGTTGTCGACGATCCTGTTCTCATAGCGCGCGCCATTAGCACCCGGGACCGCCGATGCCGATCAATGCCGAATATCGCGGGCCCGGCGATCTCCCCCAGATAATTCCGGTGTTTCCGCTGCCCGGCGCGCTGCTGCTGCCGCGCGGCCAGATGCCGCTCAACATTTTCGAGCCGCGGTACCTCGCGATGGTGGATGATTGCTTTCGCGACGGCCATCGGCTGATCGGCATGATCCAGCCCGATGTTTCCCACTCGCGGGACGAAGCGAAACCCGCGCTGTTTCGGGTCGGCTGCGTCGGGCGCATCACGCAGCTTGCCGAGGCCGGCGACGGCCGCTACATCCTCGAACTCACCGGCATCTCGCGCTTTCGGGTGGTCGAGGAAATGACGGTGCTGACCGCGTACCGGCAGTGCAAGGTGGACTATTTCCCCTACCTCGACGATTTCACCGCGCGCAAGGGCGAGGACGCGGTCGACCGCGAGGCGTTGCTCGAGGTGCTGACGGATTTCCTTAGCGCCAACAATCTCAAGGTCGACTGGGAGGGCGTCGAGAGCGCGCCCAACGAGGCGCTGGTCAATGCGCTGGCGATGATGTCGCCCTACGGCCCGCCGGAAAAGCAGGCGATGCTGGAAGCCCCGGACCTCAAGACGCGCGCGGAAATCCTGATCGCGGTCACCGAGATGGATCTCGCCAAGAAGCGCACCAGCGGCGACCCGCCGCTGCAATAGCCGAGGACGGGCATGGCATTGAAGGATTCGATTCCGATGGCGCGCGCGCTGCGCCACTTCGCCGCCGCGCTGGCCACAACTGCCGTCCTCGCCTGTTCGATATCCGCCAGCGCCGCTGCCGAGCCGGCCGCTTTTTCCTTCGATGCCGCGCCGGGCAAGCTGCCGAAGACGGTCATTCCCGTCCACTATGCGATCGAGCTGACGCCCGATCTGGAAAGTCTCGCGCTTGCCGGCAGCGAAGTCGTCGATATCGAAGTGCGCGAGCCGACCGCACGGCTTGTCCTCAATGCGATCAACACGATGTTCGCCTCCGCCACCATCGACGACGACGCGCAGCGCGCGGATGTCACGCTGGATGCCGCCGCCGAGACGGCGACGCTCAGCTTTCCCCAGCCGCTCACCGCGGGCGCGCACCGGCTGCGCATCGGCTTCACGGCAAGGATCAACAAGTTCGGCATCGGTCTATTCAGCGTCGATTATCCAACCGCGAACGGCATGAAGCGGATGCTCTCCAGCCAACTGGAGCCGGCCGATGCGCGGCGGATCTTTCCGTGCTGGGACGAGCCCGCCTTCAAGGCAACGTTCGCGCTTGAGGTGACGGTGCCGCAAAACTTTCTCGCAGTCGGCAACATGCCGATCGTGCGCGAGGAGCCGGTCGCGCCGAACCTGAAGCGGGTCGCCTTCGCGCCGACGCCGAAAATGTCGAGCTATCTGTTCGTGTTCACGGCCGGCGAACTCGAGCGCCTGACGGCGGACGCGGATGGCGTGACGGTCGGCGTGGTCACGACCGCAGGCAAAAGCGGGCAGGGGCGCTTCGCGCTCGACAACGCGGTCAAGCTGCTCTCCTGGTACAATGATTATTTCGGCGTGAAATATCCGCTGCCCAAGCTCGACCTCATCGCGGTGCCCGGCGGGTTCGGCGGCGCCATGGAGAACTGGGGCGGCATCACCTTTTTCGAGAGCCGGCTGCTGTTCGACCCCACCACCAATCCGGACATCGCGCGGCGCGGCATCTTCAGCGTGCTGGCGCATGAGATGGCGCATCAATGGTTCGGTGATCTCGTCACCATGGGCTGGTGGGACAACCTTTGGCTCAACGAGGGTTTTGCCAGCTGGATGCAGGAGAAGGCGGCATCCCATTTCTATCCGCAATGGAAGACCTGGCTCAACGGCTACGGCCAGAAGCAGTACGCGATGGCGATCGATGCGCGGCGCACCTCGCATCCGATCCAGCAGCCGGTCGCCGACCAGAGCGAAGCCATGACCGCGTTCGACGGCATCACCTACAACAAGGGCCAGGCGCTGATCCGGATGCTGGAGAATTATCTCGGCGAGAGCGCGTTTCGCGACGGCATCCGCCGCTACATGGCCGCGCACGCCTATGGCAATACCACCACGACGGACCTGTGGCAGGCGCTGGAGAGCGCGGCCGGTAAGAAGGTTACGGGCATCGCCGCCTCCTACACCGAGCAGGACGGCGTGCCGCTGATATCGGCCGAAACCCGCTGCAGCGGCGACGATCAGCGCATGACATTGCGCCAGGACCGGTTTGTGATTGCGCCGGCCGGCGCACCAGCCCCGCCGTCCCGGAGCTGGCAGGTTCCGATCGCGGTCGGGCCGCTAACCTCCACGCGGCCGGCAGAAGTCCTGCTGCTCGACGGCAACGCCGAGATCGCGGCCGGATCCTGCGGCGAGGCCATCAAGGTCAATCTCGGCGACATCGGCTATTACCGGGTCGAATACGGCCCCATCAGCCGGGAGGCGCTGGTCAAGTCGCTGGCGCTGATGGCGCCGGAAGACCGTGTCAATTTCCTCGCCGACAGCTGGGCGCTGGTGCAGGCGGCCCGCGCCGCGCCGCCGTCCTATCTCGCGCTGATCGAGGCAATCGGCGTCGACGACCACCGCGCGGTGTGGGATCAGGCGATCGGCAGCTTGACGCGGCTCGATCGTCTCGCGCTCGGTCGCGTCGAGCGCCCGGCGCTGCAAAATTTTGCGCGTGCAAAACTGCGGCCGGTATTCGACCGGCTCGGCTGGGACGGCGGCGGCTCGGGCGACGATGACAATACCTTGCTGCGCTACAGCCTAATCACCGCGCTCGGCGAATTCGGCGACGGCGATGTCATCGCCGAGGCCAGACGGCGGTTCGCGGGCTTCGTGCAGGACCCGTCATCGCTGCCGAACGCGCTGCGCGACGCCGTCACCCATCTCGTCGGCATCAGCGCCGACCGCGCCAGCTACGACCGGCTACTGGCGCTCGCACGCAAGACGACGGTGACCAACGAGCGCCTGCGCTACTATTACGCCGCCGCCAGCGCCCGCGACCCGGCGCTCGCCGGCGCCACGCTGGCGCTGACCCTGACCGACGAACTGCCGAATACCATCGTCGACGGCGTGATCAACGCGGTCGCCTCATCCGGCGAGCAGCCCGACCTTGCCTGGGACTTTGTGAAGGCGAATTACGATGCGCTGGCGGCAAAGCTCGGGCCTTCGTTCCGCGATTTCTTCATCGCCAACTTCATGACCAATTTCAGCGATGACGCCCACGCCGCCGAGCTCGCGCATTTCGCGCCGGCGCAGGCGACATCCGGCGGCCGGGTGATGACGGCCCGCGCGCTGGAAACGATCGCGATATCAGCCGATCTCAAGACCCGCGCGTTGCCGGCGATCGGGGCCTGGATCGAACAGCGCAACGGAACGCGGCCGTGAGATCAGTACCCGGCGACCGCCAGCGCGACCACCGCGCTCAGCGCCATCCAGCCAAAATGCCGGCCGCGCGTGGCAAGCGCGTTGCCCAACGCGGCGAAGGCAAATACGCAGGCCATTGTCACGATGATCCAGTGCCGCGCCGGCTCCGACGCCATCCAGGGCGCGGCGATCAACAGCACGCCGCCGCCGATCCAGGCCACCGTGCCGACCTGCCATACCAGCCGGATCAAGGTCCGCAGGCGCGGCGGCTGGATGGTGGCGCGGGCGAACACCCTGGTTTCCCCGAGGACACCGTGGATCAGGGCGCAGGCGATGGCGGCCACGCCTGAACATTGCAACATCAGATCGCGCATCGGACCGGCCTCCATACATGACTGTATGGTACGTAGGCCGGGCGCTGGCGGCTGTCAATACAGCGGTGTATGGTGAGATGTCGCAGGGGGAGACATGACCGATCAACTTTCCGCAAAGAACTGGCTTGATCAGGGGCTCAGGACGCTGGTCGCGCGCGGGTTCACGGCGCTAAAGGCCGAGCCGCTGGCGAAGGCGATGGGGGTGTCGCGCGGCAGTTTCTACTGGCATTTCGCCGATATCGGCGCGTTCCACGCCGCGATCCTCAAGCATTGGCGCGAGGTCGCCGCCGAGCAGATCATCGCCAATCTCGAGGCTGCTGCTGATAACGACAATCCGTTGCAGCTATTGCTGCGGCAGGCGTTCGGCGGCAGGCTGGCGCTGGAGAAGGCGGTGCGCACCTGGGCAACCGTCGATCCCGGCGCGCAAGCCGCGGTGCGGGCCATCGACCGCCGGCGGCTCAGTTATGTGGAGGGCATGCTCAGGGCAAGCGGGCTTACGCCCGAGGCGGCGCGGGCGCGGGCGCAGATTCTCTACTGGGCGTTTCTCGGCTATGCGATGTCGGACAAGCCCTTGCCGCGGGCAAAGCAGCAGGCGGTGCTCGACGAACTGCAGCGGATCGCCTCGCGATAGTAGCGGCGCGGCCCCCGGTTTCGATCGAATATGCTACAGCAACGCAAGACCCAGCCGGAGACCGAAGCATGAGTTCCCCGCCCGAACGCCTTGAAGGCACCGTCGATCCGAAATTGCTGGAAATCCTGGTCTGTCCGCTGACCAAGGGTCCGCTCGAATTCGATGCGGCGCGGCAGGAATTGATCTCGCGTTCCGCCAAACTCGCTTATCCAATCCGCGACGGCATCCCGATCATGCTGCCGGAAGAGGCGCGGAAGATCGAGTGAGAGGCATGCGCGCCCGAACCATCATTGCCACGCTCGCCATGCTCGGCATCTTCCCGATGGCGATGAACGCGACCGCCGAAGAAACCAAAATCCGCGTCGGCGCCATCGACGCGGTGCTGACGGTCCCCTCCGACGTCGAACGTCCGCCGGTCGCGCTTTTGATCGCGGGTTCCGGAACCACCGACCATGACGGCAACGGGCCGCAGATCAAGCCCGCGACGTTGAAGAAACTCAGCGAACAACTGGCCGCGCGCAAAATCGCGACCCTGCGCTATGACAAGCGCGGCGCGGGCGGATGGAAGCCGGAATTCGGCCGGCCGGAGGATTTCCGCTTCAGGGATTATGTCGATGACGCGGTGGCGCTGGTGAATTATCTGCGCGACGGCGGGAAATTCTCGAAGGTCATCCTGGTCGGGCACAGCGAGGGCGGCCTGGTCGCGATCCTGACGGCGCGGCGGGTCCCCGTCGACCGCCTGGTTCTGCTGGCCACCGCGGCGCGGCGGCAGGGCGACCTGCTCAAGGCGCAGCTGGAAAAGACGCTGGCTCCGGAAATGTTCCAGCCGATCGCCAAAGCCATTGACGACATCATGGCCGGCCAGATCGTCGATCCGCCGCCGGCGGGGCTGTCGATTCCGCCGCCGATGCAGCCCGGCATCGCCTCGGCCTTCATCGAAGACCCGATCGTTCCCTTGAAACTGATCGAGGCGCCGACGCTGATCGTCGCAGGCGGCCGCGACCGGCAACTGGCGCGGCTGGACTTCGCGGCGCTGGCCGCGGCATCGCCGGCGGCGAAGACGCTTTGGCTCGCCGACATGAACCACGTTCTGGTCGATGTGGCGGACGAGGCGGATGATCTGGCCGCCTACAATCAGCCGGAGCGGGCGCTTGACCCCGACCTCATCGATTCCGTCGCGGCTTTCGTCCTCGCCAGTGACGCGCGCTGATCGCTACAGCGCCTCGCCCTTCAACAGCCGGGGCACTTCGCCCGCCAACCCCGCCGCCTGGCGGATGAACAGGTTTTTCAGCGGCGGCGCGCGGTCGACCAGCCCGAGCCCGATATCGCGCACGGTGCGCAGCAATCGCGATTCGTTCGAGAACAGCAGATTCAGCGTATTGGTGGCAAGCCCCATCGCCATGGTATCGAACCGCCGCCAGCGCTGATAACGCTCGAGCACGTCGGCCTGCCCGAGGTCGATGCCGAGCCGGGCGGCGTCGACGATCACTTCGGCCAGCGCCGCGACATCCTTCAGGCCCATATTGAGCCCCTGCCCCGCGATGGGATGAATCACATGCGCGGCGTCGCCGACCAGCGCCAGCCGTTCGCCGATGAATGAGCGCGCCACGAAATAATGAAGCGGAAACGCGCGAGGTCTGTCCAGTGTCTTGATCTCGCCGAGATGCAGGCCGAAGCGCTGCTCGAGTTCGCCGTGAAACTCCTCCTCGCTCAAGGCCGTGATGCGCGCCGCCTCGCTGCGCTTCTCGGTCCAGACCAGCGACGAACGTTTTCCGGTCAGCGGCAGGATCGCAAACGGTCCCGCGGGCAGGAAATGTTCTTCGGCGCGGCCCTGATGGTCGCGCTCATGGCCCACCGTGACGACGATGCCGGACTGGTCGTAATCCCAGCCATGGGTGGCGATGCCGGCGCGCTCGCGCAGTTTCGAGCGCGCGCCATCGGCCGCCACCAACAGGCTCGCCTCGATCACGCTGCCATCGGCCAACGTCACATCGACGCCATCCGTGCGCGAGGCGAAATCCGTCACGGCGCTCACTCTGAGATCGATGCCCTCGGCTTCCGCGCGCGCAACCAGCACATCGATCAGGTGACGATTTTCCACCATATGCGCGAAGGGTTCGCCGGGCTCGACATCGCCGGCGAAGGTCAGGAACACCGGACGGGTCGCGTCCTCCAGTCTGGAATCGGTGACGACCATATCCAGGATCGGCTGCGCGCCGGAGGCGACCTGATCCCACACCCCGATGGCGTCGAACAGCCGCCGGCAGGCTGCGACGATCGCGGTCGCGCGCGGATCGCGGCTTGGCCGCGAGCCGAGCGCCGGATCGACGACGATGACCGGAATATCGGCGCCCAGGCCCTGCCGCAGCGCCAACGCCAGCGCCAGCCCAGCAAACGCGCCGCCGCCGATGACAATGCTTCGCTGTGCCGACATTCCGCAACCCTTACTCGTTCACGTCATGGACACTACTTGCTACATGACTATAGCTGGGCGAAACAGGGCCGTGAAACAAGGGCCATAACCCTCAGTCCGTCATTCCGGGCCTGCGCCAAGGGGCGCATCCCGGAATGACGACCATCAATGTTGCTTCCGCTTCGACCAACTTAAGGCGTTGCTATGTCCAAAGGCCTGATTGACCTGATTTCGATCCTCGATCTCGAACCGATCGAGGTGAACATGTTTCGCGGCAACAGCCCGAAAACGAGCTGGCAGCGGGTGTTCGGCGGGCAGGTGATCGGACAGGCGATGGTGGCGGCGTGCCGAACCGTCGAAGGCCGGCTGCCGCATTCGCTGCATTGTTATTTCATCCTGCCCGGCGACCCCCAGATTCCGATCATCTACGAGGTCGAGCGCCTGCGCGACGGCAAGAGCTATTCGACCCGCAGGGTCACCGCGATCCAGCACGGCAACGCCATCTTCTCGATCATGGTGTCGTTTCATGTCGAGGAAGAGGCCGCGTTCGATCACCAGGACGAGATGCCCGACGTGCCGCCGCCGGAAAAGCTCACCGCCGAGGAAGTGGCCAAGCAGCCGATGTTCCGCGAGATGCCGGAATTCATCCGCCGCTATTACGAATCCGATCGCCCGATCGAGCTTCGCCCGGTCGAGCTCGGGCGCTATTTCGGTGAAAGGATCGACGACGGCCGCATCCATGTCTGGATCCGCACCGCCTCGAAACTGTCGGACGATCCGGCGCTGCACATGTGCGCGCTGGCCTATGCCTCGGATTTCTCGCTGCTCGATGCGGCGATGGCGCGCTACGGCCGCACCCTGTTCGACAAGCGCATGATGCCGGCGAGCCTCGATCACGCGATGTGGTTTCACCGCCCGTTCCGCGCCGACGAATGGCTGCTTTATGCCCAGGATTCGCCGAGCGCGCAGGGCGGCCGCGGGCTGACGCGCGGCATGATCTTCAAGCAGGACGGCACCCTGGTGGCCTCGGTGGCGCAGGAAGGCTCGCTGCGCCAGCGGAAATGACCGGGTTGAAGCGCCGGTGCTGGTGAAAAAAGCCAATATTTTCCGGACAATCCCGCCCCTAACGAGGGCGATCGAGACCCCGCAATCGTTTTTCGGTTGGGTCTGCAAACTTTTTGTGCCAATTGCACAGAAAGATGCCAGACTTGTCCGGTGCCAATCAAGGCGCGACCGACCGAACCTCTGAGAGAATGAAGGCCGACCATGAAGCTCGTTGTTGCCATTATCAAACCCTTCAAGCTTGACGAGGTGCGCCAGGCGCTGACGGAGATCGGTGTCCACGGCATGACGGTAACCGAGGTCAAGGGTTACGGCCGCCAGAAAGGCCATACCGAAATCTATCGCGGCGCCGAATATGTGGTGAATTTCCTGCCGAAGCTTCGAATCGAGATCGCGGTCGCGTCCGATCTCGCCGACAAGGCGGTCGAAGTCATCACCTCGAGCGCGCGCACCGGCCAGATCGGAGACGGCAAGATATTCGTGACGCCGATCGATCACGCGTTGCGGATCCGCACCGGCGAAACCGACACCGACGCGCTCTAATATTCTTCAAGCGCATCCGCCAGCGGCGTCGGAATGCGATCCATCAAGTAACTGCTGGGGAACGATCACATGGGGGCACACTGGTGTCGTGCAGCGAAGCTGGCTGCGCCGATTGGTCTTGCGACAATTTTCCTGTCTGCAACGCCGGCCTTCGCCGAAACCTCGCAAATCAGCCCCGCCGACACCGCATGGATGATCGTCGCCACCGCGCTGGTGCTGATGATGACGATACCGGGCCTGGCGCTGTTCTATTCCGGCATGGTGCGCAAGAAGAACGTGCTGGCGACGATGGCGCAAAGCCTCGCGGCCGTTACCATCATTTCGATCCTCTGGGTGGCGTTCGGTTATTCGCTGGTCTTCGTCGGCGACGGTCCCTGGCTCGGCACGCTCGACCGCGGGTTTCTCGCCGGCATGACCATGGACAGCGTCAATCCCGCCGCCAAGACGATTCCGGAAAGCCTGTTCATGCTCTACCAGATGACGTTCGCGATCATCACGGTGGCGCTGGTGGCGGGCTCGGTCGCCGACCGGATGCGGTTCTCGGCCTATCTCATGTTCTCGATTCTCTGGTTCATGTTCGTTTACGTCCCGCTCGCGCACTGGGTCTGGGGCGGCGGCTTCCTCGGCGCCGCGGGCGTGATCGATTTTGCCGGCGGCCTGGTGGTGCATCTCTCGGCCGGGGCCGGCGGGCTGGTCGCGGCCAAGGTGATGGGCCGGCGCCTCGGTTACGGCGTCGAGAATCTGTCGCCGTTCGATCTGTCGCTCGCGGTGATGGGCACCGGACTATTGTGGGTCGGCTGGTTCGGCTTCAACGGCGGATCGGCGCTGGCGGCGAATTCGCGCGCGGTGATGGCGATCATCGCGACCCATCTCGCGGCCTGTGCCGGCGCGCTGACCTGGGGCGCGATCGAATGGAGCACCCAGCGCAAGCCATCGGTGCTGGGCATGATTTCGGGCGCAGTCGCGGGCCTTGGAACGATTACCCCGGCAAGCGGATTCGTCACGCCATGGCAGGCCGTCGTGATCGGCGTGATCGCGGGCCTGGTGTGCTACTGGGCCTGCACCTGGCTGAAGCGCCGCTTCAACTATGACGATTCGCTCGATGTGTTCGGGGTGCACGGCGTCGGCGGAATGACCGGGGTCCTGCTGGCCGGGGTGTTTGCGACGGCCTCCATCGGCGGGACCTCCGGCCTGATCGAGGGCAATCCGCGCCAGCTCCTGATCCAGTTCTATGGCGTCGCGGTCACCTTCGCCTGGTCGGCCGCCATCACCTACGTGCTGCTGAAGCTGGTCAGCGCGTTCGTGCCGCTACGGGTCTCCAAGGCTCATGAGATGGAAGGCCTCGATATTTCGCAGCATGGCGAGGCGCTGCAGTAGAATATCTACCTAAATACCGTTTTCCTGCCCTTGCCGTGAGCAAGATTATGTCGGGACTCAGGCGTGCCTACGTTTTAAGCGCGCCTGATTAGGTTTTAGGCGCGACCGAATAGCGCCGGTCTGACCGAATGCCGCAAAGCACAAAAAGGGCCTTGTTCGTAGCCCGTTACGGCCTGCGGCCGATCTGGCACGGCATTTGATTCTATCCCTTCGGCTGTGGCCGCGTAGTGAACTTTCTCCGCGTGGTGGAACTCAGTCGAGAACGCCCGGTCGCGTCTGGACCGGGCCCAAGCGGGGATAAAGACCCATGAAAATTGTTATGGCGATCATCAAGCCATTCAAGCTCGAAGAAGTCCGTGACGCCCTGACCGCCATTGGCGTTCACGGACTAACGGTGACGGAAGTCAAGGGATATGGCCGGCAGAAAGGCCATACGGAAATTTATCGCGGTGCTGAATATGCCGTGAGCTTCCTGCCCAAGATCAAGATCGAGGTCGCTGTCGCCTCGGACCAGGTCGACAAGACCATCGAAGCCATCACGTCGGCTGCAAAGACCGGACAGATCGGCGACGGCAAGATCTTCGTCATCAACCTCGACCATGCGGTTCGCATCCGCACCGGCGAGGCCGATGCCGCGGCACTTTGATTTCGCGCTCAACCCAGAATTCAATCAGGAGTTAAAACAAATGACGTTCAAACGTCCCTATCGCGCGGGATTGGCGGCCCTCGCAGTCGGCCTGCTCGCCGCGACCGCTGCTCACGCGGAGCCAACGATCAACAAAGGCGACAATGCCTGGATGCTGACATCGACGGTGCTGGTGCTGTTGATGACAATCCCGGGCCTTGCGCTGTTCTACGGCGGTCTCGTTCGTTCCAAGAACATGCTCTCGGTCTTGATGCAGGTTTTCTACACCGTGTGCATCGTCACCATTATCTGGGCGCTTTACGGTTACAGCCTGGCCTTTACCGGCGGGTCCGACTTCATCGGCGGCTTCTCCAAGGCCTTCCTGATGGGCGTGACGACCGATTCCAAGGCGGCGACCTTCAGCGTCGACGCCAACATTTCGGAGCTGGTCTACGTCTGCTTCCAGATGACCTTCGCGGCGATCACGCCGGCCCTCATCGTCGGCGCCTTTGCCGAACGCATGAAGTTCTCGGCTGTCGCGCTGTTCATCCCGCTGTGGGCGACGCTGATCTATTTCCCGATCGCGCACATGGTCTGGTACTGGGCCGGACCGGACGCGATCTCGGATGCGGTCAAGGCTCTCGCGGCAGCGGGTGACGCGGCGGCGAAGGCTGCGGCGCAAGTCAAACTCGATGAAGTCAACGCCGACGCCGGCTGGGTCTTCAAGAAGGGCGCGATCGACTTCGCAGGCGGCACCGTCGTGCACATCAACGCCGGCATCGCCGGGCTGGTCGGCGCGCTCCTGATCGGCAAGCGTATCGGCTACGGCAAGGACCTGATGGCGCCGCACTCGCTGACCATGTCCATGATCGGCGCCTCGCTGCTTTGGGTGGGCTGGTTCGGCTTCAACGCCGGATCGAACCTCGAAGCCAATGGTGGCGCCGCGCTCGCCATGACCAACTCCTTCGTCGCGACCGCGGCGGCGGCGCTGTCATGGATGTTCGCGGAGTGGATCATCAAGGGCCATCCATCCGTGCTCGGCGCAATCTCCGGTGCGGTGGCGGGTCTCGTGGCGGTGACGCCCGCGGCCGGTTATTCCGGTCCGATGGGCGCGATCGTGCTCGGTCTGGTGGTCGGCGTGGTCTGCCTGTTCTTCGTCACCGTGATCAAGAACGCGCTCGGCTATGACGACTCGCTCGACGTGTTCGGCGTCCACTGCATCGGCGGCATCGTCGGCGCACTCGGCACCGGCATCCTGGTGAATCCGGCGCTCGGCGGCTCCGGCATCATGGACTACACCACCGGCAAAATCGCCGACTACGACTTCGCGGCGCAGATGATCTCGCAAACCTGGGGCGTCTGCACCACGCTGGTGTGGTCGGGCGTGGGT
>Ga0209006_10000921_pt1 | contig 27262 bp, 25 predicted proteins | sample JacPin_JW_Ref_O2_FD_188567 | JGI IMG/M metagenome (GOLD analysis project Ga0209006, IMG submission 188567) | Forest soil microbial communities from Algoma, Ontario, Canada - Jack Pine, Ontario site 1_JW_Ref_O2 (SPAdes) (version 2) | ecosystem: Environmental > Terrestrial > Soil > Boreal...
TAGCCGGTGTAGGCGCCCAGAAGCGCAACCGCACAGCCGGCGAGCAAAGCCGCATCGGGCGCGAGCCAAACTGCAACGCGGTAGCTAACGAGGAAAGAGCCTGCCAGAAGCCCCGCGATGAGTGCGGCGTCGCGTCCGGCCATTCTGGCCGCAAGCGTTCCCATGGCCGTTGCGACGATGAGCGCATACAGGAGGTTGGGCAGACGCTCGAGAGCGGCGGAGTCGCCGAAGGCTGCGATCGAGGTCGCCGCGAGCCAATAGGTGAGCGGCGGCTTCTCGAGGAATGGAGAATCTGCCAGGTACGGAATCGAGCGATCGGTTTGCTGACTCATGCGCCAGGAAATGTCCGCCTCGCGCGGCTCATCCGGTGTCCACAGCCCGCGGTCAAACATCCCAAGGAGCCACAGCGGCGCGAGTGCGAGAAGGACCAGGCCCGGCCATGCGCTCTTGCGCGCGGCAGCTCGGGTTGCATCGGTCGGGTTCCTTGAGGTAGTCGACATCGCCCCACGCTTCATCATCGCAAGCCAATGATTGTAGCCGTGGCGCCGATGCTGCGCGGAGCGGATTGCACTTCCGGGACGAAGTTGCGCGACAATGCGCTCAAATGCCTAAACGACCGACCACGCTGGCGCAGCCCGGGGCGGCTTTTGCAGGAATCTCGCGGCGACTCTTTGTGCACGGTTGCGGCGCCATCGCGCTTGCGGCGAGCGGGAGGCGCGCGCTCGGCGACTCCGCGCGGTCGCCCGCGGTGCTTCGCGGCGCTCACTTCGACCTTGAGATCGGTAGCGTCCCGGTCAACTTCACCGGCCGCCCGCGCACTGCGACCGTGGTCAACGGGCAGATCCCGGCGCCGCTGTTACGCTTTCGCGCGGGCGATCTCATCAGCGTACGCGTGCGCAATCGCCTGCCGACGCGCAGCTCGATTCATTGGCACGGCTTGCTGCTGCCGGCAAATATGGACGGCGTCCCCGGATTGAGCTTCGACGGCATCGATGCAGGTTCGACCTTCGTCTATGAGTTTCGCGCGCAACAGTCGGGGACCTACTGGTATCACAGCCACTCGCGTTTTCAGGAGCAGACCGGCCTCTACGGTCCGATCATCATCGATCCCGCCCGCGGCGAGCGCCACTTGGTTGAGCGCGACTACGTCGTCCTGCTGTCGGATTGGACGGACGCGGATCCGGAACATATCTACGCGACGTTGAAGCGCGACAGCGAATACTTCAACTTCGCGCGCCGCACCGTGCGGGATTTCTTCAACGATGCGCGCAGCGGCGGGTGGCGCGAGGCGCTCGCCGAGCGGCGCATGTGGGGCGAGGTACGCATGGATCCCACGGATCTCGTCGACGTATCCGGCTACGCCTACACTTATTTGATGAATGGTGTGACGCCGGCTGGAAACTGGACGGGCGAGTTTCAGCGCGGCGAGCGCGTCAAATTGCGCTTCATCAACGGCTCCTCGATGAGCTTCTTCGACGTGCGCATACCGGGGCTTGCAATGACCGTGGTGGCCGCGGACGGGCAGGATGTGGATGCCGTGAGCGTCGATGAGTTTCGCATCGGCGCGGGCGAGGTGTACGACGTCATCGTGCAACCGCCCGAAGAGGCGCCCTACACCATATTTGCGCAGTCGATGGATGGTTCAGGCTACGCCCGCGGGACGCTCGCGCCGCGCGCCGGCATGCGCGCGGCCGTTCCAGCCATGGATCCGCGACCCTTGTTGTCCATGTCTGACATGGGTATGCGCGAGGATATGGACATGGCGCGCATACAGCCGCGGCACGAGGGCAATGTGGGCGTCGACATGCGCGTCGCCACGCCGGATGACAGTCTTGCGGATCCGGGTGTCGGCCTGCGCGCCAACGGACGGCGCGTGCTGAGCTACGCGGATCTGCATACCCTAGGAGGAGCGCTCGATACGCGTCCCGCCGGGCGCGAGATCGAGCTGCATCTTACGGGGCATATGCAGCGCTTCATGTGGTCGTTTGATGGCCGCAAATTCTCCGAAGCGCTACCGCTTGAGTTTTTGCAGGGTGAGCGGCTGCGGATCGTATTGGTGAATGACAGCATGATGACCCATCCCATCCATTTGCATGGCATGTGGAGTGAAATCGAATCGCGCGCCGGCGCCTTCCAGCTGCGCAAGCACACGGTGCTGGTGCGTCCGGCGCAGAAGCTGAGCTACTGCGTGAGCGCTCTCACCGCCGGCCGCTGGGCGTTTCACTGCCATCTGCTCTACCACATGGAGGCGGGCATGTTTCGCGAAGTGACGGTCGCACCTGCCGCCTCGTGAAGCGGCCCGCCCGATTCTGCCTCCTCGCTCTGGTGGCGCTCGCGCTCATCCGCCGAGCTCCCGGCCAAAGTGCGATGGCGCAAAGCATGGACATGAATGACGCGGCGCACTTTGGCAGCCTGTGGCTCGATCAGCTCGAGTGGCGGGGTCTCAATGAGCCAAACGGCGCGGCCTGGCAGGGGGAGGGCTGGTATGGAGGAGATTACGACAAGGCCTGGATCCGCACGCAAGGCGAGTCGTATTCGGGTGGCGCGGAGGATGCGCGGGCGGAGCTCTTTTGGGACCACGCCATTGCGCGCTGGTGGAGTCTGCAAGTCGGAGGGCGCGAGGACTTCGGCACGGGCCCGGCGCGCAGCTGGGCGGCTTTCGGTGTACGGGGCCTTGCCCCACAGGGCTTTGACGTGGAAGCTACCCTTTATGCGGGAGACGCGGCGCGCACCGCCGCGCGGCTCAAGGTCGAATACGAATTATTGTTCACGCAGCGACTGATACTGCAGCCGGAAATGGAAGTGAATCTTTACGGCCGGGCCGATCCTGCGAGGGACTTAGGCTCCGGAGTGGCCAATCTTGAGGTCGGCATGCGCCTGCGCTACGAAGTGCGCCGCGAGTTTGCTCCCTATGCGGGAGTGGTATGGCTGCGGCGTTACGGCGCTGGAAATTTTCCGGGCGTTGCGGCACGCGATCAGAATGAGCTCAGCCTCGCGCTGGGCTTGCGAGTGTGGTTGTAGGGGCGCAGCAATTGAATAAATTGACCGTGGTATGTGCGACGCTCGCCGGATTGGTCTTCCTCGTCCTGCTCGGCGTCATGTCCGGCCTATATGACGTCGGCGCGGACCGGCCGCACACGGCGGCCGTTCGCACGATGCTCGCGATGCTGCGCGATCGTTCGATCGAGCATCGCATCGCGGATATTGTGGTGCCGGCGCTCGACGATCCGGCACGCGTGCGTGAGGGGGCCGAGCACTACAGCGCCATGTGCGTCGATTGTCATCTTGCCCCGGGCATCACGGTGAGCGAGATCCGCGCAGGTTTGATGCCGCATCCGCCGAATCTTGCGCAACAGCCCATCGATCCGCGGGTGGCGTTCTGGGCCATCAAGCACGGCATCAAGGCCTCAGGAATGCCCGCCTGGGGACAGAGTCATAACGACGAGGAGATCTGGAACATCGTCTCGTTTGTGCGGCAATTGCCGCACATGACGCCGGATGACTATCGCGCCATCACGGCGGTCGAGGCGAGCGAGGAACACGCAGGCGGCGAAGACGAGCACGGCCATGGCCATGGCCATGAGCACGAGCATCCGGAAGTTCGCTAGCCCCCCGCGGCGTTAGCCGCGGATCAGGCGGAGCGCGGCTGGCAGAAGAACACCTGCGCCGGAAGAATATTGAGCGGTTCGAAGCGGCGCTCCACCAGACGGAAGATCCGCTGCAGGTCGGGCAGCACGCGCGTCGTGAATTGGTACACGAGAAAGCTACCGCGCGGATCGAGCACCGAATGGGTCGTGTTGAGGATGCCGCGCCGCAGCTCCGGATGCATCGACCCCAGGGGCACGCCCGAGATCACGTAGTCGGCTTTGACGTGGCCCAGATCGCGCAGCACCTTGTCCGTATTCTCGGCAGATTCGAGAACGACCTGCAGGCGTGGATCGGAGATGGAGCTCTTCAGGAAGCGCACGAAGTCGGTATTGGTCTCGATCGCGATCAAGCTCGCATCGGGGCGCATCCGCCGCAACACCTCGGCAGTAAAGGTGCCAACGCCCGGGCCGTATTCGACGATGACGCGGGCATTGGCCCAGTCGACGGCCTGCAGGACCTCGTCGATCAGAAAGCGCGAGCTGGGGATCAGCGAACCGAGCATGCGCGGATGCTTCAGGAAGTTACGCGCAAAGAGCAGTAGTTCGCCGCGGTGACTATGGGCGCTTTGAGACACAGCTCGCCTCTTCTATTCGGGTCTGGTTTAGGGACTCTACCAGCACTCGGGGGTTCGTGCGGTCCCGTTGCAGCGGGGCGCAGTTAGGTTGTTTTCTGGGTTTCGCTGGCAGCCGGGTTTGGTTAGAATAGGCGGCCCCCTAGCGGGGGTATTGGAGAGAGTCCCCTGGATGAGGGGACGGGCGGGGATGCTCGGGCAGCCACGCGATGTGCGCGGGGCGGTGCGGGCTGGGCGCCTCCAAGTGATCGAACGGAAAGCCCCCCGTGGGGCTTTTATTTTTTGTGCGGGCTTTTTGGGCCTGGGGCGGCGGGATGACGGGGACCTTGCGCGAGCGGCTCTTTGCCCTCATTGAGCCTGTCGTGGCCGACCTTGGTTGCGAGCTTGTGGACGTCGATTTGAACCCGGGTTTGGTGCGTCTTTTCGTGGACCGCGCGGCCGGCGTGCGCATCGAGGACTGCGAGCGGGTGAGTCGTGAAGTGTCGGCGCTCCTGGATGTCGAGGACCCGATCCCGACGGCCTATCGGCTCGAGGTGTCCTCACCGGGCTTCGACCGAGTGCTGCGCACGAGCGCGCATTTTGAGCGCTTCGTCGGGGCGCGCGTGTGGGTTGAATTGAAGGTGCCGCGCGAGGGCGGCCGCCGCCGTTATACGGGCCGGCTGGCTGCAGTCGAGGATGAAGGTATCACGCTGGAAGTCGATGACCAGACGGTCAGCGTGCTGTTTCGCGAAATCGGCAAGGCAAAGCTTGCCCCGCAGGCCTAATGAGCCGGCGGTGGAGGTAAAAGGTTGTGAACAAGGAAATTCTGATGGTCGTCGATGCCGTCTCGAACGAGAAGGGCGTCGATAAAGAGATCATTTTCGAAGCGCTCGAGGCCGCGCTCGCCTCGGCGACACGCAAGAAGTACGGCGAGGAGTTCGACGCGCGCGTGGCCATTGACCGCAAGACGGGGGACTACGACACCTTCCGTCGCTGGAAGGTATTTGCTGACGATTCCACGGAACTGGAAGTCCCGGAGCGCGAGCTGCGGCTCGAGGATGGCCGGGACATCGACCCCACGGTGGAGCCGGGTGGCTTCGTCGAGCAGCCCATGGAGTCGGTCGCATTTGGCCGCATCGCCGCACAGCAGGCAAAGCAAGTCATCGTGCAGAAGGTGCGCGAGGCGGAGCGCGCGCAGGTCGTCGAGCAGTACCGCGACCGTGTGGGCCAGCTCGTGAGCGGCGTCGTCAAACGCGTCGATCGCAACGGCATCTATGTCGATCTCGGCAGCAACGCCGAGGGCTTTGTGCCGCGCACGGACATGATTCCGCGCGAACAGGCGAAGCCGCAGGACCGCGTCAAAGCGTACCTGAAGGACGTGCGCTCCGAGCCGCGCGGCCCGCAGCTCTTTCTCACTCGCACGGCGCCCGAATTCCTGGTGGAGCTCTTCAAGCTCGAAGTGCCTGAGGTCGGCCAGGGCCTGATTCAGATCCTGGGCGCGGCGCGCGACCCGGGGGTGCGCGCGAAGATCGCCGTGCGCAGCAACGACCCGCGCATTGATCCGGTGGGAGCGTGCGTGGGCATGCGCGGTTCACGCGTCCAGGCGGTGTCGAACGAAATTGCCGGCGAGCGCGTGGATATCATTCCGCATGATGCGAACGCCGCGCAGTTCGTCATCAATGCGATGTCACCGGCCGAAGTGCTCTCCATCGTCGTCGATGAAGAGTCGCACAGCATGGACATCGCGGTCGCCGAGGAGAAGCTCTCCCAGGCGATCGGCCGCGGCGGCCAGAACATCCGCCTCGCAAGCCAGCTCTCAGGCTGGGACCTCAACATCATGACCGAGTCGGACGCGGAGGCTAAGAGCGAGAGCGAGGCGCGCGGTCTCGTGGAGCTCTTCATGAAGCAGCTCGATGTCGATGAGGACGTGGCGACGATCCTCGCGCAGGAGGGTTTCTCGACCATCGAAGAGGTGGCCTATGTGCCGCAGGCCGAGCTCATCGCCATTCAGGAGTTCGACGCCAACATTGTCAAGGAATTGCGCAATCGCGCGCGCGATGTGCTCTTGACCCAGGCGATCGCAAGCGAAGAGAGCCTCGATCAGTCGATGCCGGCGGATGATCTATTGCTGCTCGAGGGCATGAGTCCGGACCTTGCGCTCGCGCTGGCACGCCGCGGCGTGCGCACGCGCGAGGATCTCGCCGACCAGTCCGTGGACGATCTTTCGGATATCGAAGGTCTGGCGGCCGAAGAGGCCGGCAAGCTAATCATGACAGCACGCGCGCCCTGGTTCGAAGCGAGCCATTGATGGGGGCCGAGGATTTGAGTTCATGGCCGAAGTAACAGTTTCGCAATTTGCCGAAGTCCTGAAGGTGCCGGTGGATCGGCTGCTCGTGCAGCTTGATCAGGCGGGTATCAAGGTCGGCGGCCCGGACGATCGTATCAGCGACGATGCGAAGCTCGAGCTGCTCACGCATTTGCGGCGCAGCCATGGCAGCGGCGAAGACGGTGGTGCGCCGCGCAAGATCACGCTGAAGAGAAAGACGCAGAGCGAGCTTAAGCTCGCAAGCGTCCAGGGCCGTGCACGCACCGTCAATGTCGAAGTGCGCGGCAAGCGCACCTACATTAAGCGCGACGTGCTCGAAGAGCAGGCGCGCCACCAGCAGGAAGAGATTGATGTAAAGCGCCGCGAGGCGCTTGAGGCGGAAAAGCGCGAACAGGATCGCCTGGAGAACGAGCGCCGCGAGCGCGAGCGTCTTGACCTGGAGAATCGCCGCCGCGCCGAGGAAGAGCAGAACCGCAAAAAGTCACAGGACGAGGCACGCAGGCTTGCCGAGGTGCGCACGCGCGAAGAGGCGGAACGGCGCGAGCGCGAGCAGCGCCGCGCACCACCTGAGCCTGCCAAGCCGCGCGTGGTCGAGGCGGTGGTCGCCGCCGAAGAGGTCGATGACAAGCAGACCCGCTACGGGCGCCAGGAGCTGCACGTCGCCGGCGACGTCAGCTCGCGTTACAAGAAGAAGCGCCGCCTGAAAGCGCGCACGGTGGGCGTGGGCACCGATGCCCCGCACGGATTTGAGATGCCGACCGCACCGGTGCGCCGGGAAGTGGCGATCGGGCAGATGATCACCGTCGCCGAGCTTGCGCAGAAGATGGCGGTCAAGGCGACCGAAGTTATCAAAGTCCTGATGAACCTCGGGGTCATGGCGACCATCAATCAGCCGATCGAAGCGGAGACGGCCGTGCTCGTCGTCGAGGAGATGGGCCACACCGCCAAGGTTCTGCGCGAGAACCAGATCGAGCACGAGCTGCAGGGCGTGCCGAGCGAGGCCGGCGAAGAGGAGCCACGCCCGCCGGTCGTCACGGTGATGGGCCACGTGGATCACGGCAAGACCTCGCTCCTCGATTTTATCCGCACCACCAAAGTCGCCGCCGGCGAGGCGGGTGGCATCACCCAGCACATCGGCGCCTATCATGTGGAGACCCCCAAGGGCGTCATCACCTTTCTCGACACGCCGGGCCATGCGGCATTCACCGCCATGCGCGCCCGCGGCGCCAAGGCGACGGACGTCGTGGTGCTGGTGGTGGCGGCGGATGACGGCGTCATGCCGCAGACCATCGAGGCGATTCAGCACGCGCGCGCAGCGGGCGTGCCGATCGTCGTGGCCGTCAACAAGATCGACAAGAGCGACGCGGATCCGGATCGCGTACGCACCGAGCTTGCCAAACACGAGGTCATCCCCGAGGAATGGGGCGGTCAGAATATTTTCGTCAAGGTTTCGGCGCGCACCGGCGAGGGCATTGATCAGCTGCTTGAGGCGATCCTGCTGCAGGCCGAGGTGCTTGAGCTTGCGGCGCCGCGCGCGGGGCTTGCTTCGGGCGTCGTCATCGAGTCGAGCATGGAAAAGGGACGCGGCGCGGTAGTGACGGTACTCGTGAAGCGCGGCACGCTGCGCATGGGCGACGTCATTCTCGCCGGCGCCGAGCAGGGGCGGGTGCGCGCCATGTTTGATGAGAACGGCCAGGCGCTGCAGGAGGCACTGCCGTCGATGCCGGTCGTGGTGCTCGGCCTCTCGGGGGCGCCGAACGCCGGCGATGACCTCCTGGTCGTGGAAAATGAGCGCAAGGCGCGCGAGGTCGCGGTCTATCGACAGAGCAAGTTCCGCGACGTGAAGCTCGCGCGGCAAACGACGCGCAGCGAAGATGTGTTCTCGCAGATCGACGGCGATAAGACCGGCACCATCGCGATCGTGCTCAAGGCCGACGTGCAGGGCAGCGCCGAAGCGCTGCGCGATGCGCTCACGAATCTGTCGATCGACGAAATCCAGGTGAAGGTGATCGCGAGCGGCGTCGGCGGCATCACGGTCTCCGACGTGCAGCTCGCCTCCGCCTCCAAGGCGCGCATCATCGGCTTCAACGTGCGCGCCGATGCCGGTGCGCGCGAGGCTCTGAAGGAAACCGGTGTGGATCTGCGCTACTACAGCATCATTTATGAGGCCATCGATGATGTGAAGCAGATGATGACCGGCATGCTGCAGCCGGAGATCAAGGAGACGATCCTCGGCATCGCCCAGGTTCGCGACGTGTTCCGCTCGAGCAAGTTCGGTGTCGTCGCCGGCTGCCTCGTGACCGAGGGCACGGTACGGCGCAATAATCCGATCCGGGTGCTGCGCGACAACGTCGTCATTTTCGAAGGTGCGCTCGAATCCCTGCGCCGCTTCAAAGATGATGTCAATGAAGTGCGTGCCGGCACGGAGTGCGGCATCGGCGTCAAGAATTACCAGGACGTGCGCGTGAACGATCAGATCGAATGCTTCGCGCGTGTCGAGGTCGCTCGCACGCTGCAGTAGTGTCCTATGCCGCGGGATCAAATTTTTGACACTCCCCGCCCGCGCAACCGCAAGATCGAGGCCGAATTGCAGCGCGCGCTCGCCGATATCATCGCGCGCGAGCTGAAAGATCCGCGTGTCGGCAACGTCACGATCTCGGCGGTTGATCTCGCGCCCGATAAGCGCATGGCGCGAGTGTTTTTCACCCCGTTTGCCTCGGCCCATCCGGTGGAGGAAGTGCGCGCCGGATTGACGCGCGCCGCCGGATTTCTGCGCGGCGCGGTGAGCCGCCGCTTGGGCTTAAGGTATGCGCCGCGACTGCAGTTCGTGTTCGACGATGCCTTTGACAAGGCGGCTGAGCTCACCGGCCTCATCAATGAGGCGGTGGCGCGCGATCGCGGCGGCGGCGAGTCCTGAAGACACCCGTGCGCACGGGCATCCTGCTGTTAGACAAGCCTCTGGGCCTCTCCTCCAACGCCGCGCTGCAACGGGTACGGCGCCTGCTGGGCGCGGCCAAGGCGGGGCACGTCGGAAGTTTGGATCCGCTCGCCACCGGCATGCTGCCGATCTGCCTGGAAGAGGCGACCAAGATCGCAGGCGACATCCTCTCGGGGCGCAAGTGTTATCGCTTCAGCATCGGCTTGGGCACCCGCACGGCCACGGGCGATGCCGAAGGAGCGGCCATCGAGAGCCTGCCGGTGCCGCCTTTGCAGACGGAGGAAATTAGCCGCGCGCTCGAGGGGTTTCTCGGCCGCCAGGCGCAGATTCCGCCCATGTACTCCGCCTTGAAGCGCGACGGACAGCCCCTCTATCGCCTGGCGCGGGCCGGGCAGGTGGTGGAGCGCGCGGCACGCGAAATCGACATCAGTGATCTTAGGATCCTGTCCTTTGCAGGTGCGGCTCTGGAGCTGCAAGTGCTTTGTTCGAAGGGCACCTACGTGCGCACCTTGGCGGAGGATATTGCGCGCGCCCTGGGCACCTGCGGCTACGTGACCCGCCTGCACCGCTCGTACGTCGAGCCTTTCGTGTCCGAGCCCATGCATTCGCTCGAATCCATCGCAAGTAGCTGCGCCGCCGGAGACGCCCCGGCACTGTTGCCGGCGGATTTTGGCGTCGGCCACCTGGCGGCGGTGCATTTGGATCAAGCGCGCGCGCTGCGCCTGCGGCAGGGGCAGGTGGTGGCGGTCGAGGCCCGCGCGAGCGGCCGCGTGCGCCTCTACGATGAGGCAGGGCGCTTTTTTGGTATGGGGGAAGCGAATGCTCAAGGCGAAGTGCGTCCGCGGCGGCTGTTTGTCTTGTAGCCGGACCTGAAGGACGGGTAGAATTCCGCGGTTGCAATGGCCCTAAAGATCAAGTTTCAGGATTAGTTAATGACCTTAACCAGTGAGAAGAAGGACGGGATCCTCGAGCAGTTCCGCCGCGGTCCACGCGATACCGGATCGCCCGAAGTCCAAGTGGCGCTCCTCTCCGAGCGCATCAATGGACTCAGCGATCATTTCACGGCGCACAAGGCGGATCATTCTTCGCGTCGCGGCTTGGTGAAGCTCGTCAATCAACGCCGTAAACATCTCGACTATCTGAAAGCCACGCAACCTCAGAAGTACCAGGAGCTCGTCGAGCGCCTGGGGCTTCGACGCTGATCCACATCCGGGCCGTGCAGCCGTGAGCGGCGCGTTCCCGTGCATTTTCCATGGTTTTCACTTCGAGGAATGAAGCGTGAGCGCTGCCAGTAAATCTTTTGCATACGGGCCCCATAACGTCTCTATTGAAACCGGTGAGCTCGCCCGTCAGGCGGACGCCGCGGTTCGCGTTTCAATGGGCGACACGATCGTGCTCGTCACGGTCTGCGCTCAGCAGACGGCCAAGCCCGGGCGTGACTTCTTTCCCCTGACCGTCAATTACGTCGAGAAGACCTATGCCGCGGGACGCATTCCCGGCGGATTCTTCAAACGCGAGGGCCGGCCGACCGAGAAGGAAACGCTGACCTCGCGCCTCATCGACAGGCCCATCCGTCCGCTCTTTCCGGACGGCTTTTTGAATGAAGTACAGGTCGTGGCGATGGTGCTGTCGGTCGATCCGGAGATTGATCCGGATGTGCCGGCGCTTCTCGGCGCCTCCGCGGCACTCGCGCTCTCGGGTATTCCGTTCAACGGACCCATCGGTGCTGCACGCGTCGGCTACAAGGACGGCAAGTACCTCCTGAACCCGCCTGCGAAGGAACTCATCGATTCGTCCCTCAATCTCGTGGTCGCGGGCACCCAGGCGGCAGTGCTCATGGTCGAGTCCGAGGCCCGCGGACTTTCTGAGGAGGTCATGCTCGGCGCGGTGGTCTATGGCCACGAGCAGATGCAGATTGCAATCAGCGCCATCCGTGAGCTTGCGGCGCAGTCGGGTAAGCCACGCTGGAGTTGGCAGCCGGACCCGCACAACGCTGAGCTGACCAACGCCGTGGCGCTGCACGCGCAGGCCGCGGTCACACAGGCCTATGCCATTACGGAGAAGCTGCAGCGCCGCAATCGGCTTTCGGAAGTGAAGACCCAGACGCAGGCGGCGCTCAGCGCCGGCGAGGCTCCCAAGTGGAGCGCCGAGCAGGTTGAGGGTCATCTCTTCAAGCTCGAGAGCAATATCGTGCGGCAGCGCATCTTGAATGGCGAGCCGCGCATCGATGGCCGCGATGCGGTGACGGTGCGGCCTATTACCGTGCGCGTGGGCGTTCTGCCGCGCACGCACGGCTCGGCGCTCTTCACCCGCGGTGAGACGCAGGCGCTCGTGGTGACGACCCTCGGTACCGGGCGCGATTCGCAGATCATCGACGGCTTGGACGGCGAGCGCCGCGAGTCCTTCATGCTGCACTACAACTTCCCGCCATTCTCCGTCGGTGAGACGGGCATGATGGGCTCGCCGAAGCGCCGCGAAATCGGCCACGGCAATCTCGCGCGGCGCGGCGTCAAAGCCGTGATGCCGGACATGACGACATTCCCGTACGTCATCCGCGTGGTTTCGGAAATCCTCGAATCCAATGGCTCAAGCTCCATGGCAAGCGTGTGCGGCACGAGCCTGTCGCTCATGGACGCAGGCGTACCGCTCGCGGCGCCGGTGGCCGGTGTCGCCATGGGACTCGTGCTCGAGGGCGGGCGCTTCAAGGTGCTCACCGACATCCTCGGTGACGAGGATCACTTGGGCGACATGGATTTCAAGGTGGCCGGCACCAAGGATGGCGTCACCGCCTTGCAGATGGATATCAAAGTTGAGGGCGTGACGCCGGAGATCATGCGCGTAGCGCTCGATCAGGCGCGCGACGGGCGTCTGCACATCCTGGGTGAGATGAACAAGGTGCTGCCGAGCACGCGCGCGAAAATGTCCGACTGGGCGCCCTCGATCATCACGCTCAAGATCGACCAGGAAAAGATCCGCGACGTCATCGGCAAGGGCGGTGCGGTCATCCGCCAGATCACCGAAGAGACCGGCACGACGATCGACATTGAGAACGACGGCACGGTGAAGATCGCCTCGGTGAGCGGCGCGGCCGGGCGCGAGGCGCAGCGGCGCATCGAACTCATCACCGCCGATGTGGAAGTGGGGCGTATCTACGAGGGCAAGGTCGTGCGCCTGATGGACTTTGGCGCTTTCGTCACCATCCTGCCCGGGCGCGACGGCCTGGTGCACATCTCGCAGATCTCCGACGAGCGCGTCGAACGGGTGAGCGACAAGCTGAAGGAAGGCGACGTCGTGCGCGTGAAAGTGCTCGAGGTCGACCGGCAGGGCCGGGTGCGACTCACCATGCGTAGTGTCGATGCGGCCTAGCCGCACCGACTGACCGCAAGAGCGCCCGTCAGGGCGGGCGCGCCTCCCCCGAACTATCCTCGCTCGCAGAGTCGCGGCGGCTGCCGTTCGCGGCGTTGACGAGCGTGCGGTAGATCTCCTCCTGCACCGAGCGCCAGCGCTGATAGTTTTTCTGCGCAAGGCTCGCCATGACCTGCAGCGCATCACCGTCGCTCTTGCCGCGCTCGCGCGTGTCGCGCTGGTGGGATGCGAATAGTTTGAAGCTCTGCTCCAAATAGCTGCCAATCATGTCGTGAAAGTGAGTGTCGTGGGAACGAATGACCTGCGAGAGAAAGTCGCGGCTCATGAGCGGCTCGGCCGCCTGCTCCAACTCAGCGATCACCTGTAACAGAATGCAGCGTGTGATGTCCTCCTGTGACTTCTTGTCGATGACGACGAAATCTATTTGTTCTACGACCAGCTTACGAACGTCCGCCAGCGTGATGTAACGGCTTTCTACCGTGTCATACAGCCGCCGGTTGGGATATTTTTTTATGACCCGCGGTTCATTCATTGAACGCCCCCTTTAGTGTTCTCGGTTTTTAGTCAGTCCTTCGGCTTCTCCATTCCCATGGCATCAGGGTCGGCTCGAATGCATACCTTAGTACAACCGCCGGACAGGTCCAAATTAAGGCGACAAAGCCGGCGCCGTTGCTTTTTGGACACGTTCCAGATTGGACGTATTCCAATGATTGACCGCCCAGCTAAGGACAGCGTCCGGCGTCTCACCCCTAAGGTCCGCGGGCGGAGCCTGGCGCAGGAGCTTGAGCGCTTCGATGAGCTGAGTGGTGGCGCGCCGCGGGTCAACTGGCGTCGAGCGGCGGGATTTGGCGAGCTTCGCGCCATCCGGTTCCACGATCAGGGGCAAATGGCCGTAACGGGGGGTCGGTAGCCCCAGAGCCCGCTGCAGGAGAAGCTGCCAGGGCGTGCTCGGCAAGAGGTCCGCGCCGCGCACGACGTCGGTGACGCCCTGGTGCGCATCGTCCACCACCACCGCCAGCTGATAGGCGATAACCTCGTCGCGCCGGCGGATGATGACATCGCCGAGCGCACCCATCGCGAAGGATGAAGGGCCCTGAAAGCGGTCTATGAAGTCGACGGTTTCGCCCTCATCCACCCGGAAACGCAGCGCTGCGGGCCCCGGGGTTACCCGTCGATTGCGACAGGTCCCGGGGTAGCCAGGCGCTTCGCTGTCGGCAAGCTCCCGGCGGGTGCAGTGGCAGGCATAGAGGAGTGCTTGGCGCTGCAATGCCTGCAGGGCCTGTGCGTAGAGCTCGCGGCGGCGGCTTTGGTACTCGACCGGGCCGTCCCAATGGAGTCCCAAATTCTCAAGCGTGCGCTTAATTTCATCGGCGCAGCCGGGTCGTACGCGCGCGGTATCCAGGTCCTCGATGCGCAGCAGCCAGCGGCCGCGTTCATGGCGCGCATCAAGGAAGCTACCGAGCGCGGCAACCAGTGATCCTAGATGCAGAGGACCTGTCGGGGAGGGCGCGAATCGTCCGACGTAGCCCATGCTGCGCCGTACCCTGCTCTTGCAGTCCTAGCGGTAACGGTCGTCGCGGTCGCCGTACTGCCGCTCGCGCCGTTCGCGGCGCTCCTGGGCTTCGATCGTGAGGGTGGCTACCGGTCGCGCCTCGAGGCGCTTGATGCCGATTTCCTCGCCGGTTTCCAGACAGTAGCCGTAGCTGCCGTCCTCGACGCGCTTCAAGGCCTCATCGATCTTGCGGATAAGCTTGCGTTCACGGTCGCGTGTGCGCAGCTCGAGGCTGAACTCCTCCTCCTGCGTGGCGCGATCGTTCGGATCGGGGAAATTCGCTGCCTCGTCCTTCATGTGCGACACGGTGCGATCCACTTCTTCCATCAGATCGCGCTTCCAACTCAACAGAATCTGGCGGAAGTGCTCGAGCTGCTCCTTGCTCATGTACGCTTCGCCGCGCTTCGAGATGTACGGCTGGACGTTGCGCGGTCCTGCGAGGAGGCTGCCGGGCTCGCTGCCGTCGCCCTCCTCGGCTTCCTGGGTCACGAGGGCCGGGGTGACCCGCAGCGGAATGACCGGCGCGGGTGCGGGAGCCGGGGTTGCGGCGCGTGGAGAGCTCGGGCGGCTCGCATGGGAGGTTGCCGGCTCAGCGGCTTTGCGCGCAGGTTCGGCAGGCGGCGGCTTTTTTGCCTGCGGCGCGGCTCTGCGTAACGCGACGACGCTCTTCGCTTTGTCCACGGACTTGCTCGCAACTTCCTTGCGGGCTGCGGGGCGGCTCACCGGTTTCCTCACCTTCGTGGATTTCGGCGCGGGTTTCTTGGCCGACATCGGGCACTCCTCAAAAACATGGGCCCTGTGAAGGACGCGGGATTATACCGGCCGACTCCCCTATGTACAGGGTGCTATGCAGAAGAGCCCGTGGAGGGGTTTTTGCCGTGCTCGACGACCACACTGGTGTAGATGCCGCCGCGCACGTTGAACTTGGCGGTGAGGCGCAGGAAGCGCGGCGCTAGGGCTGCGACGAGCGCATCGGCAATCTCGTTCGTGATCGCTTCGTGAAAGGCGCCGCGCGTGCGAAATGAGACGATGTAGAGCTTCAGGGACTTCAGCTCCAAGCACAGACGCTCCGGAATGTATTCCAGGAACAGCGTCGCGAAGTCGGGCTGTCCGGTCTTCGGACACACGCAGGTGAACTCGGGGATGCGCATCCGAATCGTGTAGTCGCGCTCCGGGGAGGGATTTGCGAAGGTCTCGAGGGCCGCTGCGGGGTGTGCACTCATGCGCGTTTACTTTACACTACCCCATGCACGCAACGCCGCCACGCGAGAAGCCATGGCCACGAGATCTTTGAGATGCGGCTGACCAAGATCAAGCTCGCCGGCTTCAAGTCCTTCGTCGATCCCACGCTCGTCAGCTTTCCCAGCAACCTCACCGGCATCGTCGGTCCCAACGGCTGCGGCAAATCCAACGTCATTGATGCCGTGCGCTGGGTCATGGGAGAACTTTCCGCGCGCCATCTGCGCGGGGACTCCATGGCGGACGTGGTATTCAACGGCTCGAGCGCGCGCAAGCCCGTCGGCACGGCTTCCGTGGAGCTCATTTTTGACAATGCGGACGGCAAGATCGGCGGCCCGTACGCAAGCTACAACGAGGTATCGCTCAGGCGCCAGGTGGCGCGCGACGGCACCTCGAACTACTTCATCAATGGCGTGCGCTGTCGCAGGAAGGACATCACGCAGCTCTTTCTCGGCACCGGCTTAGGCTCGCGCAGCTACGCGATCATCGAGCAGGGCATGATCTCGCGCATCATTGAGTCCAAGCCCGAAGACATGCGCTCCTTCGTCGAGGAAGCGGCCGGAATCTCCCGCTACAAGGAGCGCCGCCGCGAGACCGAGAGCCGCATCGCCGAGACGCGCGAGAATCTCGAGCGTCTGCAGGACGTGCGCGACGAAATCGACAAGCAGATTCGTCATCTGCAGCGCCAGGCCGCAAGCGCACGGCGCTACCGGGCGCTGAAGGAGCAGGAGCGGCTCCTGACTGCGCAGCTATTGGCGCTGCGACTGCGCGAGCTCGACAGCGGCGCACAGGTGCACGACAGCGCGGTGCGCGGGCGCGAGCTTGCGATGCAGTCGCAGCTTGCCGAGCAGCGTGCGGCCGAGGCGGCGCTTGAAAAGCAGCGCCTGTTTCATGCCGAGCAGAGCGATCGCGTGGCGGCCGTGCAGGGCCGCTACTACGAGATAGGCGCACAGATCTCGCGCACCGAGCAGAGCATTCAGCACACGCGCGAGCTGCGCGACCGGCAGCGCACGGATCTCGCTCAGGCGCGCGGCACGCAGAATGATCTTGCGCTGCATATGGAACGCGACGAGCGCGAGCTTCATGTATTGCGCTCGGAACTTGCCGAGCTTGCTCCGAAGCTCGGCCTCGCCACGCGCGCGGAGGAGGAGTGCGCGGCGGGACTCGCCGCCGCCGAGCACGCCTTGCAGCTGTGGCAGGCGCGCTGGGAAGAGTTCAACCGTTCCTTGGGCGCCGCCCATCAGACGACCCAGGTCGAGCGCGCGCGCATCGAGCAGCTCGAGAACCAGCAGCGGCGCCTCGCAACCCATGCCGACCGGCTTTCGGTGGAGCGCGACACGCTCGTCCAGCAGGATCAGGACGCACAGCTCACCGCGCTTGCGGATCAGGAAGCGCTCGCGCGCTCCCAGGGAGAGCAGCTCGCGCAGGCACTCGCTTCCGCTCTGGATCGCACCCAGGCACTGCGCGCGGAGCAGCTCGCGGTCGAGGCGCGACTGGAAGCCTCGCGCACCGAGCGCGAACAAGTGCATGCGCAGCTCGTGTCGCTCGAGGCGCTGCAGCAGGCGGCCTTCGATCATGGCGCGGACGGCGTCGGTGAGTGGCTGGGCGCGGCGGGACTTGCCGGCCGGCCGCGCGTCGCAGCGGCGCTCGAAGTGGCGGCGGGTTGGGAACGCGCGGTCGAGACGGCGCTCGGCGACTACCTCGAAGCGGTGTGCGTCGATGGCCTCGATGAGGTGGGCGCTGCGCTCGAAAGTTTTACCGCCGGCCGCCTGGCGCTGATTGAAGCGGGCGGGACGGGCAGCGCCGCTGCCGCGGACACACTGGCCGCAAAGCTCGCAGGACCCGCCGCGGTCACGCAGCAGCTCGAGCGCATTCTCACCGCCGAGTCCCTCGCCGAGGCGCTCGCGCGCCGCCGTTCTCTTGATGCGGGCTGGTCCCTCATGACGCGGCGCGGCGAATGGGTGGGGCGCGACTGGCTGCGGGTGACGCGCGGCGCCGATCCGCACGCCGGAATCATTGAGCGTGAGCAGCGCCTGAAGGAGCTGCGCGGGCAGTTTGCAGTCGCGGCGGAGAGGGCGCGCGCCATTGAGGCGCACCTTAACGCGGTGCGCGAGTCGCTCGCAGAAGCCGAAATCGCCCGTAACGCCGCACAATCCGGGATCCAGGGCGCGCACCGTGCGCATGCGGATCTGCTCGGACAGCTCGAGGCGATGCGCGCGCGCACCCAGGAGGTAGGCCTGCGCCGGGCGCGGCTCGAGGAGGAGGCCGCCGGCGTTGCCGATGAGATCACTCTGACTCAGGACATTCTGGCACGCGCTGCACGCGAACTTGCGCGCGGCCTCGTCGTCTTGCGAGAACTTGATGCGCAGCAGCCGCAGATGCATAGCGACCGGGACGAGACCCGCGAGGCGCTCGTTGCGGCGCGCGCCGCGGCGCAGGCGGCGCAGCTGGCGGCGCGCGATCTCCTCATCCGCAGCGAGTCGGTGCGCACCGCCGAAAATTCACTCGCGGTCGGTTTGAAGCGCATGACGGAGCAGAGCGCGCAGGTGGCGGCGCGCTGCGCCGAGCTTGAACGCGAACTCGCAGGCGGCGATGCGCCGATCCTGGAGCTTGAGGCACGCCTTGCCGAGGCGCTCGCGCGGCGCCTCGATGTGGAGGCTGAGCTTGCCGGAGCACGCGCTGCGCTCGAGGAAGCCGACGGCGAGTTGCGCGCGCTCGATGAGCGGCGCGCTGCTGCCGAGCAGCGCGTGCAGGATGCGCGCACGGCGATGGAAGAGGCGCGGCTCGCGGCCTCCGAAACGCGCGTGCGGCGCGAGTCGATCGCCGAGCAGTTCGCCGCCACGCAGTTTGTCCTCGCCGACATCGACGCCAATCTGCAGGCGGATGCGAGCATCCCGGTCTGGGAAGACTCCTTGGCCGAGGCGCGTGCCGATGTCGAAAAGCTCGGGCAGGTCAATCTTGCCGCGATCGACGAGTTGAAGGAACAGACGGACAGAAAGGAATATCTCGATCGGCAGTACGCTGATTTGAGCGACGCGCTGACGACGCTCGAGCAGGCGATGCGTCGCATCGACAAGGAAACGCGCGCGCGCTTCGAGGAGACCTTCGAGCGCATCAATACCGGCCTCAAAGAGAAGTTTCCGCGGCTCTTCGGCGGCGGCCATGCATATCTCGAACTCGTCGGCGAGGATGTGCTGTCGGCGGGGGTGGCCGTCATGGCGCGCCCGCCGGGCAAGCGCAACAGCACCATTCACCTCCTGTCGGGCGGCGAGAAGGCGCTGACCGCGGTTGCGCTGGTCTTTTCGATCTTTGACTTGAACCCCGCGCCGTTCTGTCTGCTCGATGAGGTGGACGCGCCGCTCGATGAACACAACGTCGGGCGCTTTTGCGATATCGTCCGCGACATGTCCTCGCGTATCCAATTCATCATCATCACGCACAACAAGGCGACGATGGAGCTCGCATCGCAGCTCATCGGCGTGACCATGAGCGAGCCGGGAGTATCGCGCCTGGTGAGCGTGGATATCGACGCGGCGCTGCGTCTCGCCGCGGTTTGACGGCGCTGCCCGATGTCAGAATTGCGCTGGATACTCCTGAGCCTGGGGGCGCTCTTTATCGCAGGGCTTGCGTGGTGGGAGCTGCGTCGGCCGCGGCAGGCGCCGCGCGACGGCCCCGAGCATCGCGATACGCCGCCTGCGCCGCATCCATTGCCGCAGATGCGCGCGCGCGAGCCGATGCGCGAGCTGCCGAGCCTGCAGATTCACGAAGCCCCGGAGCCGGCGGCGGTTGTGGTGGCGGCTCCGAGTGCGACGATCGTCCCCACGCCGGAAGTCGTCGAACCGGTCGTCGAATGGCCGCCCGAGGATCAGCGCCGCATTCTCACCGTGCGCATCCTCGCGGCGCGCGAGCGCTTTGCCGGGCGCACGCTGCGCCAGGCGCTGGCGGCGGAAGGCTTCATGCACGGACGGCTGTCCATCTTCCACAAGGCGGGCGGCGACTCGCGCGCCGTGCTGTCGGCTGCGAGTTTGACGCAGCCCGGCAGCTTCGAGATTGCGACCATGGATACGCAGCGCTACGGCGGTCTCAATGTTTTTGCCGTGCTGCCCGGGCCGCTGCCGGCGCCCGAGGCCTTTGAGGAATTGCTCGCCAGCGCCCGCCAGTTGAACGAGCGCCTGCAGGGCACGCTGCAGGATGAGCGCGGCGATGCGCTCACTGCGGAGCGCATCGCCATCATGCGCGCCGAGCTTGCAGGGCAGGCGGCGGCGCCTGCGGATCCACCGCCGTGAAGCGGGCGGACGAGCTGCGCCGGCAGCTCGCAGCGCTCAATTACCGCTACTACGTGCTCGATGATCCGGAGGTGCCGGATGCGGAGTACGACCGGCTGATGCAGGAGCTGCGTCTCCTTGAGACTCAACATCCCGAGATCGTCACGCCCGACTCGCCGACGCAGCGCGTCAGCGGCGCGGCCGCGGCGCAGTTCGGAGCGGTCGCGCATCGCGTGCCGATGCTGTCGCTGCGCAACGCCTTCTCCGATGAGGAAGTCGCGGATTTTGACCGCCGCGCGCACGAGCGCTTGGGCACGAGTGCCGACATCGATTACATGGCGGAACCCAAGCTCGATGGATTGGCGGTCACGCTCTCCTACGAGCGCGGCAGGCTTGCGCGCGCTGCGACGCGCGGCGACGGCGCGACCGGGGAGGACGTCACGGCAAATGTGCGCACCATCCGTTCAGTGCCGCTCGTTCTCAACGGTGACGCGCCGCGTCTCTTTGAGGCGCGCGGCGAGGTGTTCATGCCGCTGGCGGGCTTTCGCGCCATGAATGAGGCCGCGCGCGCGCGCGGCGAGAAACTCTTCGTCAATCCAAGGAATGCCGCGGCCGGCGCGCTGCGGCAGCTCGATGCGCAGGTCACAGCCAAGCGGCCGCTGGAGGTGATTTTCTATGCGGCCGGCGCCATCGAAGGCGCAGCTCTGCCCGCGCGGCAGAGCGAGCTCCTCGCACTCCTGCGCAGCCTCGGCCTGCGCACGAGTAGCGAGGCGCGCCTTGTGCACGGGCTTGCCGGCTGTCTTGACTACTACCGCAAGCTTGCCGCGCGGCGCGCGAAGCTGCCGTATCAAATCGATGGCGTCGTCTACAAAGTTGATCAGCGCGCGGACCAGGAGAAGCTCGGCTTCGTGTCGCGCGAGCCGCGCTGGGCGCTGGCGCACAAGTTTCCCGCCGAGGAAGAGCTCACGCAGGTGCAGAACGTCGAATTCCAGGTGGGGCGCACGGGCACTCTCACGCCGGTCGCGCGGCTCACGCCGGTGTTCGTCGGCGGTGCGACGGTGAGCAATGTCACGCTGCACAACATGGATGAGATCGAGCGCAACGACATCCGCGTGGGCGACACGGTGGTGGTGCGCCGCGCAGGCGACGTCATTCCGGAAGTGGTGCGGGTGGTCCTCGAGCGCCGGCCCAAGAAAGGCACTCATCCGATCAAGCTCCCGAGCCGCTGCCCGATCTGCGGATCCCCTGTTTTGCGTGTCGCGGGAGAAGCCGCGGCGCGCTGCACCGGTGGCTTTACCTGCCGCGCGCAGCGCCAGGAGGCGCTGCGCCATTTTGCGAGCCGCCGCGCGCTCGACATCGAGGGGCTGGGCGACAAGGTCATCGAGCAGCTCGTCGAGGCAGATCTGGTCAACTCTCCCGATGAGCTCTATTCTTTGACGGCCGAAGAGCTTGCGGGGCTCGAGCGCATGGGCGAGAAATCCGCTGCGAAGCTCGTTCAGGCGATCGCGAAGAGCAAGGCGACCACGCTGCCGCGGTTTTTGTTTGCACTTGGCATCCGCGACGTGGGCGAGGCGACGGCTCTTGCGCTGGCGCGCCACTTTGGCAGCCTCGAGCGGCTGATGGCCGCTGATGCGGTGGCGATTCAGGAAGTGCCCGATGTCGGCCCCGTCGTCGCAGCCTCGGTTGCGATGTTCCTCGTCTCCCCGGCGCACCGCAAAGTGATCGCCAACCTGCGCGCGCACGGCGTGCATTGGAGCGATATCGAGCGTTCCCCGGCCGCGGCGGCGCCCCTTTCCGGGAAGACTTTCGTCGTCACCGGGACGCTCGCCAGCATGAGCCGCGAGGAGGCGCAGGAGCGCCTGCGCAGCCTGGGCGCCCGGGTATCCTCGAGCGTGTCAGCAAAGACAACTTATCTTGTGCACGGCACCGAGCCCGGCTCCAAGCTCGCCAAGGCGAGCGAGCTTGGAGTCGAACTCCTCGATGAAACCGCGCTGCTTGAGCTCCTCGCGAGCTCAACGCCGCGCGGGAGTTGAGAGCGCCTCAGAGCTTCTTTTCGATCTGCGCGTTCTTCATGAGGCCGTCGGTGTAGGCCTTGAACTTCTTGGCCTGCACCACCTGATCGAGGCGCTGGTGCACCTGATCAAAAGTCGGCGGCGTCACGTCGCGGATGTCTTCCACCTTGATGATGTGCCAGCCGTACTGGGTCTGAATCGGCTTGTGGGTGTACTCACCCTTCTTGAGGGTCACCATGGCGTCAGCAAAGGGCTTCATGATGCGATCCGGCGTCAGCCAGCCGATGTCGCCGCCATTGGTCTTTGACGGATCCATGGATTCGCGCTTGGCGACATCGCTGAAGTTCGCACCCTTTTCGAGCTCGGCAATGAGCTTGCGGGCAAATCCCTCCGTCGCCACGAGGATATGGTTGACGTGGTATTCCTGGTGCGGAAGAAGGCCGACCTGAGTCTCGTACTCGGCGCGGGCTTCCTGCTCGGTCGGCTTCTTGTCCTTCAAATAGCGATCCGAGACCGCCTGCTGCAGCACATTGAGGCGCGCAAGCTTAAGGAGCGTCGCCGTGGCAGGTTCCTTGTCGAGGCCCTCCTTGGTCGCTTCCTGCGCGATGACTTCGGCGCGCACCAGATTGTCGAGCGCCTGCTGCTTCTGCTCGGGCGTGAGATCGGCGACCGAGTTCTTACCGGCGAGCCCCTGCGCATAGTAGTTGTAGTACTCGCGGCTGATGGGCGTGCCATTGACAGTCGCCACCGGCGCGGAATTATCCGCACTCGTCGCCGGCGCTGCGGCAGCCGAAGTGCTCGCGTCCGCTGGGGCGGCCACCGGGGCCGCGCCCTTTGGTTGGCAGGCAGCCAAAACCAGCAGCAGGCCTATAACAACAAATCGAGTGTAATTCATATAGATATCTCAGTGACTTATGCGGTAATACTCAAGTAACTTCTTCAGGGGCCAATGCACGAATATTGAGAGCGTGCACCTCGCCATGCATGAGCGGCGCAACCGCCGCATAGACGAGGCGATGCCGTTCGAGTTGCGGGCGGCCGCGAAATGCAGCGCTCACCAGGCTCACGCGAAAGTGCCCGCCTTCGCGCGCGCCCGCGTGCCCCGCATGCGCCGCGCTGTCATCGGTGATGTCGAGTTGCAGCGGCGCAAGCTCCTGTTCAAGCGCCGCCCGCAGGCGCGCCACGCGTTCCGCCGTCATGCGCTCTGCACCGGCGCGACGATGCGCCGCGACAGCCACGCGATCTGCGCGCCAATGAACACGAAAGTTGCCGCCGTCAAACCAAACACTTTGAAATTGACCCAGGTGCGCTCGCTGGCATTGAAGGCAATCACGAGATTGAGAACGCCGAGAAAGCCGTAGAACACGATCCAAATCCAGTTGAGCCGTCGCCACACGCCCGCGGCGACGTGCACCTCGCCGGGCAGCGCGGCGCTTAGCAGGCGCTGCGCCAGAGTGCGTTTGCCAATCCAGAAGCTGCCGAGGAAGGCGAGACTCGCAAGCCAGAAGAACACCGTCGGCTTCCACTGGATGAAGCGCTGATTGTGCAGCGCGAGGGTCGCCGTGCCGAAGGCAAATACGAGCACCGCGCTCAAGGCGTGCATGGGCGGTATGCGCCGCCCGCGGGCGTAGTCAATGATCAGGAGGCCAGCCATGGCCAGCATCAGCGCAGCGGTGGCGACATATAACCCGGCCGCGTAGTACGCGATCAGAAAGACGCCCAGCGGTGCGAACTCGAGCAATGCCTGCATTGATTTCGGTGCGTGAGCCGGCAGCCCCCGGCAAAGGCCGCGTATCATAGCTGATAGGCCATCTACCGTGAGTCAGTACTTTGAATTGCACCCGCTCACCCCGCAAACGCGGCTCATCCGGCGTGCGGCGGACATTGTGCGCGACGGCGGTGTCATCGCCTATCCGACCGACTCGTGCTACGCGCTCGGCTGTCACATCGGGGACAAGACGGCTCTGGAGCGCGTGCGGCGCATCCGCCAGGCGGACCGTCATCACCACTTCACATTGGTGTGCCGCAACCTCGCCGACGTCGGGCGCTTTGCAAAGCTTGACACCTGGCAGTTCCGGTTGATCAAGGCCTGCACGCCCGGCCCCTATACCTTCCTCTTGCCCGCCACCACCGAGACGCCGCGGCGCCTGCAGCACGAGCGCCGCCGCACCATCGGCGTGCGCATCCCCGATCATCCGGTGCCGCTCCTCCTGCTCGCGGAGCTCGGCGAGCCTCTCATGAGCTCCACATTGATGCTGCCCGGGGATGCGCTGCCGCTCACCGACGCGCGCGAGATCCGCGCGCGGCTCGAGCACGAAATCGATGCAGTGCTCGATGGCGGAAACTGCGGCGTCGAGCCGACCACCGTGATCGATCTCGCGGTAAGCCCGCCGGTCGTGGTGCGGGCGGGAAAAGGGCCGGTGGCGGCAATTTCCGGGGCGCAACGCGCCTGAGGCGTCTCGGCTATAATCGCAGCCTCTTCCCGCACCCGACGTGATCCAGAACTTGCCAGTACCCGTTTTGACGCAGGGTTTGCCATGAGCGCCATCGCGGGAACACGCCGGGTTCTGTCGGGCATGCGGCCCACCGGACCTTTGCACCTGGGAAATTTTCACGGTGCGCTGCGCAACTGGGTGGAGCTGCAGTACCAATACGAGTGCTACTTCTTCATCGCCGACTGGCATGCGCTCACCACCGGCTACGACGATACGACGCGGCTGCAGGAGTACATCCGCGACGTGCTCATCGACTGGCTGGCCGCGGGCCTGAATCCCGGGGTTGCGACCCTTTTCATCCAGTCGCACGTGCCCGAACACGCCGAGCTGCATCTTCTCTTGTCGATGATCACGCCGCTCGGCTGGCTCGAGCGCGTGCCGACATACAAGGACCAGCAGGCTGAGCTCAAGGAGAGGGATCTCGCGACCTACGGATTCTTGGGCTATCCGGTGCTGCAGAGCGCCGACATCCTCCTCTACCGCCCGGCGTTCGTGCCGGTGGGCGAGGATCAGGCGAGCCACGTGGAGGTGACGCGCGAGATCGCGCGGCGCTTCAATCACCTCTACGGCCGCGAGCCGGATTTTGAAGCCAAGGCGGAGCGCGCGGTGAAGAGCCTCGGCGGACGCAACTCCACCGCCTACCGGCAGTTGCGCCGTAAATTTCAGGAAAGCGGCGACACAGCCGCACTCGAGCGCGCCCAGGCGCTCGTGCAGAGCAACAACCGCATCACGGTGGCCGATCGCGAGCGGCTCCTCGGGTACCTTGAAGGCTCCGGAGTCAGCATCCTGCCCGAACCGCAGGTGCTGCTGACGGCGGCGCCGCGGGTGCCCGGCCTCGACGGGCGCAAGATGTCAAAGTCGTACGGCAACACCATCGGCCTGCGCGAGGATCCGCAGGCCGTCACACAGAAGCTGCGCGCCATGCAGACGGACCCGGCGCGCGTGCGCCGCACCGATCCGGGCGATCCGGACAAATGTCCCGTGTGGGATCTGCACAAGATTTATTCGGATGATGCGATCCGCAAATGGGCGAGCGAGGGATGCCGCAGCGCGGGCATCGGTTGCCTTGACTGCAAGCAGCCGCTCATCGACAAGATCGTCGAGGAAGTGACGGCGATGCGCCGCCGTGGCCAGGAATTCGAGGAGCACCCGGAGCTCATTCGCGATATCGTCGCCGAAGGCGATGAGAAGGCGCGCGAAGCCGCACGCGAGACCTTAGGCGACGTGCGCCGAGCCATGCATCTGCGGGCCGAGTGAGGAGCCGGTGATGAAACCTGAGTTGACGCTCGTGTCCTCGAACGATCCTGCGCCGCAACCGCCTGTTGTGGTGCAGCCGGAGCAAGTGGAAATGACTTTTGCCATCGTCAACGGCGAGCCGGTGATGGAGCTGCCGCGGGATCTGTACATCCCGCCGCAGGCGCTCGAAGTGTTCCTGGAGGCCTTCGAAGGTCCGCTCGATCTTCTGCTGTATCTCATTCGCCGCCGTAACCTTGCCATCCTCGACATTCCCATTGCGGAGATCACGCGCCAGTACGTGCAGTACATCGGCGTCATGCAGGAGCTGCAGCTGGAGCTTGCGGGAGAGTATCTGGTGATGGCCGCAACCTTGGCCGAGATCAAATCGCGGATGCTCCTGCCGCGGCCGCCGCTCGCGGGCGAGGACACGGGCGAGGATCCGCGCGCCGAGCTCGTGCGCCGCCTGCAGGAATACGAGCGCTTCAAGAGCGCCGCGGAAAACATCGACCGCCTGCCGCGCCTGGAGCGCGATGTGTGGAATGCGAGCGCCGACATCAAAGACCGCAAGGTGGTGCAGCTTCTGCCGCAGACGACGCTGCAGGAGATGCTGGTGGCATTCAAGGAAGTCGTGGTGCGGGCGGAGTTCTTCGCGCGTCACCACGTGCAGCGCGAGCGCCTCTCGGTGCGCGAACGCATGACGGATATTTTGACTTCACTCGCCGCGAACCGTTTCGTAGAATTCAGCGAGCTCTTTCGCGCCGAAGAGGGGCGCATGGGCGTGACCGTGACCTTTGTCGCCATCCTCGAGCTCGTGCGCGAGGAGTTGATTGAGATCGTGCAGGCGCAGGCATTTGCGCCGCTGCATGTGCGCGCGGCGGCGGCGCACGCGCCGCTGCGCCTGGTTGAGACTTCCCCTGCCAATGAGGTCGGCTCATGAACGAGGCATACCTGAAAAACGTCATTGAGGCTGCGCTCTTTGCCGCCGGGCGGCCGCTCATGGTCAGCCAGATTGCGCAGCTCTTCGACGAGCACGTGCGCCCGAGCACGGCTGAGGTGCGCGCGCAGCTTGAGGCTTTGGCCGAGGATTACGCGACGCGCGGCATCGAGATGAAGGAGACGGCGAGCGGCTTTCGCGTGCAGGTGCGCGGGGCGCTGGCGAGCGAAATCTCGCGCCTTTGGCCCGAGCGGCCGCCGCGTTTCTCGCGCGCTCTCCTTGAAACACTGGCGCTCATTGCCTATCGACAGCCGATCACCCGCGCGGAAATCGAGGCGGTGCGCGGGGTCGCCGTCAATCCCAATATTGTGAAGACCCTGCTCGAGCGCAATTGGGTGCGGGTCGTCGGCCAGCGCGACGTCCCCGGCCACCCGGAGCTTTTAGGCACGACGCGCGAATTCCTCGATTACTTTGGCCTAAAGACGCTCGATGAGCTGCCGCCGCTTGCGCATCTGACGGCGATGGCGGATGTGAATCTGCAGCTCGATCTGGGCGAGGACGCACACGCCCGATCCGGCGAAGCCGCGGACGGCGGCATGGCGCCGTTCGCCGATGAGGAGACGAGCGAGGAGGAGGAGCACCCGGAGTCCTCAGCCGCCGCCGGTGAACTCGTCGCCGCCGGTCCGCAGCTGGACTCCTGA
>Ga0209006_10000923_pt1 | contig 27245 bp, 28 predicted proteins | sample JacPin_JW_Ref_O2_FD_188567 | JGI IMG/M metagenome (GOLD analysis project Ga0209006, IMG submission 188567) | Forest soil microbial communities from Algoma, Ontario, Canada - Jack Pine, Ontario site 1_JW_Ref_O2 (SPAdes) (version 2) | ecosystem: Environmental > Terrestrial > Soil > Boreal...
CCAGCTTGGTAGCCACTGAAATTATCCGGCATGCTTGTTCCGGCGATCGTAACCGTGCGCCAACGGCTGCCGCCATGCAAATTGGTGAATGCGTGATCAACAGATGCACCAAGTGCTGCAACCGTCGCAATATTATCGGTGAAATCGGCGATCAGGTCCGTTTCATTCGGTGGGAAAGGCCACGCCCCAGTCCATTGGGCCGCTGAAGTCAGTCCTTGCAAGTCCACCCGAACACCGACACCTCTCCGATCTGCTTGCGCAACAGCAGTCACAGCTTGTTGATACGCTTGCTGTGCAGTAATTCGTGTGGCCGGAATTAGCGCCAATCCCCTAGCCCTGGCGCGCGCGGCAATATTGACAAGAGGGTGAGGACGGCCTGCAACGTGTGTGAGCGCCGAAGCATCAAGATAAAATGGAGCTGTACCCCAAGCAGCCTCAAGGTCAGTCACAAAAATATCCGCCGCGAGTATCCTAGGACGCGTGGAGCGTTCTCGATCGACAAATTGTGCGGTCCCAAGCATAAACAGCGGCACAACATCTTGACGCCCGACTGGTGTCAGATTTTTTAGGCCAACTCTCTCACCGCGCTTCCATCGAAGAACTGGAATGTATTGATGAATAGGCATGTGCGGATCCCCCTTATCCACACAGCACGCTTTGCGTGTGGAAGAAAAGAGAGCCGCTATTGACCGTGAAGGGATTCGGCGTGGTACAAACGCCTTGGAGCAATCGCTTCGGCCCCGTGCGGCTCTACGTTGCGGGGTCTGCAAAGGCCGGGTTGCACCCCGGCCTTTGCTTTAGTCAAGCTTGGAAGCCTGAACTTTCCGTCTGAGTCGTGTCAAGCCCGACTCGAAGCTTATGGCTATAGATTTTTTCGGCTTGATCCACCGGCCGCTCTTTTGCGTATCCCTAAGACGAAGCTTTCGCGGGGATTATCATGACCTTCGCCTATTGGATGATTCTGGCGGCGGCGTTTCTGCCCTATCTCACGGTGGTGTTCGCCAAGAGCGCCGGCATCGACAACCGCGCGCCGCGGGAAAGCCTCGATCGGCTCAAGGGCTGGCGCAAGCGCGCCGATTGGGCGCACCGCAACCATTTCGAGGCGTTTGCGCCCTTCGCGGCGGCGGTGATCGTGGCCGAACTGGCCCATGCGCCGCAAAACCGCATCGATCTCCTGGCCGGCGCCTTCATTCTGCTGCGGCTGATCTATACCGCGCTCTATATCGGCGATAAGCCGGCCTGGCGCTCGATCGTCTTCACGCTGGGTTTTGTCTGCGTGGTGGCGCTGTTCGTCATCGGCGCGTGAGCGCGACGGGCGCCTGCTCAGCTGCAGCTGTCGTCGCCCTGGCAATCGTGGCCCTTGTCGCAGCACCAGGTTTTCTTGGCGCTCGTGCATCCCACCTGGTTCGCGGCGCAGCAGGTGCATTCCTGCCGGGCGCTGTTGAAGACGCCATTGGGCAGTGCGACCTGCGGGCAGCTGCATTCATCCGCCGAAGCCGCGCGGAATGAAACCGGGAAGAGGGTTGCCGCCGCCACTAGCAACAGCGTCTTGGCGAATGCGCCGAGAAATCTGCGCCGCTGCCATGGACCGGCGCCGGATCGGGATCGGGCCGCGGCCTTCCGGCCGGCGATCGCCGCCCGGGCCGAAAATGCCGCGATATGCGCCAGCCACAGCGCGGCGAGGGCAAGGGCCGCGATCCAGCCGCCAGCGATCATGAACGGCGCTGGCGCCAGCATGGTAAGCGCGCAGGCCAGAGCCAGGCCCCCCGCTGCGGCCAGGAAGGACTGCCGCATGCAGCGGGAACAGCGGCCGAGCCTGGCGTCGAGCATTGCCAGCGCGCTTGCGGCGAATTCTCCGGGGATCGAAGGCCGGTTAATGACACGCATGGTTTGCTCCCTGATCGGATGAAATGCCTTAACCGGTCCCGATATCCAATTCTATGCCTGCGAATCCGCCCGCATCGTGGCGCTGTTCGTTATTTCTGTGCGAGTGGGACCCCGCGCGATCGCGCGCCCTGCATGCCGGGATCATCCAGGTCCGCACCGGGATAATTTGACTTCGGTCCTATCCCGGTAGGGCGGAGAATCGTCAAATATCAAAGGCTTATAAAATATTTCGCCTAGAACAAAATTGGAACTTGCATTTGAGAACAAAGCAGGTACATTAGCCGGATTGCGAAGGCTTGAGCAGGGGCCATTGCTGGCTCCGAGCCGATGGCATAAGAGAGGGGATCATCATGCCGCCCGTGAATTTGCGCCTCTTGGACAAAGACAAGGACGCCGGCAAGGACAAGGATACCGGCAGGGACAGCACCATGAACCGCCAGAAGGCGCTCGACGACGCCGTCGGCCAGATCGAGCGGGCCTTCGGCAAGGGCTCGGTCATGAAACTGGGCGCGCGCGTGGCCGCCGCCGGCGAGACCGAGGTGGTTTCGACCGGCTCACTCGGCCTCGACATCGCGCTCGGCATCGGCGGCTTGCCGCGCGGCCGCGTCGTCGAGATCTACGGGCCCGAAAGCTCGGGCAAAACGACGCTCGCGCTCCACGTCATCGCCGAGGCGCAAAAGGGCGGCGGCACCTGCGCCTTCATCGACGCCGAACACGCGCTCGACCCGGGCTACGCCAAGAAGCTCGGCGTCAACATCGACGATCTGCTGATCTCGCAACCCGACGCCGGCGAACAGGCGCTCGAGATCGCCGACACGCTGGTGCGCTCCGGCGCGCTCGACGTGCTGGTGGTCGATTCGGTGGCGGCCTTGGTGCCGCGCGCCGAATTGGAAGGCGAGATGGGCGACAGCCACATGGGGCTCCATGCGCGCCTCATGAGCCAGGCCTTGCGCAAGCTCACCGGCTCGATTTCGCGCTCGCGCACCATGGTGATCTTCATCAACCAGATCCGCATGAAGATCGGCGTCATGTTCGGCAATCCCGAAACCACCACCGGCGGCCACGCGCTCAAGTTCTACGCCTCGGTCCGGCTCGACATCCGCCGCATTGGCCAGATCAAGGACAAGGAACAGGTCGTCGGCAACCAGACCCGCGTCAAGGTGGTGAAGAACAAGATGGCGCCGCCCTTCAAGGTGGTCGAGTTCGACATCATGTACGGCGAGGGCGTGTCGAAGCGCGGCGAGCTGGTCGATCTCGGCATGCAGGCGGGCGTGGTCGAGAAATCGGGCTCCTGGTTCTCCTATGACGGCCAGCGCATCGGCCAGGGACGGGAGAACGCCAAGCAATATCTGAAGGAGCATCCCGAGACCGCCGCCGCCATCGAGCAGGCAATCCGCGCCAATGCCGGCCTTGTGGCCGACGCCATGATGGTGACCGCGCCCGCCGACGGCGAAGTCGAGGACGCCAAGGAAGAGAAGGAATAGGGACCCGCCTGTCGCGCCCCCCGCGATGGGTTATCCCCGCCGGCGCCGTGCCCCCCACGGCGCCGGTAATATTTCGGGCTAAAGCTTCAGCTCCCAATATTGCCCGATATGGTCGTGGCCCCAGCTGCGGTGAGGCTCCTCGCGGATCAATTTGAATCCCGCGCTTTCATAAAGGTGCCGCGCGGCGTCGAGGCCCTTCTGCGTCCACAGACTTACCTTGCGGTAACCCGCTTCGCGCGCGAAGCGCAGGCATTGGGCGATGAGCGCCTTGCCGATGCCCAGGCCGCGCGCCTCGGGCTTCACCAGGAAAAGCCGCAGCTTGGCGGTGCGCGTCGATTGCCGGACCAGCATGATCGAGCCCAATATTTCGCCGTCCCGCTCCGCCAGCCAGCAGCCATCGCCCGCGGCATCGTAATCGCAGATGAAGCGGGCGGCGATTTCGGCGACGAAGCCCTCGAAGCTCCCGTCCCAGCCGCATTCCTCGGCATAGAGGCGGCCATGCTCGGCCACGATCCAGCCGAGATCGCCCGGGCGGTGCGGGCGGATGCGGAACGCCGGCTTGGCGGCGCCGCGCGGCGCGAGAATATCCTCGATCGCGCGCATCGCCTTCGCCAGACTTTGCCGCTCCGCCTCGCCCAACGGCTTGAGCATGGCGGCGACCTCGCGCCGCGCCGCCCGGTCGAGCGGCGCGAATTCCCTGCGCCCCACCGGTGTCAGGTCGAGATGGCTGCGCCTGCCGTCGCTGCGCGAGCGGGCGCGGGCGATCAGCCCGCGGCGCTCGAATCCGCGCAAGATCCGGCTCAGATAGCCCGCATCGAGCCCCAGATCCTTGCCCAACGCCGCCGCGGTCGGGCGCTTGCGGTGCGCCAGTTCGTAGAGAATCCTGGCCGCGGTGAGCGAAAACCGGCTGTCGTGCAGCCCCTCGCGCAACACGCCGATCCGCCGGGTGTAGAAACGGTTGAAGCGCCGCACGGCCGCGACGCGGCTCGTGGCCGCCTTATGCCGGGTCATGGCGGCAGGTTCGCCGCGATACTTGACGGAGTCAAGTATCGCGCGCGGACGGCGGGCGGGGAAAGGGGCCGGCCCGCCGCGGTTCCGCCGCGCCGCCGCTGCGAATCGCCCCCTGACCTGAACTTTACAAGGCGGCGCGCGGTCGGGCTTAATGCGGCCAGGCCCGGTTCTGACTTGGTTCCGGGCGGGGGAAGGACCATTTTAGTCTCATGCTGACCAACGACGTCCGCGCCGCATTCCTCGATTATTTCAAGCGCGAAGGGCACGCGGTCGTGCCGTCATCGCCGCTGGTGCCGCGCAACGACCCGACGCTGCTCTTTACCAATGCCGGCATGGTGCAGTTCAAGAACGTCTTCACCGGCCTCGAAAAACGGCCCTACAGCCGCGCCGCCAGCGCTCAGAAATGCGTGCGCGCCGGCGGCAAGCACAACGACCTCGAGAATGTGGGCTACACCGCGCGCCATCACACCTTCTTCGAGATGCTCGGCAATTTCTCCTTCGGCGATTATTTCAAGGAACGCGCGATCGAGCTCGCCTGGAATCTGTTGGTCAAGGAATTCAAGCTGCCCAGGGACAAGCTGCTGGTCACGGTCTTCTCCGAGGACAAGGAGGCGGCCAGGCTCTGGGCCAAGATATCCGGCCTACCCGCAAGCAAGATCATCCCGATATCGACCTCGGACAATTTCTGGGCGATGGGCGACACCGGCCCGTGCGGCCCGTGTTCGGAGATTTTCTACGACCACGGCGACAAAATTTCCGGCGGCCCGCCGGGCAGCCCGGATGCCGACGGCGACCGCTTCGTCGAGATCTGGAACCTGGTGTTCATGCAATACGAGCAGCAGGCGCCCGACAAGCGCATCGAGCTGCCGCGCCCCTCGATCGACACCGGCATGGGGTTGGAGCGGATCGCGGCCGTGCTCCAGGGCAAGCACGACAATTACGACATCGACATACTGCGCGCCCTGATCGTGGCATCGGCCGAAGCCTCGCATGTCGCGGCCGACGGCCCGCAGGCGGTGTCCCACCGCGTCATCGCCGATCACCTGCGCGCTTCGGCTTTTCTCATCGCCGACGGGGTGCTGCCGGCGAAGGAGGGGCGGGGCTATGTGCTGCGCCGCATCATGCGCCGCGCCATGCGCCACGCCCACATGCTGGGCACGGCCGAGCCGTTGATGTGGCGGCTGGTGCCGGCGCTGGTGCGGCAGATGGGTGCGCCCTATCCCGAACTCGTCCGCGCCGAGGCGCTCATCACCGAGACCCTCAAGCTCGAGGAAACCGGGTTCCGCGAGACGCTCGCGCGCGGCTTGAAACTCTTGGACGAGGAAGAGGCCAAGCTTGCCAAAGGCAAAGCCTTTCCGGGCGAGATCGCCTTCAAGCTTTACGACACCTACGGCTTTCCCCTGGACCTCACCGAGGACGTGCTGCGCGGCCGCGGCCGCAAGGTCGAGCACGCAGGGTTCGAAACCGCGATGGCGCGCCAGCGCGCCGAGGCGCGCAAATCCTGGGTCGGCTCGGGCGAAGCGGCGACCGGCGAAGTGTGGCTGGGCTTGCGCGAGAAGCTGGGCGTGACCGAGTTCCTGGGCTACGAGGCCGCCGAATCTTCCGGCGCGATCGAGGCCATCGTGATCGACGGCGAGAGCGTGAACGAGGCCAAGGCCGGCGCCGAAGCCGCCATCGTCGTCAGCCAGACGCCGTTCTACGCCGAATCCGGCGGCCAGATGGGCGATACCGGCGCGATGGTCGGCGCCAAGGGCGAATTCCAGGTTTCGGACACCCAGAAACGCGCCGGCGAATTATACGCGCATCTCGGCAAGGTCACCCGCGGCAGCCTGAAGGTCGGCGAGGCGGTGGATCTCCGGATCGACACCGAAAGACGCGACAATCTCCGCGCCAACCACTCGGTGACCCACCTTCTGCACCAGGCGCTGCGCCGCCGCCTGGGCGAGCACGTGACGCAGAAGGGCTCGTTGGTCGCGCCCGACCGCCTGCGCTTCGATTTCAGTCACCCGCGCGCGCTTACGCCCGAGGACGTGGCCGCGGTCGAGCACGCGGTCAACGCCCGCATCCGCCAGAACGCCGAGGTCTCGACCCGGCTCATGACGCCGGATCGCGCGGTGGAGCAGGGGGCGCTCGCGCTGTTCGGCGAGAAATACGGCGACGAGGTGCGCGTCGTGAGCATGGGCGACGAAGGCGATCATCAGACCGGCCAACGGCATTTCTCGGTCGAGCTGTGCGGCGGCACGCATGTGCGCCGCACCGGCGATATCGGCTTCTTCAAGATCGCGTCGGAAAGCGCGGTGGCGTCGGGCGTGCGGCGCATCGAGGCCTTGACCGGCGCGGCGGCGGAGAAATTCGTCGCCGAGGAGGAAAATTGGCTGCACCAGGCGGCGCTCGCGCTCAAAACCGGTCCCGGCGAATTGCCGGCGCGGCTCGCGGCGCTGCTGGACGAACGCAAGAAGCTCGAGCGCGAGCTGTCCGACGTGCGCCGCTCTGCTGCGCTGGCGGGCAATATGGGCGGCGGCGCCGGCGCCAAAAGCGATACGGGCGCCAAGGATCTATCGGGCGTCAAATTCGCATCACGTGCGCTCGACAACGTGCCGGCCAAGGAGCTCAAAAGCCTGGCCGACGAGATGAAACGCCAGATCGGTTCGGGCGTGGTGGCGCTGGTGGCGCGCGAGGAAGGCAAGGCGTCGATCGTCGTCGGGGTGACGGACGATCTGATGAAGCGCTTCGATGCGGTTGAACTGGTCAAGCTGGGCGCGGCGGCGCTCGGCGGCAAGGGCGGCGGCGGCCGGCCCGACATGGCCCAGGCCGGCGGTCCCGATGTCGGCCAGGCCGAGGCCGCGCTCGCGGCGGTCGAACGCGCGGTGGCGGAAAAGGCGAAAGCGGCCTAAGCCGGACGAAGCACCCGCCTTCCGGGAGAGACTTGACCTATCCTCTCGTCCAGGTGTTAATTTGTGCTTGTAGCAAGCAATATAAAAACATGAGCGCGGCGGCGTTTCCGGGAAAACGCACACCGCCGCAAGGGGGGATCGATGTGGGATTTTCTCGGTAAAATCGTCAGCGGATTTTTGCTGTTGCGCGACTTCTTCGGCTATTTGATTCCGGGCGTGGTCTTCGCCGGGCTGATGCTCTATAGCGGTCAGTTCGTCACGGTCGCCTTGGCGGAGTTGCCGGCGAAATTGGCCGCGCTGGTCAATTGGCCGATGGCGATTGTTTTCGTGATCGCATGCTACATCGCCGGGCATGTCCTGGTGGCGGCGGGCTACACCCTCTCGCCGGTGGTCGGCGCCGTTATCGAAGGCGTCCGGCGCATATTCGCGGGCGAGAGCAAAACCAAGATCGACCGCGACAAGAAACCCGTCGATCACGAAGCCGCGTTTCTCTATTACGAATATCTCTATCCGTCGCTGTTCATCGAGATCGACCGCCGCGACACCATCCATATGCTGCGTCTCGGCGTGGCGATGGCGTTAATCGCGGGGCCCTGGCTGCTGGCGCCGTGCCCGCGAGACGTGCTGGTCGCGGCGGGCTTGTTCATGCTCTACAACAGCACAAGCGGCCAGAAGCACATGGCGGAAATGAAGTCGGCGACCTTGCAGGCGGCGCGGATGGCCGAAAAGGGCGGCTCGCAGCCGCATAATTGGACGTAATGGAAATGACGCCGGCCTAACGCGCGCCGAACAGCCACAGAATGTCGCCCTGGCGCGGGCGGGGAATGGGCGCCATCGCCGATCCCGCGCCCGGGTCGAAGGGCCGGTAGCCCAAGCCCTTCAGCAGTTTCCAGAGGGCCGCGACGCTGCCGCCGGCGCGCGTCAAATGTTCCTGATTGAATTCGATCAGCAAAGCGGGCTTGAGGCGCTTCAAGGTTTGGGTCGCGCCCTCGATCATCGCCTGCTCGAAGCCTTCGATATCGGCCTTGATGAAATCGAGCCGTTCGAGCCCGAGCCGCTTGGCGAGATGGTCGAGGGTTTCCACATCGACCTCTTCGGTCTCGGCCGGCCCGGCGCGCGTGGCGCGCCCCAGATGCGCCAGGCCGAAGCCGTAGCTGCCCGACGCCTTGACCGGGATGGTGAGACGCGCCGTGCTGCGCCTGGCGCCCAATGCCACCGGCAGGATGGTGACGTTGCCGAGCCGGTTGACCGCGAGCGCCGCGCGCAGGATGCGCCGCGCATAGCTCTGCGGCTCGACGGCGTAGACCCGGCCGCGCGGCGCAAGCCTGGCGAAAAGTTTGGCGTATTGCCCGGCATGGGCGCCGACGTCGAGCACCACCGCATCGGCGGCTATCAAGGGCCGCAGCAGCGGCAGCAGCTCGCGATGGTGCTGCTTGAACGCCGCCTTGAACAGATGCGCGAAGAAGCCCGGATTGATCCTGCCGCGATAGGCGCGGGTGGACGGATTGCCGGGCCCGGCGCTCATGCCATCGCTTTTTTGAGCCGGGCGTCGAGCCTGTCGAGGAAGGCGTTGGTATTGAGCCAGGGCGTCTTGTCGCCGATCAGGATGGCGAGATCCTTGGTCATCTCGCCGGCTTCCACCGCCTCGATGCAGACCTTCTCCAAGGTCTCGGCGAAGCGCACCACGTCGGGCGTCTTGTCGAAGGTGCCGCGATACCACAATCCCCGCGTCCAGGCGAAGATCGAAGCGATCGGATTGGTCGAGGTCTCCTTGCCCTGCTGGTAGAGGCGGTAGTGGCGCGTCACCGTGCCGTGCGCGGCCTCGGCCTCGATCGTCTTGCCGTCGGGCGTCATCAGCACCGAGGTCATGAGGCCGAGCGAGCCGTAGCCCTGCGCCAGCGTGTCCGACTGCACGTCGCCGTCATAGTTCTTGCACGCCCAGACGAAATTGCCGCTCCATTTGAGCGCCGCGGCCACCATGTCGTCGATCAGGCGGTGTTCGTAGACGATTTTCTTCGCCTTGAACTTGTCGGCGAATTCCTTGTCGAAAATATCCTGGAACAGATCCTTGAAGCGGCCGTCATAGATCTTGAGGATGGTGTTCTTGGTCGAGAGATAGACCGGCCAGCCGCGCTGATATCCGTAATTCAAACAGGCGCGCGCGAAACCGCGGATCGATTCATCGAGGTTGTACATGCCGAGCGCGATTCCGGGTTCGGGAAAGTCGAACACGTCGTATTGCACGGGCTTGCCGCCGTCCGACGGCGTGAAGGTCATGGTCAGCTTGCCCGGTCCCGGCACCTTGAAATCGGTGGCGCGGTACTGGTCGCCATAGGCGTGGCGGCCGATGACGATCGGCGCGGTCCAGCCCGGCACCAGGCGCGGCACGTTCTTGATCACGATCGGCTCGCGGAAAATGGTGCCGCCCAGGATGTTGCGGATGGTGCCGTTGGGCGAGCGATACATCTTCTTGAGGTTGAATTCCTTCACCCGCGCCTCGTCGGGCGTGATGGTGGCGCATTTGACCGCGACGCCGTATTGCTTGGTCGCGTTGGCCGCGTCGACCGTGACCTGGTCGTCGGTTTGGTCGCGGTGTTCCATGCCCAAATCGTAATATTTCAGCTCGATGTCGAGATAGGGCAGGATCAGCTTGTCCTTGATGAACTGCCAGATGATGCGGGTCATCTCGTCGCCGTCCATCTCGACGACCGGGGTCGCCACCTTGATCTTGTTCATGTCCGCCGGGCCTTCTATGGATGCCGAAAAAATGAGCCGCGGACGCCAGGGAGGCGCGCGGCGGGCGGGACAATAGCACGGCGAAACCGCCGCGCAAGCGGCGCGTCGTCACACGGCGTCGGCGGTCACAGCAGCTCCGGCTTGGCGGGACCGGCGGGCGGGGCTTCGGCCAGCGCCGGCAGAAAATCCTCGACCCGCGGCAACAGGCGGAAAAGCGCGCGCGCTTCGTTGCGGGCGAAACCCTGCGCGATCACGTGATCGAACAAGGCGGCGAGCGGCGCCCAATAATTCGCCACGTCGATCAGGAAGACCGGCTTGTCGTGCAATCCCAACTGGCGCCAGGTGATAATCTCCATCGCCTCTTCGATGGTGCCGAGTCCGCCCGGCAGGATGGCGAAGGCGTCGGCGAGATCGAACATCTTCTGCTTGCGCTCGTGCATGCTGCCGACCACGACCAGACGGGTCGCGCCTTCGTGGCCGATTTCTCGCTTGTGGAGATGGCCGGGGATGATGCCGGTCACCTCGCCGCCCGCCTTGAGCGCGGCATCGGCCAGGATGCCCATCAAACCGACACGGCCGCCGCCATAGACCAAGCCGATGCGGGCGCCGGCCAAAAGCCGGCCGAGCTTCTCCGCCGCCGCGCGATAGACCGGCTTGGCTCCGTCCGCGGAGCCGCAATAGACGCAGACATGCTTCATTCCGGTCATCGATGCGCCCCGGCCCGTCCTCTTTAAGCTGGGTGCATCCTGCCGGTTAACGCGGCAACGGGCCAGGGCCGCGCGGGCCGCCGCCGTCGGCGAAATAGTCTTAAGTCCCGGCCATCGGAGCGAGGCCGGCGGAAAACCGGGCTTTCGCGGTCCGGCACGAAAGTTGCTTCGTCGGAAGACGAGGAGAAGAAGGCCGTCTTATGCATCGTGAGGAGACAGACCATGCCAGCGGGACTTTCGAAGCCAAAAAAGCCGTCGTCAAAGCACCGTTCCGGTAAAGACCGGGCGGGCCTCGCGGTCCTCGATCTCGACGACCCAGAGGTCGGGATCGCGCTCGACCTGACGGGCGATATAGCCGTCGGCGGTCTGCTCATCGACGAGAGCCTCGCCGGTTGCCCGGATCCAGGCGCTTTCTCCGTTTTTGCCGCGGGTCTGAGCGAGTACGGAGAAACCGAGATCGAGGCGATTGAGCTTGATCAATATGGTGCCGGCATCTTCGTCGCCCCGCCGCCTGACCGCGATCGGCACGGCGCGCTGCGTGCATAGCCGCACCGCCGCCTGAATCACCAAACCTGTCTTGAGCCGCGCCTCCAAACGCGGCTCAAGCCGTTCTGGGGAAGTTGATCTCGATCATCACCTTGTTGGGATCGGTGAAGAAGATCTGGCGCACCATCGCGCCGGGAACGTCGCGCGCGGTGTACTTGATGCCGCATTCGTCGAAATGGCGGCTCATGCCGTCGTAATCCCCGGCCAGGAAGGCGACGTGATCGAAATTGCCGGTGTCCTCGCCGTCCGGGCCGGCGCCGATGGCGCCGCTGTCGGGCACCAGATGCACCACCGGCTGCGGACCGCAATAAAGCCAGTAGCCGGGAAAGCTGAGCGGCGGCCGCGGTCCGGCGTAAAAACCCAGCACCTTGATGTAGAAGTCGCGGGTTTCTTCCATGTCCTGGCAGCGGACGGTGACGTGATTGAGCTCGGTCACGGGCATGGGCGGTCTCCTCGAGCGCGATTCTAGCGCCGGGCGGCCTGCTTGACCATGGCCTGACCCAAAGCGATTCAGATGCCGCCCGGCATTTCCGGGCCGCCATGCGAGGCGGCAGGCGCCCGGCTCGCATTCAGCGCCGCGATCGCCCGCTTGGCGGCGCCTTCGCCGGTCAGGTAAGCCGCGTGCGCGGTGCCGAAATCGGCGGCGGAACACGCCTCGCCGGCGAAGAACAGGCGCTCGTCCACCGGCGCGGCGAGCGCCGCGCGGTCGTCGGCGTGGCCGGGCAGCGCCATGGAATAGGCGCCGCGCGAGAATTTCTCGGCGCCCCAGGCCGAGCCCGTGAGCGGCGATAGCCGTTTGCGGATGTCGTTGCCGAACAGCCCGGCTAGCTCGCCCACGGCGAAATCCGCCGTCGCCTCCAAACCCTGCTCTTCGAGCGATGCCGCGAAATCGCCGCCGTAATAACCCAGGATCACCGGCCAGCCATGCGGGCGGACCTGGTAGGCGCCGGTGCGGTTGCTGTCGGTGTTGCCGACCAGATTGCTGTCGGGCTCGATACGGTCGATCGCGCCGTCGAGGCGGAGATAGAATTTATTGACCACGTGCATCGGCAAACCGGCGGCGGCGGCGAGCTTCTCCGGTAGGGCCGGGATGAAGCCCACCGATCCCGACGCCAGGACGTTGGTGGGCAATGTCACGATGACGGCGCGGGCGAGCAGATCGCCGCGCTCGGTTTCGACCCGGATCAGATGGCCGCCGTGATCGATGCGCGTCACCGCCGTGCCGAGCGACAGCGGCAGGCCTTCGCCGTAACGCGCGATGAGATTGCCGTAACCCTGAAGCGTGCGCCAATTGACGTTCGAGGGATCGTAGCGGCCGTAATCCTTGACCGAAACCTGGTCGAGCTCGGCGCCGTTGGCCCAGGTGCTGATCGCCCGCAGCAACGGATTCCACCGGTTGCCGGGTTCGAGTAGCTCGGCCGCCGCGCGGTCGCCCGGCTCCTCGGCGCTGCGGTCGAGCCGCGCGTAGAATTCGTCGCGCGTCTTCTGCCAATCGGCATCGGCGTCCTTGCCCTTGAGCCAGGCGACGCGGCTGCCCCAATCGGGGAGCTTCTCGTCGATCGCGAATCCAAGCCGCCGGGCGATGCCGGTCCAGGGATTGCGGTCGGCGGAATGCAGCCATTCGCAGCCGAGATCGAGCGCGACGCCGGGCAGCGGATGCACGGTGAAGGCGCGGCCGCCGATCCGGTCGCGCGCCTCGACCACCATGATCTTGAGTTGCGCCGCGAGCAGCCGCCTTGCCGCGGCTATTCCGGCCGCGCCCGCGCCCACCACCACGACATCGAATTCACGCCCGCTTTCCGGCATAGTGCCAATCCGCTCCGTCCCGATCACCGGTTATGGACTATAGATAAGCATAGATGATCGATCCCCAAACCGTCGCTTCCTTCATCCGCGACACGGCGCGCAGCGTCATACTGCCGCGCTTCCGCGCGCTCAAGCGCGAGGAGATCTCCGAGAAGGGCCCGGGCGATTTCGTCACCATCGCCGATCTCGATGCCGAGCGGCAACTGACCGCGCTCTTGACCGCCGCGCTGCCCGGCTCGGCGGTGCTGGGCGAGGAAGCGGCGGCCAAGAATCCGGAGCTGATGAGCCTGCCCGGCGGCGCGGCGCCGCTCTGGATCATCGATCCGATCGACGGGACGGCGAACTTCGCGCGCGGCGAGCCGGGCTTCGCCGTGATCCTGGCCTATGTCGAGAACGGCGATGTCCGCGCCGGCTGGATTTACGATCCGCTGGGAGACCGCATGGTGTGGGCGGTCCGGGATGAGGGCGCGTGGTCGGGCAACGCGCGGCTCGAAATCGCGCCGACGCAAAACTGGATTTCGGGCGCGGCTTACGGCCGGGCATCCTCGGGCGAGCGCGCGGCAAAGGCGTTGAGCCGAAGCGGGCGCATCCGCGCCATCCGCAACCAGGGCTGCAGCGGTCTCGAATACCTGTCCATCGCCTTGGGCGAGGCGCAATTCTCGCTCCATTCGCGTTCGCTGCCCTGGGATCATGCCGCCGGCATGCTGATCACCGCCGAATCTTCTGGCAAGGCCTGTTTTCTCGATGGCGGGGCCTATGATCCGCGCGTGTTCGACCGCGCCGTGCTGGCGGCGGCGAGCGCGGAAGCGTGGCAAATCGTTCATGACGTGGTCGCCTCTCCGGCCGAGCATCGCCCGGCATGAGCGACGGAAATATGACAGGCAAGAATGTGGTCATCACCGGCGCGACTTCGGGCCTCGGCCTGGTCGCATCCGGAAGACTGGCGCGGTTGGGTGCGCGGCTGGTGTTGGTGGCGCGCAACCGGGCCAAGGCCGAGGCGATGTTGCGTCAACTGCGTGAAAAGACGCCGCTGCTCGAAGCCGAGATCCTGATCGCCGATCTGTCGCGCCTTGACGAGGTGCGCAAGCTCGCGGCGGAATTGCCCAGGGCGGCGCCGCGCATCGACGTGCTGGTCAACAATGCCGGTGCGATCTTCACCCGCCGCGAGACCACGGTGGATGGCCTCGAACGCACCTTCGCCCTCAACCACATGGCTTATTTCCTGCTCACGGTCCTGCTGCTCGAGCGCTTGAAGGCGAATGCGCCGGCGCGCATCGTCAACGTCGCATCCGAGGCGCATCGCAGCACGAAGCTCGATTTCGGCGATCTGCAGACCGCGCAGGGTTACAGCGGCTGGCTGGCCTATCGGCGCTCGAAGCTCGCCAACATCCTGTTCACGCGCGAGCTGGCGCGCCGGCTCGAGGGTTCGGGCGTCACGGCCAATTGCCTCCACCCCGGCTTCGTCGCCACCGCCTTCGGCGACAACAACGGCGGCCGGTTCCGCTTCGCCCTCGCCATCGCCAAGCGCTTCATGGCGATCGCGCCGGAGCAGGGCGGCGAGACGCTGGTCTATGCCGCCAGCGCGCCCGAGATCGCCGGCGCGAGCGGACTCTATTTCGACCAGAACCGGCCGCGCGTTCCCTCGGCGGCGGCGCAGGACGACGCGGCGGCCGCACGGCTGTGGCGGGAGAGCGAGCGGCTCGCCGGGCTCTAGCCCGCGATGCTGCGAAGCCTTATATGAAGGGGCCATGGCCGCACGCAATCCCTATGAGGTGCTGGGCGTCGCTAAGGACGCGAGCGAGGAAGATATCCGCCGCGCTTTCCGGCGGCTTGCCAAGAAGCATCATCCCGATCTCAACCCCGGCAACAAGCAGGCCGAGGCGCGCTTCAAGGAAGTGAACGCCGCCAACGAGCTGTTGTCTGACGCGGCCAAGCGCGCGCGCTTCGACCGCGGCGAGATCGACGAATCCGGCGCCGAAAAGCCGCAATACGCCCACGCCAATTATCGCGATTTCGCCGAAGGCGCTGCCGGCGCGCGCTATCACGCGGCCGAGGGCATGGAGCCCGGCGATCTCGACGATCTGTTCGCGTTCTTCGGGCGCGGCGCGCGCGGCGGGTCCGATTTCCGCATGCGCGGCGAGGATCACCGTTACGTGCTGACGGTCGATTTTCTCGACGCGGTCAACGGCGCCAAGCGGCGGCTCAATCTCGCGCCGGAAAAGAGCCTCGACGTCACCATCCCGCCGGGAGTGCGCGACGGCCAGATTCTGCGGCTGAAAGGCCAGGGCGGCGAGGGCGTCGGCGGCGGCGAGCGCGGCGCCGCCCTGATCGAGATCCATGTTGCGCCGCATCCGCTGTTCCGGCGCGAGGGCGACGACATTTATCTCGAACTGCCGGTGACGCTGGCCGAGGCGGCGTTGGGCGGGCGTATATCCGTGCCGACCCCGGCGGGCGAGGTGACCATGACGGTGCCGCCCAATTCAAACACCGGCAGCCGGTTGCGCCTCAAGGGCAAGGGCGCGCCCAAGCCGGGCGGCGCGCGCGGCGACCAGTACGTCACGCTCAAGGTCGTGCTGCCAGAAAGCGGCGACAAGGAACTGGCGGAATTTCTGCGCCAATGGGCACCGAAGCATCCCTATGATCCGCGCCGCGCCATGGGCCAGGCCACGGGCGAGCCATGATCACCTTCGAGGCCGTGTGCCGGATGGTGGAAGGGATCGAGGCTCGGGAGCTCGAGCACTGGATTCACGAGCATTGGGTGTTGCCGGAAAGCCGGGCCGAAGGCTATGTCTTTCACGAGATCGACGTGGCGCGGGTGCGGCTGATCGTCGAATTGCGGCGCGATCTCGGCATCGGGGAGGACTCGATGCCGGTGCTGCTCAACCTGCTCGATCAGCTTTATGCCATGCGCCGGCGGCTGAAGGCGCTGGCGGAGGCCATCGACGCGCTGCCGGAAGAAAACAGGCGGGCCTTGCGCGCGCGGCTCGGCGACGAAGAAGAATAAGAAGGGGACACAGGGAATGAGACGGATGATGTTCGCGGCGGCGTTGCTGCTGCTTTTGCCGGCTGCGGCCTTGGCCGCGGGCCAGTTGATCGTCGTCGGCCGCTTCGGCGGCGGCGGCAAGGTATTCGATATCGTCCAATACACCGCCGCGACCGCCGGCAAGGAAAAGATCGCGGTCATCGGCATCGGCATCAACGATCAACACAGCTCGGTCGCCTTCGCCACCGATGAATGGCATTCCTTCGCCGAACTGTGGCGGAAGGCGCAGGGAGTCAGATCCGCGGCCTGGCAACCCGTCGGCACCTTTCAGGAAACCGACACTTCCGAACAGGCGCAGCTGGCTGTGGCGGCCGGGCCCGGGGTCCAGTTCACGATTACCGGCAAGAAAGGGCCTTTCGTTTTCGTGCTGCGGCCGGCCGATTACGCGCGCTTCGACGGTACGGTGAATCAGATGACGGCATGGGTGGCGCAGTGACGGCTCAAGGCAAACTCAAGATGTACGACCTCGCCGCCGCCGACGCTGCGCGGCGCTTCAGCCCCTATTGCTGGCGCGTGCGTTTGGCGCTGGCGCATAAGGGGCTGGAGGTCGAGACCATTCCCTGGCGCTTCACCGAGAAAGAGGCGATCGCGCCCTCGGGCCAGGGCCGCGTGCCGGTGCTGGTCGACGGCGACAAATGGGTTTCGGATTCCTGGGCCATCGCCGAATATCTCGAGGACAAATATCCCGACCGGCCTTCCCTGTTCGGCGGCGCGGCCGGGCGGGCCTTGTCGCGCTTTTATGCCGGCTGGGCCGACGGTGTGCTCAACCCCAGCCTGGTGCGTTTTTTGGTGCTCGATGTCTGGAAGCAGGTCGATCCCAAGGACAAGGATTATTTCCGCAAGACGCGCGAGGAGCGGGTGGGCGCCACCCTCGAGGCCTATGTGGCGGAGCGGGACAAATACCTGAAGGGGTTCCGCGACAGCCTTTTACCCCTGCGCCTGGCGCTCAAAGCCCAACCCTTCCTGGGCGGGGACAGGCCGCTTCAGGCCGATTACATCGTCTTCGGCGGATTCCAATGGGCGCGGCGGATCAGCGATTACGAGCTGTTGGCCGCGGATGATCCGGTTTCGGCCTGGCGCGGCCGCATGCTGGAGCTGTTCGGCGGATTCGCAAAATAAATACTTTAAGTTCCGGATTCTACCGGAATGTCTTAATGTAGCCTCTGAGCCCTAACGGGCGTCAGGCGCGCAGGCTCATCACCACCAGCGAGGCGATCACCACCCCGGCGAACTCGGCGCCGGCGGCGATCTGGCCGACCAGGACGCCGAACAGCGTGCTGGCCAGGGTGACGGCTCCAATCAGGGTACTCATGGGCTTTTGCCCCTCCGTTTTCTCACAATCACAACGGCGGGGGCGGCGGGTTATTCCGGATTCAATAAAGGCAAAATTATGGCGCGTGCCGCGGAGCTCAGGCTTCGATCTTGGCGCTCTTGGCGAGCCCGGCCAGCGCTTGAGGGGTATCGATGTCGGTCAGCACCCCATCGGTTTCGGTTTCGACCTCGGCCACCGCCTCGGGATAGACGCCGATCAGGTGCTTGGCGCCGGTATCGCCGGCCAGATTGCGCATCTCCGCGAAGAAACGGCTTCCCCACAACACCGGGTTGCCGCGCTTGCCGCCGCTGGTCGGGACGACGATTTCGCGGCCTTCGCGCGGCTCGAAAGCGGCCACGATCCGGCCGATATCGGCCGCGGAGATCAGCGGCATGTCGCCCAGGCAGACCAGCACTCCGTCTATCTCCGCAGGCAACGCCGCCAGGCCGCGTTTCAGCGAGGTCGAAAGCCCCTGGGCGTAGTCGGGATTGTCGACGCAGGTGACCGCCAGCCCGGAAAGCGCCGCCTCGACCCGGCCGCGCTCATGACCGGTGACCGCGATCACCGGCTTGGCCCCGGCCGCCAGCGCGGTTTCAGCGACGCGGCGGACCATCGGCTTGCCGTCGACGCCGATCAGCAGCTTGTTGACGGCGCCCATGCGCGAGCTGCGCCCGGCCGCCAGCACCAGCGCGGCGATGCGCGCGGCGCGCGGCGGCGCGCTGTCCTCGGCGGCCTGGCCGCGGGGCAGGGGGCGCGAGGCGATCTCGTCCAGCAGCCCGCCCGCGCCCATGCGGCGGATGGCGGCGGCATCGGCCTTCTCGCCCGCCAGCAGCAGGCGCAACACCCAATCAAAGCCGTTTTCCTTGGGCGAACGCGCACAGCCGGGCAAGCCCAATACCGGCACCGCGCCGATATGCGCCGCCAGCAGCAGATTGCCGGGATCGACCGGCATGCCGAACTGGTCGATGGCGCCGCCGCAGGCGGTGATCGCGGCGGGAATGACGTCGCGGCGGTCCAATATCGCCGAGGCGCCGGCGATCAGCAGCAGCTCCGCGCCCTGTTTCAGCGCCGCGCTTATGGCGGATGCCAGCTCCGCCTCGTCATGGCGGGCGCGGCGTTCCGGCAGCAGTGCGCTGCCCAACGCCTCGACCCGCGCGCGGGTGACCGCGAGCGTCTTGTCGAGCACGCTGTCCTTCATGCCGGGCAGGGTGGTCTGGATCAGCGCCACGCGCCGGGCCTGAAAAGGCGCCACGCGCAAAAGCTTGCCGGCGGCGGCGATGGCCGACAGGCAGGCCGCCACCCGCGCTTCGGGCACGGCAAACGGGATGATCTTGACCGTGGCGACCATCTGCCCGGCCGAAACCAGGCTCGCCGGCGCGATGGTGGCCAGGGTGATCGCCTCGTCGATGGCGTTGAAGCGGTCCACGCCCGCGCGGTCCACCAGGCACAGACCGGGCTGTTCCGCGTACAAATTGGCGCGGCCGGTGAAGCCTTTGGCGGCGCGGATATTGCCGCTGGCGAGGTGCTGCGCCAGACGGTCGGCGGCCTGGTTTTCGCCGACATCGCCGGGTTCGAGCCGCGCCGCCACCACGCTGGCGAAGCCGGCTTGCCCGAGCGCGGCGAGATCGGCGGCGCCCAGGATCCGGCCTTTCTTGAATACGCGCCCGCCCGCCCTGAGGCTGTGCGCCAGGATCGCGCCTTCTGCCTCGCCGAGCTTGGTGTCGCCGAATTTCATGCGGCCGGCGCGGCGGCCTTGCCGCGCGCCGCCTTTTCCTTCAGCCGGTCAGCGCGCAGCACCTGGGTGATCTGCGCCAGCGCCGAAACCGCGATCTCGGCCGGCGAAACCGCGCCGATATCGAGCCCGAGCGGCCCGTGGATGCGGGCGAAATCCGCGTCCTTGAAGCCCAGCTCGGCCAGCCGCGCCAGCCGCGCCGCATGGGTTTTCCGCGAGCCGAGCGCGCCGATATAGAACGCGTCCGAGCGCAGCGCCGCCGCCAGCGCCGGATCGTCGAGCTTGGGGTCGTGGGTGAGCGTGACGATCGCCGAGCGGCGGTCCGGCTTGAGCCGGTTAAGGGCCTCGTCCGGCCATTCGGTCGACAGCCAAACGCCGGGAAAGCGCTCGCCGCTGGCAAAGGCGCTGCGCGGGTCGATCACCGCGACCGCATATCCGGCCAGCGCCGCCATCTGCGCCAGCGGCTGGGCGATATGCACCGCGCCCACGATGACCAGGCGGAGCTTGGGGTTGAACACCTCGATGAAAACCGCGCCGTCCGGCGACTCGACGGTGGCCGAGCGGTCGTCGGCGAGGGCGCGTTTCACGGCCGCGAGTCCAGTCGAATCCAGTTTTAGATTTCCTTCAAAATCAGAGCCTTGAACGAGCACTTGAAGGCCGTTTCTCAGGTTGGTGGCGAGCGCCGCGGGCTGGCCCGCGCGCGACGCCGCGATCGCCTTTTGCAGCAAACCGAGCTTCATTCGACCTTCTCGACGAAAACCTGGATCTTACCGCCGCAGGCCAGGCCCACTTCCCAGGCCTGCTCGTTGGTGACGCCGAAATCCAGCAGCCGCGGCTTGCCGTCCTTGATCGCTTCGAGGCCCTGTTCGATCACCGCGCCTTCGACGCAGCCGCCCGAAACCGAACCGAGAAAGGCGCCGTCTTCGGCCACCGCGAGTTTCGCGCCCACCGGCCGGGGCGACGAACCCCAGGTCGAGACCACGGTCGCGAGCGCCACGCCCTTGCCGGCGCCGCGCCAATCGGCGGCCTTTTGCAGAATTTCCTCGTTGTCGCCCATCTCAGCCCGCTTTCTGTTCCAGTTCCGGCCGCCAATCGGCGGCCGCTTCCAGCCGGCGCGCCCCGCTCTTGGCCAAGGCCGCGACCAGCGCCTCAAGGCTTTCGAGATTATGCACCGGCCGGAATTCATCCACATGGGGCAGGATCGCCCGCATGCCCAGGGATTTGGGCGCGAAGCCCTCGTAACGCAAGAGCGGATTGAGCCAGATCAGCCGCCGGCAGGATTTGTGCAGCCGGTCCATCTCGGCCGCCAGCCCTTCGCCGCCGTCGCGGTCGAGCCCGTCGGAAATGAACAGCACCACCGCGCCCTGGCCCAGCACGCGGCGCGACCAGCGCCGGTTGAACTGCGCCAGACTTTGGCCGATACGCGTGCCGCCCGACCAATCCTCGACCGCCGCCGCCACCCGGTCGAGCGATTCATCCACGTCGCGGGTGCGCAGATAACGCGTGATGTTGGTGAGCCGCGTGCCGAACAGAAAGGCGTGGACGCGGCCGCGGTCGCGCGCCACGGCGTGGAGGAAATGCAGGAACAGACGGGTATAGCGGCTCATCGAGCCGGAGATGTCGCACAGCACGACCAGCGGCGGCGGCCGCGAGACGCGCTTCTTGCGCTTGAGCGCGATGATGCCGCCCGAACGGAGCTGCGCGCGCAAGGTGGCCCGCATGTCGATGCGCGCCCCCTGTGGATTGACGACGAAGCGCCGCGTGGGGTTCTCGGCCAGCACCAACGCCAGCTTGCGCACCGCGGCGCGCGCGCGCGCCATCTCCTCGTTCGACATCTGCTCGAAATCCATCTGGCGCAGCACTTCGCGCTCGGAGAAGGTCATGGCGGCGTCGAATTCCTGCTCGCGCTCGATCTCGCGCGCCTTGTCCTCGCGGCCCGAGGCTAGCGCCTCGGCGAGCCGCCGGTTCATCTCTTCGGCGTCGGGATCGGCGACGCTGAGGCTCGGCAGCAGCAGCCCCATCATCTTCTCCAGCAGCTTCGGATTGCGCCAGAAGATGTGGAAGGCCTGGTCGAAGATCTGGCGCTGGTCGCGGCGGTTGACGAAGACCGAATGCAGCGCCCAATAGAAATCGGCGCGGTTCTCGACGCCCACTTCGCGCACCGCCTCGACCGCGTTCAGAACCTTGCCCGGCCCGACCGGCAGCCCGGCTGCGCGCAAGGCGCGCGCGAAATACATGATGTTGGCGAGCAGGTTCCCGCCTTCCCGGGGGGCGGTGGCGCCTTCCATCGGATTATTTCGCGCCGGCGAGTTCGGCCTTGACCTGGGACAGCAGGCGTTCGGCCTCGCTGCCCTGGATCTTGGCGATGTCGTCCTGGTATTTGAGCAGCACGCCGAGCGTGTCGTTGATCGCCTCGGGGGTCAGCGCCAGCACGTCGAGCTGCGACAGCGCGTGCGCCCAGTCGATGGTCTCGGCGATGCCCGGCAGCTTGAACAGATCGGGCGTGGCGCGCAGCTTCTGGACGAAGGCCACCACCTCGCGCGAGAGGTTGGCGGCGGTTCCCGGCGCCTTGAGCTTGAGGATCGCGAGCTCGCGCTCGGCGCTGGGATAGTCGATCCAGTAATAGAAGCAGCGGCGCTTCAACGCGTCGTGAATCTCGCGCGTGCGGTTGGAGGTGATGACAACGATAGGCGGCTCTTTCGCCTTGATCGTGCCGAGCTCGGGGATCGAGACCTGGAAATCGGACAGCACCTCGAGCAGGTAGGCCTCGAACGGTTCGTCGGCGCGGTCGAGCTCGTCGATCAGCAGCACCGGCGGCCCGGCGATGTCGGGCTTCAACGCCTGGAGCAGCGGTCGCTCGATCAGGAATTTCTCGGAGAAGATTTCCTCCTCGACCGTGTCCTTGCTTTCGCGGCCGGATTCGGCGAGCCGGATCTCGATCATCTGCCGCGCATAGTTCCATTCATAGACCGCGCTTGCCACGTCGAGCCCCTCGTAGCATTGGAGCCGAATGAGCTTGCGGCCGAGCGTCTCGGCCAGAACCTTGGCGATCTCGGTCTTGCCGGTGCCGGCCTCGCCCTCGAGGAACAGCGGGCGTTTCAAGGACAGCGCCAGATGCACGGCGGTGGCCAGGCTGCGGTCGGCGACATAGCTGCCCTTGCCCAGCAGGGCGAGGGTGTCGGAGACGGATTTGGGTGCGGCAACCATGCCTCTTATTTAGAGGAAACGGGCCGAAACTTCCACCCGTGCAAGGCCATGAGCGTTGGTGCGGCGCGCGGGCTCTGCTATGCCTAGGCCCGCTGCCGGCCTTGCGGTCGCGGCGGACAGGGTATTCCGGAGGTTGGCGGCGATGTTTCCCGAACGGCTGCGCGAGGGCTATCGCGCGTTCCGCGACGGGCGCTTCGCCGGCGAACGCTCGCGCTACGAAACGCTCGCCCGCGCCGGCCAGCGGCCCGAGATCGTGGTCATCGGCTGCATCGATTCGCGCGCTTCGCCCGAGGCGATCTTCGACGCCGCGCCGGGCGAGCTGCTGGTGGTGCGCAACGTCGCCAATCTGGTTCCACCCTACGCGTCCGACCGGCAATCGCCCCTCAGCACCAGCGCCGCGCTCGAATTCGCGGTGCAGGCGCTGCGCGTCCGGCATATTGTCGTGCTCGGCCACGCCTTCTGCGGCGGCATCGAGGCCTTCGCCGGCGGCGGGGAGCCGCTGTCGCCGGGCGACTTCATCGGCCGGTGGATGTCGCTGGTCGCTCCGGCGGCCGCGTCGCTCGGCCCGCGCGGCGCGAACGATGGCGATTACCTGCGCCGGCTCGAATTGGCGGCGATCGCGCACAGCCTCGCGAACCTTATGACATTTCCGTGGATCCGCGCGCAGGTCGAGCGCGGCGCGCTCGAATTGCACGGCGCCTATTTCGGCGTCGCCACCGGCCGGCTGCTGGTGCGCGATCCCGCGACCGGCCGCTTCGAGCCGGCCGGCGAAGGGAAAGACTAAATCGATATTGCCGAGGCGGTTTTCTATCCCGCCGCCTGAACCGCTCGCCGCGCCATCACGCTGACCAGATGCGCGCGGTATTCGGCGCTGGCGTGGATGTCGGCGTTGAGCCCGTCGGCTTTCTGCGTCGCGCTTTTGATGGCGTCGGCGGAGAAATTCTTGGCGAGCGCCGCTTCCATCTCCTTGTGGCGGAACACCACCGGCCCGGCGCCGGTGACGGCGACGCGCACGCCGTCCTTGGTCTTGGCTACGAACACGCCGACGATGGCGTAGCGCGAGGCCGGATTGCGGAATTTTTCGTAGGCGGCTTTTTCCGGCACGGGAAACGATACCGCCGTCACGATCTCGCCGGGCTCGAGCGCGGTTTCGAACATGCCCTTGAAGAACGCATCGGCCGGAATTTTGCGCTTGTCGGTGACGATCGTGGCGTTCAAGGCGACCAACGCCGCCGGATAATCCGCCGCCGGGTCGTTGTTGGAGATCGAGCCGCCGATGGTGCCGCGGTTGCGCACGGCGGGATCGCCGATCAGCGAGGCCAAGTGGGCCAGCGCCGGGATCGCTTTCTTGACCTCGGCCGATTCCGCCACCTCGACATGCCGGGTCATGGATCCTATCACCACAGCGTTGCCCTCGAGCTTGATGCCCTTCAACTCGGATATGCCGCCCAGATCGACCAGGTCGCTCGGCTTGGCCAAGCGCTGCTTCAATGTTGGGATCAGCGTCATGCCGCCCGCGACCAGCTTGCCCTCGGCGGATTTGGCCAGCACGCTCGCCGCCTCGGCGACGCTCTTGGCCTTCTGGTAGTTGAAATCGTACATCGCTCTCTCCCTCGAATTCGTTCAGGCGGCGCGCTTGGCCGCGCCCTTGATGGCTTGCCACACGCGTTCCGCCGTGGCCGGCATTTGCAGATCGTGAATCCCGAGCGGCATCAGCGCGTTCACCACCGCGTTCATCACCGCGCCCGGCGATCCGATGGCGCCGGCCTCGCCGCAGCCTTTGACGCCCAAGGGATTGTGCGTGCACAGCGTGCCGTGGGTCGAGACCTCGAAAAAGGGCAGGTCGGCGGCGCGCGGCATGCGGTAATCCATGTAGGAGCCGGTCAGGAGTTGGCCGCTTTCGGCGTCGTAGCGGCATTCCTCGAACAACGCCTGGCCGATGCCCTGGGCCAGCCCGCCATGCACCTGGCCGTCGACGATCATCGGATTGACGATGCGGCCGAAATCGTCGGCGGCGGTGAAGCGCTTGAGCTCGACCGTGCCGGTGTCGGAATCGATTTCGACCTCGGCGATGTGCGCGCCCGAGGGGAAGGTGAAGTTCTTGGGATCGTAATAGGCGGTTTCGTCGAGGCCGGGCTCGAGCACGTCGAGCGGGTAGTTGTGCGGCACATAGGCGGCGAAGGCGATCTCGCCGAAGGATTTCGACTTGTCGGTGCCGGCGACGGTGAACTTGCCGTCCTTGAACTCGATGTCGGCCTCGGCGGCCTCGAGCAGATGAGCGGCGATCTTCTTGCCCTTGGCCTCGACCTTGTCGAGCGCCTTGACCAGCGCCGAGCCGCCGACCGGCAGCGAGCGCGAGCCATAGGTGCCCATGCCGAAAGGCGTCTTGGCGCTGTCGCCATGCACCACGTCGACCAGCTCGATTGGAACGCCGAGCCGTTCGGACACCAGCTGGGCAAACGTGGTTTCGTGGCCCTGGCCGTGGCTGTGCGTGCCGGTGAAGACGGTGACGCTGCCGGTCGGATTGACGCGGATCTCGCCGACCTCGTAAAGCCCGGCGCGCGCGCCGAGCGCGCCCGCCACCGCCGAGGGCGCGACGCCGCACGCCTCTATATACGTGGCGAGGCCGATGCCGCGCAGCTTGCCGCGTTGCTTGGCTTCGGCGCGGCGTTGCTCGAATCCGGCGTAGTCGGCGGCCTTGAGCGCCATGTCGAGGGTGGTGAAATAGTCGCCGCTGTCATAGGCCAGCGCCACCGGCGTCTGATAGGGATAGGCGTTCTTGGGAATGAAATTGCGGCGGCGCAATTCCGCCGGATCGATCTTCAGCTCGCGCGCCGCCCGGTCGATGATCCGCTCCAGCACGTAGCTCGCCTCCGGCCGCCCGGCGCCGCGATAGGCGTCGACCGGCACGGTGTTGGTGAAGGCGGCCTTGACCTCGGCATAGATCGCCGGCGTGGTGTAGGTTCCGGCCAACAGCGTGGCATAGAGATAAGTCGGCACCGCCGGGGCGAAGGTCGAGATGTAGCCCCCCAGATTGGCGATGGTCGACACTTTGAGCGCCAGGAACTTGCCGTCCTTGTCCAGCGCCAGCTCGGCATGGGTGACGTGGTCGCGGCCATGCGCGTCCGAGACGAAGCTCTCGCTGCGCTCGGCGGTCCACTTGACCGGGCGCGCGAGCTTGCCCGCCGCCCAGGTGACCGCCGCTTCCTCGGCGTAATGGTAGATCTTGGAGCCGAAGCCGCCGCCGACATCGGGCGCCACCACGCGCAACTTGCTTTCGGGCAGATGCAGCACGAAGGCGCCCATCAGCAGGCGGATGGCGTGCGGATTCTGGCTGGTGGTGTGGAGCGTGTAATCGCCGGTGCCGCGGTCGTATTCGCCGATATAGGCGCGCGGCTCCATCGCGTTGGGGATGAGCCGGTTGTTGACCATGTCGATCTTGGTCACATGCGCGGCCTTGGCGAAAGCGGCGGTGACCGGGGCCTCGTCGCCGATATGCCAGTCGTAGCAGAGATTGCCGGGCGCGGCGTCGAACAGCAGCGGCGCGCCTTGCTTGAGCGCGGCCTCGGCCGAGGAGACGGCGGGCAGCTCCTTGTAATCGACTTCGACCAGCTCGGCGGCTTCCTCGGCCTCGGCCTTGGTCGCGGCGATGACCACGGCGACCGGATCGCCGACATGGCGCACGCGGCCGGTGGCCAACACCGGGTGCGGCGGCTCAGCCATGGGCGAGCCGTCCTTGTTCTTGACGCCCCAGCCGCAGGGCAATGAGCCGATGCCGGCGGCGGCCAGATCGGCGCCGGTGTAAACCGCGACCACGCCCGGCGCGGCCTTGGCCTGTTTGGCGTCGACGCCGCGCAGTTCGGCATGGGCGTGCGGGCTTCTGACGAACACCGCATAGAGCTGGCCCGGCCGGTTGATGTCGTCGGTGTAGTGGCCGTTGCCGGTGAGGAAGCGGAGGTCTTCCTTGCGGCGCACCGGGTCGCCGATCATGCGCATGCTCATGGCCGCGCCTTGGCCATCGCTTCCGCGCCGGCCTTTATCGCCTTGACGATGTTGTGATAGCCGGTGCAGCGGCAGATATTGCCTTCGAGCCATTCGCGGATCTGGTGATCGGACGGGCTCTTGTTGTGCTTCACCAGATCGACCGCGCTCATCACCATGCCGGGCGTGCAGAAGCCGCATTGCAGCCCGTGATGCTCGCGGAAGGCGGCCTGCATCGGATGAAGATCGTCGCCGTTGGCCAGGCCCTCGATGGTCATCACAGCGGCGCCCTCGGCCTGCACCGCCAGCATGGTGCAACTCTTGACGCTGTCGCCGTTGACGTGGACGACGCAGGCGCCGCACTGGCTGGTGTCGCAGCCGACATGGGTTCCGGTCAGCCCCAGAATCTCGCGCAGGAACTGGACCAGCAAGGTACGCGGCTCGACGGTGCCGGAGGCCTTCTTGCCGTTCACGGTCATGGATACGCTGGGCATGATATCAGCCTCCCTCGAAGTGTTTTATCGAGCCCCGGACCGATTGCGGCGGCGCGGCCTCTTTATAAACCCAAGTTTTCCGCCCGGCGGGCGCCGCCGTCAAGCGTCAGTGGACGAAGAAATAGAGCACGCCCGCCACCAGCGCGGCCAGGATGGTGACCCACAGGATGGGCGGCAGGCGGCGGCCCTCCTGGTGGGCGAGCAGCTCGGTCGGAGTGGGCGGATGGGGCGCGCGGTCGTCTGCCACGATGGCGACGGGGGCTTGGACCGGCGACGGAGCGGCAGCGGGCGCCGGGGCAGAAGCGGGGGCGTGGGCGGCGGCAACGGCGGGAGCGCCTACCAGGGCGGCGAATTTGGCGAAGAAATCGTCCGCCATCTTGCGCGCGGTGCCGTCGATCAGCCGCG